>Ga0105094_10000140_pt1 | contig 31256 bp, 36 predicted proteins | sample PPLLak1March2015_2_FD_87023 | JGI IMG/M metagenome (GOLD analysis project Ga0105094, IMG submission 87023) | Freshwater sediment microbial communities from Prairie Pothole Lake near Jamestown, North Dakota, USA - PPLs Lake P8 Core (3) Depth... | ecosystem: Environmental > Aquatic > Freshwater >...
GGTCTCCGCCCATTCGCTTCGAAGGACAAGAGCACATCGAACTCGCGCTGGCGGCGGGCAAAGGCGCCATCCTCTGGATCGCGCCCATGGCATCGAAGGACCTGATAACCAAAATGGCGTTGCATCGTGCAGGCTACCGTGTTTCTCATCTCAGCCGTTTTGATCACGGCTTCTCAATTAGCCTCTGGGGCGCACGCCTGTTCAACCCCCTCTGGACGCGGATCGAGGAACGCTTTCTCGCAGAGCGTTTGGTGATGTCTGCCGCTACCCAGGTGGGCCCGCTGCGATTGCTGATCAAGCGGCTGCACGACAACGGGCTGGTATCGGTGACGGCGAATCACGAGGGGCGGAAGTACCCCCATACGGCGCCTTTCCTGAGCGGCACCATACGACTGGCCGAGGGAGCGCCCTCGTTGTCCTTGGCGACAGGCGCGGCGCTTCTGCCTGTTTTTACCGTGCGCGAGCCGGACGGGACGTTCGTTACGAAAATAGAACCCGCCCTGGCTTTGGTAACGGGCGGTAAGCCGGCACAGGAAATCGGTTCGCTGACCGCGCAATTCGTGCGGCTGCTCGAATCCTATACGTTGCGGTTCCCGTGCGACTTCCAGGGCTGGGGATTGTGCGGAGTTTGACGGTTTATGGGAAATGCCTCGCCCGCCGGAATTTCTCATTGGGTAACGGAGGCACGCATCCGTTCGTAATGCAGTTACACCAGCCGCATTATGTTATCCGTGTCGCTGAAAATGGCGTCAAGCCGCTGATAATGCACCATTCCCATTGGGCATCAAGGCGGTCTCGCCAGGCACGGGGATATAATCTGTCCGAGCCGTGGCCGGCCCGGGGCCGGACGCGGCAGAAACCGCAGGTCCGACCATGCTGTCCCGCGAAAGGAGGTCTCGCCATGGCCATGATCAGCCAGAAGGTGGAACGCCAGGTGGTGCTGCTGGATGAAAACATGTCCGCCCGCGAAGCGGCCACGCTCATGGTCGAGAAGCACATCGGTTCGGTGGTGGTGTCGCGCGCCTCGCAGGTCATCGGCCTGTTCACCGAGCGCGACCTGACCAACCACGTCATCCGCGAGCGCCGCGATCCGGACAAGGTCAAAATCAAGGACGTCATGCGCACCATGGTGCCGCGGGTGGCGCCGGACGAGACCGGCGAGAGATGCATCGAGCTCATGAAGCAGCACCAGTGCCGCCACCTCATGGTCTACGACAAAGAGGCCTTCGTCGGGATCATTTCGCTGCGCGACTTGCTGGTGCTGTTGCTGGAGGAAAAGGAGGAACTGATCCGCCAGCTCACGAAATACGTCACGAGCTGACGGTGGATTCCGCCGGCCGGGTGCGCCGCCGCAGCATCCAGTAAATGACCAACAGCGCCGTCGCCGCCAGCAGGTGCTTCAGCGAATGGCCGCTGACGACTTCGTCGGTCAGCCCGAATAGCGCGTGGTCGAAATATTCGGCGAGTTTCGCGAGCACGTAAATCGCGAGCGCCATGAGCAGATAACCGCGATCTTGCCGCGCGCCGTGGTACAGGAACAACAGCGCCGGAAGCATGAGCAGAGGCAGGAACTGCACCAGCACGTACGGCCGCAGGTCGTCGGTGTAGTGCCACCAGATCACGCTCGCCAGCCCGAGGACGATCGCCGGCGCGAGCAGGATTTTCTCCAGCCGCGGGTTTATATAGTCGGCCAGCACCGCCACCGACAGCGCCATGAAGCCGATGCTCATCGGCAGCCTATCCCACACCAGCGTGCCGTTGTCGGGTGCGAGGTGATAATACGCCGACCCGAAGAACACCAGCGCCACGCCGGTGAAACAGGCCAGCCAGGCCCAACGCGCGCCCAGGTCTTTCCGTATCGCGCACAGGAGAATGCCGGCAATGCCCACGGCGAGGAAGGCGAGGTTAGTGGCGATGTTGAGAAAGCTGGGAATGCCCAGCAGGCCGCGACGGTCGGCGAAGTCGTGATACGCCGGATCTTGTGCAATCGGTGACAGCGCCATAACCGTAACTAGCGCCGCGACTGCCAAAAAAATAATCAAAAATGCTCGTTGAGTGGAATTGATGACTTGGGCCCCGTTCTGAAATTCTTCCCGATAATCCAGGCGTCCTGACTGGCAAACCCCCAAAAGCCTGTTAAGGTTAAACGATATTGCGACAATAAGAAGGGGACATTTTGGAAAGGCGTAATGAAGGACGTCAGGTTGTTTCGCTTTCCGTCGAAATCCTCGATCCACCGCATCTCGGCAAGGTCCAGCTTCATACCCGCGATCTCAGCAAGACCGGCGCGTTTATCCTGTTGAGCCGGGAACAATGCCTGCCTGTCGGGCGGGTGGTGTCGGTGCGGATGTCCGGCGTGTTGTGGGGCGAGAAATTTTCCACCATGAGCGCCCGGGTCGTGCGCGTGACCGACGAGGGCATGGCCTTGCAGTTCCTCGACTTCGATTTCTGAAAGCCGGTAGCCCGGCTCAAGTCAGTTCTTCTTGCCCCAGAGATGCTCAAGACGCTGATCGCGCCCACAGGAGTAGCGGTAGTATTTGTAGCGCAGCGGATTCTTCTGGTAGTAATCCTGATGGTACTCCTCGGCGGGGTAGAAGGTCGCGGCTGCGCGGATCGTGGTGACGACTGTCTTCCCAAGCTGCTTTTCGATCACCGCTTTTGATTGTTCCGCGAGTTTCCTCTGTTCCTGGTTCTGAACAAAGATCGCGGTCGTGTAGGTGCTGCCGCGGTCGCAGAACTGCCCGCCCTTGTCGAGCGGATCGACGTTGCGCCAGAACACTTCCAGCAGTTTTTCGTAACTGACCTGTTGTGGGTTGTAAGTGATCTGGATGACCTCGATATGCCCGGTATCGCCCGCCGAAACCTGCTCGTAGGTCGGGTCCGCCTTCTGCCCGCCGGCATACCCCGATGTGGTCGCGATTACCCCCGGCAGCGCGTCGTAGGGAGGCTCCATGCACCAGAAGCAGCCGCCGGCAAATACCGCCGTCGCGGTTTTTTCCTTCGCCACCGGTTCCGCCGCCGATGCCGCCAATGCCATGCCCAGCGTCAGCCCGGCCAGTACAGCGATAAACTTCGATAATGTCTTGCGCATGGGGAGCCTCTTGTTGAATCAGCTGGTGGGCTTTATGACCCGTCTCAGGGCCAATGGTTGCGAGCCGATGGCCGAACCAAAATAAAAAGCCGCCTGACAGGCGGCTTTTGGCTTCATGCCGGGTTAATCGGAGCGTGCCGTTACGGGCGAAGCGGGGCCGTGCCGCCGACGGTCGCGGGCACGACGGGTTCGGTGGCATCGGCCAGGGTGGGTTGTGCCAGGGGCAGATCAGCGATCTGGGCGCAGTTGCTCAGCATCAGTTCGGGCGGATCGACGGAGAAGGTGAACGGGGCGGCCTTGTTGAGCGCGGAGAGCCCGAGAATCTGGCGCGTGCGCGCCGGGAACACCGCTGCCTCGACATTGCGTATGGTGCAGTTGCCGATGCGCAGCTGGTTGATGGCATAGACCGGAATAATCAGTTCGGAACCGTTGGCCAGCACCGCGCGCAACTGCTTCACGTACTGCACCTGCTGGCGTTCCTGCAGGGCGATCAGTGTTTGTTCGTTGATGGTCAGATAGCCCGAGCCGGTATCGACCATGAATTCGCTCATGCCGAGATCGGCGATCTGGGCGTTGACGTAATAGGTGGCCAGGCCCTTGTCATGCATGGGTACCGTGACGTTGAGATCACCCGCCAGAACAGGGGATGAAACCAGGGTCAGACCGAGGGCGAGACAGAAACGATGTAACGCGGATAAAGACATGCTACCCCACATAAGTCGCGCCGGTTGGCAGCCGGCGCACTGTTGCGAAAACTTCAATACCCTATGTTAAGGAAATAGCGGAGTCTTTGGTAAAGATCAAGGAGGCGGGGCGCAACGATGTACTGGGTTATTCACAAATACCGCTTTTTGGGCTGAAAGACAGGAAAGACCCCATTCCCCGCAGGCGGGGAATGGGGGTATACATCCCCGCGGGAGGGAGATGCAGACTGTTACTTCATAGGCTGCGGTGCGGACTGCGGTGCGGTCTCCAGCGCAGCAAACTCCGCCGCATCCAGTTTGCCATCCTTGTTGGCATCGGCCTGGGTGAACTTGGCCTTGACCTCGGGTGATTTCTTGGCCTCGTCAAGCGTGATCTGGCCGTCGCGGTTCGAGTCCAGGTCCTGGAACGAAGCGGCGCCGCTTCCGGCCCAGGCCAAACCCGAGACCGTCATCAATGCCAACGCGGTAAGTACGTGTTTCTTTATCATGGTAACCTCCTTTGTCGTGTGAAATATTTGAGCTGCTTCCTTGAATTAATGAAGCGGTCTATTAGTACCAGACTCCCGGCGAAGGTTTCCATCCATCCCGATTGGCGGTCCATCAATCCTGATCGGCGGTTGGCGGGTAATGAAAAACTCAATAACACCTTAATATTCATTATTGATTTGACCCGCGCTGACGAAGATCCTTGAAGAGAGTCCGCTGGGCAGTCCGCAAGCAACGATGTTCATTTGCCTGGCCACCACCGCCGAATGAGCTATCGCTTCGGGCACTGGGCGCAAGTGTGGTTGATGATGCGGGGGCAAAGAAAAACCCCATTCCCCGCGACAGAGAGAATGGGGCGTAGATCCTCACGCGGGTGAAGGAATCGTCGTTACTTGATTTCCTTCGGCGAGGATTCCATTGGCATGACTTCTAACGCGGAGAACTCCGCCGCATCGAGCTTGCCGTCCTTGTTGGTATCGGCCTGGGTGAAATTGGACTTGAGCTCGGGTGATTTCTTGGCCTCGTCAAGCGTGAGCTGGCCATCGCGGTTCGAGTCCAGTTCCTGGAACGAAGCCGCACCACCTGCGGCCCAGGCCAAACCCGAGACCGTCATCAGTGCCAACGCGGTGAGTGTGTGTTTCTTTATCATGGTAATCTCCTTTATCAAATGGATAATCAAAATCGCTTCACAAAAAAGAAGCGGCGTATTTCAAATAACAACTGTGGAGAGTGTTTCCAACTTAACCCGATCGATGTTTAGCAGAAAGATACAACTGATTTGCCAGGATCAGACGGTGTGTATCTTCGCTCGAACTCCTCGGTTGGTCTGTTTCATGGCGCACATATAGGATTAATGGGCGCCAGGTTTCATTAGACTCATCCGACAAGTAAAAAGCCGCCCCAGGCGGCCCAATAATAGTCCTAGCTATTAGCCCCCACTCCTGTATAGTGCCCGGGTTGCAGCGCACTTCTTGCAGACAGTTCGGTAGTTCCTCCCAGTTTCTTCGGCAGCAACTCCCGCGATCGCTTTCAGGAATGAACTGCAAAACATCGCAATTCAACCAACAGAGGTATTTTCGTGAATACAGGAACAGTAAAGTGGTTCAACGACGCCAAAGGCTTCGGCTTCATCACCCCGTCAGATGGCAGCAAGGATGTCTTCGTGCATCACTCCGCCATCCAGGGCAGCGGCTTTAAATCGCTGGCCGAAGGCCAACAGGTGAAATTCGAACTGCAGGACGGCCCCAAAGGCCCGTCGGCAGCGAACGTTCAGCCGGCCTAATTTCAGTTCTGCGAAAGCAGGCTCTGAAATGAAGACCCCGCCGAGAGGCGGGGTCTTTTTTTTGCGTAAAGGGGAGAGGGATTACTCGGGTGAGTCCATCTCTCTTTCCATGTCTTTTTCCATGTCCTGACGCATCTGCTCGCGCTGCTTCGCCATGATCTCCTCGCGGCGCTTCTTGCGTTTCTCGATCGCGTCCGGCTTTACCGGGATGGTGTTTTCGCCGAACAGCACCTGCTTGAGGTAGCGTGCGGCGAACTGCAGGAGTTCCGTCTCCTCGGTCAGCAGCTTCTGGAAGTAGGCCGGCTCGATGTCATAGACGTCGTGGAAGAACGGGCTGGCGATGAACACGCGGAAATTGTCGAGGTCGTAGCTCGCCATGTAGAACAGGTCCATGCTCTTCTGCGACGGCGCGCCCACGGTGGGCCCCGAGGAGCGCTTCTTGAGGATGATCTCGCGCCATTCGCGGGTCATCTCATCGTACTGCTCCACGCCCTGCTCCTGCCGGTACTCGCGCACGGTCAGCGTGCGCGGCTCGTCGTGGCCGAGGCAGTGCTCTTCCTTCACCACGAAATAGAATTCCTCCGGCGCGGCCGAATCCTTGGCGCGCATGGTGGTGGCGCCGAGGGCGTAATAGCGGCAGGCGGCCGGACGGTCTTCGTACACGCCGCAACCTTCGGGCGTGAGGAACTGGCACTCGGCGGTGCCGGGCTTGGTCTTCATGCGGATGCCGGGTATGCCGTGCGCGTCCATGTCGAACGTGACCGTGTGCTTCTCCAGGAACTCCGCCGAGGTCAGCCCGAGGCGGTTTTTCAGCCGCAGGATGTCGTACGGCGTGAGCATGATGTTGATGTTCTGGCAGCACTTGTTGAAACAGGCGATGCCCTTGCGGCAGCGGAACTGGAAGCTGTCGTCCAGACCGAGCTTGATCGGGACCACCGGGCTCGACGGGCGCGGGTCCTTGATCGTGGGGTCGTTGAAATTTTCGCTCATGGCATCACCTCGGAATACGGCCGGCGGGGGTCCCGCCGGTATTTTAAACCTGTTTCACTAAAGACAAAGGGGTCCGGGTTTCCCCGGACCCCTTCATTTACCGACTTACGGACTGATTACTTGACCAGCTGCACGTACGGGACCTTCTTCATTTCCCACTTGTGCGTGTTGCGGTCGTACTTCGAGTTCACGAAGCACTTCCAGTTGTTGTCGTCGATGAAGTTGTAATCCGCGCGGTAGTAGAAGCCCGGATAACGCGTCTCTTCACGGAACTGGATGTGTTTCATGTGCGCCTCGGCGGTGAGGATGCGGTGGTAGTTCTCCCACGCGCGCAGGAGCTCGTGCAGGTCCTTGGCGCGCATCTTGAGGGAGTCTTCCTTCAGCATCTCGAGCTTCTGCTCGCAGATTTCCAGCAGCTTGGCGTTGGTCTGGTAGTAGGTCGACACGCCCGCGCAATACTCGTCCATGATCTTCTGCAGACGGAACTGCAGCATCTTGGGCGTGACGTAGTGCGGGTTGATGTCGATCGCCGTGGTGTAGTCCTTGTGCTCCAGGTAGGTCTTCACCGGACGATAGATCTCTTCCACCAGTTCCTGCACCGTGCGCGCCATCTCGGGCTTCCAGTCCTTGTTGTCCATCACGAACTTGACCATGGCCTTGGCGGCGATACGGCCTTCGGCGTGCGAACCGGAGGAGAACTTGTGACCGGAGGCGCCCACGCCGTCACCGGCGGTGAACAGGCCCTTGACGGTCGTCATGGAGCGGTAACCCCAGCTCCACTCCTTCGGCGCACCGACGTCGGTCGGACCGGAGACCCAGATGCCGGCACAGCCGGAATGCGAACCCAGCAGGTACGGCTCGGTCGGCATGATTTCGGAGGGCCTCTTGTCCGGCTCGATGTTCTCACCGGCCCAGATACCGCATTGGGCGATGGTCATGTCGAGGAAGTCTTCCCAGGCTTCCGCCAGCAGGTGCTGCACTTCCTTGGGCGTCATGTTCTTCGCGAGGTTCGCGAGCGCCGTCGGGGTGTCCATGATGATCGGGCCGCGGCCGTCGCGCATTTCCTGCAGCATGATGTGGTTACGCAGGCAGGTGCCCGGAATGCCCTGGCCGTACTTGCCGAAGCGTTTCTCGTCCTTGATGATGTCGCCACGCAGGGCGTTGTAGTCCTCGCCCGCGCCGTTCATCACCTTGGCCTTGAACAGCAGGAACCAGGCGCCCACCGGACCGTAGCCGTCCTTGAAGCGGGCCGGCACGAAACGGTTTTCCATCATGGTCAGCTCGGCGCCGGCCTCGGCCGCCATCGAGTAGGTCGAGCCCGCGTTCCACACCGGGTACCAGGCGCGGCCCGTGCCTTCACCGACGGAGCGGGGACGGAACACGTTTACCGCGCCGCCGCACACCAGCAGGCAGGCCTTGAACTTGTAGATGAACAGCTTGTTTTCGCGCACCGAGAAACCGGCGGCACCGGCGACGCGGTTCGGATCGTTCTTGTCGTTAACCAGACGCACGATGAAGATACGCTCCTGGATGTTTTCCATCCCGAGGGCCTTCTTCGCGGCTTCAGCGACGATCCACTTGTAGGATTCGCCGTTGATCATGATCTGCCACTTGCCCGAACGCACCGGCTTGCCACCCTGCGTCAGCGGCTTGCCTTCGTCGCCCGGCTGTTTCCACACCGGCAGGCCCCACTCCTCGAAGTGATGCACCGAGTCGTCCACGTGACGGCCGACGTCGTACACCAGGTCTTCGCGGATGATGCCCATCAGGTCGTTACGCACGTAACGCACGTAATCGGCCGGATCGTTGTCGCCGCAATAGGTGTTGATGGCGGACAGACCCTGCGCCACGGCGCCGGAGCGGTCGAGCGCGGCCTTGTCCACGAGCTTCACCTTGATGTTGTGGCCCTTGGCCTTGGCGGCCTCGGTCCACCGCCCGATTTCATACGCGGCGCCGCAAGCGGCCATGCCGCCGCCGATGATGAGGATGTCGACTTCTTCCTCAACGACCTGCGGATTTCCAAATGTTCCTTCTGCCATGATGTTCACCTTCTGTATGCGGCGATCGGGCCGGGGCACTCGTCCCCTCGCGGCCGATCGACCGGTTAGTTGAGATTAACCGCTTACCAGCTGGCTGCGATCCGTCTTGTGGATGCTGTTCGCCGAGTAGAACTCGATCTCGTCGATCTTGCTGACGTCGGCATTGGGCTTGCCGTCGTACGGCTTGATGGAGCCTTCCGGCGTGGTGCGGATCGGGAACTTGAAGCGCTTGATGTTGCCGTTGCGGAACTTGATGGTCCACATGATCGAGTCGGTGCCACGCAGCGGCTGTACGGAACCGCCGAGGGGGACGACGTCGGCGTAATGACGGCACTCGATCGCCTGTTGCGGGCAGATCTTCACGCAGGAATAGCATTCCCAGCACTGCTCCGGCTCCTGGTTCCAGGCCTTCATCGCATGGCCGGTTTCGGAACCGTCTTTGTCGAGCTTCATCAGGTCGTGGGGGCAGATGTACATGCAAGCGGTCTTGTCCTGACCCTTGCAGCCATCGCATTTGTCGGTACGTACGAATGTTGGCATGGTGTCACTCCATCTAGCTTAAGGTTGCAATTAAAAAACGGTTTAAGACGGTTAACGAACTTTTGTTTCTGACTATTGTTTCAAAAATCTATCGGGCCGAATGCCCCTTCAGCTCCACCTTGACGTTCTGCTCGGCGGAGAGACCGGCGTAGTACTTCTGCAGCACCTTGGCCACTTCCGGGCGGCTGAACTCGACCGGCAGATCCTGGCCTTCCGAGAGCATCGCGCGCACCTTGGTGCCGGACAGCAGGATGCGATCTTCCTTGGTGTGCGGGCAGGTGCGCTGGGAGGCCATGCCGCCGCACTTCTTGCACCAGAAGGTCCAGTCGATGTTCATGTTCTTGGTCTCGAGCGCGTCCTTCGGGATTTCGTCGAAGATTTTCTGCGCGTCGAACGGGCCGTAGTAGTCACCCACGCCGGCGTGGTCACGGCCGACGATCAGGTGCGAACAGCCGTAATTCTGGCGGAACAGCGCGTGCAAGAGCGCCTCGCGCGGACCGGCGTAGCGCATGTCCAGCGGGTAGCCGGCCTGGATGACGGTGTTGGGGGCGAAGTAGTTCTTGACCAGCACCGCGATGGCCTCGGAACGCACCTCGGCCGGGATGTCGCCGGGCTTGAGCGCGCCGAGCAGCGAGTGAACCAGCACGCCGTCCATGGTCTCGATGGCGATCTTGGCCAGGTATTCGTGCGAGCGGTGCATCGGGTTGCGGGTCTGGAACGCGGCCACCCGGGACCAGCCCATCTTCTGGAACATGGCGCGGGTTTCGGCCGGGGTCATGAACTGTTCGCCATACTCTTCCTTGAACGTGCCGGTGGACAGCACCTTGACCGGTCCGGCCAGGTTGTACTTGCCCTGGGCCATGACCATCTTCACGCCCGGGTGCTCCAGTTCGGTGGTCTTGTAGACCATCATGCACTCATGGGCCTTGTCGATGGTGTACTTGTCGGCCACCTTCATGGTGGCCATGATTGTGCCGGTCTCGCCGTCCACGAGCGCGATGTCCGCGCCTTCCTTGATGGACTCGTCGTCGGTAGAGAGGGTGATGGGGATCGGCCAGAACAGGCCATTGGTCATTTTCATGCCGTCGCATACTTCTTCCCAGTCGGCGTGCGTCATGAATCCGTCGAGCGGGGTGAAGCCGCCGATGCCCATCATGATGACGTCGCCGGTCTCGCGCGAGGTGATTTTTACTTTCGGCAAGGTTTGCGCGCGCTTCGTTTCTTCGGTGAGCGCCGCGCCCTGGAGGAGCAGTGGTTTGAGTTCGCCGCCGCCGTGTGGATTCACTAGTTTGGACATGAATGTCTTCCTGCGTTGTTCGTCCGGATATAAGAAAAGTCGCCCTGCCTTGTTCGTTTGGACATAATAGGACTCACTTTCCCTGATGCCGGATATGGTTGAAATTATGATGTCCCGACAACCGAGCCGCGAAACTCTATAGTGTTGATGCCGGCAAACCTAATTAGAATTACTGGGACCGCTCATAAGTTTCACTTATTTACGGTGGGCGATGCGTCGATCCCCGGATACGAGGGCGGTATGCTGTGTGACTCGGTGCGCCGGTGCCGGCGGACCCACAGCGGGCCCCTTTAGGGAGCCGGCTATTCTATCGCAGTTTGCCGTGGCGTCCATGCTTTGCAGGGGTCTGTCATCAGGTGGGGTTTAAATCATGAGCATTACAGTCAGGTACTTTGCCAGTATTCGCGAGAAGCTGGGGAAAGAACAAGACATTATCGATTGCAAGGGTATTACCTGCGCCGCGGATGTGTGGAGCAAATCGGCCGGCGTCCCGCTGCCTCCCAACACGCTGGTGGCGGTGAACATGGAATACGCGCGGCCGGACCAGCCGGTGCACGACGGCGATGAAGTGGCGTTCTTCCCGCCGGTGACCGGAGGCGCGCGGTGAACATCCGGCTGCTGGAACAGGCCTTCGACCCGTGGCAGGAGATCGCGCGCCATCAGTCCGGGCAGCCGGCGCTGGCCGGGAAGTTCGGCGCCACCGCCGTGTTCGTCGGCACGCTGCGGGATTTCAACCAGGGCGACGCCGTGCAGGCCATGACGCTCGAGCATTACGCCCCCATGACCCGGAAGCATCTGGAGCGCGTGGCCGAAGAGGCGCTGGCCCGCTGGCCGATCGAGGACGTGTTGCTGGTACACCGTTACGGTGAATTGCGGCCGAACGATCCGATCGTGTGCGTGGCGGTGTGGGCGGCGCACCGCGACAGCGCCTTCGACGCCTGCCGTTATCTTATTGATGAATTGAAAACACGCGCGCCGTTCTGGAAACAGGAGCTGACGCCACAGGGACGACGCTGGGTGGCGCCGGGGGAGGGTGAGTCGTAATTCGTGAATCGTGAACCGTAACTCGTGATCTGCAAATACCCCACCCAAATTACGCTTTACGACTTATGGATCACGGCTCCTGTTTGCTGACGGGCGCAGCCGGCACTTTTTTCTTCAGTTGCCGGTAGCGTTCGAGTTCCTCGGTGTATTGCTGGCGCAATGCTTCCTGTTCCTGGCGCTTGGCCGCGATCGCGCCCTCATGCCGCGCGATCTGGTTGCGGGTCATTTCAATATTTTTCGCCGTGGCCGCCGCCGCCGTGGCGTCCTTGCTTTCATCCACGGCCTGCGCCTCCATGCGCACGAGCGCGGCGCGCAGCGGTTTCAGCGTTTCCTCGCTCGCCTTGATCGAAGCCTCGATCTGCGAAATCTTGCGGTCACGGATGTAGATGATGTCGTCTTCTACGCCGTAGGTGGACAGCAGCAGCGTGTCCTTGCGCGCCCGCTCCACCACGCGCGCCTGTTCCGCCTCGATGGTTTCGCGTTGCGCCTCGCGTTCTTTCAGTTCTGCTTCTGTCGGCGGTGCGGCGATCACGGATTTCGTCGTGCCCTTATCCGTCATCACCGTGACCTTGGATTTGGCGCATTCATCCGCGGCGGTGTTGCCGTAGTGCCACTTGCCGGTGGCGTCCTGGCATTTTTTGATCGAGGTGAGCTTCGGAGCGGCCTGCGCGCCCGGGCCGTGCAGAAGCAGGCTCAGGGTCAGCAGGCAGATGAGGGTTTTCCACGACATGAGAGGGTGATTCCTTAAATAAATATCACTCTTTCAAGATAGGCCCCGTTTTGCGGGTGTGTCAACCGCGACCGCCGTGTGGCGATGCGCCGCCGAAGGACGGCGCGGAACCGTGCCGGCAGGCGGCTGTGCCATAATCCGCGGCCATGAATCCCGGGAATATCCGCCGGAAAACATAATGGAGAACGGGACCGAGCAGCTGATCCTGTTGCTGGTGTCGCTGGTGGCGAACGTGTTCTCCGCGTTTGCCGGCGGCGGCGCGGGGCTGTTGCAGTTTCCGGCGCTGATCTTTCTTGGCCTGCCTTTCGGCGTGGCGCTTGCCACCCACAAGGTCGCCAGCGTCGCGCTCGGCGTGGGCGCGACCCTGCGGCACCTGCGCGAAAAGTCGCTGGAGTGGAAATTCTCCCTTTTCATTCTCGCCACCGGTTTGCCGGGCGTGATCGTCGGCGCGGCCTTCATCCTCGATGTGCCGGATGAGCTCGCGCGTTTCGCTCTCGGCGTTCTCACTATCGGCCTCGGGCTCTACTCGTTCTTCCACCGGCAGCTGGGACTGGCGCACGCGCCGATCCATCGCACCCGGCACGGTTACGTGGTGGGCGGGCTCGGCCTGTTTGCGGTCGGCGTGCTCAACGGCTCGCTCACCTCCGGCACCGGCCTGTTCTGCACCCTGTGGCTGGTGCGCTGGTTCGGGCTCGACTACCGCCGGGCCGTGGCCTACACGCTGGTGCTGGTAGGCCTGTTCTGGAACGGCGCCGGCGCCGTCACGCTCGGGATCCTGGGCGAGATCCGCTGGTCGTGGCTGCCGGCCCTGGTGCTCGGCTCGCTTCTGGGTGGTTATCTCGGCGCCCACTGGTCCATTATCAAGGGCAATCTCTGGATCAAGCGCGTGTTCGAGGTCATCACCCTGCTGGTCGGGTTCAAGCTCATCTTCTAACCTCGCGGCGGATTTTCTGGCTGCTAGTATTTGGAGAGGCTCAGGGACCACCAGACAACACACGTTACCGGGATCCACCTTGAAGATCGAAGAGATACTGAAGTCATTCGGCCGCAAGCAGCGCCGCCGTACCCTCGACCGCATCGAGAATTTCACGACCATGATCGGCGCCGACTCGGTGTACATGGGCGTGTTCCAGGGCAAGGACAACCATATTATTTATGGCGAGGTGCAGGGCGAGTGTGACCTCGAGGGCATCCTGGTGCTGGGCGAAGGCAGCCGCTGGAAGGGCAACATCCGCGCCACCAGCGTCGTGATCGCCGGCCGGGTCGACGGCGACGTCCAGGCCACGGACAAACTGGAACTGGCGCGCACGGCGCATGTGCGCGGCAAGATCACCAGCCCGGTGCTGGCCATCGCTCGCGGCGCGGTGCACGAAGGCAGCATCCGCATGGCCAAGCAGACCCAGATCACCCGCTTCGTCGATCGCCGCGAGACGCCGGACAAGGAAAGGGACAGGGACTAGGCTCCGTCGCGACCGGATTCCAGGTGCCGCTTGATCGCGGCCAGCCACCGTTCCAGATTCTCCTCCAGCCGGTTCGCCAGCGCCTCTTCGCGTTCGCTCTGTATGCGCGCGACATATTCCGTGTCGAGAAACGGCAGCAGCCAGAAGGTCTTCTCCAGCACCATGTTCGCCAGCGTGGGAGGCAGGGCCTGGCGCAGTATTTCGTCGGTCGGTTCGAACTGCTCGGTCTGGATCAGCCGCGTGCCGTCGCCTTCCGGCCGGGTTTCGAGGCGGATCTGGAATGGCACGGCGGTGTCGGAAACCGAAACGATTAGCCGGTTCTGTGAAAACTCGCGCACGTGCGTGTGATAATCGACGATACGATTATCCATTTGCAGCCGGAAGTGACACACGCTGCCGACGTGCAGGGTTTGGCCGCCCTCGATTTCAACCTGGATGGGTTTCGCGTGCGGCGAGAGCGCGCTGCGCGCTGCCGGGTCGGCCATGAGCGCGAACACGCGCTCGACTGGCGTGTCGATGAAGACATTTCGGGAAACGGTGATCATTCTGATCCCTCCGTTTCAGAACAAAGGAGATGTTCAGGTGCCGTAGGTGCGGCGGTAAGCGGTGATGGCGTCATGATAACCGCGTCCGCCGTCTTTTCCGTCCAGGTAACTCAGCAGCGTTTCCAGCCTGACGATGCTGATCACCCCGAGGCCGAGCGTGTTCTCCACCTCCTGCACCGCGGACAGCGACCCTTCGCCACGCTCCTGCCGGTCCAGCGCGATGGCCACGCCGACCGGTGCGGCGCCCGCGTGCATGATGATCTGCACCGATTCGCGTACCGAGGTGCCGGCCGAGATCACATCATCCACGATCAGCACCTTGCCCTGCAACGGATGGCCGATGATGTTGCCACCCTCGCCGTATTTTTTCACTTCCTTGCGGTTGAAGGAATACGGCACGTCGCGTTCGCCGGTTTCGGCGATGGCCATGGCCGCGGCGCAGGCCAGCGGTACGCCCTTGTAGGCCGGGCCGTAGAGCATGTCGAAGCCGATGCCGCTGTCAGCAATGGCCTGCGCGTAGAAGCGCCCGAGCCGCGCCAGCTTGCGGCCGGTATCGAACAGGCCGCTGTTGAAAAAATAGGGACTGACGCGTCCCGACTTCAGCGTGAATTCCCCGAAGCGCAACGCCTGGCACTCGATGGCGAAATCCAGGAACTCGCGCTGGTAATCCTTCATGGCGCGGATTGTAATCGCCGCCGCAAGCGCGGGAAAGTCGGGTATCATCCGGCGCCATGCGGGTCATCACGCTCAACGTCAACGGCATCCGTTCCGCGGCAAAAAAGGGGCTGTTCGCATGGTTGCCGCGCCAGCAGGCGGACGTCGTGTGTCTGCAGGAGGTCAAGGCGCAGGAGTCCGACCTCACTGAACCGATGCGGGCGCCCAAAGGGTTTCACGGTTTTTTCAATTGTGCCGAGAAAAAGGGTTATGCCGGGGTGGCGCTTTATACGCGGCGTGACCCGGACAGGGTGCACGGCGTATGCGGCTCCCAGGAGCACGACGCCGAAGGCCGCTATCTCCAGGCCGATTTCGGCAAGCTCAGCGTGGTTTCGATCTACCTGCCTTCGGGCTCGGCCGGTCCGCACCGGCAGGAATCCAAGTTCCGTTTCATGGAGCACTTTTATCCGGTGCTCAAGAAGCTGCGCGGCGACGGGCGCGAATACATTCTCTGCGGCGACTGGAACATCGCGCACAAGGAGATCGATCTGAAAAACTGGAAATCGAATCAGAAGAATTCCGGCTTCCTGCCCGAGGAGCGCGCCTGGCTGACAAAGGTGTTCGACGAGCTCGGCTGGGTGGACGTGTTCCGCACCCTGAACGACAAGCCGGATCAATATACCTGGTGGTCGAATCGCGGTCAGGCGTATGCCAAGAACGTGGGTTGGCGCATCGACTACCAGATCGCCACGCCGGGAATTGCGAAGAAGGCCAGGAAGGAAAAAATCTACAAGGACCGGCGTTTCTCCGACCACGCGCCGCTGATTCTGGATTACGACTACCCGCTCTGACCATGATGTCCGGATTGCGACAACTATTGAAATGGATGGGGCCGCTGCGGCTGATGCTGGCGGTCGGGGTGCTGGCGTTGCTGGTGCTGCGTCCGGCGCCCGGCACGCCGCCGGAGTACAGTGGTTGGGGCATGCTGCCGACGCTGATTGCGCCCGCGCTGGTGCCGCTTTTCTTCATGGTGCTGCTGCTCGATGCCATCATGGGCACGGTGTGGCTGGCGAGCTATCCCGCGGAGCGGCGGCGTTACCGGACCGTGATCGGCGTGAGTCTCGGGATGGCGCTGCTGCTGGTGCTGTGGTGGTGGCCTTTTTTCAGTGCCATCATGCCCTGAGCGCCGGCGGGATTATTTCAGCGGCCAGGGTGTCAGCACGTAATCACGCCCGGTGAAGTGGCAGCCGCGGCACAGCAGCACGCCCTGCCCGTCCCTGATGACCTTGTTCTGGAAGATCTCGTACCAGTACCAGTTGGAACCGCCCGCGCTGTCGGCGCCGGTCTTGATCGCCACCGACCAGCCCTGAACCGTATCTCCGTCTCCATATAATTCTTTTACCGCAACCGCGCCCTGCGGATGCTGGCGCGTTTTGGATTGCAGCGATTCAAACAGGGCGGGATTGAGCCAGGCGCGCACCTTGCCGAAATGCGGTCCCTGCGAGGCGTGCGGGCCGTTTTCGCCGCGCCAGGTTTTGTAATGCCCGGCCTTGAGCCAGGCCTCCAGCGCCGCGCCACCCAAGGGCAGTGCGGGTGTTTGCGCCTGCGCCAAGCTGGAGCACGCGAGCATGCAAAGAACAACAAACCGCGCCAGCGCGCGGCTACGGCTTGGAAGCTTCCACGAGTTCATCGAGACCGCCTTCCATGTGCAGTTCGGTCAGTTCGGTGAAGCCGCCGATGCACTTGCCGTCGATCAGGATCTGCGGCACCGTGCGTGCGCCGTTGGTGACGCGCGCAAATTCAGCGAGCCTGCCGCGATCGGTGTCGATGCGGACTTCCTCGAACGGGACGTTCCATTTCTGGAGCAGCGCCTTGGCCTTCTGGCAGTAGGGACAGACGCCGGTGCTGTAGATTTTGACTCGTGCCATCGTTGCCTGCTGCTGGCTTCAGGATTTTCTTGATCGCGCCGCCGCGGTCGCGGCGGTGGCGAGCGCAATGACGATACTGAATAGCGCCACGCCGAACAAGCTGACCCAGCCCGAGACATCCGTCGGCTCGAACAGGGCGGCCAGGGGCGCCAGCAGTTCGAAACCGGCCGCGGCCTTCTGCTGCTTGAAGGCATCGAGCAGCGCCACCGACAGCGCGGCGACGGCGAAACCGGCGAAACCGCCGATGACGGCGCGCCGGATCAATTCTCCCCGGCTCAGTACCCGCGGCTCGATTTCCGCCAGCTGCTGAATTTCCGGCTCGCGTTTGCCCAGGGGTGAAAAGCGCTGGAGCATCAGCATGCCCGGGATACCGATGGCAATCGTGAACAGGAAGAAATCGCGCCAGCCGATGGCGTCCACCATGACGCCGGTCACCGGGCCGGCGAGGATGCGCGGCAGCGCGAACAGGCTGGAGAACAGCGCGTACTGGGTGGCGGAAAACTGCTTCATGGTCATGCGCAGCAGCAGCACGCTGAAGGCGCCGGTGCCCATGCCGGTGGTGAGGCTCTCGAAACCCATGGCGGCGTACATCAATGGCCGGTTCACGCCGACCTCGGCGATCAGCACATAGCCCAGGTTGGACGCGATCTGCAGCGCGCCGAATACCCACAGGGCGTGGCCGAGACCCATCGCCGTGGTCAGCATGCCGCCGAGAAAGGTGCCGACCAGTGTCGTGATCAGGCCGATCGTGGCGGTGGCGATGCCGACGTCGAAATCGTTGAAGCCGGTCTGCACCAGGAACGGCCGGATGAGCGCGCCGCCGAGGTTGTCGGCGAGCTTGTACAGCACGACGAACGCCAGCAATTCGAGCGCGCGACGCTTGGAGAGAAATCCCACGAACGGCTCCCACACCGCTTCGCGCAATGACGGCGGCGCCTGCAAACGGTCGGCGGCGGATTTGGGCGCCAGCAGCGTGACCGCCAGCATCGGCAGGTAGAGCAGGGCGAGGATCGTGAACATGACCGGCCAGGACCATAAACCCGCCAGCGTGATGCTGAGTCCGCCGGCCACGAACATGGCCGCGCGGTAAATCGCAATGCGCGCGCCGACCGCCACGCCCTGTTCGTCCGGTTCCAGGACTTCCACGGTGTAGGCGTCGATGGCGATGTCCTGGCTCGCCGAGGCGAAGGCGATGGCGAACGTCAGGCTGCCGATGATCCAGAGCGTGTCCTGGCTGAACGCCACGCCGCCAAGGAGCAGCGTGGCAACCAGCAGAAGAACCTGCCACAGCAGTGTCCAGCCGAGCTTGCGCCCGAGACGCGGCAGCGGGAGGGCGTAACGGTCCATCAATGGCGACCACAGGAATTTGAAACTCCACGGCGCCTGCGCCAGCGTGAACAGGCCGATGATGCGGATGTCCACGCCCTCGCGCGCGAGCCAGGTCGGTATCGCGATCCAAACCAGACCCAGGGGCAATCCCGAAGAAAAGGAGAGCAGGCTCACCGCGGCCGTGCGCGGACTGCGCAGCGCCAGCCACACGGCGCGCCAGGAAGAAACCTGATTGCTCACTTTATTTTTTCTCCGCGCGCGGTGTCGGGCATGTCGCACTCAGGCGGGAAGCGTGAGGAGGTCGCGACGCGCGCGGTGAGTTTGAGATTGGCGAATGGTGGCTTGCTGAATTTGAGTATCCCCGTCCATGGCGCGCGGCGCTCATCTTAACCACTTTATAGCGGTTTTTGCTGTTACCAGCTTAGCAAAGGCAGCGGACCCGGACCCGCCGTTCGCGGGCAGATGCCGGACGAAAGGCGTTCACGCGAACCGTTCGCTGGGCTATCTCAGATGAGGCCGGAAGGAATAGCGGACGGCGCCAGCATTACCAGAATCGTCATACAACATCCGATTCAGGCCAGTTTTACGGCTGATTTCCGGCTTCCCCGCTCAGTTCAACCTCTTGATTGTAAAGCTTTATAGCGGGTGGCATAGCTCTTGCACTTTCTAGCCCAAGACAAATGTATTTTGCTTTCGGGGAGTGGGTTATGTACGGATTCAGCAGGGAAACACACACGCGTCCTGGCCGTTTGGTAGTGGCCGGCGTGCTCGGCTTTTGGGCACTGGTGACGGGAGTACCCGTGCAAGCGGCGCTTTCAGGATCCGCCTTTCCGGCGGTTCAATCAGGTCAGGATATCCGCGCGGAAGAGAGCTCAATCAGTTCGAATCAGGTCGCCCTGTCTCAATTCAACACCGGCCACCGCAACGAGGCGGTGCGCCTGTGGCAGTCGCAGGCTGAACGAGGCGACACCGCGGCGCAGTTTACCCTGGGTGTTCTGTACAACCGGGGTGACGGTGGCGTGGCCCGGGACTTGATCCAGGCCGTGCACTGGTATCGCAGGGCCGCGGAGCAGGGGCATGCGATCGCCCAGTACAACCTGGGCATTCTGTATGCTACCGGCACCGGTGTGGCCCGCGATCCGGGCGCCGCCATGCAGTGGTGGCGCATGGCAGCCCTGCAGGGACACGCCGAGGCGCAGTTCAATCTGGGCCTGTTTTACGCCGAAGGCACCGGTGTCCAGCCGGATCCGGCCGAGGCGGTCAAGTGGTGGGGCATGGCCGCGAATCAGGGTCTGGCTGAGGCGCAATTCAATCTGGGCCTGATGTACATGAAGGGCGAAGGCACCGACGAGAATCAGGACGAGGCCGTGCGGCTGTGGCGCCTGTCCGCCAGCCAGGGATTCACCCAGGCCATTGCCCTTCTGAAAGTGCTGAGCCTGGATTAGCCGCCACCCTTTTTCGGCGCCAGGCGTTTCCGCCGCACGCCACCAGCGCAGTAACCTTCCGCAATATTTCTACACCCCCACGCCCCACGCCGGCCGTGCCGGCGCAGGGGTGTTTGCATTGGGCGCAAAGCCGTTCGTCGCGCCCAATACGATTAAATAGCAAAACAAATCAACAGGATACATGTATATTCTGACAGCCTGTTGCAGACTAGCGTGAGAATCAGCACAATGCTCCGCAGGGGTTTAAATCCATCCAATGGATTACACCTTTAACAAGTTTTAACTAAAGAAGCACTGAGGAGGAGATATCCAATGAAGTTGAAATCTACAAAACTTGGCCGGCTTTTGGCCCTGATATTGGCGTTTGTACTGGGCTCCGGCAACGCCCTGGCGGCGTCAGACGAGTACGGCATTTTTGAGCGCATTCTCGAAGCATCGGGATCGTTCAATGACACCACGGCGGCGCTGGAGAAGGCCTTGGCCGAATCCAACCTGACGTTGCATGCCAAGCGCGACATGACCTATACCAACAAGGCCCAGCAGGCGCGTGTCTATATCATCACTTCGCCCGGCTACATGGAAGCCGCCAAGGACGAGGCACCTGAGACCATCTCGGCGCAGATCCTGCGCATTGGTGTATACGAGTATGGCGAGGGCAAGAAGGTCCACGTCAACATGGGCAATCCGACCGCGCACGCAATGGTTTTCTACGCCGGCTCCAAGAACTACGACAAGCTGCTGGCGGCGGCGAAAGCAGTGGGACAGGACATCAAGAACGTTGCAGCCAAGATCCCGGGCACGCAGGTGTCGGTGCAGCTGGAACCGGTTCGCACTGAGAAGGCGCTGAACAAGTTCAACGGTGACGGTCCCGCCAAGATGATGGCCAAGTTCCGTAACTGGAGCGCGAGCCAGAACCTGGCGTTCGACGACAAGCCCGAGAACTTCGATGCCACTGTGGCCCGCGTGGAAAATGCGCTGCGCGCCAGCCAGGACAAGGGTGTGGAAGACTCCTCGGGCTGGCGTCTGCTCAGCAAGATTCCCGTTGGCGCCAACGCGGTCTATTTCGGCATCACCAACGACTACACCGAGAACAAGTGCATTCAGATCAACTCCGACTTCCGCAGCGAAGGCAAGTCCAAGGATGCACCTCATCCGGGCGTGGACCATGCCCCGGCCATGCCGATGGAAGTGCTGGTCATCAATGACGGCAAGAAAGTGAAGACGGTGCACTACGGCCAGATGTGGCGCATGCAGCTGTACTTCTGGGATTCCGGTTACATGGCGTTCGCCAAGAACACCCTGATCCCGAGCATCATCTTTTCTTCGATCGATACGGCGCTGACGGCCACCGCTTCCGCGGCCCCGGCCACTGCTCCCGCGCAGTAATCCGTTTCACTGACGGATAAACCAAGGCCGGAAGGGGCGACCCTTCCGGCCTTTTTATTTATTTATTTTCTATCGCGCGACTGCGAGATCAGCCGGGTGACGCGGGTACAACGAACGTTCAGGGATCGATGGGCAGCGGCTTGTTGATTTTGCGCAGCATGTTGCGGATCACCAGTTGCTGGTTTTCCAGGTTCTGGCGGCCGGATTCCAGCTCGGCGATACGGTCGCTGAGGTTGTCGAAATTCTCGTGCACCTTTTTCAGGTTTTCCAAGCGCTGGTCCATGAGGATTTTATGCTCGCGCACCTGTGACAGGATCGGCGCCATGATGGCCTTGCTCCAGGCGCGCGCAGCAGTATTGGCTTCGCTGAAAATTTCACGCGCGCGGCCGACCAGCGTGACGAAAAATTTCTGCACCACGAAGTGCTGTTCCGTGATGACCATCATCGGACTGTTGCGAAAGGCCTCGGCCTCCTCATAGAGTTTTTGCAGCTGGCTGCGATACGGCAGTAGCGAGAAATTGACCGGTTTGATCTTGGCCAGCCCGTGCTCGCTGTGGAATTTGTTGTAGATCGCCTGTACCAGGCTGCGTATCTGCTGGGTCTGTTTGTTGGCCCGCTCCATGGCGTCGAGCGCCCCGTCGAACAGCGATTTCATGGCCTCGCGCAGGCCCGACGTGGTCCAGGATTCGGACATGCCCTGGCGTGTCCGGTCGGCCAGGTCGTCGAACGCTTCGACGCTGAGATAATCGAGCAGGACCCTGATGTGGTCGGAGAGCACGGCGCGCGTGTTCTGGAAGCTGGTCAGTGTCAGGTCGTAAGCGTGTTTCTCGTCGCGCAGGCGCGTGACCAGGTCCTGGATGGCTTCATTGTTCTCGCTCCCCAGCGCCTGCAGTTCCTCGATCTGACCGGTGACGGCCGCCAGCCTCGCCTCGATCATGGCGCTGGTGGTCTCTACCATGGAGCCGATGTCGTGGATCACGCGTTCACGCAACAATTCCCGCCGTGCCGGGATGATGTCGTCCGACAGTTTGGCCTCCAGTGCCGGCAGGCCGCTGCGCTCGATCAGTGCATGGTCGGTCTTGATCTTGCCGAGCAATCCCTTTTGTGCTGACAGCGCCAGCACCTGGTTCTTGCTGACGCCGAGCGTGCGCGCCGTCTCCTGTGTCTGGCGCGCGATCGCCGCGGCGATCGCGGTGTCGTCGCTCAACTCGTCCCACAGGTAGTCAATCTTGTTCAGCACCACCAGACGTCCCTTGTCGCGGCTGCCGCGGAGCGGGCAAACATGGTGATTCCAGACTTCCATGTCGGTCTTGGTGACACCGGTATCGGCCGCCAGCACGAACAACACCGCTTGTGCGTTCGGCAACATGCTCAGCGTAAGTTCCGGCTCGGTGCCGAGTGCATTGAGTCCGGGGGTATCGAGCACCACCAGTCCCTGCTTCAGCATGGGATGCGGAAAGTTGATGATCGCGTGACGCCACACGGGAATCTCAACGCTGCCATCACTGTTAAGCATGTGCGCCATGGCATCGACATCGTGACGATAAAGACCGAGCGCTTCCGCCTGTTTGCCGCTGACCGGTTTGGTCTTGACGGTTTGCTGAAAGGTCTCGGCCAGATTCCGCGGCGAATCCAGATCCAGCGGCATCAGCGTCCACGCCTCCGGCGTGCGCCGGTATTCCGAAATGGTGGTGGCGGTTTCGCGTGTCTCGATGGGCAGGAGTTTCAGGCACGGCGCTTCGTTGTCGTCCCAGCGCAACTCCGTGGGGCACATGGTCGTGCGACCGGCCTCCGAAGGCAGCAGACGCTGCCGGTAGTCGGCGAAAAAGATGGCGTTGATGAGTTCGGTTTTGCCGCGCGAGAATTCGGCGACCAGTGCGACGGTGAGCTTGTCGGAGCGCAGCGCGTCGATGAGTTCGTACAGTTGCAGGTCTTCCTCGCCGCTGGCGAGGCCGTGGCTTTCGACCCAGGTCTGGTATTCGTTGATAATCTCGATTAATTCGTCGCGCCAACGTTTGTAGTCCCCCAGCCTCCGGCTGAATTCGTTGACCGCCAGCCGGGGTCGCTCCTTCTGCCTTTGCGCGCTTATCATTATATTGAATACCCCGCTAATACAGACGGTTAGAATATAAACTTAAATAAAAAGTATATCCAGCCCCTGGATCTGCCAGGGCCGCCATGGCCGGGGGTGGTTGGGAAGGGGTGCAGGAGGAGGGCTACTTTACGTCCCAGTCGAGGTTTTCAGGGAGTTTCCGCGGGGAACAAATGCGCAGCTGCTTATGTTTGGAGCCGGCGCCACGTTCCAGGATCACCCGGCTCTTGGGAACGCCAAAAAGCCGCGCCAGCCAGGCAATCAGGTGTTCATTGGCCTTGCCTTCCACCGGCGGGGCGGTGAGGCGGATCTTGAGCCGGTCGCCCAGCACCCCGGCGATGGCATCCGAACTGGCGCGCGGCTGGATCTGCACTTGCAGGACCAGGTCCGGTCCATCCCGGCGCAACCAGCCCACGCAACTAGCGCAGCAGGTGGGCGAGCGCGAGCTGCAACAGCTGCAGACCCACGAGCACGACGATCGGCGACAGGTCGAGACCCCCGACCGCCGGGATCAGGCGGCGCGCCGGGCGCATCAGCGGCTCGGTGAGGCTCACCAGCAGGTCGCCGGCGGGGTTCTGGCGCATGCCGTAGGGCATGAACCAGCTCAGGATCACGCGCAGCAGGACGGCGTAGAAATAGACATTGATGACGAGCCGCACGAGAGACACCACGGCGGCGAGCACCAGCGGCAGCGCGGCAGCGGGAATATCTCTCAGCCACGACAACACGTAGAGCTCCAGCAGCTGCAGCGCCAGTAGCAACACCAGCGAGGCGAGATCGATGCCCATGAGGCCCGGGATGATCCGCCGCAGCGGTATGAGCAAGGGGTTCGTAAGCGCCACCAGAAACTGGGATATGGGGTTGTAGAAATCGGCGCGCGAAAGCTGGAACAGGAAACGCAGCAGCACTGCCAGGATGTAGAGCCCGAAGACGACCTCGACGATGAGCGTGCCGGCGTCGGCGATAAAAGAATTCATGCCTTTTTCCCGAACATGTCGGCGATTTCACGCGAGCGGTTGACAGCCGCCTCGATGGCCTTTTTGAACAGCGGGCGAATGCCGCCCTGCTCCAGGACCTTCACCGCCTGTTCCGTGGTGCCGCCCGGCGAGGTCACGCGACGGCGCAATTGTGAGGGTTCCTCGTGGCCTTCGAGCGCCATCTTGGCCGCGCCAAAAGCGGTCTCGAGCGTGAGCAGGCGCGCCTGTTTCGGATCCAGCCCGGATTCGATCGCGGCCTGTTCCAGCGTCTCCATGACGAGAAAGAAATACGCCGGTCCGCTGCCGGACAGGGCAGTCACCACGTCCATCAGGGATTCGTCGGCGAGCCACACCGTCACGCCCACGGCGCGCAGGATGGATTCAGCCTGATTGCGCATGGCCTCGCTCACGCGCTCGTTGGCGTACAGGCCCGAGGCGCCGCTGCCGATCAGGGCCGCGGTGTTGGGCATGGCGCGCACGATGGGGAGTCCTCCCCCCAGCCAGCGATCGAGGTCCTCGAGGCGCACGCCCGCGGCAATGGAGACGACAAGGGGTTTTTTCTTTTGCACGGCAGAGGCCAGTGCTGCCGCCACTTCTCCAAGGACCTGCGGTTTGACCGCCAGCACCAGGATATCCGCCTGCACGGCGACGGCCTGGTTGTCGGCCAGAGTTTTCATGCCCAGAACGGATTCGATGGCCTGTCTTTGTGACGGCTCGGGGTCGGAGAGAAGAATCTGGTTTTTGCCCCAGCCGTTTCTCAGCAGCCCGGAGGCCAGGCTGCGCGCCATGTTACCGGCGCCGATGAATCCGATCAGGGGGTGCGCGCCGTGCGTGGAGGTGGAGGCCATAACCGCCAAAGTTTAAAGCTCCGCTCCGTGGAACGGAAGCTGAAAGCTGGTAGCGATGGCGCCGAAAACCGCGATTTCCGCGGGATTTGCCGACCGGCGGGCGGGCTGTTTGTTTGCAGGTCGGGCCGGAATAGACTAGAAATTAACCCAAGGGCCGAATTTATAACGTTTTTACCATTCACGGCCCACGGAGAACCTGATGGATATTGCCGAACTGCTGGCGTTTGCCTTCAAACAGAACGCCTCGGACCTGCATTTGTCGGCCGGACTGCCACCGCTGATTCGCGTGGACGGCGACATCAAGCGCATCAACGTGGACCCGCTGGACGACCGCACCGTCCACAACATGGTCTACGACATCATGTCGGACAAGCAGCAGAAGGACTACGAGGAATTCCTCGAGACTGACTTCTCCTTCGAGTTGCCCAATATCGCGCGTTTCCGCGTCAATGCCTTTAACCAGAATCGCGGCCCGGCGGCGGTATTCCGGACCATTCCTTCGAAAGTGCTGACACTCGAGCAGCTCAATTGCCCGCCGGTGTTCAAGCAGATTTCCGACCAACCGCGCGGGATCGTGCTCGTGACCGGCCCGACCGGCTCCGGCAAGTCCACGACCCTGGCGGCCATGGTCAATCACATCAATGAAACCGAGCATGGACACATCCTCACCATCGAGGACCCGATCGAGTTTGTGCATACCAGCAAGAACTGTCTCATCAACCAGCGCGAGATCGGCAAGGACACACTCGGATTCAACAACGCGCTGCGTTCCGCCCTGCGCGAAGATCCGGACGTGATACTGGTGGGCGAAATGCGCGACTTGGAAACGATCCGTCTGGCGCTGACCGGTGCCGAGACCGGACACCTGGTGTTCGGAACCCTGCACACGAGTTCCGCTGCCAAAACCATCGACCGCATTATCGACGTGTTCCCGGCGGCGGAAAAGGACATGGTGCGCGCCATGCTCTCCGAGTCCTTGCGCGCGGTTATCTCGCAGACCCTGCTCAAGAAGATCGGCGGCGGCCGCGTGGCGGCGCACGAGATCATGATCGGCACGCCCGCGATCCGCAACCTGATCCGCGAGAACAAGGTTGCACAGATGTATTCGTCCATCCAGACCGGTCAAAATGTAGGCATGCAGACGCTGGATCAATGCCTGCAGGATCTGATCCGCACGCGCCAGATACACATAGATGACGCCCGCACGGTGGCGGCCAACAAGGACATGTTCAGCTCCGCGTCGGCATCGGTGGCGGCAAGCGGTGGTGCCAAGAAATGAATTTTATCGACCTGCTCAAGCTCATGAAGCACAAGAAGGCCTCCGATCTGTTCGTCACGGCCGGGGTCGCGCCCTCCATCAAGGTGGACGGCAAGATCATGCCAGTCACGAAACAGGCGCTGACACCGGAGCAGTCACGCGCCTTCGCCTACGGCATCATGAACGAGGACCAGCGTCGGCAGTTCGAGGCGAATAACGAATGCAACTTCGCGATCGCGCCGCAGGAGATCGGCCGCTTCCGCGTGAACGTGTTCATGCAGCAGCAGCGCGTGGGCATGGTGCTGCGCACGATCAACACCGACATTCCGCGCTTTGACGACCTGCATCTGCCGAAAGTGCTGGCGGACCTGGCGCTGACCAAGCGCGGACTGATCCTGTTCGTCGGCGGCACCGGTTCGGGCAAATCCACCTCGCTCGCGGCCATGATCGGCTACCGCAACGAGTACAGCTACGGGCACATCCTCACCATCGAGGATCCGGTGGAATATGTGCACGACCACAAGAATTGCATCGTGAACCAGCGCGAGGTTGGTGTCGACACGTCGTCCTACGAAGTGGCGCTGAAAAACGCCATGCGCCAGGCGCCGGACGTGATTCTGATCGGCGAAATCCGCGCGCGTGAAACCATGGATCTGGCGATCCAGTTTTCCGAAACCGGCCACCTGTGCCTGTCCACCCTGCATGCCAACAACGCCAACCAGGCGCTCGATCGCATCATCAACTTCTTCCCCGAGGACAAGCGCAATCAGCTGCTGATGGACCTCGGGCTCAACCTGAAAGCTATCGTCTCGCAGCGCCTGATCCCGATGAAGAGCGGCAAGGGGCGCGTGCCGGCGGTGGAAGTCATGATCAATTCTCCGCTGATCGCCGACCTCATCATGGAAGGCAAGATACCGGAGATCAAGGACCTCATGGGCAAGTCCACCGAGGCCGGCATGCAGACCTTCGACCAGTCGCTGTTCAGCCTGTACGAAGCCGACCTCATCTCCTATGACGATGCCCTGCGCAACGCCGACTCGGTCAACGACGTGCGCCTGCGCATCAAGCTCGAGGGCAAGGACTCGAAGAGTCGCGAGCTCGGTGAGTCTATGCGTAACGTGACCATTAAATAGATCTTTGCCGCATCGCGGATCGTTCGAAACGACCCTGCAACAAAAAAGCCCCTTACGGGGCTTTTTTGTTGTGACACTCGGCCAATCAGGTCTTTGATCCGTCGTAAACGAGTTTTCCGCCTACCAGGGTGTGGGTAACCTTGCCGCGGAACGTCTGTCCCAGGAACGGCGTGTTGTGGCCGCGCGAGACGAGCTTGTCTTCGGTCAGCGTCCAGCGTGCATCCGGATCGAAGATGCAGACATCCGCCGTGGCGCCGATGCCGAGCTGGCCGGTTTCCACGCCGATGATCTCGGCCGGTTTGTGGGTCAGCAGCGCAATGGCTTCCGGCAGTGTCAGCAATTTCTCGTCCACCAGCCTGAGCGTGAGCGGCAGCAGGGTTTCCAGCGCCGAGATGCCGGGTTCGGAACGGGCGAAGGGCGCGAGCTTGGCATCCGGCTCGTGCGGCTGGTGATCCGAGCAGATGGCGCTGATGATGCCGCTCGCGACGGCTTTGCGCAGCCCCTCGCGATCATGTTTCCCGCGCAGCGGCGGGCGTACGTGGCACTGGGTGTTGAAATCGCCGATGTCATATTCGGTCAAGTGCAGATGATGCGCCGTGGTATCGGCGCTTACGGGCAGCCCCCTCTTCTGGGCCTGCGCCACCATGGCCGCGGCGCGCGCGCTCGACAGCCCGCAGAAATGCGCGCGGCAGCCGGTCTGCTCGATGAGCGCCAGATCACGTGCGACGCCGACGGTTTCCGCGGCCTCCGGTATCCCGGGAAGCCCGAGACGCGTGCCGACCTCGCCCTCGTGCACGCAGCCGCCGTTGCGCAGCCACGGGTCTTCGGCGTGCAGGAACACGGTGAGGTCGAGTGTGGCGGCATATTCGAGCGCGCGGCGCATCACCAGCGTGTCGGTGACCGGTGACAGGGCGTTGGTGAAGCCGACACAGCCGGCTTCGTCGAGCGCCTCCATGTCGGCCAGCAGCTTGCCTTCGAGCCGCTGGGTCAGCGCTCCCAGCGGATGGATGAAGGTCAGGCCGAAGCGCCAGGCACGTGACTGCAGCATCTGGGCCATGGCCGGGGTATCGATGACGGGCAGGGTATCGGGCGGGCAGCACAGCGTAGTGATGCCGGCGGCGACCGCGGCATGCACCTCGGACTCGATCGTGGCCTTGTATTCCAGGCCCGGTTCGCGCAACCGCGCGCGCAGGTCGACCAGCCCCGGGCAGACGATGCGGCCGCGCGCATCGATGGTTTTTTTCGTCTTGAACCCCGACGGTGCCTTGCCGACCCCGACCACAAAGCCGCTGTCATCGATGAAGACATCCTTTTTCCCGTTTACGTTATTGGCCGGGTCGATCAGCTGTCCGCCCTGGATGACGAGACTCATTGGCGTTTTTTCCTTGGGACCGGCACTGGCGCACGACTCGGGGAGTCACGCATCCCCGTGTCGCGGCTCGTCGGCGTTCCGCCCATGATGAGTGCCATCACCGCCATGCGCACGGCGATGCCATAAGTGACCTGCGGCAGGATCACGGACTGCGGACCGTCCGCAACCGCGGAATCGATTTCCAGCCCGCGGTTCATCGGACCCGGATGCATGACGATGGCGTCCTTCGCCGCCAGCGCCAGTTTCGCGGGCGTGAGGCCGTAGAGATTGAAATATTCGTGCTCGCTCGGAATATGCGCGCCCTGCATGCGCTCGCGCTGCAGCCGCAACATCATGACCACGTCCACGCCGTCGAGCCCCTCTTCCATGCGGGTGCAGGGGCGGACGCCGAGCTTTTCCACCGCCATCGGCAGCAGGGTCTTGGGCGCGACCACCCGCAGTTCCGCAACGCCCAGGGCCTTGAGTGCCTGGATCTGCGAGCGCGCCACGCGCGAGTGCATGATGTCTCCGACGATGGCTACCTTGAGCTTCCCGAACTCGCCCTTGTGGCGGCGGATGGTGAACATGTCGAGCAGGCCCTGCGTCGGGTGCGCGTGGCGTCCGTCGCCGGCGTTGATGATGCGCACGTGCGACGGAACATGGCGCGCGATCAGGTGCGCCGCGCCGGATTCGGCGTGCCGCACCACGAACAGGTCCGTGTGCATGGCCTCGAGGTTGCGGATGGTGTCGAGCAGGGTCTCGCCCTTGCTGGTGCTGGAGGCGCTGACGTTCAGGTTGATCACGTCGGCCGACAGGCGCTTGGCGGCGATCTCGAAGGTGGTGCGGGTGCGGGTGCTGGATTCGAAAAACAGATTGACGACGGTCTTGCCGCGCAGCAGCGGGATTTTCTTGATCTCGCGCTCGCCCACCGAGATGAACGACTCGGCGGTGTCCAGGATTTCCAGAATGGTTTGACGGGAAAGACCTTCAATGGTGAGCAGATGGCGCAACCGGCCGGCGTCATCGAACTGCAGGCCTTGATTCACCCGTTGGCCTCCTGGATGCGCAGCTCGAGTTTTTCCGGACCGGACAGTTTCACATGCTGGTTCTTGCCGAGTTTGACGCGCTCGCCCACGACCTGCGGCTCGATGGGCAGCTCGCGCCCGCCGCGCTCGACGAGACAGGCGAGCAGCACCGAGGCCGGCCGGCCGTAGTCGAAAATTTCGTTGAGCGCGGCGCGGATGGTTCGCCCGGTGTGCAGCACGTCATCCACCAGGATCAGGTGGCGGTCCTCGACGTTCACCGGCAGATGCGAGGTGCGGACCTGCGGGTTCATGCCGACACGCGTGAAGTCATCACGGTAGAAGGAGATGTCGAGCGTGCCGAGCTCTTCTTTCAGATCGAGCATGTGGTGCAGGCGCTCGGCCACCCAGACGCCGCCGGTGTGGATGCCGATCATGAGCGGATGGCTTTTGAGCGCCGGCTGCAGTTGCTCGGCCATGCGCGCCAGCGCCGCTTCAACGTCGATCACCGCCGTCACGGGCTTTCTCCGGGGAGTTCGTTGAGGAAGGCCTGCAGGATGGTCTGGGCCGCCACCTGGTCGAGCCGGGACTTGTGACGCCTCATGGGAACGCCCGCCTCGTTCAGGACATCCCGGGCGACCAGCGTTGAGAGGCGTTCATCCACCATGTGTACCGGCAAATTGTAGCGTTCCTTCAGGCGTTGTCCAAACGACCGGGCGGCGCGGGTCATGGGGTTGTCGCTGCCGTCCATGTTGAGCGGCAGGCCGACCACCAGGGCGTGCGGGCGCCATTCCCCGATCAACCGGGAAATGCGCACCCAGTCGGGGTTTTTGGCGGAGCCGCGCAGGGTGGTCACGGGTTCGGCCTGGCGCGAGTGGCTGCTGCCGACGGCCACGCCGATGTATTTTTCCCCGTAGTCGAAAGCCAGGTACAAAAAATTGGGGTCAGAGACGGATTTTGCCGGCATAGTTTCCACTTGCACCTAAAGTCAGAAAATCCGTCTCTGACCCCAATTTTTTGCTCAAGCGTGGCCGGCCTCGCTGGAGAGTGTGGCGAGGTCGACACCCACGAGCTGTGCCGCCGCTTTCCAGCGCTGTTCCACCGGCAGGTCGAAGATGATGTCCCGGCTCGCGGGACCGGACAGCCAGGAATTTTCGGTAATCTCGCGTTCCAGTTGCCCCGCGCCCCAGCCGGCGTAGCCGAGGGCGACGATGAATTTTTCCGGGCCGCGATTTTCCGCGATGGCCTCGAGAATGTCGCGCGAGGTCGAGACGCCGAATTTGTCGGTCACCGACAGGGTGGATTCCCAGTCGCCGAGCGGTTCGTGCAGCACGAAGCCGCGGTTGTTCTGCACCGGGCCGCCGAGGTAAACCACGTCATCCGCATAGCTGGCCTTGTCCGGCGCTATGCCCAGCTGGTCGAAAATCTCGCTGAGATGAAGATCGGTCAGGCGGTTGATCACGATGCCCATGCAGCCTTCCTCGGAATGCTCGCAGATGAGCGTGACGCTGCGCGCGAAATTCGCGTCCGCCAGGCTCGGCATGGCGATCAGGAAATGATTGGTGAGCGAATCGGGGCCTTTCATGACGGACAGTATCCGGCAGTCGCGCGCCGGACTCAAGACC
>Ga0105094_10000141_pt1 | contig 31153 bp, 35 predicted proteins | sample PPLLak1March2015_2_FD_87023 | JGI IMG/M metagenome (GOLD analysis project Ga0105094, IMG submission 87023) | Freshwater sediment microbial communities from Prairie Pothole Lake near Jamestown, North Dakota, USA - PPLs Lake P8 Core (3) Depth... | ecosystem: Environmental > Aquatic > Freshwater >...
GTCAGATTCGCAAGTTGCTCCGGGTTCTCGTAATTGCGGGCAAACAGGATGACCGCCCCCGCGGCCGGATGCCGGATGCGCTCGCGGTCTTCGTCCGTGAGCACGGTGCCAAGGATGTCCACCACCGCCGGGCCCGGCGGCAGCCTTACTTTTCGCATCGCCTGATTCTAGCGTCGCGCCCTGCGGCGGCGTCCAGGGCCCGCGCCGTCAGATCGACTGGAGCAGCGGCGGCAGCTCCTTGTACAGCTTGCTCTTCTCGATGCCGTGGTCCGCGCCGGCGGCACGCGCCGCCGTGCGCAGGCGCTGCGTGACAACGCGCGCCATCATCACCACCTTGGGCGCCAGCGGGGTCGCCTTGATCCGGCGCACGAAATCGAACGCGCTCATGTCGCCGAGCTGCGCATCCACGAGCACGAGCTGCGGCGGACTGCCGCTGCCGAGCAGCGCAAGCGCCTCGGCGCCGGAGGCGCTCACTACGACCATCTGCACGCCGCGCAGCATCTCGAGCCAGCTCGCGGTCGTCGCACGGGCCTCGCCGGGGTTCTCGACCAGCAGGATGCGCATCCGATCTCTTATACGCCTTATGTGCGGTAACCGACATAGCGCATATGCCGTGCGCTCGGCCTATTTGCTGTAGGTGGAATCGCGACGGGCGGTCAAGCGGATTCGAGGATCACGGTCGCAAACGCCACGCCGCGCTCGTCGGAAAGGGAGACGTGGGCGCGAGTGACGCCGCGCGTCTCAAGCAGCTTCTGCAGGTCGTTCGAGAACTCGAGCACCGGCTTGCCGGACTTCAGGTTGGTCACCCAGACCCCGTGCCAGTTGGCGGGCGCGTGGATGCCGGTGCCGAGCGCCTTGGTGAAGGCTTCCTTGGCGGCGAAGCGCTTGGCAAGGTAGTTGGCCGGCAGGCGGTGCTTGGCGAAGCGCTTGAGCTCCGGCTCGCACAGGATGCGCCGGGCGAAGCGCTCGCCGAAGCGCTCGAGCGCCTTCTCGATGCGGCCGATCTCGACCACGTCGGTGCCCACCCCGTAGATCATCGCGCAGCCTGGGCCTGGCGCATCAGGGACTTCATCTCGCGCACCGCCTCGCGCACGCCGACGAAGAGCGCCCGGCTGACGATGGCGTGGCCGATGTGCAGCTCGCGCACGCCCGGCAGGCGCGCCACCGGCTGGACGTTGAAGTAGTTGAGCGCGTGGCCGGCGTTGAAGCGCATGCCGAGCGAGCGGATCGCTTCTCCGGCGGCCTGGATTTTCTTCAGCTCCGCAAGCACGGCAGGGCTCTCCGCGTCTCGGCCCTTGGAGTGGAAAGCATGGGCATACGGCCCGGTGTGGATCTCGCACACCGCCGCGCCGATGCGCTTCGCCGCCTCGACCTGCCGCAGCTCCGCGTCGATGAAGACGGACACCACGATTCCGGCGGCCGTTAGCCTTTCAATGCTTTTGCGGAGTGACTTTTCCTGGGAAACGACATCGAGACCGCCCTCGGTGGTGACCTCGTGCCGGCCCTCGGGCACCAGCATCGCCATCTCGGGCTTGAGGCGGCCGGCGATGCCAACCATCTCCTCGGTCGCCGCCATCTCGAGGTTGAGCTTGATGTGCGTGAGCTCGCGCAGCCGCCGCACGTCCTCGTCCTGGATGTGGCGGCGGTCCTCGCGCAGGTGCACGGTGATGCCGTCGGCGCCGCCCAGGTGCGCCTCGACCGCCGCCCACACCGGGTCGGGCTCGTAGGTGCGCCGCGCCTGGCGCACGGTGGCGACGTGGTCGACGTTGACGCCAAGCTCGATCATAGGTCGTTCAGCTCCATGAGGACGCTGCGCGTGTGCAGCACCTGCCCGTGCAGGCGCTGCCCGATCAGCATGCGCATCAGCCCGCGGGCCTCCTCGCGCGTCTCCGGCCGAGTGTAATCGTCGGCGGCGAGGTCGAGCAGGGTTTGCCCACTCACGCTGCTACTACTCTCCGAAAAGGAATTTCTGAGGGGGATCGGACCCCGGTCGGGCTCGTAGGCATAGCGCCGCGCCGGGTCGATCGGCTCGCCGCTCGCCGCGTCGCGCTCGAGGAGCGGAGCATAGCCCAGCTCGGCCAGCAGCCGTTTCTCGAAGCGCCGGAGGATTTCGGCAAGCGATTTCTCGGCCGAAAGCGACGAAAGGGCAGCCTCGTAGGCGTCGAAAAGCGCCTCGTGCGGGTCCTCGCGCGGCAGCAGGCGAAGCAGCAGCTCGTTCAGATAGAAGCCGCACATCAGGCCGCGGCCGGAGAGCGGCCGCAGGGCGCCGGCCCACTCCGCGCCGCGCAGGTTGGCGAGCTCCGCGGAGCCGCTCCAGGAGAGCTGCAGCGGATGGAACGAGAGCAGCACGCCGCGCATCGCCGAGCGCGGGCGGCGCGCGCCGCGCGCGAGCAGCGAGACGCGGCCGATGCGGCGCGAGAAGGCCTCGACGATGAGGCTGGTCTCCATGTAGGGATACGTGTGCAGCACGTAGCCTGGCTCGTGGTCGACGCGTCGCTTCATTCGTAGCCCAGCTCGCGCAGCACCCGCCGGTCGTCGGTCCAGGCGCGGCGCACCTTCACCCAGGTGCCGAGGTAGACCTTGCCGCCGAAGAGCCGCTCCATGTCCTTGCGCGCGGCGGTGGCCATGCGCTTGAGCCGCTCGCCGCGCTCGCCGAGCACGATGGCGCGCTGGCTGTCGCGCTCCACGAGGATGGTCGCCTCGATGCGGCGCAGCCGCCCCTCCAGCTTGAAGCTGTCGATCACCACCTCGCAGCGGTAGGGCAGCTCCTGGCCCATCGCCTCGAACAGCTTCTCGCGCAGGAGCTCCGCGGCGAAGAAGCGCTCGTCGCGGTCGGTGAGCTGCTCCTCCGGGTACGCCGGCGGCCCTTCGGGCAGCGCTTCGCGCACCACGCGCAGCAGCTCGTCGACGTTCTTGCCGGTCTTCGCGCTCACCGGGACCACGGCCTGGAAGTCGCGCAGCTTCGCCAGCCGATCCAGGTACGGAACCAGCTGCAGCTTCTTCACCAGATCGATCTTGTTCACGACCGCGATCACTCGCTGCGATGCCGGGATGCGCTCGAGGGCGGCGCGGTCCTCGGCACCGAAGCGCAGGGCCTCGACGACGAAGAGCACGACATCGACGTCGCGCGCCGCCTCCGTGACGCGGCGGTTGAGCGCCCGGTGCAGCACGGTCTTCAGCTGCGGCGGCATGCCCGGCGCGTCGACGAAGACGTACTGGCAGCCCGGCCGGGTGAGGATGCCCGTGACGAGGTGGCGCGTGGTCTGCGGCTTGGCCGATACGATCGACAGCTTCTCGCCCACCAGGCGGTTGAGCAGGCTCGACTTGCCGGTGTTGGGCCGGCCGACGAAGCCGATGGTGCCGCAGCGGTTCACCGGGGCAGCTTCTCCAGGACGGCCTTCGCGGCCTCCTGCTCGGCGCGCTGCAGCGAGGTGCCGGTGCCGACGGCGGCAAGGCCCAGCTCCGGCAGTGCGCATTCCACCTCGAACGAGCGCTGGTGCGGCGCGCCGTGGGCCGCGACCACGCGGTACTCGGGCAGCTTGCGGCCGCGGGCATGCATCAGCTCCTGCAGCAGGGTCTTCGCGTCCTTCTCGGCGTCGCTCGGGTCAATGTCCGCGAGCAGCGGGCCGAAGGTGTGCAGCATCGCCTTGCGCGCTGCGTCGTAGCCGCCGTCGAGGAACACGGCGCCGAAGAGCGCCTCCACCGCGTCGGCGAGAACGGATGGGGTGATGGGGTGCTTGGCGCCTACCCTGAGACTCTTTGCAACTTCGAGGTGCTGCGCGACTTCCGCGAGCGATTCCTCCCGGACCAGTCGTGCGCGGATGCGGGTGAGCCGCCCCTCGGCGAGGCGCGGAAAGCGGGCGTAGAGCTCCTCGGCCACCGCGCAGCCGAGCACCCCGTCGCCGAGGAACTCGAGGCGCTCGTTGTCGCCGGGGCCGGCGCTGCGGTGCGTGAGCGCCTGCTCGAGAAGCGCCGCGCTGGTGAATCGGTGTCCGAGCCGTTCCTCGAGTTCCGGGCGCCGGCTCACTGCTCCTTCGTGTCGGCGGTGTAGTCGATGTAGAGGCCGACGTGCTCGGCCAGCGGCACTTCCTTGCGGTAGGCGAAGGAGATCGCCATGCGGTTGCCGTCCTTCGTGATCTCGAGGTCGCTCGCCCGGATGGCATTGATGTTGTCGATCTGCGCGCGCGCCTCGAAGGCGTTGCGCACCATCAGCGGCGTGTTGATCTGCTGGTCGCGCGAGATCGCCTCGATCGCGCTCTTCGCGCTCGAGTACTCCAGGTAGGACGGGATCACCTTCATGGCGAACAGCGCCACCACCACCAGGAGGAAGAGCCCGATGATGAGCCCCAGCAGGCTGATGCCCTGTTGCTTGCTTTTCATTGTGGCCTCCCTGTTCAGCGGAACGATCCGAAGCGGCCGAGCTCGTTCAGGTTGAGCCAGATGAAGAACGCCTTGCCGACGATGTTCTCGTCGGGGACGAAGCCCCACACCCGGCTGTCGCTCGAGTTGTCGCGGTTGTCGCCCATCACGAAGTAATGGCCCGGCGGAACCGTGCACGCGAGGCCGCCGCTATTGTAGTTGCAATTGCCCGAGAACGGGAACGCGCGCCCGGGCATCAGCGCCGCCGGCGCGTCCTCCTCGAGCAGGATCTGGTGCTCGACGCCGCCCAGCGTCTCGACGTAGCGGCGCGAGAACTGCATGCGCTCGCGCGACAGGTAGTCCTCGATCTGGCGCAGCGGCACCGGCCTCCCGTTGATCGACACGCGCTTGCCGCGGTACTCGACCAGGTCGCCCGGCAACCCCACCACGCGCTTGATGTAGTCGAGCGAGGGGTCGTCGGGGAAGCGGAACACCATCACGTCGCCGCGCGCCGGGTTGCCGAGCTGGACCACCTTCCTGTTGGCCACCGGCAGCCGGATGCCGTACGTGAACTTGTTCACGAGGATGAAATCGCCCACCAGCAGGGTCGGCACCATCGAGCTCGAGGGGATCTTGAACGGCTCGACCAGGAACGAGCGCAGCACGAACACGATCAGGATCACCGGGAAGAAGCTGATGGAATACTCCACCCACCAGGGCTGCTTCGCGCCCTGCCGTCTCGCTCTCAGGAAATACCGGTCGAGAAGCCAGACGACCCCCGTGACCACCAGGAGCAGCAGCAGGAACGCCGCGAAGCTCAATGGCCGCTCCGCTGCAGCACCGCCAGGAAGGCTTCCTGCGGGATCTCCACCGAGCCGACCTGCTTCATGCGCTTCTTGCCTTCCTTCTGCTTCTCGAGGAGCTTCCTCTTGCGCGTCACGTCGCCGCCGTAGCACTTGGCGAGCACGTTCTTGCGCAGCGCCTTGACGTTCTCGCGCGCCACGATGTGCGCGCCGATCGCGGCCTGGATGGCGACGTCGAACATCTGCCGCGGAATCAGGCCCCGCAGCTTGCTGACCAGCTCCCGCCCCCGCTGCTGGGTGCTCGCCCGGTGCACCATGGTCGAGAGCGCGTCGACGCGCTCGCCGTTCACCAGGATGTCCAGGCGCACCACGTCGGCGGCGCGGTATTCCTTGAACTCGTAGTCGAGGGACCCGTAGCCGCGCGTGGCCGACTTCAGGCGGTCGAAGAAGTCGAGCACCACCTCGCTGAGCGGCAGGTCGTAGGACAGCACCACGTGGCGCGGCGAATAGTGCAGGTTGGTCTGGCTGCCGCGCTTCTCCTCGCACAGCGTGATCACCGGGCCGACGTAGTCCTGCGGCACGAAGATCTTGGTGGCGATCACCGGCTCGCGGATCTCCTCGATCGTCTCCATGGGCGGCAGGCGCGAGGGGTTGGAGACCTGCTGCACCGTGCCGTCGCGCAGCTTGATCTCGTAGATCACCGAGGGCGCGGTGGTGATGAGGTGCATGCCGTACTCGCGCTCCAGGCGCTCCTGCACGATGTCCATGTGCAGCAGGCCGAGGAAGCCGCAGCGGAAGCCGAAGCCGAGCGCCTGCGAGGTCTCGGGCTCGTAGTGGAAGGAGGCGTCGTTGAGGTGCAGCTTCTCCAGCGCCTCGCGCAGGGCCTCGTACTCGTTCGCCTCCACCGGGTAGAGGCCGGCGAACACCTGCGGCTTCACCTCCTTGAATCCCGGCAGCGCCTGCGCCGCCGGCTTGTCCGCCAGCGTGATCGTGTCGCCGACCTTCGCCGCGCGCAGCTCCTTGATGCCGGCGGTGACATAGCCCACTTCGCCGGCGACCAGGGAGTCCTTCTCCCGGGCCTTCGGCGTGAAGATCCCGACCTGATCGCAGAGATACGTCGCCCCGGTGCTCATGAGCGAGATGCGCTCCTTCGGCCGCAGGCTGCCCTCCATGACCCGCACCAGCATCACCACGCCGACGTAGTTGTCGAACCACGAATCGATGATCAGCGCCTGCAGCCTGGACGCGGGATCGCCCTTGGGCGCCGGGATCCGGGCGATGACCGTCTCGAGGATCTCGGGCACGTTCTCGCCGGTCTTGGCGCTGACGCGCAGCGCGTCGCCGGCCTCGATGCCGATCACGTCCTCGATCTCCTGGATCGCCTTCTCGGGGTCGGCCGAGGGCAGGTCGATCTTGTTCAGCACCGGGATCACCTCGACCCCCTGCTCGATCGCGGTATAGCAGTTGGCGACGGTCTGCGCCTCCACGCCCTGCGAGGCGTCGACCACCAGCAGCGCGCCCTCGCAGGCGGCGAGCGAGCGGCTCACCTCGTAGGAGAAGTCGACGTGCCCGGGGGTGTCGATGAGGTTCAGCAGGTACAGATCGCCGTTGCGCGCCTTGTACTGGAGCGCCGCCGTCTGGGCCTTGATGGTGATGCCGCGCTCGCGCTCGAGATCCATCGAGTCGAGCACCTGCTCGGCCATCTCGCGCTCGGCGAGGCCGCCGCACATCTGGATGAACCGATCCGCCAGGGTCGACTTGCCGTGGTCGATGTGCGCGATGATGGAGAAGTTGCGGATGCGGCTCTGAGTCATAAGCAAAAGAGGGTGCCGGGGCACCCTCCTGCAGTGGCGTGTTGCTGTAGAGCCGCGATTCTATCCCAGCTTGCCGAGCACGCCGGGGTCGAGCCGGTAGTGGCACAGCTCGTGGCCGTCGGCGTCGGTGAGGACCGGCACCCGCTCGCCGAAGCGCTCTTCCAGCGCCGGATCGGCGTCGACGTCGATCTCCTCGAACGCGACGCCGGCCGAGCGCAGCGCCTGCGCCATCTCCTCGCAGAGATGGCACCAGCGCCGGCCGTAAAGCCTAGCCTTTGTCAGTGAGCCCGGAGATGGTGACAAACGCCGTGCTTTCTCCCCGGCGCACCTGGAGGGTGATGACGGCGTTCTTGTCCAGGCCGGAGAGCAGGCGATTGAATTGCTCGACCGAGCGCAGCTCCGTGTGCTGGCCCTTGTGCACCAGGGTCATCAGGACGTCGCCCTTGCGCACGTCGGCCTTGGCGTCGGGCCGCACGTCGGTCACGACGATGCCGTTCGCGAGGCCCAGGCCCTTCTTCTGCTCCGCCGAGAGCTCGGCGACGACGATGCCGAGGCGGTTGGGCGGCGCCTCCGCCTGCTTGGGCGCACGCGGCTTGTCGGTCGCGGCGATGCGGTCTTCCTGGAGCTCGCCCACCGTGACCGCGAGCTTGCGCGTCGTGCCCTTGCGCCAGACCTCCATCGAGGCCTGCGAGCCGGGCCGCGTCGAGCCCACCAGGCGCGGCAGGTCGCTCGAGCTCTCGACCGGCTTGCCGTCGAAGCCGACGATGATGTCGGTGGCCTCGACGCCGGCCTTGTCCGCCGGGCTGCCCTTCTCGACCGAGTTCACCAGCGCGCCGCGCGGCCGGTCCAGGCCGAACGAGGTGGCGAGGTCGCGCGTCACTTCCTGGATCACCACGCCGATGCGGCCGCGCGCCACGCGGCCCTTCTCGCGCAGCTGCTTCTGGATGTCGAGCGCGACGTCGATCGGGATGGCGAAGGACAGGCCCATGAAGCCGCCGGTGCGGCTGTAGATCTGCGAGTTGATGCCGACCACCTCGCCGCGCATGTTGAACAGCGGCCCGCCCGAGTTGCCGGGGTTGATCGCCACGTCGGTCTGCAGGAAGGGCACGAAGTTCTCCTGCGGCAGCGAGCGGCCCTTGGCGCTGACGATGCCCGCGGTGACGGTGTTCTCGAAGCCGAACGGCGCGCCGATCGCCACCACCCACTCGCCCACCTTGAGCCGGGAGGGGTCGCCGAAGCGCACCGGGTGCAGGCCGCTGGTGTCGATCTTGATCACCGCGATATCGGTGCGCCGGTCGGCGCCGATGACCTTCGCCTTGAACTCGCGCTTGTCCGTGAAGCGCACGTTGATCTCGTCGGCGCCCTCGACCACGTGGGCGTTGGTGAGGATGTAGCCGTCGGCGCTGATGATGAAGCCCGAGCCGAGCGAGCGGCTTTCCGGGCGCGCGCCGGGCCCCGGCGGCTGCTGGCGCGGGATGAAGCGGCGGAAGAACTCCAGCACCTCCTCGTCCTCCATGCCGGGCACCTGCGGCGCGGCGGCGGGCCGGCGCGGCGCCTGGGTGGTGCTGATGTTGACGACGCTCGCGCCCTGCTCGTCGACCAGGCGGGTGAAGTCGGGAAGCTCGCGCACCTGCGCGATCGCGCTGGCGCAGAACGCCGCCAGCCATAGTGCGGCCAGGGGCCTGGTCATCCTCATGCGGTTCTCCTCGTTTCTGTTTTATTGCGGCGGGCGGTGGTATTCCACTGCATTTCCGATTCGCTGCACACTCGCGGCGGGCGTCTCGCCCACCACCGTCACGCGATGGTTCGCCACCTCGCGCGTGTAGATATGGATCGCCCCGAGGCTGGCGGTGCCGGCCTGCACCGGGTCGCCACCGCCCTGCATCGGCTCGATGAAAACGGAGACGGCGGCGAGCCCATCGGAATACACCACCTGTCCGACCGGGCGCGATTGCCCCATGCGGCGCTTCAGCTCGATAACCTTGTGGAATCCCGGCAGCTCGGAGGAGAGGCTCCAGCCCGCCATGCGCGCCGGCGCCGCCTCGGTGTCCTCGACGCGCCATTCGCGCGCCTTGTGCCGCGGCCGCACCTGCTCGGCGGTCACGCCGCCGATCGCGAGCTGGGTGAACATGAACTGCTCCACGTCGTTGCCCTTCTCGTCGAAGGTGACGGCCTTCAGGAGCATGCCGGTCTTCGTGTCGGCGTAGAGCCGGTAGCCGTAGCGCAGGTTGTCCCTGGGCCGCAGCACCACCGTCTGGCAGTCGATGCCGGCGACCCGCTGCACCTCGCCCAGCTCGATGTCGTAATGACGCACCAGCGCGCCGATGCGCTCGGGCAGGAGCGCCGGGAAGGTGCGGTCGGCGGTGCGCCGGTCGACCTTCACCACGCGGCTCTCGGGCAGGTAGCACTTCACCGTGTCGCGCGTGCGCACGATCTCGCGCGCCACGCCGTCGAGCACCTCGAGGCGCTCGACGTCGCCCTTCGCGTCGCGCGTGATGCGCGAGGTCTCGGTGCGCCCGCCGTGCTGGTAGACGAAGGTGCCGCGGTAGGAGAGCTTCTGCGTCGCGTCGTGGATCTTGCGCAGCCAGCCGAGCGCCTCCGGCGATTGCGCCTGGGCAAGGCCGGCCGAGAAAACGAAGAGCGCGGCGGCGGCCCTGGACGCGATCACCGGCGCGTCCCCCGCGCCTCGTCCGGGCGCGTCGCACGCGCCTCGTCCGACACGCTGCGGATGTAAGGCGCCATGCCCTGGAAGGAGAAGCGCGGCGAGACGCCCTGGTGGGCGAGCAGATAGTCGTCGGCGGCGCTGGGCAGCGGCACGGCGGCGGCCCCGGCCGGTGCCGGCGGCACCGCCTGGGCGAGCGGCGGCTGCACGGCTTCCTGCTGCGGCGCGAACGCGAGCCAGCCGACCAGGCTGACCGCCGCAAGGCTGGCGGCGATCGGCAGCGCGATCCAGCGCCGCGGCCGCGCCGGAGCGGCGAAGCTGCGCCCGGGCAGCGGCTGGTTCTCGCGGAGGGCGTCGCTGATGAGGTGGTAGATGCGCCAGGTGTCGAGCGCCTCGCGCTCCGCGCCCAGGGTCTGGATCAGTTCCCCGGCGGACTGGTCGTCCAGCTCGCCGTCCATCAATGCCGAAATGCGTTCGTTCATGACCTACCACCTGCCTTTGCGAATTGCCGTCTGCATTTGCGAATTACCATCTCTTGTCTTTGCTGGTTCCCAGCAACGGCCGCAACTGCTCCGCGATCGCCTCGCGGGCGCGGAAGATGCGCGAGCGCACGGTGCCGATGGGGCAGTCCATCGCCTGCGCGATGTCCTCGTAACTCATCCCTTCGAGCTCGCGCATCTGGATCGCCCTACGCAATTCCTCAGGCAGCTTTTCGATCGTCGAGTTCACCGTCTCCGCGATTTCATTCGACAGCAGCAGGCTCTCGGGCGTGTTGATGTCGCGCAGCTGCTCGCCCTCCTCGAAGCCTTCCGCCTCCTCGGCCTCCACCTCGGTCGAGGTCGGCGCCCGCCGCCCCAGGGCCATGAGGTAGTTCTTGGCCGTGTTGATGCCGATCCTGTACAGCCACGTGTAGAACGCGCTGTCGCCACGGAATGCGGGGAGGGCCCGGTAGGCCTTGATGAACGCTTCCTGCGTCACATCCTCGACCTCTGCCGGGTCGCGGATGAAGCGCGAAAGCAGCCTTGCCAGCTTGCGCTGGTACTTCACGACCAGCAGGTTGAACGCCTGCTTGTCGCCTTGCTGCGCCCGCGTCACCAGCTGCCGGTCGATCTCGCGCTCAGACATCGAGCCGCCTCAGGTCGACCGCGCCGGCGCGCCGGCAGGGTTCCCCACCCCCGGACGCACAGTCCGAACTGCAACGCCTATGTGCCACAGACAAACGCACTTGGAAATAGTTCTGTCTCGGCCCGGGCTTGCGCCTATGCCGGCAGTTGCTTCCCCGCCACGGCGGGCAGCTTTCGCCACAGCGCCCAGAGGCGCAGGCGGCGGAACTCCGCCGGGCTCAGCATGTCGGCTGCAACGAGAACCGTTCTCCCCACGGGCAGGACGACCGCCAGGCGGCTGACGTAGCAGCGCTGCGGCGCCGCCGCAGCGACCCGCTGCCCGCTGGCGAGCTCGACGACGAGCTCATCGCCGCCGATCTCCAGCGCCCGCACCGAGCGCGCGGACCGCAGGAGCGCCCGGCTCCACGCCGCCGCGACGCCGAGGGCGAGCAGCATCGCGCAGAGCGCGGCGCCGGCGATCCCGCCGAGGACGAGAAAGGCCGAAGCGCCGGCCGCTGCATGCAGCACGACGATGATGGCGGCGAGCGCCCGGGAGGGTGAAAGAACGAGCCTGACGATCAAAGCCGCGACAGCACCAGGGTGCCGTTGGTGCCGCCGAAGCCGAACGAGTTGGACAGCGCCGCGCGGATGGGCATCCTGCGCGCCTCGTTCGGCACGTAGTCGAGGTCGCACTCCGGGTCTGGATTGCGCAGGTTGATGGTCGGCGGCGAGACCTGGTCGCGGATGGCGAGCGCGCTGAAGACCGCCTCCACGCCTCCCGCGGCGCCGAGCAGGTGCCCGGTCATCGACTTCGTGGAGTTGACGGCGACCCTGGGTGCCCGCGCGCCGAGCAATCGCTTGATCGCCCTGGTCTCGGCCACGTCGCCGAGCGGCGTGGACGTCCCGTGCGCGTTGATGTAATCGATTTGTTCTGGATTCAAACCTGCATCTTTCAGGGCGTTGCGCATCGCCCGGTAGCCGCCGTCGCCGTCGTCGGGCGGCGCGGTCATGTGGAACGCGTCGGCGGAGACGCCGTAGCCGGCCACCTCGCAGTAGATCTTCGCGCCGCGCGCCTTCGCATGCTCGTACTCCTCGAGCATCATCGCGCCGGCGCCCTCGCCGAGCACGAAGCCGTCGCGCTCCTTGTCCCAGGGGCGGCTCGCCGTCGCCGGATCGTCGTTGCGCGTGGAAAGCGCGCGCGCCGCCGCGAAGCCGCCGATGGCGAGCTCGGTGACGACCGCCTCCGCGCCGCCGGCGATCATCACGTCGGCGTCGCCGTAGCGGATCGACTTCGCCGCCTCGCCGATGCAGTGCGTCGAGGTGGTGCAGGCCGTCACCATCGCCAGGTTCGGGCCCTTGGCGCCGATCTCGATGGAGAGCAGGCCGGCGATCATGTTGATGATGCTGCCGGGGATGAAGAACGGCGAGATGCGGCGCGGGCCGTTCTTCTCGAGCTCCGCGTGCATCGCCTCGATGAGCGGCAGGCCGCCGATGCCCGAGCCGAAGTTGATGCCGACGCGCTCGGCGTTCTCCGGGGTGACCTGCAGGCCGCCGTCGCGCCAGGCCTGCAGGCCCGCCGCCATGCCGTAGTGGATGAACAGATCCATGCGCCGCGCTTCCTTGGGCGACATGTACGGCGCGACGTCGAAGCCCTTCACCTCGCCGGCGATCTGGCTCGCCAGGCGCGCAGGGTCGAAGCGCGTGATGCGGGTGATGCCGGGCTTGCCGGCGAGCGCGTTATCCCAGGCTGCCTGGACCGCGTTGCCGAGCGGGCAGATGATGCCCAGCCCGGTGACGACGACTCTGCGGCGGGTCACTCCGGTGGCTCAGCGGCGGCTTATGACTTGGAGTGCGACTTGACGTAGTCGATGGCCTGCTGGACGGTGGTGATCTTCTCGGCCTCCTCGTCGGGGATCTCGGTCTCGAACTCCTCCTCGAGCGCCATCACCAGCTCGACCGTGTCGAGCGAGTCCGCGCCCAGGTCGTCGACGAACGAAGAGTCGGTCTTGATCTCGGCCTCGTTCACGCCGAGCTGCTCGGCGATGATCTTCTTGACGCGTTGTTCTACGTTCTCCATCCGCTGCTCCTTCCCTGTCTTGGGGGAAATACGTTGGCCGAAAAGGGGCCGTATTTTACGACATATACATGCCGCCGTTGACGTGCAGCACCGCGCCGGTGACGTAGCCCCCGCCCGCCGAGGCAAGGTAGGCGACCGCAGCGGCGACGTCCTGCGGCTCCCCCAGGCGGCCCAGGGGAATCTGCGCGAGCAGCGCGGCGCGGCTCGCCTCCGGCAGCGCGCGCGTCATGTCGGTGTCGATGAACCCCGGCGCGACGCAGTTGACCGTGATGTTGCGGCTGCCGAGCTCGCGCGCGAGGGACTTGGTCATGCCCACCACGCCGGCCTTCGCCGCCGCGTAGTTGGCCTGCCCGGGATTGCCGGCGGCGCCCACCACCGAAGTGATGTTGATGATGCGGCCCCAGCGCGCCTTCATCATGCCGCGCATCACCGCGCGCGAGAGCCGGAACACCGCGCGCAGGTCGGTCTCGATCACCTCGTCCCAGTCCGCGTCCTTCATGCGCAGCGCCAGGTTGTCGCGCGTCACCGCGGCGTTGTTCACCAGGACCAGGATGTCGCCGAATTCCTTCTGGATCGACGCCACCAGCGCGTCGCATTGCGCCGGATCCCGTACGTTAAGGACTTTTCCGATCAAACCGGATTCAGCAATGCCGCGAGAACCGGTTTCACTAGTGGCAGTTCCAACCACCTTGGCGCCCTGCTTCGCCAGCTCCGCGGCGATGGCGCGGCCGATGCCGCGCGAGGCGCCGGTGACGAGTGCGACCTTGCCGTCGAGCATGCTCAGGCTCCCTTCACCGCTGCCACCGCCTGCTGCAACGATTCTCCGTCCGTAACAGCAAAAGATTGAAGTTGGGAAGCGATGCGTTTCGTCAGCCCGGCCAGCACCTTGCCCGGACCGCACTCGACGACGTGCGTCACGCCGAGCTGCGCCATGGTCTGGATCGTCTCCACCCATCGCACCGGCGCGGCGGCCTGGCGCACCAGCGCGTCGCGGATCGCCTGCGGGCTGGCGGCGATCTTCACATCGACATTGTGGATCACCGGAATCTGCGGCAAGACGACGCGCACTTCCTTGAGATAGCCCTGCAGCCGCTCGCCGGCGGGCTTCATGAGCGAAGAGTGGAACGGCGCGCTCACCGGCAGCGTCATGGCGCGCTTCGCGCCGCGCGACTTGCACAGCAGCACCGCGCGCTCGACCGCGGCTTTCTGCCCGGCGATCACCACCTGCCCGGGCGCATTGAAGTTGACCGCCTGCACCGCGCCCTGCGCCTCCGCGCAGGCCGAGCGCACGCCCTGGTCGTCGAGGCCGAGGATCGCCGCCATGGCGCCCTCGCCCTCCGGCACCGCTTCCTGCATCGCCTCGGCGCGGAAGCGCACCAGCGGCAGCGCGTCGCGGAACGCGAGCGCCCCGCCGGCGACCAATGCCGTGTATTCGCCGAGGCTGTGGCCGGCGAGCAGCGCGGGCCGCGGTCCGCCGGCAGCGAGCCAGGCGCGATACGCGGCGTAGCCGGCGGTGAGCATGGCCGGCTGGGTATTCACCGTCAGGTTGAGCGCCTCGGACGGGCCTTCCTCGAGGAGGCGGATGAACTCCTCGCCCAGCACCTCCTTCGCCTCGAGCAGCGCCTCGATCACTTCGGGCACCGCCGCGTAGCCGCGCAGCATGCCGACCGACTGCGAGCCCTGCCCGGGAAAGACGATCGCGAGCTTCATAGCGTGGCGAGGCTCGCGCCCCAGGTAAAGCCGCCGCCGACGCCTTCCATGAGCACGCGCTGGCCGGGGCGGATCTTGCCGGCGCGCACGAACTCGTCGAGCGCGAGGGGGATCGAGGCCGCGGAAGTGTTGCCGTGATGGTCGACGGTGACGACCAGCTTCTCCGGCGGCAGGCCGAGCTTGCGCGCCGTGGCCTCGAGGATGCGCACGTTGGCCTGGTGCGGGATCAGCCAGTCGACGTCGCTCATCTGCATCCCGGCCGCGGCCACCGTCTCGCGCGCCGCTTCGTCGAGCACGCGCACCGCGAACTTGAACACGCCCTGCCCGTTCATCTGCAGGAACGGCGAGCCGACGATGGCGCCGCCGCACACGTTGCCGGGCACCGAGAGCAGGTCGACCTGGCTGCCGTCGGCGTGCAGCACGCTCGCGTGGATGCCGGGCTTCGACGTCGCGGTGAGCACCACCGCGCCTGCCCCGTCGCCGAAGAGCACGCAGGTGCCGCGGTCGTTCCAGTCGAGGATGCGCGAGAACACCTCGGCGCCGACCACCAGCGCGGTTTTCGCCATTTTGCTCTTGATGAAACTGTCCGCCGTCGCCAACGCATAGACGAAGCCGCTGCACACTGCCTGCACGTCGAAGGCCGGGCAGCCCTTCACGCCGAGCTTCGCCTGCAGCAGGCAGGCGGTGCTGGGGAAGATGTAGTCGGGCGTCGACGTCGCGACGATGATCAGGTCTATTTCAGAAGCCTTTAGGCCCGAGGCTTCGAGGGCGCGCGTGCTTGCCTGCAGCGCCAGGTCGCTCGAGGCCTGCGATTTCTCGGCGATGTGCCGCTGCACGATGCCGGTGCGCTCGCGGATCCAGGCGTCGCTCGTATCGAGGCGCGCCGCGAACTCGGCGTTGGTCATGATGCGCGGCGGCAGGTAGCTCCCGGTGCCGGCAATGCGCGAATAGATCACGAGGGCACCGCCAGCCCCGGGGGCAGGGTCGCATCGACCTGGGCCATTTGCGAGGCGATTCGCTGCGGCACGCTGTTCCTGACCTCGTCCACGGCGCGCTCGAGGGCCTGCCCGAAGGCGTAGAGGTCGGCTGAGCCGTGGCTCTTGATGACGATGCCGCGCAGCCCGAGCAGGCTCGCGCCGTTGTACTTGCCCGGATCCATGCGGCTGCGCAGCGCGCTGAACACCGGGCGCGCCAGCCAGGCGAGGAACATGCGCCAAGCGCTCGCCTTGAATTCGCTTCTGATCGTATCGAAAAGCATCTTGGCGACGCCCTCGGACGCCTTGAGAACCGAGTTGCCGACGAAGCCGTCGCAGACCACCACGTCGGTGGTGCCCTTGTAGATGTCGTCGCCCTCGACGTTGCCGTAGAAGTTGAGCCCGCTCGCACGCAGCAGCTCGCCGGCGCGCTTCACCGTCTCGTTGCCCTTGATGTCCTCGACGCCGATGTTGAGCAGCCCCACCGAGGGCCGCTCCTTGTGCTCCACCGCCGCGACGAGCATCGCGCCCATGACGCCGAACTGCATGAGCTGCTCGGGCGTGCAGTCGACGTTGGCGCCGAGGTCGAGCACATAGGTATAGCCGCCCTTCATGTTCGGCAGCACCGTGGCGATCGCCGGGCGGTCGATGCCGGGGATGGTCTTCAGCACAAAGCGCGAGATCGCCATCAGCGCGCCGGTGTTGCCCGCGCTCACGGCGGCGTGGGCTTCGCCGCTCTTCACCAGGTTGACCGCCACGCGCATCGAGGAGTCCTTCTTCGCGCGCAGCGCCTGCGCCGGCGGCTCCTCCATCGTCACCACCTCGCTCGCCGCGTGCAGGCGCAGGCGCGGGCCCGGCCGGGCGCCGCGCGCCGCGAGCTCGGCCTCGAGCGCGTCGCGCAGGCCGACCAGCACGATGTCGACGTCGGCCGAGCGCGCCTGGAAGGCGAGCGCGGCCGGCACCGTTACATGCGGGCCGTGATCGCCCCCCATGCAATCGACGGCGACGGTGATCAGCGGGCTACTCTTCTTTGGACTTGACGACCTTCTTGCCGCGGTAGAACCCGGTCGGGCTGACGTGGTGGCGCAGGTGCGTCTCGCCGGTCGTCGGCTCCACCGCGATCGCGGGGCCGCTCAGGTGATCGTGCGAGCGGTGCATGCCGCGCCGCGAGGGCGACTTCTTGTTCTGCTGGACTGCCATGTGTGACTCCTTCTCGGTATCAATGCTTGCCGCGCATCAGGCCGCGCAGGCCGGCGAACGGCGAAATCCTGTCGTCTGCATGCTGCCCGGCGCCCGCCGCGCAGCCCTCGTGCCGCGGCGCGTAAGGCAGCTCGAGGATCAGCTGGTCCTCGATCAGGTCGCGCACCGGCATTTCCTTCCCCGCGAGCACGAAGTCCGGCCCGTGCGCATCGGGCGGCTCGGCGTCGATCTCCGCCTGCGAAGCCGCGAGCACCAGCACCTCGTCGGCCCGCACCTCGAACGGCATCGGCTCGAGGCAGCGCTGGCAACGCAGCTGCAGCGTTCCCTGCAGGCTCAGCCGCAGCCCCGGGCGACCGCGCTCGTCGCGCGTGCCCTCGAGCTCGTAGGCGATTTCCCCGGTATCCGAGGCGAGCATGTCGAGCAGCCGCGGCAACTCCCGCACCGGCCAGCGGCCCTGCTGCCTTGCCCCAGCCGTCGCGAACTCCAAGCCATCGATCAGCGGCTGGTGCGGCATAAAGCGGCGGATGATAGCATTTTGGAATTCCCTCGTCATAACAAAGTGATGGCTCAGCCGCGGCGCCTCGTGCTCGCTTCGACCTCGCGCTACCGGAAGGAGCTCCTGGGACGCCTCGGCCTGCCTTTCGAGGTCGCCGCCCCCGAGGCCGACGAGACGCCCCTGCCGGGAGAGTCGCCCGCCGATCTCGCGCTGCGGCTCGCGGTGCTGAAAGCCCGCTCGGTCCGCACCGCGAACGCGCTCATCATCGGCAGCGACCAGGCCGCCGCGCTCGAAGGCCGCCTCCTCGGCAAGCCCGGCAGCCACGACGCGGCGGTGCGGCAACTGCGCGAGCTGAGCGGCAAGGCCGCCGACTTCCAGACCGCCGTTGCCCTGGTAGATACAGAAACTAAAAGTTTGGAAACTCGCGTGGTTTCCTGCCGCGTCACCTTCCGCAGCCTGGACGAGCGGCGCATCGAGGCCTACCTGCGCCGCGAGCAGCCCTACGACTGCACCGGCAGCGCCAAGGCCGAAGGGCTCGGCATCGCGCTCATCGCCCGCATCGACACCGAGGACCCGACCTCGCTCATCGGCCTGCCGCTCATCGCGCTCACCGAGCTCCTCGAGCACGCAGGCATGCCCGTCCTTTGATTCTGCCGTTGTGACCTGCCTTTACGCTATTCCAACGCCTCTGGGCGCATCGCCCGAGCAGTCGTTGCCCGCATCCGCGCTTCACACCGTAAGAGGACTGAAAGACTTCGTCGTCGAGAACGCGAAGAGCGCGCGCGCGTTCCTGGGCGCGCTCGGCATGCCGGTCCGCGATCTCAACATCAGGGCCATCGACGAAGATGTGAGCGGGCTGCTGCAGCCTCTACGAGAGAAACGGCCGTTGGGGCTGCTTTCCGAGGCCGGCTGCCCGGCGATCGCCGACCCCGGGGCAGCGCTCGTGGAGGCGGCGCACCGCGAAGGCTTCAAGGTGGTGCCGCTCGTCGGCCCCTCCTCCATCGTGCTCGCGCTGATGGCCTCCGGGCTCGAGGGCCAGCGTTTTGCCTTCTGCGGCTACCTGCCGCGAGAACCGAAGGATCGAGAGAAAAGAATTCGCGAGCTCGAGCTGCGCTCGCGGAAAGAACGCGAGACCGAGATCTTCATCGAAACGCCCTACCGCAACGACGCGCTCTTCGCCGCGCTGCTCGCGACATGCGCGCCGACCACGCGGCTGTGCGTGGCGGCGGACCTGACGCTTCCCGGGGAAGACATCGCCACCCGGAGGGTGAGCGAATGGAAAGGCAGCGCCGGCCCGGGGAAGCGGCCGGCGGTGTTCCTGCTGCTAGCGGATGTCGGGTGAGGCCCTGAGCACGAGCTCGGCGAGCGCCGAGGCGGCGCCGGCGCCGAAGCGGCGCGCGAATTTCTCGGCGATGTTCTCTTTCTTGGTGAAGTCGACGATCAGCTCCGCCTTGATCACCTCGCGCGCGACGTACTCCATGCTGCCGACGGCGTCGGCGAGCCCAAGGTCGATGCTCTTCTGCCCGGTCCAGATCAGGCCGGAGAACATGTCCGGGGTCTCCTTCAGGCGCTGTCCGCGCCCCTCGCGCACCACGGCGATGAACTGCTTGTGGATGTCGTCCACCATCTCGCGCACGTGCTTGACGTCGTTCTCGTCGACCGGCGAGAACGGATCGAGCATGCCCTTGTTCTTGCCCGCGGTGATCAGGCGCCGCTCGACGCCGAGCTTGTCCATGAGGCCGGTGAAGCCGAAGCCGTTCATCAGCACCCCGATCGAGCCGACGATGCTCGCCTTGCCGACGTAGATGCGGTCGGCGCCCGCGGCGACGAAGTAGCCGCCCGAGGCGCAGACGTCCTCGACTACCGCGTAGAGCGGGATGTCGGGGTATTTCTTGCGCAGGCGCCGCATCTCGTCATAGATGGTCTGCGCCTGCACCGGGCTGCCGCCGGGGGAGTTGATGCGCACCACCACGCCCTGGGTATTGCTGTCCTTGAACGCCTCCAGGAGCGCGCTGTTGATGCGCTCGGCGCTCGCGCCGGCGCCCGGGGCGATCAGGCCGCTCACCTCCACCATGGCGGTGTGCTTGCGGGCCCCGGTCACCTCGCGCCCTGTCCAGTCGAACGCCGCGAGCAGCACGACCGTGATGTACGCGAAGGTGAGCAGCTTGAAGAAAATGCCCCACAGGCGCGTCCGCCGCTGCTCTTTCAGTGCCGCCGTCGCGAGCTTCGTCACCAGTTCGCGTTCCCATTGCCCGCCGTTTTCAGTCATCCTCGAACCCCATGAAGTAGACGTTGCCGTTGCGTTCCTCGAGGCGCAGCTTGACCAGCCGCTTGCCGCTGCACGGGCCGCCGATGCAGCGGCCGCTGTGCGCCTCGTACGTGGCGCCGTGCGTCGAGCATAGCAAATCGCGCCCCTCGGAATCGAAAAATACGCCTTCCTGCCAGTCGAGCTCCATCGCGACGTGCGCGCAGCGGTTGAGATAGCCGTGCACGGCGCCCGCGGCGCGGATGGCGAAGGCCGGCGCGCGCTCGCCGAAGTACTCGACCTCGAAGCGCACGCCGCGGCCGGCGTCGGCGAGCGCCCCGGAGGCGCAGATCAGCCGTTCGCGCGCAGCCATTCCCGTAGTTGATTCACTGAAGAGAAACACCCCAGGGGGCCGCAGGCGCGCAGCCCCTGCTCGGGATGCGCGCCGTAGCTGACCGCGAGCGCATCGACGCCGGCGGCGCGCGCCATCGCGAGGTCGTGGGAGGTGTCCCCGATCATCAGCATGCTTTTCGCATCCGTTTTCGTTTCTTCCATCAGTTCGAGGAGCATGGCGGGGTGCGGCTTGGGGTGCGTCTCGTCGGCGCAGCGCGAGGCGCGGAAATGCGGCCGCAGCCCCGTCGCATCGAGCGCCCGCTCCAGTCCGCGGCGGTTCTTTGCCGTCGCGATTCCGAGAAGGGAAGTTGCGGAAAGGTCGGCCAGCAGCTCGCGCATGCCCGGGAAAAGCCGCATGGCCGGCTCGCGCGCGCGGAAGTGCCGGCGATAGGCTTCGACGAATTCGCCGTAGCGCGCGGGCGGCAGCCCCGGCGCGATCTCGCGCATCAGCTCCTGCATGCCCAGGCCGATGACGTGGCTCGCGCGGCTGCGCTCGGGCACTTCCAGGCCGAGATCGCCGCACGAGGCCTGGATGCACTCGGCGATGGCTGCGGGCGAGTCGAGGATGGTGCCGTCCCAATCGAAGACGATGACTCGGTACTTCAAAGGAGGACCCGAAACTTCAAGAGAGGACCCGCTCGACGAAAGCCTGCATATCGGCGGGGAGCGGCGACTTCAGGCGCAGCGTCTCGCCCGTCACCGGGTGCGCGAAGGCGAGCGAAGCGGCATGCAGGAAGAGGCGCGGCACCCCTGCCTTGGCGAGCTCCCGGTTCAGCGCGAAGTCCCCGTACTTGTCGTCGCCCAGCACCGGGTGGCCGGCGTGCGCGAGGTGCACGCGGATCTGGTGCGTCCGGCCGGTGAGCAGCCGCACTTCCAGCAGGCTGAATCCCGGGGCGCTCTTCAGCAGTTTGACCCGGGTCGCCGCCGCCATGCCGCCTTCCTTGACAGCGACCCTGCGCTCTCCGGAGGCCGTCACGTACTTGTGCAGCGACTCCCGGATTTCCCCCGGGCCCCGGTACGTCCCGGCCGTAACGACCATGTATATCTTCTCGATCTGGCCCTCGCGCAGCATGCGGTGGAGCTCGACGAGGGCCGTGCGCTTTTTCGCGACGATCAGGAGCCCCGAGGTGTCGCGGTCGAGCCGGTGCGCGAGCTCGAGCAGCTTTGCCTGCGGCCGCGCGGCGCGCAGCGACTCGATCACCCCGAAGCTGACCCCGCTGCCGCCGTGGACCGCCACCCCGGAGGGCTTGTCGACGACCAGCAGCGCGGCGTCCTCGAAAACGACGGGGAATTCCGCCGGCCTCGCCTTGCTTGGCCTCGCGGCGATGCGTACCGGAGGAAGCCGGACTTTATCCCCGGCCTGGAGGCGGTAATCGGGCTTTACCCGGCCGCTGTTGACCCGCACCTGGCCGCTCCGGAGCACCTGGTAGACATGGCTTTTCGGCACGCCCTTCAGGTGGCGCAGCAGGAAGTTGTCGATGCGCTGCGCAGCGGCTTCCTCGCCCACTTCCAGCCATGTCGCCCGAGCCTTGCTTAAGTCATTCATTTTCCGTACTATCTCGGAGTCGCTTTGAGTTGCGAGGCACAGGAAGGCATGGCGCGGTGAGCTCTTGGGGCCGCCGTGACCGGCACCTGCAACCCGCCTCCTGTCCGGCCACAGCCGGGCCTGAAGCGCTGGTTAATTTCGCTCACCGGAAGTAGCGATACTACTAGAAGCGCGCGCAGGTTTTGTTTTCCCGAGGAAGCCTCGGGCTCGCCCCAGGGGGCGCAATTCCAGTCTGAGAGCGCAAACAGCGGCTAGTCTCCTGCGCGCGCAGGAGAACAACAAGTGAAGCGGATGTTATTCAATGCGACGCAGCAGGAAGAGCTGCGCGTCGCGATCGTCGATGGGCAGAAGCTCGTCGACCTCGACATAGAGTCGGCATCAAGGGAACAGCGCAAGAGCAACATCTACAAGGGCGTCATCACCCGCATCGAGCCCAGCCTCGAGGCCGCCTTCGTGGACTACGGCGAGGAGCGGCACGGGTTCCTGCCTTTCAAGGAGGTCACGCGCAGCTACTTCAAGCCCGACGTCGACGTCGGGCGCGCCCGCATCCAGGACGCGCTGCGCGAAGGCCAGGAGCTGATCGTCCAGGTCGAGAAGGACGAGCGCGGCACCAAAGGCGCGGCGCTGACGACGTTTGTTTCATTGGCGGGAAGATATCTCGTCCTGATGCCCAACAACCCCCGCGGCGGCGGCGTCTCGCGCCGCGTCGAGGGCGAGGACCGGAACGAGCTGCGCGACACGCTCGACCAGCTGCAGCTCCCCGAAGGCATGAGCGTCATCGCCCGCACCGCGGCGATCGGCCGCTCGCTCGAGGAGCTCAACTGGGACCTGAACTACCTGATGCAGCTCTGGCGCGCCGTCGAGTCGGCCTCGGGCGACCAGTCGAAGAAGCCGTTCCTCATCTACCTCGAGTCGAGCCTGGTGATCCGCGCCATCCGCGACTACTTCCAGCCCGACATCGGCGAGATCCTCATCGACACCGAGGAGATCTTCGAGCAGGCCAAGTCGTTCATGCAGACGGTCATGCCGGGCAACGTCGGCAAGGTGAAGCTCTACCGCGACGACGTGCCGCTCTTCTCCCGCTTCCAGATCGAGCACCAGATCGAGAGCGCCTACTCGCGCCAGGTCGCCCTGCCCGCGGGCGGCGCCATCGTCATCGACCATACCGAGGCGCTCACCGCCATCGACGTCAACTCGGCGCGCGCCACCAAGGGCGGCGACATCGAGGAGACGGCGCTGCGCACGAACCTCGAAGCCGCCGACGAAGTGGCGCGCCAGCTCAGGCTGCGCGACCTCGGCGGCCTGATCGTCATCGACTTCATCGACATGGAGTCGCAGCGCAACCAGCGCGAGGTGGAGAACCGCCTGCGCGACGCGCTCAAGTTCGACCGCGCCCGGGTGCAGATCGGCAAGATCTCGCGCTTCGGCCTGATGGAGCTCTCGCGCCAGCGGCTGCAGGCCTCCCTCGAGGAGACCGCGCACATCAGCTGCCCGCGCTGCAGCGGCACCGGCTTCATCCGCGGCACCGAGTCGACCGCGCTGCACGTGCTGCGCATCCTCCAGGAAGAGGCGATGAAGGAGAACACCGGCGCGGTGCACGCGCAGGTGCCGGTCGACGTCGGCGCCTTCCTGCTGAACGAGAAGCGCGCCGAGATCCAGAAGCTCGAGGGGCGGCTGAAGGTCAACATCGTCCTGGTGCCCAACCCGCACCTCGAGACGCCGCACTACAAGGTGCAGCGCCTCAAGCACGACGAGCTCAACCAGATGGAGCACGTGCCGGCGAGCTACGAGCTCGCCGAGCGCCCCGAGGAGCCGCAGGCCCCGGGCGCCGAGGCGGAGCCCAAGCGCGAGCGCCAGGAGGCGGTGGTGAAGGCGATTACGCCGGCGGAGCCCGCGCCCATGAGCGCCGAGCAACAGCCGCGCGCGCCGCGCATGCCGGTGGCGCCGCAGCCCGCCGCGGCGGCGCCCGCGCCGCAGCCCGAAGAGCAGCGGCCAGGCTTCCTCACGCGGCTTTTCGGCCTGTTCAAGGGTGCCCCGGAGGCCGTTCCGGCACCGGCGCCGCGCCCGCAGGGACAACCCCAGCAGCAAAGGGCGCAAGGCCAAGGCCCGCGCGATCCCAGGCGGGATCACCAGCAGCGGCGCGACGGACGGCGCGACGGGCGCCGGGACGGGCAACGCGAAGGGCGCGAGGGGCACCGCGACCGCCAGCAGCAAGGCAGGCTCGAGCAGCGCCGCAACGGGCAGCCGCGTGGCGAGCGCCAGGGCGGCGATCGCCAGGGTGGTGAGCGCCAGGGCGGCGAGCGCCGTCCCGACCAGCAGCAGCGGCCGCCGCGGCCGCCGCAGCAGCCGCGCGAGCCGCAGCAGCCGCGCGAGCCGCAGCAACTGCGTGAGCCGCAGCAACCGCAAATGCAGCAGGGCCAGGGCCCGCGCGCGCCCGAGCGCGAGGGCGAGGAGCACCGCCGCGGGCGGCGCGGCCGCGGTCGCGACCGGCATCGCGAGCGCCGCGACGAGCGTCCGGGACAGGCCGGCCCGGGCGGCCCGCCGCAGAGCTTCCAGGCACGCGAGGACCAGGTACGGGAAGAGCAGCGGCAGGAAGCGCTGCGCCTGAGCCGCGAAGAGCATCACGCGGAGGCCACGCGGCCGCCGGCGTCATCCACTCCCGCGCCGCACGTAGAGGAGCGCGCGCCGCAGATGGAAGAGCGCGCCCCTCAAATGGTCGAAGAGCGGCCGCCGGTCCAGGAATACCGGCCGGAACCGGAACCGCGACGCGAGCCGCCTCGTGCCGAGCCGCCGCGCACCGAGCAGCCGCGCGTCGATCCGAAAGAGCTGCTGGAAAGCGCCGGTCTGGTGATGATCGAGACCGACCGCGCCAAGGCGCCGCCGGTGCAGCCCCAGCCCGAGGAGCCACAGCATCTCGGCCGTCCGCGGCGCGAGCGGCCCAAGGCCGCCCCGCCCCAGGACGACGAGCTGGTGCAGATCGAGACCAGCCGGAAGTAGGAGCGCGCTACCTCGCGGTAGCGGAACGGATCTCGGCAAGGAGGTCGCGGCACGCGGCCTCCACCAGGTCGAGCACCTGCTCGAAGCCGTCCGGGCCTCCGTAGTAGGGATCGGGCACGTCGCGATCTGCCAGGAAAAGCCTCAGCTTCTCGCGATGCTGGGGAGGACAGGCTCTCTGCAGGAGGCGCAGGTGCCCGCGGTCCATGGCCACGATGAGGTCAAACGCCTCGAAGTCGTTCTTAGCGACGTGGCGCGCGCGCTGGGCGCTGAGGTCGTAGCCGCGGCGCCTCGCGTGATGCTGCGCCCTCTCGTCGGGCGGCTCGCCCACGTGGTAGTCGTGGGTACCACGGGATTCGACGTGCAAAGAAACACCTTGCTGCTTGGAGAGTTCTCTTAGAACCCCCTCCGCTGTCGGCGACCGGCAGATGTTGCCGGTGCAGACGAACAACACCTTCATTCCGAGGCGAGCTCCACCCCGAAGACGCGCTTCTTGAGCTCCGCGAGGCGGTCGCGCGCGCGCGCCGCCTCCTCGAACTCGAGGTTGCGCGCGTGCTCGTGCATCTTCTTCTCCAACGCCTTGATCTCGCGCGCAATTTGCTTCTCGGACATCGCCTCGTAGCGCGCCTCGTCCTGCGCCACCTGCATCTGCGTGGCATCGTAGACGCCGTCGATCAGGTCCTTGATGCGCTTCATTACGCCCTTGGGGGTGATGCTGTGGCTGGTGTTGTAGGTGAGCTGCTTGCCGCGGCGCCGGTCGGTTTCGGCGATGGCGCGCTGCATCGAATCGGTCATCCGGTCGGCGTAGAGGATCGCCGTGCCGTTGATGTGGCGCGCGGCGCGCCCCATGGTCTGGATGAGGGAGCGCTCCGAGCGCAGGAACCCCTCCTTGTCGGCGTCGAGGATCGCCACCAGGGAGACCTCGGGCAGGTCGAGTCCCTCGCGCAGCAGGTTGATGCCCACCAGCACGTCGAACTCGCCCAGGCGCAGGTCGCGGATGATCTCGACGCGCTCGACGGTCTCCACCTCCGAGTGCAGGTAGCGCACTTTCACCCCGTGCTCGGCGAGGTACTCGGTCAGCTCCTCCGCCATGCGCTTGGTGAGGGTCGTGACGAGAACACGTTCCTGCTTCTTCACCCGGAGAGAAATTTCGGACAGCAAATCGTCCACTTGCGTCGAGGCGGGCCGCACGATGACCTGCGGGTCGATGAGCCCGGTCGGGCGCACCACCTGCTCCACCACCTGCGCCGACTTGCCGCGCTCGTACTCCGCCGGCGTCGCCGACACGAACACGGTCTGGCGTACCACCGCCTCGAACTCCTCGAACTTGAGCGGCCGGTTGTCGAGCGCCGAGGGCAGGCGGAAGCCGTACTCGACCAGGTTCTCCTTGCGCGAGCGGTCGCCGCGGAACATGCCGCCGAGCTGGGGGATGGTGACGTGGCTCTCGTCGACGATCATCAGCGCGTCCGCCGGCAGGTAGTCGATGAGCGTCGGCGGCGGCTCGCCTTCCTTGCGCCCCGAGAGGTGGCGCGAGTAGTTCTCGATGCCCTTGCAGAAGCCGAGCTCTGCGAGCATCTCGAGGTCGAAGCGCGTGCGCTGCTCGATCCGCTGCGCCTCGAGCAGGCGCCCGGCGTCCTGGAAGAACTTGATCCGCCCGCGCAACTCCGCCTTGATCGCCTCCACGGCACGCAGCGTCGTCTCGCGCGGCGTGACATAGTGGCTTGAGGGGTAGACCGTAAAGCGCGCCATCGGGTGCAGCACGCGTCCCGTCAGCGGGTCGAATACCTCGAGTTTCTCCACCACATCATCGAAAAGAGAGATTCGAATCGAGTGTTCCGCGTGCTCCGCCGGGAACACGTCGATGACGTCGCCGCGGACGCGGAAGGTGCCGCGCCGGAAGTCGAGCTCGTTGCGCTCGTACTGCATCGCCACCAGGCGGGCGAGGATGTCGCGCTGTGCCATCTTCTCGCCCTCGCGCAGGTGCAGGATCATGCCGTGGTACTCGGAGGGGTCGCCGATGCCGTAGATCGCCGACACCGTGGCGACGATGACGACGTCGCGCCGCTCGAGCAGCGACTTGGTCGCCGACAGGCGCATCTGCTCGATATGCTCGTTGATCGAGGAGTCCTTCTCGATGTAGAGGTCGCGCGCCGGCACGTAGGCTTCCGGCTGGTAGTAGTCGTAGTACGACACGAAGTACTCGACCGCGTTTTCGGGGAAGAACTCGCGGAACTCGGAATAAAGCTGCGCGGCCAGCGTCTTGTTGGGGGCGAGCACGAGCGCCGGGCGCCCCAGGCGCGCGATGGCGTTGGCCATCGTGTAGGTCTTGCCGGAGCCGGTGACGCCGAGCAGCGTCTGGAAGGCGAGACCGTCGTCGATGCCCTCCACCAGCTTGTCGATCGCCTCGGGCTGGTCGCCGGCGGGCTGGTAGAGCTGGTTGAGGCGGAAAGGACTGTTGGGGAACGCGACAAGCACGGGTAGAATTCTCGAGTGAAACAGTCGATCCTAACACGATGAACGCGCCGCACTCGCCCTCCCCGCTCGCCTCGGTGCCCATGGCGCCGGCCGATCCGATCCTCGGCGTAACCGAGGCGTACGTCGCCGACCAGAACCCGCGCAAAGTGAACCTCGGCGTCGGCGTCTACACCGACGACCAGGGCAAGATCCCGCTGCTCGAGTGCGTGCGCCACGCCGAGAGCGAGCGCCTGAAGAGCGCGGCGCCGCGCGGCTACTTGCCGATCGACGGCCTGGCGGCGTACGACCGGGCGGTGCAGGAACTGGTTTTCGGGGCACAGAAGCAGAATGTCGTCACCGTGCAGGCCTTGGGCGGCACGGGCGGGCTCAAGATCGGCGCCGATTTTCTGAGAAGCATTGCAAAGGAAAGCGGCGTCTGGATCAGCGAGCCCAGCTGGGAGAACCACCGGCAGCTGTTCGAGGCCGCGGGCTTCAAGGTGAACAGCTATCCCTACTACGACGCGAAAACCCACGGGCTGGACTTCGCCGGGATGAAGCAGGGCCTTGACGCCCTGCCCGCCGGTTCCATCGTCGTGCTGCACGCCTGCTGCCACAACCCGACGGGCGTGGACCTGACGCAGGAGCAGTGGCAGGCGGTGCTGGAGATCGTTTCCTCGCGCGGCCTCATCCCCTTCCTCGACCTCGCCTACCAGGGCTTCGCCGAAGGCCTCGACGCCGACGCCTACGCGGCGCGGCTCTTCTCCGAGGCGATGAGCCCGGTTTTCCTGTCGAGCTCGTTCTCCAAGTCGTTCTCGCTCTACGGCGAGCGCGTCGGCGCGCTGAGCGTGGTCACCGGCAGCGCCGAGGAAGCGGCGCGCGTGCTCTCGAACCTCAAGCGCATCGTGCGCACCAACTATTCCAACCCCCCCACGCACGGTGGCCAGATCGTCGCCACCGTGCTCGGCAACCCGCAGCTGAAGAGCCTCTGGGACCGCGAGGTCGGCGGCATGCGCGATCGCATCAAGGCGATGCGCAAGACCCTCGTCGACAGCATCCACAAGCGCGTGCCCGGCTCGGACTTCAAGTTCGTGCTCTCCCAGCGCGGCATGTTCTCCTACTCCGGCCTCACCAGGGACCAGGTGCGCCGGCTGCGCGAGGAATACTCGATCTACACCATCGACACCGGCCGCATCTGCGTCGCCGCGCTCACGACGAAGAACGTCGAGTACGTCGCCGACGCCATCGCCAGCGTCATCCGCGGATGAGATTCCTCTTCCTCGTGCTCTTTGCGCTTTTGCTCGCCGGATGCGGAGAGAAGCCGCAGCGGCTCGAGCAGACGAGCGAGCAGGCCGCCGCGCAGGACCAGCGCCAGGACGAGCGCCGGCAGCGCATGCTGCGCCAGGGCGAGTCCGACCGCATTTACCAGCAGGGCACGCTGCGCTAGAATCGCGGCCTCTCCCAGTTCCCCGATAGCTCAGTTGGTAGAGCGACGGACTGTTAATCCGCAGGTCGTAGGTTCGAGCCCTACTCGGGGAGCCAGCCCCTTCCGCTTCTTGATGGCGATCAGCGCCAGTCGCGCCGCAACGTCACCGAGACGTCGTAGCGGTCGTACTCGTTGATGGCGGTGGTGGCGTCGTTCCTCGTGTAGCTTGCCTGGGGACGCAGCGACCAGGCATGGGTAAACCGCCAGTTGATCCCGAGCGCGAGGTCGTATTGCCTGTCGCGGCGCGTCGTGGCGAAGATCGGATTCTCCGTCTCGTACTTCGATCGTTGCACGCCGAGGACGGCGTAGCCATCGACGGTGGGGCGCAGCGCGGTCTGCACTGCACCGCGCAGCCCGTAGAGACGCCGATCGCCGTCGAGACGCTGGTCGGTGGCATTGTCGTACGCCAGGAAGACGCTCCCCGACACGTAGGTGCGCGTCGCCTCGTCGAGCGTGCGCGTCGCGCCAGCGCCGGCAAGCGCCATGTCCGAGCTTTGCGGGCGAATCGCCTCCTGCAGGTAGCGGATCTGCAGCGCCTGGCCGTACAGGGAGAGCTGCGTGTGGCGATCGAGCTGCCGCCGCCATTCGAGATTGGCGGCGTGCAGGCGCCGGTAGGACTCGTAATCCAGATCGTATTGATTCGTCCCGAGGGTGGCGCGCACGACATCGCGTCGCCCGACATGCTGCACCCCGGCCCTGAGCTCACCGCTTCGATAGTCGAACTGCTCGAGCGATCCATAGCTTCTTTGCCGCAGGTCCAGCCCGGCGACGAGCGAGAAGGTCTTCTTCACCGGAACGGTAAGCTCCACGCCGCCCCCGAGCGCGAAGAAGTCGTCGTGCTGGCGTATCGCGTTCGGCGCCAGCACGAAGGTCGCCCCGAAGAGCGGGAGAAACAGCGTGCCTTGAGAAACCCCCGCGTTGATGTTGCTGTCGCGCCCCACGGAAGCCTCCACGTAGCCGGTCGCGCGCAGGCCGCGGCCCGGCGTACGGCGCTCGATGGCCGCGAGGTAGCGCTCGATGGTGTCGCGCGCCGCCGGCGGCGGATCGTGACCGAGAAGGTCCTCCAGCTCGACTCTCGCACGATCGTAGTCGCCCAGCGCGAAATGGGCCCGGCCCATGTCCAGGCGCGCCGCGGCGTGATTGGGATTGACTGCCAGCACGCGCTCCAGGGCGAGCGTGGCGCGATCGGGATGCCCCGCCTCTAGGGCCGCGACGCCGAGCAGGTAGTCGTAGTCCTCGCGCCCCGCCAGGTCGAACTCGAAGGGCTCGAGCAGCTCCCAGGCCTCCTCGCCGCGCCCCTGCAGGATGAGCTCTCGCGCCCGCTCGAGGTCGGGCTGCGCCTGGGCCATCGTCGCTTGCGCGCAACCGACCAGTAGCAGGCCGACAAGTAGCGAGAACCCAGCGTTGCGGATGGCCAAGAATCCCCCTGTGCTTCCCCCGTCACATGATACGCGTCCTGGCGCGCAGACAAAAAAAGCGGGCCGAGGCCCGCTTTCAATCCCGTGGCAGCGAGGCGCCTTTTCGTCGGCGCCTGCGCTGCTTCCTCCCTGGTTACTTGGTCACTGCAAAGGAGCCGGTGATCGCAGCGGTGCTGTCCTGCAGCGAGAACGAAGAAACCACGCCCTGCCCGGTGGGGCCGACCGCCTGGCCGTTTGCCTGGCCGGTCGCCGCGCCGTTGGGGCCTGTGCCGGTCAGCGCGATTCCCGAATCCCGGAAGCTCGCCAGCGATACGCCGCCCCCGCAGCCCGCGCAGCCACCCGTCCAGTTGCGCGCAAGCGCGTCTGTGGCCGCAACGTCGTACTGAGTAAGCGTGCCGTTCGCTAGCACGATCGTCGCGCTCGTCAACGATCCACCGGGCGCCAAGCTTTCAGCAATGATCGGAGTGCTCGTCACGATGGTGGAATACGTCCCCGAGAGCGTGGCCAGCACGGGCGCGGGCGTCTCCAGCGCGCCCATCAGGTGCGCGTAATTCGGCTTGCGACCGCTGCCAGCGGTGTTCTGATCTTTGAGCGTGTGGCCGTTGACCGCCGCCCCTGTGCCATAGATCCCCCAGTTCACGACGACCGTGGTGCCGTCATCGATGAAGCTGCCGCTTCCCGTCGCGACCTCGGGAACCGGGCCGCGCGTATAGACAAGCTTCGAAGCCGGATCCGTCGCGCCCAGAGCGTTCGCGTTACCGGCGAAGAATTGCTCCGCCGGGTTTCTTACCGCGATGAATGCCCCGTTACGCGGGAGCGTGCCTGTCATGTCGCCGTACACGCCGGCCACCCGCAGCGTGCCCCCGGCGAAACGGCCCGTGAAATCCACGCTGCCGTCGGCCGTCTGCTTGGAGGTCACGACCTCAAGTCCATGCTCGCCACGCTGCGGCTCTGCAGCCGCAAGCTCCTGGGGCGCCTCCGAGCCGGGCGCGGCGGCGCGGCTCGACTGACTCACGGCGCCAAGGCTCGCCAACGCGATCGGGGGCGTCCCGCGCATGAACGCCGGCACGCCCTCCAGCAGGACAGGCGCGGCGCCGGGCAGCTCGCTCGCGAAGCCAACCTCGTTGGGATCGATGTCGACCCGGCCGCCGGGGCCCGTCAGGAACGTCGCGCCGGTGTTCACCTTGTCATAGGTTCCGGGCTCGCCGCGGCCAGGAAGCACGTAGGCGGCCTCGTGGTCAGTGCCGCGTATGCCCATGGAGGCGCCTTTTGTGATGACGCGGTAGTTGTTCTTGTTCCTCTGGCCGATGAGGCCGGTGACCGAGCGCATGCTGCCTTCGACCAGGTGCAGGAGCGCCGAACCGCCGGAGTCCGCCAAGCGATAGGTGTCGATCTGCACACTGGAGTTCGGCCGAACGGCGA
>Ga0105094_10000142_pt1 | contig 31115 bp, 25 predicted proteins | sample PPLLak1March2015_2_FD_87023 | JGI IMG/M metagenome (GOLD analysis project Ga0105094, IMG submission 87023) | Freshwater sediment microbial communities from Prairie Pothole Lake near Jamestown, North Dakota, USA - PPLs Lake P8 Core (3) Depth... | ecosystem: Environmental > Aquatic > Freshwater >...
CGCGTGCTTCGGCGCCCGCGATCAGGCCACGTGCAACAACCGGCTCACCATCAAGCGCGACGACGTAGAAGCGCGCGTGCTCGCGGCGCTGAAAGACAAGCTGCTGCGGCAGGACCTGTTCGAGGAGGTCTGCGACGAATTCACGCGCGAGATGAACCGGCTGCGCTCGCAGCACCGCGCCGGCCGCGTGGCCGACGAGCGCGAGCTGGAGCGCTTGCAGCAGGACGTTCGCCGGATGATTCAAGCGATCAAGGATGGCTTCGGCGATTCCGACCTGAGGGTCGAGTGGAACGCCGCGCAGGAGCGCAAGGCCGCGCTCCAGGCGAGGCTCGAAGGCCACGACGGGCCGCTACCCCTGCTGCACCCCGGCATGGCCGACCTCTACTGGGAGAGGGTGGCCAGGCTGGCAGAGGCGCTCGAATACCCCGACACCCGGACCGAAGCTGCCGAGGCCATCCGCGGCCTCATCGACGCCATCGTCCTCACGCCCGCTGAGGGCGCACTGGAGACGTTTGTCGTCCGCCGCGGCCGTCGAGCCCCTGCGGAAGTCGCTGCGCGCGACAGCGGCCTGCGTATTGAGCTGAAGGGGAATCTGGCCGCAATGTTGGGGGCGGCCCAAAATGCAACGAGGTCGCCGGAGACCGGCGACCTCGAATTGCGGATAGCGATGGTTGCGGGGGGGGGATTTGAACCCCCGACCTTTGGGTTATGAGCCCAACGAGCTACCGGACTGCTCCACCCCGCGACACTGAAAGTCTGATTGTAGCACACTCCCCGTGCGGGCCTCGGTATCCAGGGGCCCGGCCCTCACCAGTCCAGCCTCCCTGAACGCGGTTTCCCGCCAGCCGGCCGTCAGGCCGGGCCCCGCGACACCAGCCAGGCGCGCGTGCGCGGCGCGCCGTCGCTCACCGCGACGCGCGACAGGTCGTCAGGGGTGTCGACGTCGTACCAGGGATCGATCAGCGCCACCGACAGCCCGTCGGCTCGGGCGGCCTCGATCGTCCGCCGCAGCACGTCCCGTGTCCCCCAGGCGACGCCGGTGAAGAGCGCCGGGCGCGGTCTCGAGAGCGCCACCAGGTAGTAGCCGCCATCCTCCGCCGGCCCCAGCACCACGTCGTCCCGCTGCTCGAGCGCGGTGAACGCGTCGGCCAGTCGAGACGTCGGCAGCGACGGCAGATCCGACCCGATCAGCGCCACATGACGAGCGCCTTCCGCGAACAGATGCGTGAACGCCCCGGCCATCCGGTGGCCGATGTCGCCGTCCGCCTGCGGCGCGAGAGGCACGTCGTGTCCCACGAGCGCGAGGACCTCGTCGCGCGCGGACCCCGGCGTGAAGAACACCGTCACCGGCGCCGCGGCAGCACGCGCCTGGTCCAGCGTGTCGAGGAACAGCGCCTCACGCAGCGCACGGGCATCGCCTGGAGGGAGGTCGTGCGTCAGCCGCGTCTTGCCACTCCCCGATGGCGCGCGCGCCAGCACCGCGACCGCGCGCACTCAGGCCTCGCCGCGAACGGGCATCCGCGCCGCCGGCGCCGCCTTCCGCGCGTGGTGCCATACGCGCGCGGCCAGCAGCACGCCGACGATGAGCGCGTAGTACATCGGGTTGGTGGTGTCGAGCTTCACCTTCCAGAAGTAGTGCAGCACGGCGCCGATGGCCGTGATGTAGACCAGCCGGTGCAGCAGGTTCCACTTCCGCCCGCCCATGCGGCGAATCCATCCCTGCGTGGAGGTGAGCGCCAGCGGGATCATCAACACGAACGCGGTGAACCCCGCGGTGATATACGGCCGCTTCACCACATCGTCCCAGACGCCGGCGAACACCAGCGAGTGGTCGAGGATGAAATACGTCATGAAGTGCAGGCTGCCGTAGAAGAACGCGAACAGCCCCGTCATGCGCCGGAAGAGGATGAGCGGATTGAAGCCGGTCAGCCAGCGCAGCGGCGAGATGGCCATCGTGATGACGATGAAGCGCAGCGTCCAGATGCCGGTATAGTTGGTGATGGTCTCCACCGGGTTGACGCCCAGGTCGCCCCAGAACGCGTTGTACACGAGCCACGTGAACGGCCCGAGCGCGGCGAGGAAGACGGCGGGCTTGCCGATGCGGCGGATGAATTGCGTCTGAGTCACGGAAGAGGAATCAGGAACCAGGAACCAGGAATCAGGAATCACGAACCAGGAACCAGGGACCGAGAGCCAGGAGCCAGGGCTGACTCCTGACTCCTGATTCCTGCCTAATAGAATTTCCGAAGGTCCATGCCGGCGTAGAGCGAGGCGACCTGATCCGCGTAGCCGTTGAACGGCAGCGTCCGACGCTTGAAGAACTCGCCGATCCGGCGCTCGCTGGCCTGCGACCACCGCGGGTGATCCACCGCCGGGTTCACGTTGGCGAAGAAGCCGTACTCGTCGGCCCTCATGCGCTGCCACGTGTTCATCGGCTGGTTTTCTTCGAACGTCACGCGGACGATGGACTTGATGCCCTTGAAGCCGTACTTCCAGGGCACCACGAGGCGGATGGGCGCGCCGTTCTGGTTCGGCAGCACCTCGCCGTAGACGCCGACGGCCATGATAGTGAGCGGGTGCATGGCCTCGTCCATGCGCAGGCCTTCCACGTACGGCCACGCCAGCGCCGGCTCGGTCTGTCCCGGCATCTGCCTGGTATCCACCAGCGTGGTGAACTTCACGAACTTCGCCTTGGAGGTGGGCTCGAAGCGCTTCACGAAATCGGCCAGCGGGAAGCCCACCCACGGGATGACCATGGACCACGCCTCGACGCAGCGCATGCGGTAGATGCGCTCCTCGAGCGGGAACCACTTCATGATGTCTTCGATGTTGTAGTTGCCGGGCTTGCCGCACTGCCCTTCCACCACCACGCTCCACGGGCGCGGCTTGAGCGAGCCCGAGTACCTCGCCGGGTCGCCCTTGTCGAGGCCGAACTCGTAGAAGTTGTTGTAGGTGGTGACGTCGCGGTACGAGTTGAGCTTCTCGTCGGTGCTCAGCGGGCTCTTCTTCAGGTTCGCCAGCTTCTGCGCCGCGGGGTTCTGCGCCAACGCGGTGGAGGTGCCGCTGAAGAGGGGGCCGGCCGCACCGGTGGCCACGGCCACGGCCGTGGACCCGGCTACCTGCAGGAACTCGCGCCGCCGCACGTACCACGACTGCGGGGTGACTTCGGATTCGCGGATGTCAGCCGGCTTCTTGATCAGCATGGGGACCCTCACCAGGTTGCCGGACCAGCCGGCAACCTGAAGTCAGAAGTGAGAAGGCAAAGTTAACTTCTCACTTCTCACTTTTCACTTTCTCTTTGTCGTACAGCCGCGCTAGGCGCTCGGGCGAAACTCCCACATAGTACAACGCCAGCAGGCCCACGTTCCGGGCACTGCGACGCCACCAGCCGTCCCGCTCCCAGCGGCGGGCGGAGGTCTGCACCTGCTCCTTTAGAGCCCGAATCGGGCCTTCACGTTTCAGGCGGCCGATGAACTCCACGTCTTCCATCAGCGGCAGGGGGCGGAAGCCGCCCATCCGCTCGAAGACGGCGCGGCGGACGCAGATCCCCTGGTCGCCGTAGGGCAGGCCAAGGAGGCGCACCCGCAGCGCGACGCCTCTCTCCCACAGCCGGGCTTGCCACGCGCTCGAGTCCAGCGCGAAGCGAAAGGCGCCGCCCACGACTGCCGCCTCGGCATCCAGGGCCCGAAACGCGTCCATCCAGGTGGGCGGCAGGCGGCTGTCCGCGTGCAGGAACCAGATCCATCGCCCACGGGCCAGGGCCGCCCCGGCGTTCTGTTGGGGGCCCCGCCCGGCCTCCCCGCGAGTCCACCGCACGTCCGGCCGATCCGCGGCCAGCCCTGCCAGGGCCTCGTCGTCGGCCCCGGTTGCCGCTACGATGAGCTCTGCATCGGGATGCGGCGGCAGTTGAGCCAGCAGGGCCCTCAATGGTCCTGCGTCGTGGCGGACGGGAATGACAATGGACACCAGCACGCGAGCGACTCGGCGCTTTGTTGTACCTCACGCGGTGCTCTCCACGGCATCACACGAGCTGCGGGGCCCGCTGGGCGTGGCGCGCGGACACCTTCGCCTGTTGGCCCAGGACGAGGGGCTCGATCCAGGAGCGATCAAGGCCGTGGACGACGCCGGCCGCGCCCTGGATCGCATGGCGAACGTGCTGGACGAGTTGAGCCGCTATGCGCAATGGGCGAGCGGTGAGTCGGCCGTCGCGCCCGCGCATGCCTCGCTGCGCGAGGCCATCACGCAGGCGGCGGCCAGGGCCGTATCCTCGGCGCGCGGCGAGGTCACCGCCGAGGTCCAGTCGTCGGCCGACGTGATGGCCGAGGTGGACGTCTCGCGACTGGCCGAAGCGTGTGCGTCGCTGGTGATCGCCGTGGCGCGGGCTCACGTCGAGTCGCCGGCGGTGAGTCTCGCCGTCTTGGCCACGAGCCGCGGCGGCGCGACGCTGCGGATTGAGCCGCTCCCGTTGGCCCGGGGACGGACGGAGTCCCGACCGGCGGACCTCGCCCGGGGCGGGATGGGGCTGGCCGTGCCGTTTGCGGACCTCGTGATCCGCACCCACGGCGGGACGCTGTCGGAGGCGTGGTCGGCGGGGACCTGGCGCGGGTACATCGTGCGACTGAAGAGGTCGTGAGGCGAGCCAACTCGACCTTTGACACGAACGGACTGCAAGGTGTACCCTCTCGGCCCGAGGCGGGGTCCTCTAAACCTTTTCTTCGATCCCGCCGAGAGGACGTACGAGAGGACGTAAATGAGCGACCAACTACCCCCGAGTGATTTGTCACGCCGCGAGGCGATGAAGACCGCGCTGAAGGCCGGCGCCTATGCCGCGCCTGTCATCCTGGCCGCCAGCGTGCCCACCCCGGTCAGCGCCCAGGTATCGGGCCCGACGGGGACGCTGACGGGCACCGTGTCCAACGCCTCCAACGGCCAGCCCATCGCGGGCGCCACGGTGGCGGTGAACGGCGCCTCGGCCGTCAGCAACGCGAGCGGCGTGTACACCATCGCCAACGCTCCGGCTGGCACGCGCACGGTCACGACCAGCGCCTCGGGGTTCACGACCCGCACCGACACGGTGAACATCGTCGCCGGCAGTTCCACCACCTTCAGCATGGCGCTCGTGCCGACGTCCGTGGGTACGGGTGTCTCGATGGTGCTCACCTGGGGCGCGCAGCCCAGCGACCTCGACTCACACCTGGTGGGCCCCGACGGCAGCGGCGGGCGGTTCCACTGCTATTACGGCAACACCAACCCGGTGCCGTTCGTCTCGCTCGACGTGGACGACACGTCGGCCTTCGGCCCCGAGACCATCACGGTCTCGCAGGTGTCGGGCAGCTTCGTGGCCGGCACCTACAACTACTACATCCACAACTACAGCGGCTCGCCGGAGTTCGACACCTCCAGCGCGGTCGTCACCGTGTTCGCGTCGGGCGCCCAGGTGGCTCAGTACCAGGTCGGTGGGGCCTCGGGCAGCCCGGCCTCTGATTACTGGTCGGTGTTCGGATTCACCCTCACCGCCAGCGGCGCGGGCGCGTCGATCGCGCCGGTGCAGCAGTTCACCAACACGCCGCCGACGCTGGCCGGCGAGGTGCTGAGGCCCAAGACCCGCTAGGGCCCGCGCAAGCGGCTCGACGCGTACATCACGACAAAGGCTGTGGCTGCGAGCGACCCTCGCAGCCACAGCTGTTTCTTCCCTCTTCTCCGGCGTCTATTCGCACTCCTCGCTCGGCGATGCTCCATCCCGACCACCCACGCCCTTCCTCCGAACTCGCGCCCGAGCGGGATCCACGCGTTCTGGGCGAGTTGCTGGCCGACGGCAGCATGGTGCTGTACCACACCGCATCGCGGAAGCTGATGACGCTCAATCCCACTGCCGCGCTCGTGTGGGAGTACTGCGATGGCCTGCACACCGTGGCGGCCATCACCGACGAGGTGCGCGCCGTCTTCCCCACTGTTTCCACCATCTCGACCGATGTGGAGGGCGTGCTGCACGACCTCCGGGCTCGCGAGATGCTGCGCCTGCCGCAGGCGGCATCGTGACCGGGCCGTCCACGCGCTTCGGCCACGACGTCGTGCGTCGCACGGTCGACGGCCGCGGCGTTGCCGTCGCCGTGCCGGATGAAGGCGACCGCCACGCGGTGGAGGCCATCCTCAGCGGCTTTCCGGATGCGAGCGCGCGAGACACCGCCGCCCACGCCCCCTATGCTCTCCGGCGAGAGGCGACGGGGCTTTGGGAGCTCTGGTCGGGCGCCACGCGGACGCACCAGACCACCACGCTCGAGGACGCGCTGCTCGCCCTCGAGTGGCAGCTCGTCACCGACATGCTCGCGCGCATCGACGACCGCTGCCACCTGCATGGTGCGGCGCTGGCCGATCCGTCAGGCACGGTCAGCGTGCTGGTGCTGGGCGAGTCGGGCGTCGGCAAGACCACGCTGACGCTGGCCTTGATGGCGCGAGGCTTCAGGCCGTTCACCGACGACGTGATCCTGCTGGATCCCGAGACACTGGAGCCGCGCACCTTCGAACGCGCTTTTCACGTCGATCAGACGACGCGCGCGCTGGTGGACGCGCTGCCGCACGGCCCCGACTGGGAAGTGCCGGGCATGCCGGACGGCTACTTCATGCCTGCCACGTGGGCCGGGGATCCGCTGCCCGTGGGTGCCGTCATCGTCCCGAAGGCTCGGGATCACGAGCGGCCGTTGCTGGTGGCCTTGCCCATTGCCGAGGCCGCCACCACGCTGCTGACCTTCAGCGGATCGCTGGAGCACGCGCCGGCACTGGCGTTGAAGACGACCGCGCGCCTCACTGCCACGGCGCCGTGCTACGCGCTCTACGGCGGCCCGCTCGAACGGACCGCTCAGTTCCTGAGTGAGGCGGTCGAGGAGATGAGCCAGAGAAAAGCCGCTCACTTCTGACGTCTCACTTCTGACTTTTCACTTCTCACGTCCGACCTCTCCCGTCTTGCGAGCCTTGCGGCGAGCCGCCTGGCGGAGCCGACCACCGAGCCGCTGCCAGCGAGCCCCCGGTGCTCGAGGTACTCCTTTCCCGGGAGCAGCACCCATCGCAGCACGCGAAGGCGGGCCCGCATGCCGCGAACGCGGCTGAGCGCGGCGCCGAGCGGCCACACGCCCGGGCCTTCGAAGGTCAGGTCCGCGGACGGCAATTCCTCTACGTGTCGCGTGAGCCTCCGCAGGTCCCGCTGCGCCAGCGACCACGCGGAGGCCGGCCCCAGGCCGGCCCGGACGCTGTCCAGCTGTGCGTCCGTGATCGACACGCCCGCATAGCGCCGGGCTGCCTCCAGCGCCGCGGTCACGGGTGCGACCACGCGCAGGTCCTTCACGCGCGCGGCCACGTAGGCCCAGTCGAGGCGCGGGCTCCCGGCGACAATGCGCGCGATGTCGTGAAGCCAGATGAGGCGGAAGTCCAGGTGCTTGGCCGCGAGGTGCGTGGTCACGTGCAGCAGCAGGTCTTCGGCCGACATCACGCGGCCGGCGCCGTCAGGCGAGGGTGACGATCGCTCCCACACCGACGTCGCGTGGCGACGGAGGGCCGCCGTGTAGGCGTCGTCCAGATCCGTGAGGCGTCCGACGGCCAGCTCGAGCGGCGCCGCCCGGAACTCGATCAGCGCGTCGAAGCCCTGGCGCATGGCAAACCAGCAGTAGTCCCGCGATTCGATGTCGAGCCACTCGTCTTCGACGTACGACGGGGCGTGATCAACCTCCGCGTAGCCCCTTTTCTGCAGGAGGATGCCCATCCGGCGCACATCAGTGGCGCGTACCAGCAGATCGAGGTCGCTCAGGGGTCGCAACGCGGACGTGGGATAGAAGGCCGGCGCCAGCCGCGCGCCTTTCAGCGGCATCACGTCGATGCCGGCGTCGGCGGCGACACGCAGGACGACGCGCAACTCTTCGAGCAGCAGGCGGTTGCGGAAGTGCCCTGACCAGTAAGCCTCGTGCAGGGCACCTCTGGTGGGCTCGTCGACGACGATCTCTCGGTGACGGCCAAGCCAGTCGTACAGCAGCGGCGCCACGCCCTGGCGCTCGGCGGCGCGCAGCAGGTAGGCGAAGTCGAGGGGCGCGCCGGCGACGGGCAGTGCGTCGCCGTCCACACGCGTGGCCGCGATGAGCAGCGCGTTCTCGGCAACGAATCGGTTCGGGCGATCGGGCACGCACGGCTCCGGCAGCGGAAGGCCTAGGGCGAAGAGGCTGGGCCCAATACTAAGTTCAAACACCAGGCGCGAGCGTCACCGCACCTCGTTCCATCGCTTCCCGGACCCGAGGGCGCGCGCGAAGCACGCTTCCGCGCGTTCGTAGGCATCCCGCTGCGCCCCGGCCGAAATGGGCCGCAGGAGATCGGCGTCCGACGGACAACTTACCCGTCCCTGCGGCTGCCCACTGCCGACTCCCGACTCCCGGCTGAAGTAAATCGCCGCGCCTTCCCGTACCCACATGGGCCGCGAGGCCAGTGCGCCGTCGACCAGCGCGTGCGCCACCTCGTGCCGGACGGCGCGCAGGAGCTGCCCCCGCTGCCTGAGGATGGCGAGCGGCAGCAGATCGATGTCGCTGCCCGATGTGGCGCCGGACGCCCACCACGGCTGCCCGGTCGCGCGCGCGAAGCTCTCCACCGTGGGATGCACGGTCACCCTGATCGTGGCCGGTGCGACCAGCGCGGTGGATTTGGCCACGGCCTCTCGCGTGCGGCGGACCAGCTCCATGAGGCCGGCACGCTCCCTTTCCTCGATGGCTGGCAGCGTCACCTGCACGTCGGAGGCCGCCGCGGCCGCCGCCGCGGCCCCTGCCTCAGTGACGGTCCCCTTTGTCGCCTCGTCGATTGCTCTCCCGGCCAGGGCGGCCGGCGACGTGGACGCCGCCAACGCGACGCCCGATCCCACGGTGAGCCCCGGGAAGTAGAACGTCAGGATCTCGTCCGCCCTGGCACCGCGCGCCGCACGCGCGCCAGCACCCACCACGCACAAGCCGACCCCGTGCCCGAAACCCCGTCCGCGGAACCGGAACCCGGTCTTCGTTCGCTCCACCTCGAAGGCCGTGCTCTTCACCAGCTGCCATCCACCAACCCGGCCCATGGCCATCCGGAAATCCTGGCCGCTGAGATCCGGCGGCGTGAACCCGTCGGCGCGCAGGCGGACCACGCGGCCCGACCCATTGCGCTGGAGCACGCGCAGGCCGCGCAGGCGCCCGCCCCTGAGGCCGGCGGCGCGCAGGGCGCGCTCCACGTCCGTCACGCGGACCTCGGCCTGCCACGCCGGCTCGCCGGTGCACGCATCATCGTGCGCGGGCTCTCCGTAGTCCGCCGCGCCGGGCCACACCTGCGAGGCCCGCTCGAGGCGGCCGCCACACCAGGCCGAATAGAAGACCGACGCCGGCTGCCCGCGGTAGAGCAGCGCGCGGCCCGACGTGACCGCCGCGGCGCGGCGCGTGAACGCCGTAGCCGACCGCACCACCTGGCAGTGCGTGGTGTCGCACAGGTCGAACCCTTCGCCGCGGTGGCGGTTGCGATTGGCCAGCGCAAACGTGCGGGCGGTGATCGCCAACGCCTCCTGTGCCGCAGCGCCGGCCCTTGGCTGCCCTTCGCCGGCCAGCACCTCTGCCACGTAGCCATCCAGTGGCAGCGTGTCCACGCGCGTGCGGCCATCGGGAAGGGTGCGGCCGAGGCGAATCGCCGGCGTGCGTGACGCAGCCGCAGCTTGCCCGGTACGCCGAGCGTCAGCGGAGGACGTGGCCGGCGCGGAGCCGGGAGCCAGCTCCACGGCGATGCCGGCCTGATGGGCGGCGGGCTGGGCGATCGTGTCGCCGCCGCACACCACGAGGGCGGCCACGGTCAGGACGACCGCGGCCACACCCCTCACAGCCGCGTCTTGCAGTTGGGACGGCACCGGCACGGGATCGTCTTGTCCCCTTCGGTGTTGTAGTCGTAGCTGAGCTCTTCGCCGGCCGTGATGTTGCGCGCCGCGCGAATCCAGATGGTCTTGTCCACCACCTCGACCCAGCAGTTGTGCTCGCACGAGTGGTTGATGAACCGCGCCACGTTGCCGCCCACGTTGGCGTCGCGGCTCCAGTTGCGATTCACGCGGAACACCCAGATGCAGCCCTTCCGCAGGTAGCGGTCCTCGCGGTTCACGCTCTGCTTGTTCGTGATGAGCTCGCCCGCGTAGTCGATGATGCGCTTGTTCTTGTTGATGGATTCGAGCGCGAACACGCCCCAGCCGTGCAGCTTCGATCGGCGCCGCTGAATCCTCGGCAGGTTCGGGACAGGGGGGGTGGCGGTGGCGGTCTTCCTGGCAGCGTTCGGTGTCTTTGACTTTTTCATCCGGAATCGCCCCTCAGTGTAACATCGCCCGGCGCAGTGATAGAGTGGCGCGCGGAGGTGGCAGCGTGAAAGGCACGATCGCAACGGTGATGGCAGCGTTCGTACTCAGTGGGGTGACCATGCAGGGACAGGGTCGGCAGGTGACGGTTCCCGGCGGCACGCTCCCGTTCAGCCTGGCGACGAAGGCGGACGGCCTCGTCTACGTGGCCGGCACGCTCGCCCAGCAGGGCGACATCAAGGCCCAGACCAAGACGGTCATCGACAGCATCGGCCAGACGCTCACGAAGTCGGGCTCGTCCCTGGCCAACGTCGTCGCGGTGCACGTCTACCTGAAGAACGCCGCCGACGCCGCCGCCATGACCGAGGTGTGGCGCACCTACTGGCCCAAGGACGCGCCGACGCGCACCACCGTCGTCGCCCAGCTGGTGAGACCCGACGCCCTAGTCGAGATGTCGGCCATCGCGGTGCCCAACGGCGCCGAGCGGGTGGTCGTCACCCCGGCGGGCTGGTCCACGGCCAACCCGTACAGCTACGCCATCCGCACCGGCGACACGTTGTTCATGTCGGGCATCGTCGCGCGCAACAACAAGGACAACACCCCGCTCGACGCCGACATGGCCACCCAGACGCAGACGGTGATGGCGACGGCCGGCGAGCTGCTGAAGGCCGCGGGGTTTGGTTTCGAGAACGTGGTCGCATCGCGCGTCTACATCACCGACGTCGCCGCGTTCCAGGACATGAACCGGAACTACTCGCCGCACTTCCCGAAGGATCCTCCGGCGCGCGCCACAGTAGTCACCGCCCTGCCGGGTCCCACCTTCAAGGTCGAGATGACGATGACGGCGTATCGGGGCCCGAAGCAGGCCTTCACCACGCCGGCCGCTGACGGCTCGCCGGGCAAGCCGAGTCCCATCCTGAGCAGCGCCATCAAGGTCGGCAACCGCGTCTATGTCTCGGGCATCCTCGGCAACAACGCCCAGAACAAGGGCGACATGACGGCCCAGACCAACGAGCTGCTCGCGCGCGTCGGCCGCACGCTCACCGCCGCCGGGTTCGGGTGGGGCGACGTAGTGGATGGCATCGTCTACATCACCGACATCTCGAAGTTCGATGCGATGAACGCCGGCTACCGGACGGTCTTCACCAAGGACTTCCCGGCCCGCGCCACCGTGGGCACGGGCCTCGTCGGCGCGGACGGCCTCGTCGAGATCATGTTCGTGGCCTCGAAGTAGGGCCCAACGGCAGCCCGATCCGCGTTTTGGGTGCAGAACGGGGTCCGACCCTGTGCTAGCGTGTCGAGATGAACGGCTTGGTCCCGGCATGGGGTCGGATTCTCCAGGGGTACCGCCCCAGTCTCTCCATCGAAATCACGCGTGAGTGCCCGCTGCGCTGCCCGGGATGCTACGCCTACGGCGACGAGCACATCGGGGGCGGGCAGACGCTTCGCACGCTGGCCGATTTCAAGGGACAGGCGCTCATCGAGGGCGTGCTGGAGGTGGTGGACCGCCATCGCCCCCTCCACGTCTCCATCGTCGGAGGCGAGCCGCTGGTCCGCTTCCGCGAACTGGACGTCATTTTGCCCCGCCTCGCTGAGCGCGGCATCTATTCGCAGCTGGTGACCAGCGCGGTGCGGCCCATCCCCACCCCGTGGGCTCGGATCCGGCGCCTGCAGATCTGCGTGTCCATCGACGGGCTGCAGCCCGAGCACGACGTCCGCCGCACGCCTGCCACCTACGACCGCATCCTGAAGCACATCGCTGGCCACCAGGTCACGGTCCACTGCACGGTCACGCGGCAACAGGTCCAGCGAGACGGCTACATCGAGGCGTTCGTGCAGGAGTGGTCCGGCAACCCCAACGTGCGGACCATCTGGGTGAGCCTTTACACGCCGCAAATCGGCGAGGAATCGGCGGAGCAACTGCGACTGGAAGATCGCGCGCGGGTGGTTCACGACCTGATGTCGCTGCGCGAGCGGTTCCCGAAGCTGCAGATGCCGAAGGGGCTGTTGAAGGCGTACCTGGCGCCGCCCCACGGCCCGGACGACTGCATCTTCGCGAAGACAACCGACTGCGTCTCGGCCGACCTGACGACGAAGATCACGCCGTGCCAGTTCGGCGGCAATCCCGACTGCGGCAACTGCGGGTGCATGGCCTCGGCGGGCCTCTCGGCGGTCGGGAATCACCGGCTACCAGGCGGCATTCGGCTCGGCGCCATCTTCAACGCCTCGTTCCGGGTCGGCAACACCGTGCGCGGCCTGCGCGAGCGGTTGTCCTCGCCGCCCAGGAAGATCGAACCGCTCACCGAGGGATAAGGACCGTTCGCAGGCGATTGCTATAATCGCGGCAGCGGCGATGACTGAGGTCGCCGTGCCCAGCCCCTCCCCATGCGCCCGCTGCTGCTCGGCCTCTCGCTGGCCCTTGCGCTCGTTTCCGGCGAGCCTCGCACCACCCCGACCGGGGCATCCGCCTCGTCCGCGGCATTCCCCCTCCAGGCATCTGCGCCATCAGCGTCATCTGCGGCCCGTGACTCTGCGTCTATCCGTTTCGCGGTGATCGGAGACATGGGCAACGCCAGCCGGCGCCAGCTCGAGACCGCCCGCCAGATGTGGGCGCAGCATCAGCGGTTCCCGTTCGAGTTCGTCCTCACCGTCGGCGACAACATCTACGGCGACGAGGCCCCCAGCGACATGCTTCGCAAGTTCGTGCAGCCCTATCAGCCCATCATCGAGGCGAAGATCCCTTTCTACGCCTCGCTCGGCAACCACGACGAGCGGTCGCAGGTGAACTACCCGCTGTTCAACATGAACGGCCGGGCCTACTACACCTTCACGCGCGGGTCCGCCCAGTTCTTCGCGCTCGACTCGACGCTCCTGACCCAGGAGCAGCTGCGATGGTTCGAGGACGAGATCACCCGATCCAAGGCGCCCTGGCGGATCGCCTACTTCCACCATCCCATCTACTCGTCCGGGCTGCGCCATGGTCCCCTGCTGGTGCTGCGCGCCGCGCTCGAGCCCATCGTGTCCACGTTCGGCGTCCGCGTCGTCTTCACCGGCCACGAGCACTTCTACGAGCGGCTGCACCCGCGCTACGGCGTCTACCCGTTCATCACGGGCTCGGGCGGGCAACTCCGGCGCGGGGGCATCCGGGACGGATCGGAGTTCATGGCGGCCGGCTACGACCAGGACAACGTCTTCATGCTGGTGGAAATCGCCGGCGACACGCTGCGCTTCGAGGCCATCACCCGCACGGGCGAGATCGTCGATTCAGGAGTCATCGCACGAGTCGACCACTGACGGGTGAGAAGCGACGTCAGGGGCGGAAGATCCAGAACGTGGACGTGTAACTCCACACCGTGAACGCCAGCCGCCCCTCGGGCGACCAGGCCGGCTGGGTCTTGTGTGACGGGTCGAATGTGAGCTGCTCGGGCGTGCCGCCTCCCGCTGGCACGCGGAAGACCTGGTAATGACCATCGGAGGCCGGTGCGACGAAGCCGAGCCACGCCCCGTCCGGCGACACCGTCATCCCCGGGAAGTCGTGCTCGCTTGCCGCGCGGTGCACGACGCGCGGCGGGCCGCCTGCGGCCGGCAGCACCAGCAGCGCATGGCGCCCCGGGCCCTCGCGGGCCACGGCCGCCAGCGTCACGCCGTCGGGCATCCACTCGGCGTGCATCATGTCGCCATCGAAGCCCGCCGTTGTCACCTCGCGCAGCGGCGAGGTGACCGTCCCCGACTCCTGATCGACACCAATGGTGTAGGCCACCGACTTGCCGCTGGCGTTCGCGCCGTCCAGCAGCACCGTCCGGCCATCGGGCGACCAGCGGGGCCATCCCACTTCGGATCCCCGTCCCAGCATCGTGATGCGCCGGTCCGGCGCGCTGCCGTCGGTCGGGCGCAGCCACACGTCGTCGGACTGCTCGCGATGCGAATGGAGCGCAATCCATCGGCCGTTCGGCGACCACGCCATCGCCTGGTCCTCGGAGTCCGAGTCGGCGATCACCTGCAGCGGCCGGTCCGAGAGCCCGCGATTGGCGTCGATGACCCCGATCTCCTGGGCGATGTCCGGATAATTCGCATCGTCGATGACCCGTCGCCACGTCCCGTAGGTGATCGAGAGCAGCGGATCGCGAGGGTGCCACCACGGCGTTTCGGCCTGGAAGCTGGTGAGCTGACGGGTCTGCCCGTCGCGGAGCTCAGCGATGAACGTGCGATAGCTCTGCGTCCGGAACAGCACGGTGCCGTTCTCCGCCACCGAGGGACCGTAGCTGTCGCGCGAGAACGCAGTGAGCTTCACGGCGCGGCGCGAGGCGCGGTCCACCTGCCACAGGTCCACCATGCCCTGCTCGTTGGGCGAGGCGAAGTACACTCGCGAGCCGTCCGGCGAGAAGGCGATGGGACCCACCGCGTCGAGGTCCGGGGCAGGCGTGATCGGTTCCGCGCCGCACGGCGCCGCGATGCGCGGCCGCCCGCTGGTCGTCACCACGCAGGCGATCTCGCCTGACGGCATCCAGGCCGGCCAGCTCGGGCGCGCGGCCTGGGGCGCCCGCTCCGCGCGCGTGCCGTCGAGCGAGAGGCGCCACAGTTCAGGGCCGTCGGTGCCGGCCACGGTGGCCGCGATCCAGTCACCGTCGGGACTGGCCACCGGCTGGCGAAGCAGGTTCGTTCTCGGGCGCGCCGGTGAGCCCGCGGACGGTGTCGCGGCCGCACCCTCGCCGCCCCACAGCGGCTCGCGGGTGCCGCGGTCGAGGTCGTAGATCCACCAGCGCACGGCGGCGCCCGTCACCTCCGCCAGCACGCGCCGATTGCCCAGCCACTCGAGCCACCGCACCTGGCCGTCACCCGGAGGCAATAGCGGCGACGCGCCGCCGGCGACGGGCACGACGCGGACGTAGCGCCCCTCGCTGTAAGCGACCAGGCGGCTGTCCGCGGACAGCACCCCGACCGGGTCGCGATAGCCCACGACGCCCAGTTGATGCGCGGTGGTGACGTAGGCCAGCGCCGGACGCGCGGCGGCATCGGCGGGCGCCGGCGGCCGGCTGCGCAGGAACCACGCGATGGCGGCAAGGGCGACGAGGACCAGCAGGGTGAACGCGCGCATGCGGGGTGATTGTCGCACGCCATTGTCAGAACCGCGGACCGCACCGGCGCGGCACGACACGGCGGCCGGTGGTGTTACCGTGAAGACATGCTGGAGTGGAGCTGGGCCGCGTGGCTCGTCAGCGTCGCGACCGTCGCCGGGTCGGGGCTGGTGGCTCGTGCCGAGGGGAACTGGCGCCGGCGTCCCGGGCTCGACATCGGGTTCGGCAACCACGGTGGGATGTGGGGCGACGCGGTGCTGCTGCCCATCGCCAATGCCGTGATCGTGCCGTACATGTCGTGGGGATGGTGGCTGCTCGAGCCGGTCGCGGTGGCCGCCGTCACGTCGGTCATGCTCCACGCGTGGTGGCACGGCGCCACGCCGCACGGCGTGCGGGATCACCTGTGGCCCACGCGGCCGACGAGCCGGTGGGCCGCGGATCTCTCGTTGGCCGGCTGGTGCCACGTGGCCTATGTCACCTTCGAACTGGGGCTGCTGCTCGCGTACGCCGCCACCCCGGTGCCGCTGCCGGTCGTGGCGCTGGTGACGGCCGTCCTGAGCATCCACGTGCCGCTGGGCCTGCTGCACCCGGCATGGTTTGCCACCGGGGGGATCCGCGTGGCAGGCACACGGCTGATGGCCGGCGCGCTGGTCACGCTGTGGACGGTGAGCGGGATGAAGATTCTCGGGGCGTAGGTCTTGGGGCCTGGGTCTTGGGTCTTGCGCTCTTCACTTCTCACTTCTCACTTCTCACTTCTCACTTCACGTCAGTGGAAGTCGTGCGACTCCACGGCCGCGGCGTCCGACAGGCCGTCCAACCGCAGCACCCGCTCGGCGCGGATGGAGGTGACACCCTCCTGGTTCTGCAGCACGCCCTCCACCAGCAGGAAGGGCGACTCGATGACCACCAGCCGCGCCGTGGCGTAGAGATCGGGGCGGATGATCACGTTCGAGATGCCCGTTTCGTCTTCGAGCGTGAGGAACACGAAGCCCTTGGCCGTGCCCGGACGCTGACGGGTGATCACCATGCCCGCCGTGCGCACGCGGCGCCCCGTGCGGGCGCGCGGCAGGTCGATGGCGCGCAGCACGCCGCGCATCGACAGCTCGTGGCGCCGGAACGACATCGGATGCGGGCCCAGGGTGAGACCGGTGCCGGAGTAGTCGGCGACCAGCCGTTCTGTCGGGGTCATAGGGCGGAGGGGGGACCATTGATGATTGGTGATTGGGGATTGGTGATTGATTGGGGATTGGGGATTGGCGATTGTGGATTCATTGGTGATTGATGATTCGGCGATTGATGATTCACTGATTGATGATTCGCCGATTGATGATTCGCCGATTGATGATTCACCGCTCAGGCCTTCGTACAGTTCCCCGACGGGGCGCACGGCACGCTCCGCCTGCCAGAGCGCGGACCGGCGATCCATGCCGAAGCTGTTGAGCGCGCCGATCTCGGCCAGGGCCGTCACCTCGTCTCGGCGAAGGCCCGTGACGCGCACGAGCTCGTCGATGGACCGGAACCGCCGGTGCGCCGGGTCGGCGGGTGTCCATTCATGGGAGCAGACGTTGCAGAACAGGGATCGGGAGTCGGGAGTCGGCCGGGAGTCGGAACAACTCCCTTCGATCATGGACGTGTCATCACATCCGCACTTCGGGCAAACCACGGTTCCTGCGGACACGCGTTCTTCCGACTCCCGACTCCCGACTCCCGACTCTTCGACGTGGCCCCGGGTCGCCCTGAGCTTGTCGAAGGGCGACTCCCGGCGCCGCGCGGCGATCGCTTTTCCCACCTCCGCGCGCAGGCCGCTCACGTAGCGCAGGCCAAGGCGGATGGTCCCGTCTTCCTCCACGGTGCAATCCCAGTCGGACACCTGCACGTCGATGGGCGCGAAGCGCACGCCGCGGCGCTGGGCGTCCTTCACCAGGGTGGCCGGGTGGTAGAAGCCCATGGGCTGGTTGTTCAGGAGCGCCGTGTAGAACGCCGCCGGGAAGTGCACCTTCAGGTACGCGCTGGCATAGGCGATGAGCGCGAAGCTGGCCGCATGTGACTCCGGGAAGCCGTACAACGCGAACGAGGTGATCGACAGCACGATGCGATCGGCCACCACGCCCGTGATGCCGTGCTTCGCCATGCCCTCGCGCAGCAGTCCCTCGAGCTGCTTCATGCGCTTCTCTGATCGCTTGAAGCCCATCGCCCGGCGCAGATCCTCCGCCTGCCCGCCGGTGAATCCCGCCACGGTCATCGCCATGCGCAGCAACTGCTCCTGGAACAGCGGCACGCCCAGCGTGCGCTTCAGGATGGGCTCGAGCAGCGGGTGATCGTAGATCACCGGCTCGAGCCCCGCGCGCCGGTTCAAATACGGATGCACCATCTGCCCGACAATGGGCCCGGGGCGGATGAGGGCGACTTCGACGACCAGATCGTAGAAGCACGCCGGCTTCAGCCGCGGCAGCGTGGCCATCTGCGCCCGCGATTCCACCTGGAACACGCCAATTGTGTCGGCCGCCTGCAGCATCGCGTAGACCGCTGGGTCGTCGGGGGGGAGGTGGGCCAGATCGAGAATTGACGATTGGTGATTGGTGATTGGCGATTGATTGGTGATTGGCGATTGGTGATTGTGTGATTGATTGGTGATTGGCGATTGGTGATTGTGTGATTCGTGGTTGACGTCCGTGTCCCGGCGCGGTTCTTCACTCTCCCGGCGGTGTTCTTCCGACTCCCGACTCCCGGCTCCCGCCTTCGCCGAGGCTTCGGCGGGCAGGCCCGGCTCCCGGCTGTTTACTAAACGAATCGCATCCTGCAGCACCGCCATCATGCCGAGGCCCAGCAGATCGACCTTGATGATGCCCATGTCGGCGCAGTCTTCCTTGTCCCACTGCACCACCACGCGGCCGGGCATGCTGGCGTTCTCGAGCGGGACCACCGACGACAGCTCGCCCTGGCACACCACCATGCCGCCGGAGTGCTGCCCGAGATGCCGCGGCAGGTCCTGCATCTGCTGCCACAACCGGACGAAGTGCCGCACCCGCTCGTCGTCGCGGGCCATGCCGACCTCGGCGAGCTGACGCGACAGCGACTCGGACGGGTCCACGAACTCGAACTGGTGCATCCCCTTCGCAAGGCGATCGATCTGGGTCTCGTCCAGGGCCAGGGCCTTGCCCACTTCGCGCGCGGCGCTCTTGCCGCGGTAGGTGATGACGTTGGCGGTCATGGCCGCGCCGTGCGCACCGTACTTCCCGTAGACGTGCTGGATGACGCGCTCGCGCCGATCGCCGCTCGGCAGATCCAGGTCGATGTCGGGCCACTCCCCCCGTTCCTCCGAGAGGAACCGCTCGAACAGCAGTTCCATGCCGACCGGATCCACGGCCGTGATGCCCAGGCTGTAGCAGACGGCGCTGTTGGCCGCCGACCCGCGCCCCTGCACGAGGATGTCCTGCTGCCGGCAGAAGTTCACGATGTCCCAGACGATGAGGAAGTAACCGGCGAGGTCGAGCTTCTCGATGAGATCCAGCTCGCGCGTCACCTGCGCGCGGGCACGGTCGTGATAGGGCCGGTAACGGTTGCGCGCGCCCACCTCGGCCATCTTCCGCAGGAACGAGCTCTCGGTCTCGCCGTGGGGCACCGGGTAGCGCGGGAAGCGATAGCCGAGGTCCTGCATGGAGAACTGCAGGCGATCGGCGAGATCGAGCGTCGCCCGGACCGCCCCCGGCATGTCGGCGAAGAGCCGGGCCATCTGCGCGGGCGGCTTCAGGTAGCGCTCGGCGTTGGCCGACAGACGCCGCCCCGCCTGGCCGAGCGACACGTGCTCGCGGATGCAGGTGAGCACGTCGAAGAGCGGGCGCTCGTCTGGCGAGGCGAACCGCACGCCGCCGGTGGCCACCACGGGCACGCGGAACGCGTCGGCCAGGCAGACGAGCATCTCGTTGTCGTCTTCCTGCGCGCGCTGAAGGTGGCGCTGCACCTCGACGTACACCCCCGATCGGCCGAAAACCCCAACAATCCGGTCGAGCAGCCCGCCCACGCCGTAGCGCTCGGCCTGCAGCAGCGGTTGCCCGGGCAGCGCGATGAGCCCGCCGACATGGCCGTCGAGCTCGCCGAGCGCCAGCGCGCCCTCGCCCTTCCGCCTTCGCTGAAGCTCCGGCGGACCGCCGTAGCCTTGGCGGAGGCTGGTGGGCGCGCGAAGCTTCATTCGGGTGATCAGGCGGCACAAGTTGCGCCAGCCTTCGGAGGACGCAACCAGGACGGGCAGAGAGAATCCGGCGATCTGGCGATGCCGGTGATCTCGATCCGCGCCATCCGCGGCGGTCGTGAGGGTGAGCTCGGCTCCGATCAGCGGGCGCAGGCCAGCGGCAAGGGCGGCCTTGTGAAAACGGGGCGCGCCGTAGACACCGTCGCCGTCGACGAGCGCCAGCGCCGGATAACCCAGCGCCGCCGCCCGCTCGATGAGGGTTTCGGGCAGCGAGGCGCCACGGAGGAACGAGAAGGCCGATGCAGCGTGCAGTTCGACGTACATGAAAAAGAGACCACGAAGGCACGAAGGGAATCACGAAGAACACGAAGTCTCGTTGTCATGAGTCCTTCGAGCCGTCGTGGTTTCTGTTCCGCCTCAATCGAACACGCCCTCCAGGAACCACTGCCCCACCTCGCGCTCGACGCAGAGGCGATAGACCGTGCCGTCGTCCATGGCGATGTCCCACTCGTCGCGGTCCCAAGCGGCGGATCGAGTCGGGAGGGGGGAGTCGCCCTTCGACAGGCTCAGGGCGACCCTGAGCAAGGTCGAAGGGTCGGGAGTCGGGAGTCGGTCAGACTCCGCTGCCGCGGCGCGCAGGCCTTCGACTCCCGACTCCCGTCGTGATCGCTCTCCCGACTCCCGACATGGCTCTGCGGCCCACCACGCGCCCGACGTGCGCCACGGGCCCGCCGCCTGGACGATGGGACCGCCGGTGAGACCGTGCCGATCGGTGGTGAGGCGCACGGGACGCCCATCTTCCACCCGCACGCGAACCGGCACCGGCAGGCGGAAGCGGCGGAGGGACAGAGGGAGGAAGGGTGCAGAGTGCAGAGTGCCGGGTGCAGAGTGCGAGTGCAGAGTGCGCAGCCCTGCGCCAGCGTCCGCGCCAGCGACACGGACAGCGTCACCCGGTGCATCGCACTCGGCACTCGCACGCGGCACTTGGCGCTCGGCACCCGCACTCCGCACCCCGCACTCCGCACCTTGCACTCTCTCCACTCTCTCCCCCGCCCGAAACGCCTCCATCCGGAACGCCCCCGGCTTCCAGGTATCCGCCAGCAGGGGCGAGCCCACATGGCTCTCGCCGACGAGCGCCGTGAGCCGGGCGACGAGCGTGGCCACCTGCTCGGGCGCGGGCTGCGCGCGCTCGAACAGCGTCCACTGCAGCACGCGGCCCGGGGTGGGCTCCACCCGCACCTGCACGCGATCGATGGGCGCGCCCGGCGGATGCGACTCGAGATCCAGCAGCACCAGCGTCCGGAGCGTCTTCGGATCCCGCATCGGCGCCGGCAGCGGCAGCTGACGCAGGTGGACCGTTCGGGTGGTGAGGTGCAGCGCCGTGCGAATGGACACCGCCCCGCGATCGGCGCGCTCGAGCGTCGCGGCCAGCGGCTCGAACACCCGCGCCAGCACGAACGACAGCGGCTCGAAGCCTTCCACCGGCCACTCGAGCTCCAGCGTTTCCTCGAACACCGGCTCGGCCACCCAGGGCACCAGCGGCTCGTCGTCCTCGCCCGACGCCAGGTGCTGCCACGACACGCCCATCTCCCCCAACCGCGCGTGCACCGCTGCACGGGGCAACGCCGCCAGCGCCCCCACCGTGCGGATGCCCCACCGCTCGAGGGCGGCCGCGCACTGCGCGATGGCCACCAGCGGACGTGCCATCGCGCGAGACGCGCCTGCAGACGACGAAGAGGAGACGGAGGCGCGTGGCCGCCGTGTGTGCTGCGCCTGGTGCGTATCGCGCGGGTGACGCCAGCCGATGGAAGGCGAGAGCGCCGCCGCGGTCTCCCCGCCTGTACTCCCGCTGCGCGCGCTTTCCAGACTCCCGCCCCTACGGCTGGGCTCAGGGTCGCCCTGAGCGTGTCGAAGGGCGACTCCCGACTCCACACTCCCGACTCCCGACTCCACACTCCCGACTCGATCGGCCCGCGCCCGCGCCACCTCGACCAGCACCTCGAGCGGCAGTGCCGCCACCGCCGCGGGCTCGTCCGCGGGCGCCAGCACGGTGAGCCCCGCACGCCCGCAGGCCAGCAGCAGGGCCCGCGACGCCGTGGATGCCATGGCGATGGACCGGCAGTCGGGCCGCTGGGCCTGCAGGGCCGCGCCCAGCTCGGAGGGGCTGCCAAACAGTGCCGACAATCCGCCCACGTCGAGCAGGACGAACGGGCCCATCACCTGGAAGCGCGGCGTGAACGCCTGCGCCACGTCGACGAGCGCGTCGAGAGTCACCGCCGGGGACGCCTGGAGGACGGCGAACATACAAGTGAGAAGTGAGAAGTGAGAAGCGAGAAGTGAGAAGTCAGCAGCCGGCCAGGAACGGCAGCTCGCCCACGAACCCACGCGGCGACGTGGCCCGCAGCTCCGTGGCCAACCCGCCCAGCCGACGCGACCGGTCGTGCGTGCCCTTCCAGCGTGCGCGCGATCGATCGTGCCGGGAGTCGGGAACCGGGAGTCGGGAGTCGGCAGAACGCTGTCGGGAGTGCGAAATCTCCCGGGTGCCGGCCGCGATTGCCTGTGCGACTCCCGACTCCCGACTCCCGGCTCCCGTCGTGATCTCTCCTCCCCTCGCGATCGACCCACCTGTCGCAAGCGCTCTTCCGACTCCCGACTCCCGACTCCCGACTCCCGTCGTGATCGAAAGCCCTCCCGCACTCCGTGCCAGCGGCGCCGCGGCCAGCAGCAGCACCGTGATGTCGCTGCCTTCGATGACCCGCTGGATGCGCAGCCACGTGGACCGCGGGATACGAGCCAGCCCCTGTGCGGGCGCGTCGATGAGATCGAGCACGACCAGGGTGCACACGCCCGACTGGACGATGAGGTTCAGCGCCTTGATGGCGCGGTCCACCGTGCGCTCGAGCAGGGTGCCGGGCCCCGACACGCCGCGCACGCCGGGCACCCACGCCGGATCGACCGCGCTGGCCGTCTTCGACAGCGCCTGCCCGCGCACCCAGAGCAGCTGCGACAGCTCGATGCCGGCGCCGGCGCCCCATTCGGGATCGAAGCGATCGAAGGTGTCGACCAGCGCCACCCATTCGCCCCGCGCCGTGGCGGCCGCCAGTGCCGCCCACGCCAGGCTGGTACGCCCGGACGAGGTGGGCCCCACGATCTCGGACACCTGCCCCCGCGGCAGCCCACCGGCCAGCACCTGGGTGACCTCCGCCGATGCCAACGGGGCGGCCGAGGGCGGCGTGACCGGCGCCACTGAAGTGAGCGTGCGATCGAGCCGGCGGGTCCGCAGCAGCTCGTGAACCGATTGGAGCTCGGAATGAAGGGCGGCCATAGTGTTTCGCTCTTTGTTCGCTTGACGAGCCCCATCTTAGCGAATGAAAGGCGAATGTCAAGTCCCAACCGATGCACACGACCGTGGGCTAAGATCGCAGGCGTTGTACGCCCATCTCGTCACGGCCGCCCGCCGCACCGCGGCGGCCCTCACCTACCGCGACTTCCGCCTCCTCTGGTTCGGCGCCCTCACCTCCAGCATCGGGACCTGGATGCAGCGCGTGGCCCAAGCCTGGCTCATCGTCACGCTCACCGGCACGCAGTCGGCCTTCTATCTCGGGCTCGACAGCTTCATGAGCGAGGTGCCCATCCTGCTGCTCACGCTGGTGGCCGGCGTCGTGGCCGATCGGCGCGACCGGCGCCACATGATGCTCATGTCGCAGCTGGTGCAGATGACCGTCGCCTTCATCCTCGCGGGCCTCGTGTTCTTCGAGGCCATCCAGATCTGGCACATCCTCACGCTGTCGTGTATCAGCGGCTGCGCCCAGGCCTTCGGCGGCCCCGCCTACCAGACCCTGGTGCCCACGCTCGTCGGCAAGGAGCACCTGCCCAACGCCATCGCGCTCAACTCCATCCAGTTCAACCTCGCGCGCATCATCGGCCCCATCGTCGCGGGCGTCGCACTGGCAACCTTCGGCATGGTGATGTGCTTCGGGATCAACGGCATCTCGTTCCTTTTCGTCATCGCCGCCATCCTGGCGCTGCGCAACGTGCAGGTGCCGCCGGCCTCCACGGTGTCGCTGGTCGATCAGATGAAGGACGGGCTCCGCCACGTGCGCGACTCGCCCAACCTGAGGGCCCTGACCATGATGGGGTTCATCGCCGCGTTCCTGGGCCTGCCGCTCCTCACCTTCCTGCCCATCATCGCCAAGGACGTCTTCCAGCAGGACGTCGGGCTCTACACGCGCATGATGACGATGTCGGGGATTGGCGCGGTGTGCGGGGCGCTGGTGGTGGCGTGGCTGGGCAAGCACCGACACATGGGCCGCCTCCTGCTGGGGCTGCTGAGCGCGTTCGGGATGGCGATGACGGCATTTGCCCTCTCGCGCGAGGTGTGGCTGAGCACGTTCATCCTGTTCTTCACCGGCGCGCTGCTGGTGATGTGCTTCTCGCTCACCACATCGCTGGTGCAGCTGCTGGCGCCGCCGGAACTGCGCGGGCGCATCGTCAGCATCTACATGACGGCGTTTCGCGGCGGATCGCCACTGGGCGGGCTGGCCAGCGGATGGCTGATCACGCAGGTGGGCTCCGCGCCCGCGATGCTGGCGGTGAACGGCGTGGCGCTGGCGCTCCTGGCCGCATACTTCCTGTTCCGCGGACACGGGATCAAGGAGGTGTAGATCGTGTCGGGAGTCGGAAGTCGGGAGTCGGGAGTCGGGCCTGCCCGCCGACTTGTCCGCCGAAGCCCATCGGGCGCAGGTGGAAGCCTCGGCGGATGCGGGACTCGAGAGTCGGGAGGGCCAGCACGACGGGAACCGGGAGCGCGTTTTTCAGAGGGATCCGTCTGCGGCCGGTAATTTTCGCCGCGGCAATCTGGGCTACCTGCGTTAAGCTGCACCACCTCGCCCCCCGTTGAAACGGAAGTTCCTGGAGGGACCATGCGTGTTCGAGTGAGCCCCCTGCTCGTCGTCCTGCTGGCCCTGACGCTCGGTGGTCAGGCGCCTCTTACTCAGACTGGCATTGCGATTCCGACCGAGGTGGCGGCGCAGGTGGCCGCGGACGGTTCGGCCCTCGTCATCGTCGGCGTGCGAACGGCGTTCGTGCCGGAGGGCCTCCTGGCGGGGCCCGCGGACGTGGCGGCCCAGCGCGACGCGATGCACGCGGCGGTCGACGGCGTGATGGGCCGGGCGGCGGCCGCCGGCGCCATCGTCGGCCAGCGGTTCGAGACGATTCCGTTCTTCACGGCGCGGGTGAGCCCGGGCGCGCTGGCGGCGCTGGCGGCATCCGGCGAAGTCACATCCATCGAGCTCGACACCCTCGACAGGCCCTTGCTCGCGCAGAGCGTGCCGCTCATCAACGCGCCGGCAGCGTGGGCCGGGGGCCATACCGGCGCCGGCTGGAATGTGGCGATTCTCGACACGGGTGTGGAGAAGACGCACAGCTTCCTGACCGGGAAGGTGGTGGCCGAGGCGTGCTACTCGAACGCGGGCGGAGGAGGTACTTCGCTTGGCGGATCGACCGTCTGTCCAGGCGGCGTCAACAGCTCGAACGACGTCGGCAGCGGCGTGCCGTGCAGCTCGTCGATCGACGGCTGTCAGCACGGCACCCACGTCGCGGGTATCGCCGCGGGAACCAACGGACCCGGTGGGATTCACGGCGTCGGTCGCGGAGCCAACCTGATCGCAATGCAGGTGTTCACGCGGGTGGACAACCCGAGCCTCTGTGGGACCGCTGATCCCTGTCCCTTGTCGTTCACGTCCGACCAGGTCCTCGCTCTCGAGCGCGTGCTGGCGCTCGCCGGCCCGAACAACGTCAACCGCATCGCGTCCGCGAACATGAGCCTGGGCGGCGGCGGCCCTTTCGCGAGCAACTGCGATGCGGCGCAGGCGTCGCGCAAGGCCGCGATCGACAATCTCCTCAGCATCGGCATTGCGACCGTCATTGCCTCCGGCAACACCGGGTTCACCACCGGCGTCGGCGCACCGGCCTGCATTTCGACCGCTATCAGCGTCGGGTCGTCCAGCAAGACCGTCAACGTCATGTCACCGTTCACGAACCGCAGCCCCGGCATGGTCGACCTGCTGGCGCCCGGCGGCGATGGCACATTTGCGGGCCAGATCAATTCATCGACACCTGGGAACACGTTCACACCGTTGCAGGGAACCTCCATGGCCACGCCGCACGTCGCTGGAGCGTGGGCCATCCTCAAGCAAGCCCTCCCCGTCGCCACGGTCGCGCAGGTGCTGACCGCGCTCCAGAACACCGGGCAGGTGATCAACGACGCACCGTCCGGCGGATCGTACCGCCGCATCAACGTCAACGCCGCCCGCCTGGCGCTGCTCACTCCGGGCGGCGTGCCGGGACCGCCGGGCACACCGAGCATCAGCGGGGCCGGGAACTCGGTAAACATCAACTGGGCCGCGCCGACCACCGGCGGCGCGCCCACCAGCTACACGGTGCTCGCGCGCCTGGCGCCGGGCGGCGCCGTGGTGGCGTCCCTGCCGGTCGGCAACGTCCTCGGCACGTCGGTCGCGGCGCCCAACGGCACGTTCCACGTCACCGTACGCGCGTCGAACGGAGCGGGTCCGGGAACCGAGTCGGCCGGCGTCACCTTCAACGTGCCGATCGTCGCGCCGCCGCCCGGGGCGCCCACGGGCTTCAACGTCGTGGTGAGCGGCAATCAGGCCACCTTCACCTGGACGCCCCCGTCCACCGGCGGCACCCCCACCGGCTACCTGCTCCGCGCATCGCTCTCACCGAGTGGCCCGCCCATCGCCCAACTGCCCTTCCCGGCGCCGGCCGGCGGCGTGAACATCACGAGCATCCCGCCCGGCACCTACTTCGTGCGCCTGGCCGCCACCAACGCCGGCGGCGTCAGTCCCTTCTCGAACGAGGTCACGGTGAACGTGGCGGGGCCGCAGGTTCCCGGCGCGCCCACCATGAACCCGGCCACGGTCGGCGGCGGCACGGTGGGACTGTCGTGGTCGGCGCCGACGACCGGCGGTGCGCCCACGAGCTACCAGGTCGTGGCATCGCTCACGTCGGGCGGGGCGGCCGTCGCCACGCTCAACGCGGGCGCGGCCACCTCGATCGCAGTGCCGGCCCCGAGGGGCACCTACTTCGTGCGCGTGCGCGGCCTGAATGCCGTGGGGGCTGGACCGCTCTCGAATGAGGTGACGGTGGTGGTTCCGTAATCACTGCTTCAACGTCACGCTGAAGCGAACGGGCACCTTCGCGGGCGAGTAGCACACCTTGTCGTCACACGCCTGGTACTCCAACTGGCCGGCAATCGTCACCGACGATTGGCCGGCCAGTGCCTTCTTCGCTTCGGGCGTGTCGAGGATGGTCACCTCGCGCGCCAGGCGGAAGGTCTTCGAGTAGACCTCCACCGTCTCGTTCAGCGGCTCGAAGTGGTACTTCTCGGAAGGCGGATACTTCGTCGGCTCGACCCGCAGCCAGGGCTGCGCCTCGATGGCCAGCCCCACCACCTGGTAGTCGTGCTTGCCCGGTGCGTAGACGTGCATCGCGGGGCGGGGCGTCACGTCGAGCGTCACGGTCAGGCGATCGCCAGGCCGCGCCAACAGGCGGCTGATGCTCGAGTCCACCGTCACGTGATTCGTGCGGGCACGCACCGCGTCGCCAAACGGGTTGGGAACCGGAGCGGGTGCTTGTGCGGATGAGACGGTTCCCGAGGCGGTCACGAACAAGGCCAGCAACAGGCGGAACATGGTTGTCCGACAGGGTACGCCGTCCCGGCGCGCGCAGGCAACCCGTGCGCGATAGTCTGCGCCCGGCGAGTGGGATAAAATCCCCCGGTCCCTCATGCTCAGACGTTTTGTCCTTGCCGCGGTCCTTGCATGCCTCACGCCAGTTCTCGTCACGGCCCAGCAGACCCGCGCCGAACTGCTGGAGCAGCAGCGCGCCGAGCGCGCCAGGCAACTGCAGCCGTACGTCCCGTCCAAGCTCGAGAAGGGGCTGCTGTACCTGGAAAACAAACGGGTCCTCGAGCGGCTGGGCGCGGGCTTGAGCGGCATCTATCCCCGCATCGGCGGGTTCACCACGGGCAGCGGATTTGCTCTGGGCGCCGGCATCCGCTACGCCCTGCCCGGCACCGACTCGTTCGAGGTGGATGTCTCGGGCGCCGCGTCCACCAAGGGCTACCAGGCCCTCGACTTTCGCGTGCGCGCGCCCGCCCTGCTGGCCGGACGCCTGGAGCTCGACGGCGGCACCCACTGGTGGGATTACACGCAGGAGGACTACTTCGGGCTCGGCGAGTCGGACCGTGGCAATCGCACCAGCTACCGGTACGAGGCGCTGCTGGTGAACATGGCCGCGAGGGTGCGCGTCAATCGATGGTTCTCGGTGGGCGAGGAGTTCGGCTATCTGCGGCCCGACATCTCGTCCGGCACCGACACGCGCATGCCGTCCATCGAGGAGGTCTTCACGGACGAAGAGGCGCCCGGCCTCACCCGCCAGCCACGCATGGTCTTCACACGCACCTTCCTCGATTTCGACTATCGCGACCAGCCGGGCAACACGCGCAGCGGTGGCCGGGTGCTGCTGCAGCTGGGTGCGGGACGGGATCAGGACCCCTCGCACGAATTCAGTTACCGGCGGGCTGACGTTGACGTGATCCACGTGTTCCCCATCTTCGACAAGAAGCGCACCTTCGCGGTCCGCCTGAGCGCCGCACACGTCGACCCGCTCACCGCCTTCGGACGCGTCCCGTTCTTCCTGTCACCCACCATCGGCGGCAACCGGACCCTCCGCAGCTATCGCGAGCTTCGCTTCCGCGACGCCACCTACGTGCTGCTCAATGGCGAATACCGGTGGGAAGCCTTCGCTGGCCTCGACATGGCCCTGTTCTGGGATGGCGGCGACGTGGGCACCACGCTCCGGGACATTTCCCGCGACCAGTTCAAGACCGGCTGGGGGTTCGGCCTGCGGTTCAACACCAACCGCTCGGTGTTCATGCGCCTCGACGCGGGCTTCGGCGGTCCCGAGGGATCGCGCATCTTCTGGACGTTCAACCCGGTCTTCTGAGATCCGCGACACCGCCATGCCCTCCCCCGCACCGCTCCGCCTCGCCGCCGTCTTCGCTGCCGCGCTGGTGGCCCCGGCCCTGGCCGGCCGCGCGGCCCAGCCCACCTATTTCCCCGACGACCCCATTGCCGTGGATCCCGAGACCCAGGATGCGCGCCAGGTCCGCGAGTGGGACCTGAGCGACATCTACGACTTCGTCGAGCACACGTTCCTCGGCCCCGGCGACCAGACCGCCCGCCCGGCCGTCAACGTCAACACCATCGACGAGGTGCCCGACTCGAGCTGGTTCACCAACCGCGCCGGGTCGCGCCCGCTCACGGTGGACGAGGTGCGGCGCGGCCCCGACACCACCAATGGCCCCGCGCCCGGCAAGTGGACCGTCGTCTCCGGGAAGAGCGACGGCATCACGCCGGGCTTCACCATTCGGGATACCGCCGGCGTCACCTGGTTCATCAAGTTCGACCCCGATTCGAACCCCGAGATGGCGACGGGCGCCGAGATGGTCTCCACCAAGCTCTTCTGGGCACTCGGCTTCCACGTCCCCGAGAACCACCTCGCGGTGCTCAGGCGCGAGAACCTGGAGATTGCCCCCGACGCCACCATTCGCGACCTCAGGGGCCGTCGCCGCCTGCTCACCGACGACGACGTGAAGCTGCTCTTGACACGCGGGGCGCGAAACGAGGACGGCTCGTTCCGCGTCGTGGCCAGCAAGGCGCTGGAGGGCAGCCCCGTCGGCCCCTTCCGCTATTACGGGACGCGGCCCGACGACCCGAACGACATCCACCCGCACGAGCACCGGCGCGAGCTGCGCGGGATGCGCGCGTTCGCGGCGTGGCTCAATCATGACGACTCGCGCAGCATCAACTCGCTCGACACGCTGGTCGAGCGCGGCGGCCGGCAGATCGTGTGGCACCACCTCATCGACTTCGGGTCCACGCTCGGCAGCGGCAGCCTGTACGCGCAGAAGTCGCGCGCCGGCAACGAGTACGTGTGGGAGGCGCGGCCCACCGTCGTCACCGCGCTCACGCTGGGCCTCTACGTGCGCCCGTGGATCCGGGTCCACTATCCCGACATCAAGTCGCTGGGCAAGATCGAAGCGGCCTTCTACCAACCCGAGGCGTGGAAGCCGGAATATCCCAATCCCGCCTTCGACAACGCGCGCCCGGACGACTTGTTCTGGGCCGCGCGCAAGGTGATGGCCGTCTCGGACGACGTGATCCGCGCCGCGGTCGACCTGGCGCAGTACTCGGACCCGGCCGCCACCACCTATCTGGCGGACGTGATCATTGCCCGGCGCGACAAGGTGGGCCTGGCGTGGCTGACGGGCGTGAATCCGCTGGTGGACTTCACCCTCTCGGCTGCAGGCGCTCTCACCTTCCGCAACATCGCGGCGGACACGAGGCGCGCGCCGCCGGCGCAGTCGTACGAGGCGCAGTGGGCGCGGTTCGACAACGCCACGGGCACGGCGACAGCGGCTGGGCCGCGGCAGACATCCACCACGCTGTCGTTCCAGGCGCCTCCCGACGCCCTGGCCGGAGAGTTCGTGCAGGTGGCGGTGTCATCCGTCTCGTCCACGCACCCGGCGTGGGCTCCCCCCGTCACGGTTCGCTTCCGCAAGGGTGCTGGCGGGTGGTCGCTCGTGGGGCTGCAACGCCTTCCCGACAAGCCCGCGTCTGGGACGTCCCGGTGAGCGAAGCCCCACAACGACGCGCATTGGTTGCGGAGGACGATCAGGACATCGGCCAGTTGCTGGCTCTGTATCTGCAGAAGGCCGGCTTCACGCCCACAGTGGTGACCAACGGCCGCGACGTGGTGCCGCGGGTGAAGCGCGAGCCGCCGGACGTCATCATCCTGGACGTGATGATGCCGGGCATGGACGGCCTCGATGTCTGCCGCGCGCTCAGGGCCGATCCCGACACCGCCGCCGTCCCGGTGATCATGCTCACCGCCAAGGGCGAGGAATCGGACCGCATCGTCGGGCTCGAGCTGGGCGCGGACGACTACATCACCAAACCGTTCAGCCCCAACGAGGTCATCGCGCGCGTGCGGGCGCTGCTGAGGCGCGCCCATCGGGTCGCGCCGGACGATCAGCGCATCGTCTACGGCCCCCTCAGCATCGACGTCGAGCGCCACGTGGTGAAGGCGCACGGCGAAGACGTGAAGCTGACGGCCAAGGAGTTCCTGTTGCTCCAGTACCTGATGGAGCACCGCGGGCGCGTGCTCTCGCGCGACCTGCTGCTCTCGGACGTGTGGGGCTATTCCTACACGGGCGGGACGCGCACCGTGGACGTGCACGTGCGCCGCCTGCGCGAGAAGGTGCCGTTCCTCGCGGACGCGATTGTGACCGTCAAGCAGTTCGGCTATAAGCTGGTGGACCCCCCACCGCGCTGACGCCGCCCGTGTCTTCCTTCATCCTCGCCGCGCTTGCCGGTGCCGCCGTCGCCACGATCGTGGCGGTGATCCTGGTACACCGCGACCGCCACCGCCGCGCGCAGCGGGC
>Ga0105094_10000143_pt1 | contig 31103 bp, 32 predicted proteins | sample PPLLak1March2015_2_FD_87023 | JGI IMG/M metagenome (GOLD analysis project Ga0105094, IMG submission 87023) | Freshwater sediment microbial communities from Prairie Pothole Lake near Jamestown, North Dakota, USA - PPLs Lake P8 Core (3) Depth... | ecosystem: Environmental > Aquatic > Freshwater >...
GATCAGTCTCGGTCAGCATGGCGTGCAGCGCCTCGGGTCCGAGGCGCTCGGATACCTGCTGCCATCCGTGGCGCACCTCGGGGTCAACCGCCCCAGCCGCCAGCGACCACCCCTGCAGCAGCGCCCGCATGTACTGCCCCGTTCCGCCAACAACGATCGGTAGCCTGCGCCGAGCGAGGATCGCCCGGATTGCCGTCTGTGCGGCGCTGCAGTACTGTGCCAGGCTCCATGTCGCGACCGGATCAGCAACGTCAATCAGGTGGTGCGGAACCCGCGCTTGGTCGGCAGTCGTCGGCTTGTCGGTGCCGATGTCAAGGCCCCGGTACAGCAGGCGCGAATCCGCCGACACAATCTCGCCGTCGAGGCGCAGGGCGAGGTCGATCGCCACACGGCTCTTCCCGACCGCGCTCGGCCCGACCATGGCCACCACGCCCGGGCGCCCGCCGTCCGGCATCATCGCTGCAACACGTCTTGGAAGTGGTCCAGGTGGGTCAGTCGTCCCTGGGAGTCCAGGTCGACGGCGATCACGTCCACCTGCCACGAGCCCTCGAGCAACGAATGCGCCTGCAGGTACGCCCAGGCGCATTGCTCGAGGCTGGCCAGCTTGCGGGAGGTGACCGACTCCTCCCCGCGGCCGAAGGCGTGCGAGCGGCGCGTCTTGACTTCGACGATCACCACTCGTCCTTCTCTCTCGGCGACGATGTCGATCTCCCCACGCAGGCAGCGCCAGTTTCGATCATGCAGCACATAGCCCGCGCCTTCCAGATACTCCCCGGCAAGCTGCTCTCCCAGCCGGGCCACTCCCAGGCGATTCAACGGAACGCCGCCGGCAGGTGGATGATGAACTCCCGCCAGGCAGGATTGCGCTGTCTGCGCGGTGCCGCCAGCAGGCGCTCGTATTCGTCGAGCACCAGGCGGCTGGTGCGGGTGATGTCATACACCTGTGCCGATTGCTTCGCCCCCTCGGCCAGCTTCAGACGCAGCGGCCGGTCGACCGCGATCCGGGTGAGCTGGGCGGTCAAGGCCGACAGATCCTGCCGGCTGAGCAGTCCGTTGACCCCGTCCTGAATCGTGTCGCTTACCCCTGGGGAGTCGATCCCCACCACCGGGAGCCCGCAAGCCAACGCCTCGATGATCGACAGCGGATGCACTTCGGTGACCGAGGCTGTCACGAACACATCGCAGGCAGCCAGATATCCCGGAACCTGGCTGTAGTCGACCATGCCGGCGAAGACCACACTGCCTGCCAGCCCCAGATTCTCTGCCAGCCATTCCAACTCCCTGCGCTCTGGCCCGTCGCCCAGCAACACCAACGAGGAATGTGGCAGAGCGTTGTGAAGCCCGGCAAAGGCACGCAGCAGAGTCGCCAGGTTCTTCTCCGGGCCGAGGCGGCCGCTGTACACCAACAGCAGCACCCCTTCCTGGATGCCTAACGCGGCGCGCCTAACGGGATTCTGGGGCGGATCAAAGGGCGTCAAGTCGACACCATTGGGGATCACCTTGACCGGGGTGGCCACCCCCAGGTCGTGCAGGACTTCCCGCAACCCAAGCGAGGGCGCGATCGTCAGGTCAACCTCGGAGCAGAAGAACGGCATGTAAGCCTGAAACAGCCCGGCACCGAGTCGGTCAGGCAACGCAGGAAGGTAATACTGCGCGTAGAGGTCGTAGCGGGTGTGGTTGGTGAACACGACGGGAACACCTGCCGGTCGGCAGTAACGCAGGGCAAGGCGTCCGCTAAGAAACGGATGATGGACATGCACGATGTCCATTGACTGGACCATGCGCCGAATCGACCGCGTATGCCGGAACGACAGGTGATAGCCGGTCTGGGCCAACGGCACCCCAGGAGTGCGAAACACGCTGGGGTCGTCCTCGCCCGGGGGAGCCTCGCCGAAGGTAAAGACGAACACCTCGTGGCCGGCGGCCTGCAGCGCCAGTTGATTCTGGCTGATGTAGTGGGTGATCCCACTGACGTGCGGCCGATAAGCGTCCGCCATCATCCCGATACGCATCACACTGCCTCCGACACGCCAATCGTAGCCAGGCCGCGGGCCAGCGTCAAGCACCGGAAGTCGCCCCTGCGTGGTGTCCCGCAGGGCAACCCCGCACGCTCGTTGACAGCCAATGCGCCTGTGCTAGACTGGAATCCACACGAGGGCGGCTCATGATCTCTACGGGCTTTCTGCGCCAGAACGACATCTTCTTCGATCTCGATGAGAGCCAACTGGAGCAGATCGCCTCGATCTGCCGGGAGCAGGGCTTTGGCGGCGGCGAGATGATCTTCGAGGAGAATTCGGGCAGCGACGAGCTATACATCATCGTGCGCGGCCAGGTGGAGATCCTGATCGACCCCAGCCTGGTCAGCGACCGCCCCGAGGCGGCGCCTCACCCGACGACCATCGCCACGCTGCGACGGGGCCAGTCCTTCGGGGAGGTCGCACTGGTCGATCAGGGCCTGCGCTCGGCGAGCGCCCGCAGCGCCAGCCACGACACCCATTTGCTGGTCGTGCCGCGCGACAGCCTGATGGCACTGTGTGAGCAGCACCCGGACCTGGGCTTCCGCCTGATGCGCAACCTGGCAGCGGAGCTGGCGGTGAAGATCCGGAGTACCGACCTTCGCATGCGCGAGGAGCTGCTCTACACCCAGCGCTCCCGCCGCCCAGGCTAGGGGTCCTTGCTGCCGTTGCCCGCAGGCCGGGGGCAGCCTCGCTGGCGGCGAAGCCCGTATCCTCTGCCGGGACCAACCCCCAAACGGCCGCGCCCAGCCCGATTCCGGGCCGAAGGGATCATGGATTCGGGTCCCGAACCTGATGACATTCCACCGAGGGGCGCGAGCGAGTTCCTGAAACGAAAAGCCGTGGGGCTCTCCGTGAGGTTCAGCCCAATCATCGCCGGCTGCCCCTCTTGCTTGTCGGCCAAAGCGCCCACGTGGCGCCGCAGCTCGCTTCCCGCGGCGAGGTCCTTCAGAGCGGATCGGGCGTCTTGGAAGCCAGGCCCGGGCGCCTGCGCGATAATGAGCTGGTTCGCCATACCCAACTGGGGGAAGCGGAGCGTCCACCACCCGGGACAATCAGCTTCTGCCTGGGTCCTCGCCCCTCGCTCCCCTGGCACATCCTGAGTGTCCTATGCCCCCCACGGCTGAGATCATCACCATCGGGACCGAACTGCTTCTCGGGGACATTGTTGACTCCAACGCTGCCGCCCTCGGGCTCGCCCTGCGCTTGATCGGGCTGGACCTGTATCGCACCTCGAGTGTCGGGGACAACGCCGAGCGGATCGCCGCCGCGGTGGCCGAAGCCAGCTTGCGAGCGGAAGTGGTCATCACCACCGGCGGCCTGGGCCCAACGGTGGATGACGCCACGCGGGAGGCGATCGGGCGAGCGCTGGATCGGCCGATCGAGTTCCATGAGGAGCTGTGGCGGCAAATCCAGCGCAAGTTCGCCCAGTATGGCCGCACGCCGACGGAGAACAATCGCCGCCAGGCCATGCTGCCCCAGGGCGCAGTGGCGATCGAGAATCCGGTGGGGACCGCACCCGCCTTCCGCATCGAATGCGAGACGGGTGTGATCATCGCCTTGCCCGGGGTGCCCAGCGAGATGCAGGCCTTGCTTGAGACGGAAGTCCTCCCGTTCCTGCAGCGCAGATTCCGCACCCTCGGGGTGATCCGGTCACGGGTCCTTCGCACCGCGGGAGCCGGCGAATCCTGGATCGACGACCAGATCCAGGATCTGGAGACCCTGCACAATCCAACCGTCGGGCTGGCAGCCCATCCCGGCCGAGTGGACATCCGCATCACCGCCAAGGCCGACTCCGAAGCCGAGGCCCAGGCTCTGCTGGCCGGAGTGGAAGCGGAGCTGCGCAGCCGCCTTGGGGCCGAGATCTATGGCTGCGATGATGAACTCCTGGCGCAAGCTGTCGCCCGTCAGCTCCAGCAGCACGGCTGGCGGGTGTGCGCGGTCGAGGCAGGCAGCGGCGGACGGCTGGCGGCGCAGTTGGCGGAAGCACCCGGCCCACTGCTCGGGGTGCTGACCCTGCCGGCGTTCCTGCCTGCCGAATCCCTGGCGGCCGCCACGGGCGATATGCAGGCACGGACCGGAGCCGAGGTCGGCCTGGGCCTTTCGCTGCGCCGCGGCCCGGACCGACAGCAGGCCATTCTTCGGCTGGTCACTCCGCAGGCCAGCCAGCAGCAGGAGCGCACGTACGGCGGCCCACCGCGCAGTGCCCCCGCCTGGGCAGCCAGCTTGCTGTTGGACGCCTTACGCCGCAGCCTTGCTTGACAGCTGTAAATCGGGTTCTTATAATGCTGGCGCACCGGCGGGTGTCGCCAAGTGGTAAGGCAGTACCTTCCCAAGGTACCATCCGTGGGTTCGAATCCCATCACCCGCTCCAGGGGCCCCGGCCAAGCCGGGGCCTTCCGCGTGATGCAACGGGGCGGCAGCAATCCCAGCACGGCCCGACGAGGGGACAGAAGGGGCCGCCCTCCCTGCCGATTGGCACTTACCACCCCACTCGGCGTGAGGCAGAATGCTGGCGACGGCCCCGAGGCCCAGGGCTCTCAGCCGGGAGCAGCGAGCCGCCGAGGGGAGATCAGCAGGCAGCCGGAGTGCGGCTAATCGGCGCGCGTCCGGACCGGAACTGCGGGAGGCAACGAAACCCAATGAACATCGGAATCCCAAAAGAGCGCCGGCCTTTTGAATTTCGGGTGGGCTTGCCCCCCGAGGGTGTCGATATGCTGATCTCTCACGGCCATGCCGTGTATGTCGAGAGCGGCGCTGGGACCGGTGCAGGTTTTCCCGACGTGGACTACGAGAAAGCCGGCGCCCGGGTCGTCTACAGCCCGGAGGAGGTCTTCGGTCGCGCTGACCTGCTGCTCAAGTTCGCCCGCCCGCTCAAGGACGAACTGGAAATGATGAAGCCCGAGGCAACGCTGACGGGGTTCCTCCATTTGGCGGCCACGCGGCAGGACAAGATCGAGGCGCTGCTCGAGAAGAAGATCACCTCCATTGCCTATGAGCAGGTTGAAGCGCCTGCAGGCTATCGCCCGATCCTCGCTCCGCTGAGCGAGATCGGAGGCCGCATGGCGGTTTCCATCGCCTCGCGCCTGTTGCAGAACGACCAGGGGGGGCGCGGCGTGCTGCTGGGAGGGATTGTCGGGGTGCCCAGGACCCAGGTGGTGATTCTGGGCGCCGGGGTAGTCGGCGGCACAGCCGCCCGTTCCTTCGCCGAGGTCGGCGCAGCCGTGACGGTCATCGACATCGACCTGCGCCGCCTGCAGGACCTGCACATGCGGCTCCCTGCAGGGATCGAGACCGTCTTCTCCACCCCGCATAACCTCACCAAGGCCTGCGCCAAAGCGGACATCCTGGTCGGCGCCATCCTGGTCCCGGGAGAGCGTCCCCCGATTGTGGTGACGCGCAAGATGGTGGCCTGCATGCAGCCGCGCTCGATCATCATCGACATGAGCATCGACCAGGGGGGGTGCATTGAAACCTCCCGGCCGACGACCTACGCCGCTCCTGCCTATGTCGAGGAAGGCGTGATCCATTTCTGCGTGCCGAACATCGCCGGCGTACTGGGACGGACCGGCAGCCTGGGGCTGTACAACGGAACCTACCCCTATCTTCAGACCATCGCCCGGATTGGCGTCGACGAGGCGATCCGCACCGTTCCCGGGCTCGAGTTGGGCATTGTCACACGTGACGGAAAGGTACAGCATCTCAGTCGGTTTGGTGGGGTTGGAGGCAGGGCACGATGACCTGGATGTCTCAGTTCGAATCAAAGATCACCACGGCCGAAGATGCTGTCAAGGTGATTGAGTCAGGGATGCGCGTCTTCCTGACCGGGAACTGTTCGGTTCCACAGAAGCTGATCGGCGCCCTGGTGGATCGCGCACCAGAGCTCAACCAGGTCGAGATCGCCCAGGTTCTGACGATCGGCGATGCGCCGCATGCCGCCCCTGAACTGGCCGGCCATCTCAATATCAACACCCTTTTCATCAGTGACAATGTTCGGGCCGCCGTGCACGAGGGCCGGGCAGATTTCACGCCCTGTTTCCTGTCCGAGGTGCCGCTGCTCTTCCGCAACGGTCACCTGCCCCTGGACGTGGCCCTGATCCATGTCAGCCCGCCGGACGAGCACGGCTTCTGCAGTCTGGGGATCGAAGCGGGGCTGGTGAAGACCCCGGCCCAGGTTGCCCGCTGCGTGATCGCCGAGGTGAATGAGCAGATGCCCAGGACGCTGGGCGACTCCTTCATCCACATCTCAAAGATCAGCCGCGCCATCCCCGTCGACTACCCGCTGGTCGAGATGTCCATGGGCGATAGCAACGAGCTGAGCATGAGCATCGGCCGGCATGTGGCCGACCTGATCGAGGACGGCTCGACGCTGCAGTTGGGCATTGGCGCAATCCCCAATGCCGTGCTCGGCTACCTGGAGAGCAAGCGCGACCTTGGAATCCACACCGAGCTGTTCTCGGATGGCGTGATGGACCTGGTCAATCGCGGCGTGATCAACAACGAACGCAAGACCCTCCACCCGGGGAAGATCTTGGCCGGCTTCATCATCGGAACGCGCAAGCTGTATGCATTCGTCGATGACAACCCGATCGTCGAGCTCCATCCCACCGAGTACGTCAACGATCCGTTCATCATCGCTCAGAATGAGCGCATGGTGTCGATCAACTCCGCCATTGAAGTGGACCTGACGGGGCAGGTGTGCGCCGACAGCATCGGCCCCAAGCTGTATTCGGGCGTAGGCGGTCAGGTGGACTTCACCTACGGCGCCTCGCGCAGCAAGGGCGGCCGCCCGATCATCGCCCTGCCGTCGACGGCGACCCTGCGGGATGGTTCAACCATCAGCCGCATCGTGCCCATGCTGAAGCAAGGTGCCGGGGTCGTCACCACCCGCAACCATGTCCACTACGTCGCAACGGAGTTCGGCGCAGCCGCCTTGTACGGGATGACCATCCGCCAGCGGGCGCGCGCCTTGATCGACATCTCCCACCCAGCATTCCGCGAGCAGTTGGAGCGCCAGGCCAGCGAGCTTCGCTACATCTAGCCCGACAGGAATCCCGAGCCCTGTCTGCCGGCAGCACTCCACCGGCTTCCCGCCATTTGTGCTCGTCCCATCCTGCGCGCGGTCAGATCCGCGCATGCCCGCCCGCGCTGCCCCCTGCCCGGCTGCGCACTGCGGATTGGATCGGCGGTGCTGGGTTCCGGTCGAAGCTGGCCGCTAGCCAAACATCCCGGCTGGTGGTGGCTCAGTCTCAAGGCCTGCATCACCTGGCGGGTTCGTGCCCGAGCCGCTCACGCCGGCGCGCTTGTGTCGCGCGGACCTGGCCATCACCAGCAGGGCGATGCCAGAAGACAGCAACCCAACGGCCGAGAGCAGCTGACGGCCTGCGACCTGTGCAGTCAGGCCGGCGAGCACGCCGTCCAGCAGGTCCAGCACCATCGCCCCCCCTGCCTGCGTGGCGATCTCCAGCAGCAGACCCCGCCAGAGCCAGCCCCCGCCCAGCAGGCTGGCCAGGCTGAGCAGGCCGGCAGCCAGCAGCGGCCAGCCCCACCACTGCCCCCAATCCGGCACGGAGCGAACCACCAGCGCCAAAATCAGCAGCAGCATGCCCATCGGCACAAGCCAGCCCCAGCGCCCGATGGCGCGCAAAGCGAGTAGATCCTGTTTGAGCCCAAGCATCTCCGCCGGCTTCTGGCTGCCCGGCGTGAGCACGAGGTCGGCCGGCAATGCCTGGACACTGGCGGTCAGCCCGGTCGTCAGAAGCTTGGCCAGCAGGTCTCCTAGCGCACCGGGGGGGGCACAGTACAGCATCTCTCGCTTGCCAGACAGCAGGCTTGCCGCCAACTCGGCCAGCTTGTCCGCCGTGCAGTCCGGCCATGAGTCGATCACGCGGGTGACCGACGCCTGCACGGCGCTGTCCATCAGATGGATCTTGACCGGTCGCATGTCCAGCGTGATCGTCGGATGCGGGTCTTCGCTGTCCAGCCAGGCGTAGGTCTGGTACACGGCAGCCTCGACCTGCTCCTGCGCCCAGCGCGGCGGGATCAGGCTGTCCAGCACCTGCTGCTGCTCTTCGGGCGTCAGGTATCCCAGGGCCTGCGCCAGATCCAGACCCTGGTCCGGCTCGCCTTCCGATCCCAGCAGCGCCTCGAACACCGGGCGCCGGATATCCTCGGCCAGCGAGAACTGGCGTGTCAGGACAGCAGCCGTGACGCTCGGGGAGAAGACGACGGCTGCCACGCTGCGCGCCATCAGCGCCAGCGGCATCAGCACCACAAAACTGACTGCCAGCAGGATCGCCAGCACCCTGCGTACGGTTCGGCCCAGCGAGTCTGTTTGGCTCATGCCTATCGCTCCAATGCGGGGGGGCCGGCCTTGCCCCGACATCCCGCCGGGGCTGTGCCCCGAACTGGTCGGGCCGCCAGCACGACACCGGCGCCGATCAACGCCGCGCCCAGCCAGAATGAACCACTCAACTGCTCGTCGAGCAGCAAGGCGCCCAAGCCGACTCCGACCACCGGTTGAGCGAAGAACAGAACCGACACCACGCCCGCCTCAAGCAGCTGCAGCGACTTGTTCCACAGGTACATGGCAAGCGCCGTCGAGATCACCCCCAGGTAGAAGATACCTGCCACGATCAGCGGTGTCACCTCCCCCAGCGGAAGGCGAGTTCGCTCGACGACCGACATCCCGATCGCCATGGGCAGGCCGCCGAGGAAGGCGAACAGGCTGACCTGCACGGTGCCGGCTGTCTGGCTGACCTGGCGCACGAGCACCGAGTACAAGCCCCAGGTGAGCGCGGCGCCCAGCAGCGCCAGATTGCCTGCCAGCGACCCGCCCCACGGCATGGCCGTGCGCGGATCGCTCACGGACAGCACACCCAGGAAGGCGAGCAGCAGTGCCAGGCCGCGCTGCCGGCTGGCACGTTCACCCAGGATCAGCACGCCGAACAACATGATGAACACGGGTGACGCCGAGGTGACCAGCGAGGCATTGGCTGCGCCGGTCAATCGCGTGCCGACAAACTGCAGCCCGATCGAGATGCCAAAGCCCAAGAGCCCGACCAGCAGGATCGAACGCACCTGGTGCCGCCGCAGGCGCGTCCCCCCCGTCAACCCCAGGATCACGCCTAGACAGACGATCCCCAGCACGAGGCGCAGGCTGAGCAGCGTGAAGGGCGGCACAACGTTCAGCACCACCTTGCTGACTACATACATGCCGCCCCAGATGGCGGCCGCCAGCAGGCCAGCGGCGATGCCCCAGCGGCTCACCGTTCTCGTCTCATGGCGGCGGATTATACCTTCGCCAAACGCGACGGCGCAGGACGAGGAGATCCCGTCCTGCGCCGTCCGTCAGGCGGTTGGGAATCGCAGGCTTAGCGGAACTCGGCGTTGATCAGCTCCAGGGTGGCGGGTGCGGGCCGCAGCACGTCCTCCGCCAGTTCAGACAGCGGGGTCAGCGCCAGATTGCCGATGTCGACGAGCGACGGCTGCGTGGGGTTCAGGTACAGCAAGCCGGTCAGCAGCTCATTGTTGACGCGGGCCTGCTCCAGCAGGGTCACCGCCGCCATGCGGTCAGTCGGATCGTACTGCCGCTCAAGCTTCTTGAGCACGACGCGTGAGCCGTCGTGCATCTCGACGGTGGTAGCCTCCCCAGGCTCGAGCTCGACTTCGATCTCCTCGCGGATCGGGATCACGGTCATGTCGTGGATCGGGTCCTCGTGCTGTTTCCCCCAGGCGTAGCTCTTGGTCGATTCGTCGCGGTTGTTGAAGGTGACACAGGGGCTGATGATGTCGAGCACCGCCGTGCCTTCGAAGCTGAGGGCGGCCTTGATCAGCTCCTTCACCTGGCGTGGATCCCCAGCGAACGACCGGGCGACAAATCCGCAGTTGGCGGCCAGCGCTTCGATGCAGATGTCGACCGGGTGGAACGGATTGGCCTCCCCTTTCTTGAGCATGGCGCCTTTGTCCGCCGTGGCAGAGAACTGGCCCTTGGTCAACCCGTACACGCCGTTGTTCTCAACAATGTACACCAGCGGGACATTGCGGCGCAGCAGGTGGATAAACTGGCCAATGCCGATGCTCGCCGTGTCGCCGTCGCCGCTGACGCCGATGCCTTTCATCGAGCGGTTGGCCAGCAAGGCGCCCGTCGCCAAGGAAGGCATGCGCCCGTGCAGCCCGTTGAATCCGAACGAGCGGCTGAGGAAGTAGGCCGGGCTCTTGCTCGAGCAGCCGATGCCGGAGAACTTGACGAGCCGCTCCGGCGCGACCGACATCTCGTAGCAGGCAGCGATGATCTGGCTGGAGATCGAGTTGTGGCCGCACCCCTGGCACAAGGTGGAGGGCAGGCCCTTGTAGTCGGTTCGTTCCAGGCCGACCAGGTTGACATTGGCCGGGCGCGGCAGCGTGGTTCCGGTCACGGTGGCCATGCTAACCCTCCTTGCCCGGGCGGACGTTGGCGACGATCCAGCGGGCGCTCACCGGTAACCCGGTGTTGTAGCTCAGCGAACGGAGCCTGGCAGCGTGTTCAGGCACTTCCAGCTGGAGCAGCTGACGCATCTGCCCATCGGTGTTCATTTCGATGACATACACTTCGTCGTGCTCTTCGATGAAGGCGCGTACATCGTGGGTGAATGGGATTGAGCGCAGGCGCAGGTAGTTGGTAGGCACGCCGGCCGCCGATAGTCGGTCGCGCGCCTCCTGGATCGCCGGGTCGGTGGTACCGTATCCGATCAGCCCGATGCGCGCACCTGACTGGCGGAAGAGCACCGGGCGAGGCACGAAATCCCGGGCCGTGTCGAGCTTTCGCCACAGACGCTCCATGTTGCCGGCCCAGTCCTCGGCCCGCTCGCTATAGAGTGCATTCTCGTTGTGCCCGGTGCCGCGAGCGAACCAGGTCGCCAGCGGATGCGGGTTTCCGGGCAGGGTGCGGTAGGCGATGCCATCCCCCTCGATATCTCGATAACGGCCGAAGGTCCCGATCTGCTCCAGGTCGTCGGCATCCAGAACCTTGCCGCGATCCATCGGCTCCTCCGGATACTCGAACGGGTCGGACATCCAGTAGTTCATTCCCAGGTCCAGGTCGGACATGACAAAGACCGGCGTCTGCAGTCGCTCGGCCAAGTCGAAGGCCCGCCAGCCGAACTCGAAACACTCCGCCGGCGTCGCCGGAAACAGCATGACGTGCTTGGTGTCGCCGTGGCCGAGGTAGCGCACGAACATCACGTCTCCCTGCGAGGTGCGGGTGGGAAGCCCCGTCCCGGGACCCATGCGCTGGACATCCCAGATCACGATGGGGACCTCGACGAAGAAAGCCAAGCCGACATACTCGGCCATCAGCGACAGCCCGGGGCCGGAGGTGGCGGTCATGCTGCGCGCCCCCATCCACCCGGCGCCAATCGTCATGCCGGCCGCAGCGATCTCATCCTCCGCCTGGACGACAGCGTAGGTGGCCCTTCCGGTATCCTTCTCCTTGCGCAGTTGAGGCAGATACTCGCTGAGCGATTCGGGCAGACTGGAGGCGGGCGTGATCGGGTACCAGGCGGCGAAGCTGACTCCGCCGTAGATCGAACCCAGCGCGCCGGCGGTGTTGCCGTCGATCAGAATCATGCCCTCGGTCTGGTTGTCGCGCTGTACCATGTATGGGTCGCGCTTGGTGAGCTGGGTCTCGGCCCAGGCATGTGCCCGGGCGATCATCTTCATGTTGGACTCGACCGCGCGTTCCTTGCCGCGGAAGTGCGTGAGCAGCGCTCTGCGGATCTCGTCCAGCTCAATAGCCAAGATGCTGGCCACGATGCCGACATAGGCCATGTTGGAAATGTACTCGCGCAGCTCCTTGGGCGGGTCGATCTCCTTCACCAGGGATTGCACCGGCATCGGGTAGAAGACCACATCCTCACGTTCCTTCGGCGCCGGGAAGTGGTCCGGATAGAAGCACACCCCGCCGGGCACCAGCGTCTGCAGGTCCTCCAGGAAGGTAGCCGGGTTCATGGCAACGACGATCTCCACCTTTTCCCGACGGGCGGTATACCCGAGCGAGCTGGCGCGGATGGTGAACCAGGTTGGCAGGCCCTGGATGTTGGAGGGAAAGAGATTCTTGCCGCTGACGGGTACCCCCATGCGGAACAGGGCGCGGATCAGCGCCATGTTGGAAGTCTGGCTGCCCGACCCGTTGATGGTTGCCACGACCATCGAGAAGTCGTTGACAATGCGTGGCGGCTCGGCTGGCTGGGTGCTCGTCAGACTCTCTTGAACAGGTTGCTGGCTCATTCTGCCTCTCTTACGTTGGTCCCATTGGTGATGCTGGCGGGGGATCCTTGCCAGCGTAGTTGACGGAGCTCGGGGCGCTCATGGAGCAGACCGGCGTGCTCGATCTGGATCTGGTAGCCCAGGTCGTAGTCCCCTGCCAGGATGGCCTCCACCATGCGCTCATGGTAGTCCCACACGCGCTTGAGATAGGCGTAGTCGGCGTACACACTCAAGCCAATCGCCTCGTAAGCCTCCCAGTAGGCTTCGAGCACTGCGCGCACGAACACGTTGTCGAAGCGCGAGAACATCGTCAGGTGCAGCGCACGATGCTCGGGGTGCGGAATCTGGATCGGCTCGCCGCGCAGCTTCTCCCAGGCGCGGTCGACCAGCCGGCGCAGTGCCTGGTGATCTTCCGGCAGCAGGCGCTGGACCGCCGGCTTCCAGAACACAACTTCCAGCGCGTTGCGCATCTCGCCAAATTGCTCGAAGTAGGCGGGATCGGTCGCCAGGGCGTAGTTGAGCATCACCCGCATGCCCGGCAGGAAAGTGAACGGCAGCCGCCGAATGCCGGTCTTGGGGCGGACATCCACCAGGCCGAGTTGGCGGGCCACTTCGAGTTGCTCGCGCAGCTTGCCGGAGCTGATCCCCAGCTCGGCCGAGATCTCCTGGATCGACGGCAGCCGTTCACTGGACGACGCGCTCGATGCCGCCAGGTACTGCAGGAAAGTGGCAGGAAGCTCCCCGTTCCAAACGGCCACAGGCTGACTGGCTTGAGTCATTAGATTTATCATATCAATCCGATATACACGATCTTACCATCCACTGCGAGCCGAGTCAAGTCACTCCTACCCGGCCGGGGCTGGTAGAATCCGCCGCGATAGGGAGCAAACCAGACGTGCGAATTTGGCCGGTGATCGCCCTCTTGACGCTCGCGCTTTCCCTCGTCTTGCCGCGGGCCATTGTCGTCCGCCTGTATGGCGGACGCATCCATACGCCGGAGTCTGCCCCCAGCCGGCCCGTGGCGATCGTCTTCGGCGCCGGCCTGCGGCGAGATGGCTCGCCGTCGCTGGTGCTGGCCGACCGGGTGGCAGCGGCTGCGGCCCTCTACCTACAGGGCCGCGTCGAAAGCCTGCTGCTGACGGGGTCGGCGCTGTCCGCCGGGCGCGATGAGCCGGCCGCCATGCGCGACCTGGCGCTCTCTCTCGGCGTCCCCGAGCATGCCATCCGCCTCGACCGAGAAGGAGATCGGACCTTCGCTTCCTGCCAGCGTGCCAGCTCGGTCTTCGGGATCGAACGCGCGTTGTTGGTCACGCAGCGCTTTCACCTGCCGCGGGCGCTGGCCATCTGCGAGGGCCTGGGCATCCAGGCCGAGGGAGTCGCCGCCGATCTGCACGCCTACTCGAGCCGGGCGCAGGGCTATTGGAACTTGCGCGAGATCCCGGCCACGCTCGCTGCCGTATTGGAGACTTATCTCGTGCGGCCGACGCCGCCCCCGCCCAGCCTCGCCGGCTGAGCGGACAAGCGCAGGGCACCGATGGACCGGGACCAAGCTCTAGCCATCCTGGATGAGTTCATCCTGAACCGGAACCTGAGGAACCACATGCTGGCGGTCGAGGCCTCGATGTGCGGCTATGCCCGGCGCTTCGGCGAGGATCCGGAACTGTGGGGTATGGCCGGCCTGCTGCACGACTTCGACTGGGAGATCCACCCGACACTCGAGCACCACCCGCAGGACGGTGCGCCCATTCTGCGCCAGCGCGGCGTGCCGGAGGAGATTGTCCGCTGCATCCTCAGCCACGCCGAACACACTGGAGTTCCGCGCTTGAGCCGCATGGAGAAATGCCTGTACGCGTGCGACGAACTCACCGGCTTGATCACCGCCGTTGCGCTCGTGCGCCCATCACGCTCGGTGCTCGACCTGACCCCCAAGTCGCTGCGCAAGAAGTGGGGCGACGCCCGCTTCGCCGCCGCCGTCGACCGTAGCCAGATCGAGGCAGGCGCGGCCGATCTGGGCATCGAACTGTGGCAGCACGTCGACAACGTGATCCACGATATGCGCAGCGTCGCCGGGATCCTCGGCCTCGACGGCGCTCCAGCCGCCTGAGCACGACCCGAGCACGAGTCCTGCGGTATAATGCCGACTCCCGCATCCACCCGAGGCACACGCTGAATGGCAGATCAAGGCCCAACCACCTCCCGGGTTTGTCCCACATGCGGCACGCGGCTGGCCCCGAACGCCACGCGCTGCGTAGTTTGCGGTACGGAGTTCAAGCAGGACGCCACCCGTCAGTCTTTCCGACGCAGCTCGCAGCTCACACTGTCGCTTCCCCTGGCGCTCGGCCTGCTGGCGGTATTTGCCCTGCTGGCCGCGACGATCACTTTCGGCGCCACTCGCCTGACCGGGGTCGGCGGCGAGCGCACGCCCACGCCAACCGCTTCGGCGACCGCCACCATCACCCTCACCCCTGCACCGACGTTCACCGAGACTCCGGTCCCCACGCCGACGCTCCTGCCGCCGCTGGAGTATACGGTTGTCGCCAATGACACCTGCGGCGGGTTGGCCTTCCGCTTCCAGGTCGCGGTGCGTTCGATCATCGAGATTAACAATCTCACGCCGGACTGCTTGCTCTCTCTCGGGCAGAAGATCCTGATCCCGCAACCGACACCTACCCCACTCCCGCCACCAACTTCAACCCTGCCCGCCGAGGAAGCCACCCGCGCTGCCTGCGAGACGATCACCTACACCGTCCAGGCGAACGACACGCTGGGTGCCATTGCCCAGAACTACAATGTCGTGATGCAGGCGATCATGGACTTCAATGGAATGTCCAGCGAAACGGTGTTCGTCGGGCAGGTGCTGATCATACCGCTCTGCGAGCGGGTGCCCACCGCCGGCCCCTCCCCAACACCGACCCCGCCGCCACCCTACCCGGCGCCCAATCTGCTCCTGCCGCGCGACGGCGAGCCGTTCACCCTGGCCAATGACAGCGTGGCGCTGCAGTGGGCTTCGGTCGGCGAGCTCCGCCCGAACGAGCGCTACAAGGTCACCATTGACGACGTCACCGACGGCACTGGCAACGTGCGCGATATCGCCTACGTCACCGATACCAAGTACCTCGTCCCCGTCAGCATGAGGCCCTCCGAGGCCACACCCCACGTGTTGCGCTGGTGGGTCGGCGTGGTGCGCGAAACAGGTACGACTGCCGCCGGCGAGCCGCTCTACGCGGAGGCCGGCGCCCTAAGCGTGCGGCGTGTGTTCACCTGGTCGGGCGCAGCGACCGGCGCAATCACGCCCACTCCCTGATTGCACAGTCCGACAGCGTTTGGCCTGTCAACAGGTTGAATCAAACCGGAGGCCTGACGGCCTCCGGTTGCGTCGTGCAGTGGAGAGGTCTGGCTGCCGGCCCCCCAGCGCGGCGGCGCCCCCGGTGCCGCTCGCGACCTCAGCCGATCGCGCCCAAAGCCTCGATCGTTTCGCGCACCCGCGCCGCCGACTGCTCCAGCGCCGCCTGCTCGTCGGTCTGCAGCCGGTACTCGATCACCTTCTCCAGCCCGCCACGTCCAAGCTGCACCGGCACGCCAAAGAAGATCCCCTGCTGGCCATATTCGCCTTCTAGGAACACCGACGCCGGGACAATCAGATGCCGGTCCGTCAGAATGGCATCCACCATTTGCGCCAGCGCCGCCGCGGGAGCGTAGAACGCCGATCCGGTCTTCAGCAGCTTGACGATTTCCGCTCCGCCATCCCGCGTCCGCTGGACAATCGCAGCCAGACGGTCGGGAGGCAGGGCTTCGGTGAGCGGAACGCCGGCCACGTTCGAGTGCCGGGTTAGCGGCACCATGTCGTCCCCATGGCCGCCGAGCACATAGCAGTTCACGTTCTGCACACTGACTGCAAGCTCCTGGGCCACAAAGGCCCGCATGCGGGCCGAGTCCAGAATGCCGGCCTGGCCGATCACCCGCTGGCGCGGCAACCCGGTCACCTTCATCGCCAGGTACGCCATCGCATCCAGCGGGTTGGTCAGCATGATCAGGATCGCATGAGGGGAATGCTGCAGGGCGCTCGTCACGGCCTGGCGCACGATGGCGCTATTGGCGGCAAGCAGATCCTCGCGGCTCATCCCCGGCTTGCGGGGCAACCCGGCGGTCATCACCACAATGTCCGATCCGGCGCTGGCGGCGTAGTCGTTGGCGCCCACCACCTGCACGTCGGAGCCAACGATCGGCAGCGACTCGAGCAGATCGAGCGCCTTCCCCTGAGGCAGCCCGTCGACGACATCGACCAACACCAGGTCGGCCAGCTGCCGTTCAGCCAGCCAGTGAGCCGTCGTAGCTCCGGTCTGACCGGCACCGATAATCGTGACCTTCGCCATGCAGTTGCCTCCTCGGCTTATGCCGGGCGCACAGGCGCCCGAAGCACGCGGATTCCGCTCCCGGGAGTGACCCAGCCGATTTGCCATCCACCCGTGCCAGCCGTCTGCAGCGATGCCAGCAGCGCCGGAAGTGAATCAGGTGGAACCGAGAGCAGCAGCCCACCCGAAGTCTGCGCATCGAAGAGCAGCATCTGCCAGGGCAATGGCAGGTCAGCCTCGAACTCGACCGCCGGGCCGAAGTAGGTGTGATTGTCGAGGGTTCCCCCGGGGAAGATGCCAGCCTGGGAGTAACCCAGTGCGCCCGAGAGCAACGGGATGTCCGGCGCGTGCAGCTCGAGGCCAACGCCGGAGGTGCGCGCCATCTCGTGGGCGTGACCCAGCAGGCCATATCCGGTGACATCGGTCGCCCCGTGAACGGCGTAGCGCAAGGCGACCTGCGAGGCCTCTCGATTGAGCGCCTGCATCCACTCGACTGCCTCAGAGACGTCCTCCGGCCGCGCCAGCCCGCGCTTGAGCGCGGTGGTGGTGACCCCGGTTCCGAGCGGCTTGGTGAGAACCAGGGCGTCTCCGGGACGCGCCCCCGCCTTGCTCATCAGCGAGGCCAAGGTGACCATGCCGGCGGCCACCAGGCCGTACTTGGGCTCCTTGTCCTGGATCGTATGCCCACCTGCAACCACGCCACCTGCCTGGCGCACCTTCTCCGCGCCGCCGCGCAGGATTTCCTGCACGATCTCCGCTTCGAGGTCCGCCGGCATGGCGGCGATGTTCAGCGCCAGGAAGGGCGTTGCGCCCATGGCATACAGATCGGAGAGCGCATTGGCTGCGGCGATTGCCCCATACTGGTAAGCATCATCGACAACCGGCGTGAAGAAATCCGTCGTCAACACCAGCGCCCTCGAATCGTCGAGCCGCCAGACGGCGGCATCGTCCGGCGTGGATAGGCCAAGCACCAGGTCAGGAAACTCCACTTGACGGAAGGTCTCCTGAATGGGGCGCAGCACCTGCGCCAGCGCTTCAGCGCTTAGCTTGGACGCTCAACCGGCGCAGGAGGACAGGCTGGTCAGCCTGACCTCCCGACCCGAGGTTGCCCTGGGTGCGCTCATCCTCTCCGTCTCTCGTCAACCAGTGGCCAGGGCGGCGCTGAAGTGCGCCGCCACAGCTGCGCTTACGCCGGATGGTCGGCACCGGCTGCCCGGCGGCAGGCAGACCGATGGAGCTCACGCCTCTGGCAGGAAGCCGTATCCGAAGGCTACGCCCATCATGGCGCCCGCTCCAGCCATCAGCAGGACCCACAGCATGACGTTCTCCACCAGCACACCGATCAGCAGGCCAAATAGACTCCCGATCAGCATCGCCACGAGCGTCGTCATCAATACCTTCCACAAACCCTGCAACATCCTCAGCCTCCACACTTCGACGCAGCGGGGATTCTAGGGGTTCGCCAGACGACCGTCAAGACCTGGCGGGGGTCGACTGCACGACGGGCAGCAAGCGCCACGGTGTGCCTGCCGCCACGAAAACAACGACCCCTCAGGGGCCGGAAATCCACTCAGATCCGCCTGAACGCCCTGCACGGCACTGCAGTCGGGAGCCTGCCGGCGCAGCTCGGAGCGCGTGTGGCGAAGGACGGCGAGCGGGGCGAACGCTTGGCCGGAGGCAGGGGGCCGGCGGCAGGGCGTGCGCTCCTGGCCTCGAAGCAACCGTTGCGTCCCCGAGGCTACCCTGCTGGCGCCGAGTCACCCGGGCGGCCGCAGCAGCGCGGGCAGCTCGGAAAGCGCCAGTGCCAGGCGCGTTCCATGCCAGGTGAGGAGCGCGCCAGGGACACGGAAGACGTTCCCGTGCTCTACCGCCGGGGTGGCGGCCAAGAGGTTCTTCAGCCGGTCGACGTCCGACTCGCTGAACGGATGTGGCTCGTCCGGGACGAGGATGACCTCGGGCTGGAGGGAAACGACTTCCGCCGGGAGCAGCCTCGGATAGCGCACGTCGCGTTCGCCCGGCATTTCGGCCGCAGCCAGGCCCAGATCAGCTTCCAGAGGATAGCGTCGCTCACGAGCGCCGCACACGTTCTCACCGCCGCAACAAGCCAGCACATCATGGGCATAGGTGTGGCGATTGAAGCTCATCCACCACCATCCACCCGGGGCGAGTTCCTCCGTCCAGATGGGAACGAACACGCGCGGCATCGGCTGCGCCTCAGCCGCGCGGCGAGCCCATTCCAGCGTCACCTCCAGCGTCTTCAAGCGCGGGATGGCATGGCTGGCGCGGAACAATTCGATCACCGTCCACAGCACCTGGATCGCGTCCGCCGTGCTCCTGGGGAAGGTCAGCCACAGCCTCAGGCCGGCCGAGCGCATCTGCTCAACTGAGCGGCGCGCGTTCTCCTCCTGGTTGGCGATCACCAGCTCCGGCGCCAGGGCCAGGATCCGTTCGATGTCTGGCGCCCGGGTTCCCCCGACGCTCGGGCGCGCTTCAGGTGGCCGGCAGTAGTCGGTGACCCCAACGACCGCCTCCCCCAGGCCCAGGTCGAACAGGCTCTCGGTCATCGAAGGCACGAGCGACACCACCCGCTGGGGGGGCTGGGTGAACACCAGCAGATCGCCGTGACCGTTCCCTCCGGGCACAGCGCTCATCCCCAGCCTGAGCTGGCCGTGATCCAGCGGGCAGGCTCAGGCCAGATCGATGCGGCGAAAGCGCTCAACATAGCGAGGCAACTCGGGCGAGCTGGAAGGATCCAGCATGCGATCCTTCAGACGGATCCGCAGGGCGTCGGCATCACCGATCTGGCTGGCATGCTGACACAACGCCTCAACCTTGCGCTCGAAGCTCTCCGTCACGTCGATCACCGTGTTCGGCGTCTGCGGCATGGCCACATAGACCTGGGAGACCTTGTGCGGCTCCAGGCCCTCCGCCAGCAGCTCGGGAAAGAACATGCGCGAGCCGGCTGCCGGGAACACCGCGTCCAGCGTCACCTGGCCGGCGGCACGATGGTCCGGATGATTGATGTAGCGATCGTTCGGGAAGAAGTTGGTGGGGTCGCAGGTGACCACCACCGAAGGCCTCACCCGGCGGATCGCCCTCACCACCTCTCGCCGCAGATCCAGGTCAGGTACCAGATAGCCGTCGGGGTAGTTGAGGAACGCCACCTCGTTCACGCCCAGCACCTGCGCCGCTGCCCGCTGTTCCCCCTCGCGGATGGCAGCCAGCCCAGCCGGGTCGCTGCCGTTGTCGTCGCCCTTGTCGCCGCGGGTGAGCAGGCAGTAGCTGATCCGGCTTCCCTGCTGTGCCCACAGCGCCAGCGTGCCGCCGCAGAAGAACTCAGGATCATCGGGATGGGCCAACACCACAAGCACGCAAGGGGAAGACGGGGTGGACGTCATGTCTGTCTAGCCAGCTTCGGCGCGGCCGCAATCGCACCCGCCGTTCTGATGCTTGTCGCACGGCGCCTTGGACTTGTCCTCCAGCGCCTTGAATTCCTCGTAGGGCTGGATCTCATGTTTGAGGAACTCAGCCCGGCGGCCATCGTCGAACACGACGATCACCGCCTCCTTCAGCGGAATGACATCGTGCACCTTGGCCTCGCCCATGGGCGTGATCACCCGTTTGTTGCGCTTGGGCAAGTGCTTGCGGGCCTCGGCGTACTGTTCGTACTCATAAACCAGGCAGCAGCGCAGCCGGCCACACATGCCGGTGATCTCCTGGGGATTCAGCGAGATACCCTGCGCCTTGGCCATCTTGATCGAGATCGGGCTGAACTCCGTCAGGAAGCGGGAGCAGCAGCGCTCTTCCAGCCCGCAGGCGCCCATCCCACCCAAGATCTTGGCGACATCGCGTGGGCCGACCAGCCGGGTCTCGATCTGCGCCTTGCGGTAGCTGCGCTGCATGGCGCGGCGCAGCTCTTTGAGCTCGACCTTCTCGTCGCCCTCGGAGCTGTAGAGCAACACCAGGCGCGAGCCGTCGTACGAGAATTCGGCACGTGCGATTTTGATGTTGTGCAGGCCAAGCGCGGCCGCCTGGGCGCGCGCCTCGATCATGGCCTCCAGCTCTCGCCGCTGCCACAGCCGACGCAGTACGTGTTCCTGCGGGCTGGCGCGGCGCTCAATCGGCTTCCAGCTTCCCTCCGGCGGGGAGCCAGGGTCGGCGACGAAGCTAACGATCTCGCCCATCTCGCGCCCGCGTGACGTGCTGACCATCACCTGGTCGCCTGGACGCAGGTCCTCAATATGCGCGGCATCGAAGTAGTACAGCTTGCCCAGCGGCTGGAATCGCAGCGCCACCAACTGCGAGGTGGTGCCCGGACTATGCATCATCCCTCACCCACGCGATCATCCGTATCGGCGTCGATCATAGCACAAGCGGTCGGCCGCCGGCTCCCTCCTTACCCGGAGCACACGCTCTGCGGGGCAGAGCGGCTGCTCAGTCGATCATCTCCAGGGGGATGGTTCCCGGCTGGCGCATGGCCCGCAGGCTGAGCTGGGCGGCGACCTGCTGCGTGATCGATATCAGCGCTCTGGCCACCGAGCTCTCCGGGTGGGCAAGCACGATCGGCTCACCGCTGTCGCCCGCCACACGCACCTCGGCCTGCATCGGGATCGCACCCAGGAACGGAACGCCGCTCTGCTGAGCCAGCGCCTTTCCGCCGCCTTCTCCGAAGATGTCGTGGCGCGTGCCGTCAGGCAGCTCAAGATAGCTCATGTTCTCGACCACGCCCAGGAGCGGCACGTCCATGGTCCGGAACATCTCCAGACCCCGCCGGGCGTCCTCCAGTGAAACCTGCTGCGGAAGGGTCACGATCACTCCGCCCGAGAGCGGCAGAGTCTGGGTCAGGCTGAGCTGTGCGTCGCCGGTGCCAGGGGGCAGATCGACGATCAGGTAGTCCAGCTCCCCCCAGACCACGTCGGCGATGAACTGGCGGATCGCCGAATGCAGCATCGGCCCGCGCCAGATCAGCGGCTGCCCGGGCGGGACCAGGAAGGCGATCGACATCACTCGGACGCCGAATGCCTCGGCCGGGATCAATTTGCCTTCGACCGGCTCCGGCATTTCCCGAATCCCCATCATCGTCGGAACGTTCGGGCCGTAGATGTCCGCATCCAGCAACCCCACCTGCGCCCCGGCCTGGGCCAGGGCAACCGCCAGGTTGACGGCGACCGTTGTCTTGCCCACCCCGCCTTTGCCCGAGGCAACGGCGACCGCGTTGCGGATCGGCTGACCCGGTGTGCCGCGTGCCCGCCCATCGGAACGAACGACCGAAGTCAGGCGCAGGTTGGCTCGGGTGATCCCAGACACCTGCAGCACGGCTTGGCGGGCGCTCGCTTCAAGTTCCGCCCGGTAAGGGCAGGCCGGGGTGGTCAACTCAAGCGTAAAGCCCACCTCCCCGCCTTGGATCTGAACATCCTTGATCATGCCCAAGGACACCAGGTCCGCGCCCAACTCGGGTTCCTGGACACGCCCCAGAGCAGCCAGGACGGCTTCCTGGGTCGGTTTTGGCTCATTGCTCATTCGTCACACTCCACCTCAATGCAGGCCGCCTGCGGCCGTTCCAGCCCGTTGCCCGGACGGAGCACCGCAGGCGGGGAGAGTCGAAGGCAGACGGCTTCGTGCCAGGCCTGGATCACTGCAGCGAGGAGGGATCGAGGCGAGGAATTGGGCAAAGGTAGCCGATCACTTCGGAGCGCGCCCGCTCGAACTGGCGGATGAGCTCGCTCTCATCGCCGCGAAAACGCCGCACAGACTGACTGGCGCAGGCGGTGCAGCCACGCATCGCCCGGAAGGAGTCGGTGTGGCAGCTGATGCACCCGCTGAGGCGGATCAGCAACAAGGAGAAAGCCAGTTGATCCTCCGACGCGTCGGGGGAGCAGCAGGCGCGGTCGACCAGTTCACGCCAGGTCTTGCCCCGCAGATCGCGCAGCGCCGGCGCGACCCGCATGGGGAACAGAATGTCAGTGTCGTCCTGATACACGGCGCACCTCACGGTGAGCGTTCAGGCCGGCTTGGCTGCCTTGGCGGCCTCTTTTTCTGCCCGGATGGCTTCCTCGCGCCCGTAGTTCTGCGGGCGGATCGAGGCGTAGTACGCCACCGGCTTGGACAGGCGTTCCTTGTCAAAGATGTTCGTCCGGGCGCGCTCGTACGTCGCGAGTTCGAAGTCATGGTCCATCTTGATCGCGTCGAATGGACAGTACTCGGCGCATAGCCCGCAGTTCATGCAGATATCGACATCGATGAAGAACTCGGTCGGCTCGGGGATCGGACGGCCGGTTTCCGGGTGGGTCGAGCGGACGATCCAGATGCACTGGGGCGGGCACACCTTGGCGCAGATGCCGCACGACGTGCAGCGGTCGAGCTTCTGCCCTTCCGGCCCTTCTTCATACACCAGGAAGGGGATGAAGCGGAATTCCTCCGGAACGGGAAGGCGCTCCTCCGGATACTGGACGGTGAAGACTCCCTTGGCCTTGGCGCTCTGCCGGGTAGCGAAACTCTCCGACCGCCGGCCCAGGTAGCGGATGTCCTCGATGTAGGTATCGAGGAAGTGCTTCCCCGTAACCAGCATGCCCTTGATCACGCCGCTTCCGTACATGCCTCACTCCAGCGACCGGTCGGGGACGCTCGGTCCGCCTTACCGGTCGACTTCGCCCAAGACAATGTCGATCGACCCCAGGATCACCACTGCGTCCGCGATCTTCTGCCCGCGGCACATCTGCGCCAGCGAGGTCAGGTTGATGAAGGATGGCGAGCGCACATGATAGCGGTAGGGGTTGGCCTTTCCGTTCGCCACCAGGTAGAAGCCGAGCTCGCCCTTGGGGTTCTCGACTCTGCCGTAGGATTCGCCGGCGGGCACGCGCACCTGGTATTGCGGCTTGCCAGTCATGATCTCGCCCGACGGCATATCGCGCACGACCTGCTGCAGAATGCGCAGGCTCTGGCGCATCTCGTCGAAGCGGATCAGGTAGCGGTCGTAGATGTCGCCGTGCTGGCGCACGCACACATCGAACTCAAGCCGGTCATAGATGGAATACGGCTCGGCTCGCCGCACGTCATAGGGCACACCGGACGCGCGCAGCACCGGTCCGGCTGCGGAGAAGCCGATGGCCTGTTCGGCGGTCAGCACCCCGACGCCGATCGAGCGCTCGCGCACGATCTCGTTCATCACCAGGAAGCGCTCGAGCTCGTCGAGCTTGCGCGGCAGGCGCTCGGTCACCAGCTCCCTGACCATGGAGAAGGTCGCGTCGGTCAAGTCGCGTGCCACTCCGCCGAAGCGGAAGTAGTTGCACATCATGCGCGAACCAGAGACCGCCTCGAACACGTCCAGGATCAATTCCCGCTCGTTGAAGCAGTACATCACCGGCGTGAAGTAGGCGCCAAGATCGTTGAGCAGAAAGCCGATTGCCAACATGTGGTTGATGATCCGGGTCAGCTCGGCCATCATCACCCGGATGTACTCCGCCCGCTCCGGCGGGCGAATCCCCATCAGCTTCTCGACCGCCAGGGCGTAGCCGAAGTTGTTGCCCATCGAGCAGAAGTAGTCGAGCCGATCGGTGAAGGGCATGTTCATCAGAAAGGTATTGCGCTCGCCGATCTTCTCGTGGTTGCGGTGCAGATAGCCCATGACTGGCCGCAGGTCGACGACGGTCTCACCATCCAGACGGGCAACCATGCGGAACACACCGTGGGTCGACGGGTGCTGCGGTCCGAGGTTGATAATGATCTTCTCGGTCTCCAGCTCGGACCCCTTGCCGTTCCCATCTCCCTGGATCTTGCCCAGGCCGGCATACAGGGCGACGTCCTCCTCAGGAACCCAGCCTTCCGGCGAGAACTCCGACGGGTAGCTGACGTTGTGCCCGAAGGGGACCTTGTCCTCGATCCGGTAGACCTGCCCCTCCGGCCAGCGGTTCTTGAACGGCTTGACCTCTTCTTCGTAGTAGGCTTCGTGCCAGTCCTTGCGCATGGGATGGCCATGGAAGCCCTCCCACATCAGGATCCGGCGCAGGTCGGGATGGCCTTCGAAGCGAATGCCGAACAGGTCCCACGCCTCACGCTCCTGGAACTCTGCCCCAGGGAACAGCGGCACGAGCGAAGGCAGCCGCGGGTCCTGCCGCGGCACCTGGGATTTGAACACGATCCCCGGGCCGCCTTCCAGCCGATAGGCGTGGTAGACGACTTCCATCAGGTCTTCGGCAAGGTAGTCCACCGCCGTCACGGACGACAGGTAGCGGAACCCCAACTGGTCACGCAGCGCGCTGGAGAACTCGACCAGGGTTTCGGGTTGGACGATGTAGCCGGCGTACCCCGCCCGGCTGTCCTGGCGGACCTTCCCCGGGAAGCGCACGTCCAAGCTGTCGACCTGCAGGTCGATCCGCGGTTCAGTCATTGGAGGGACCTCGTGCGGCGCAGACGGAGCCTCATCAAGCGGTCTCCGGGTCGGATCCGGGAACCGCGCTGGGGATGCGTGGCAGGTCGCGCAAGTTGATCAGATCCGGCCCAAGCACCGGGATCGGCAAGGGTTCGAGGGTTCCCTTGCGGTAGCCCGGGATGGCCTTGATCGGCTGGGCGGCGATCTTCTTGTGCAGCGTGAGAAAGCCGTGGATCAGCGCCTGCGGCGTCGGCGGGCACCCCGGAACGTACACATCCACCGGGAGGAATTGGTCCACGCCGGAGACGACGTTGTACCCTTCCTTGAAGGGCCCGCCCCCAGAAGCGCAGGCCCCCATCGCCATCACGTACTTCGGCTCGGGGACCTGGTTGTACAGCCGGACGATCTGGGGGATCAGCTTCTTGGTCACCGTGCCCGAGATGATCATCAGATCGGTCTGGCGCGGACTGGGGCGCATCACCTCCATGCCGAAGCGCGCCATGTCATAGCGGCTGGTGGCAGTGGCGATCATCTCGATGGCGCAGCAGGCAAGTCCCCAGAACATCGGCCAGACGGAAGCGCGTCGGCCCCAGTTGTAGATTCGGTCCAGGGTGGTGATGGTCACCTGTCCGCGCAGATCCTCGGGGATCGGGAATTCGGGGAGGTTCAGGTCGTCGGGCATCAGGCCATCCTCGCGGCGGGGGGCCCGCCGCCGTGGGTTCATGGGCCCCCAGGCCGGAATTATAACCCGGCGAGCAGGCCTGTCAAGACTCGGGCCAATTTCCTTAAGCTTGTTTGACAAAATCCGCCCAGCTTCCTACAATGAGCGGCGTGACCGACGACACACAGGCGGCGATCGTCCACCATCTCAAGCAACAGGGCGGCTCGACCCTGGCCGAGATCAGCCGCGCCCTGGGCAGGACAAGCGTTACGGCCCGCCACCACCTGGCTCGGTTGGAGCGGGCGGGCGCAGTCGAGGCGCTCCCCCGCCGCCACCTGCATGGCCCGGGTCGTCCCGAGAAAGTCTACCGGCTGACCGCGCGGGCTGAGATGCTGCTCCCCGACAACTACCAGGAAATGGCGTGCCAGTTGGTCGAATATGTGCTGCACACGCTTCCGCAGCCCGAAGCCGCGCGGGTGATCGCCGGGACTGCACAACAACTCGCCGACCAGCTCAGCCGGAACTGGCCCGAAGACCTCCCGGCCCGACGCCGGAGGACCCTCGAAGTGCTGCAATCGCGCGGCTACTTCCCCTCCTGGAAGGATCCGGCAGACGGCAGTTGCCTGAGTCTGCGGCATTGTCCGTACTCCCTGGCCGCCTCCCGTTCGCCGGCGCTGTGCGCTTTCGATGCCAGCCTGCTGACCACCCTGCTAAAGACCGAACTGACGCTTGAGCAGTCGATCGCCCATGGCGATCCAGTGTGCGAGCTTCGGCTTTCGGTTGACAGAACACCCGATTTCCGGATAAACTAGGCATAGTTACGCACCTTTCTTGGCCCAATCGGTGTCGTTTGGAGTGTGCTCACGATGGAAACGATTTCGATCTCGGACGTGCAAACTCACAGCATCACGATCACCCCGTCTGCGGCTGCCCGGGTGCGCAGCCTGCTCAGCGAGCGCAACCTGCCCGACTACGCCTTGCGCATATTCGTTTCGGGGGGTGGCTGCTCCGGCCTGCAGTATGGCATGGCGCTGGAGGGGCAGGTCCGGCAGGATGACTTGCGCTTCAAGGCCGGCGACGTCGACGTGGTCATCGACCCAATGTCGATCGGTTACCTCGGCGGGGCAACGATTGACTACGAAGACGACCTGATGGGGGGCGGCTTCAAGATCGACAACCCCAATGCCGTCGCTTCATGCGGCTGCGGGCATTCCTTCCGCACCGGCGAGCAGTCCGATGGCGAGTCATCCGGCGGCTGTGGCTGCGGGTAGGAAGCTCGTTCGAGTTTGAGGGAGTACGCAGGTCGCGCAGCGACCTGCGTTTCCTTCCGGACCCGCACCATGCCCGACAACTTCCCGATCCTATTCACACTCGAGCACGCACAGCAAGTCCTCTCCCGCCTCCGGCCAACCGTCGGCGACATGGTGCACGCCTACCGCGGCCTGCAGGCGCTGGCGCCTGCCGGGCCAGATCCGGGCGACACGCTGGCACGCAATGGCGGGAGCCGGCCTTCCCCCGAGGCGCTCAGCTTGATGGATCGGCTGCAGCGGGCACTGGTGACGATCCGTTCCGAGGGCGTACTGGTGAAGGATGCTGCGCGCGGGCTGCTGGATTTTCCAGCGCTCCTGCAGGGACGGGTCGTGTTCCTGTGCTGGATGCACGGGGAAGGCAAGATCGGCTTCTGGCATGAACGCGATTCCGGATTCACCGGGCGGATCCCACTCGAAGACGACTAACGGCCGCGCAGCATTGAGACCAGCAGCCCAAACGCTCCGATGATCACCAGACCGGCGATGGGCAGGATCGGCGGGATGCCGCTTCGCGACGTAATCCCCGGCTCGAAGGTGGGATAGATCACCTCGGGGGCAGGCGTGTACGTCGGCAAGCGGGTCGCCAACCCGGCGCCCAGGTTGAACTGGGCGGCCAGCGTCGGGTCGATGGTGGGCGTGATGCGCGGCGTCGGTGTGGGCGGAGGCTCGATGATCGGCAGCACCTCCGCACCCAAGTTGATCAACGTCACCAACGGCGAGTACACCCAGGCCGCATTTCCCGCCACCCCTGGATACGTGATCATGATCCAGTCGCCGCCGGGCGAGCGCCCAATGGCCGGCGCCTCCTGACCCGAGTTCAGCACGCCAACCTGATCGTAGTCGGTGCCCGGGCCCAAGCGCACGTTCACCTGATCAGGGACCAGGATCTTCGGTCCGGTGGGCGTGCTGGTTACGTTCGCCTCCTGGGCGAGTGGCGAGGCAGCCGTGCGCCCGGCTGTCCAGACGACAGCCAGCAGCCAAATCGTTCCCAGCGCCAGGCGGGCACCGGTTCGCAGGAGGTTCCGATCGTTGTTGGCCATGCGGGGCCGCATTATACTACCGAGGCGAGACAGGGAGGCGCGGGCCGATGGATAGGCCGATCGAGCAGCGGGTGTTCTACGGTCCAATCGCCCCGGCAGACATCGCCAGCGCGCTGGTGGCGGAGTTCGACCAGGGAGAACTTGAGGCCCAGCAGGTCGGCTCGGGCGAGCGAGCGGTGGTGCAGATCGCCAGCCGACGCCATCCGGCCTCCGGGGGGCGCACGGCGCTCACCGTCCAGCTTGCCGCAGTGGAAGACGGCGTGATGGTGCGCATGGGTCGCCAGGACTGGCTGGGCGTGGCCGCCAGCCTGGGCATGACGGCCTTGATGGCCTTGCTCAAGCCGATCTCGTTCGTCAGTCGGGTGGACGATCTGGCGCAAGACATCGCCGCCATCGGCCTGACCGATCGCACCTGGGCGACGATCGAGCGCGCCGCCAAGACGCTCGGCGCATCCCACGAGCTCTCCGATCGACTGCGCCGCCTGACCTGCGCCCACTGCCTGACGGCCAACCCGGTGGGCGGGTCAGCCTGCATCGCCTGCGGTGCGCCCCTCGGGCCGGCCCAGCCCTCGGCCTGCCCCAACTGCGGTCACCTGCTTCCCGCGGGTGAGAAGACCTGCCTGGAGTGCGGCGCATCCGTCGCCTAGCAGATCCAGGTAGACCGCCCGGCTCACTTCATCCACGGTCTCGTCTCGCCCAAGCCTCAGGCAGCGAGGTGCCGCGCCCGCCAACGGGGTAAGCCACCGGGGAGGCAGGCGCCAGTCCCGCCCACAGGGTCTCAGACCGGCACCGCTCCTCCCACCCGCTTCCCATCTGGCGCAGCATCGCAGGGGTTGAGCATTCGCGGGCCGCGTTGCGCTCCGCACCTCGCGTGCTTTCGACGCCCGACGGAAAGGAATGCTTCGTCCGGGGTGGATAGGAGAAGAGCAACTCCCGCCCTGCAGGGCGGGAGAGTCGCAACTCCATTCGGGGTCAATCGCGCTCCGCCCCCGCCGGCAGCGGGTGCCGCACGCCGTCTAGGCCAGAACCCGGTCTCGGGCGGCGAGGGCCGCACCCTCGTGGAGCGCCTTGAGATTGGCGTCCAGCAGCGAGCGGCGCCGTGCCGGAATGTGGTTGCGCAGTGCATCGGCAAGCTGATCCAACGTCAGCACCGGCTCAAGCCCCAGCAGCGCACCCAGCAGCACAACGTTCGCCATCCGCTTGTCGCCCAATTCCTCGGCGACCTCGTTGCCGTGCACCATCACCCAGTTCAGGTTGCTTCGGGTCGGCGATCGGTCGACTAAGGAGGCATTGACGACCAGCACTCCCTGCGGCTGCACCAGCGCCTCGTACTTGTCCAACGATGGCAGGTTCATCACGATCGCCGCCTTGGGATGGCGGACGACGGGCGAGCCGATTTCCTCGTCGCTGATGGTCACGGTGCAGTGTGCCGTCCCACCCCGCATCTCCGGCCCGTAGGAGGGGATCCAGGTGACGAACTTGCCGCTGTCCATCCCGGCGAAGGCCAGCAGCTGCCCGGCAAACAACGCCCCCTGTCCACCGAAGCCGGAGATCACAATTTCGGTCTGCATCCTCAACTCCGCTCGCCGCCCCGGGCTTCGCCCAGGCTGGGGTGGACCTTATAGTCGCCGAGAGGAAAGGTCGGGATCATGTGGCTCTCGATCCAGTGCAGCGCCTCGTCGGCCTTCATCCCCCAGTTGGTCGGGCAGCTGGAGAGCAGCTCGACCATGGTGAAGCCCAGGCCCTGCTGCTGGGCGGCGAAGGCTGTCTGCAGCGCCTTCTTCGCCCGGCGGATATTCGCCACGTCATGCAGGCTGCGGCGGACGATGTAGGCGCTGCCATCCATCTGCGACAGCACCTCGCACATCTTCATGGGAAAGCCGGTGGTCTCCACGTCGCGTCCGGTCGGCGAGGAGGTCGTGCGTTGCCCGGGCAAAGTGGTGGGCGCCATCTGTCCGCCGGTCATGCCGTAGATGGCATTGTTGATGAACACGACGGTGATGTTTTCGCCGCGCGCCGCCACGTGCAAGATCTCAGCCGCACCGATCGAGGCAAGATCCCCATCGCCCTGGTAGGTGAACACCAGCTTCCCCGGGTTGAGGCGCTTGAGGCCGGTAGCCATCGCCGGGGCCCGGCCGTGGGCCGCTTCGGCGAAATCGATCTTGAAGTAGTTGTAGGCGAACACCGAGCAGCCCACCGGAGCAACGCCGATGGTGTCCTCGCCCACGCCCATCTCATCCAGCACTTCGGCAATCAGGCGATGGGCAATGCCGTGGGTGCAGCCCGGGCAGTAGTGGGTGCCAATCGGCATCAATGAGCCGGGCTTGGCGTAGATCAACGACTCGACCATGCCGGTCTCGGTCATCGCCTCGCCTCCTGGGCCGAGGCGAGTTGAGGAAGCGAGGCATGCAGCGCCATGATCTCGTCGTGCACCTCGTCCGGCATCGGCACCATACCACCCATCCGGCCGAAGAACCGGATCGGCACGCGCCCTTCCACGCCCAGGCGTACGTCGTCCAGCATCTGCCCGCCGTTCATCTCGACGACCAGGATCCCTCGCACACGATTGGCCAGCTCCCGGATGCGCTGGTAGGGATAGGGGAAGAGCGAGATCGGGCGGAGCAGGCCGACGCGCACCCCGGCCTCCCGGGCGCTCTTGACCGCCGATTGGGCGATCCGCCCGGCGGTGCCGAAGGCGATGACCGCCAGTTCAGCATCCTCCAGCTGGAGCTCACGGAAACGGATCTCGTTGGCTTCGATCTCGGCCTGCTTGGCCATCAGCTTGTGGTTGAAGACCTCTTCCTCGACCGGATCGATGTAGATCGAGCTGATGACATTGGGCGCCCGCCCCCGAGCGCCGGTCAGCGCCCATGCCGGGCGATCCTCCACGCGCCGCACGGGGCGCATCGGCGGCAACTCGGCCGGCTCCATCATCTGACCCAGGTTGCCGTCGGCGAGCACTATCGTGATACAGCGGTACTTCTCCGCCAGATCGAACGCCTCGTAGGTCATGTCGATCAATTCCTGCACCGTCGCCGGAGCGAGCACGATCGGGCGGTAGTCGCCGTGGCCTCCCCCCTTGACGATCTGGTTGTAGTCGCCTTGCGAGGGA
>Ga0105094_10000148_pt1 | contig 30697 bp, 27 predicted proteins | sample PPLLak1March2015_2_FD_87023 | JGI IMG/M metagenome (GOLD analysis project Ga0105094, IMG submission 87023) | Freshwater sediment microbial communities from Prairie Pothole Lake near Jamestown, North Dakota, USA - PPLs Lake P8 Core (3) Depth... | ecosystem: Environmental > Aquatic > Freshwater >...
GGTCCGGGCGAAACCAGGAGTCATGCCTGATGTGGCACCGGCTCTGGATTGCTGTGGCTGTTGTCGTCCTGGATCAGCTGACGAAATTCACGGCCACTGATTATTTGTCGCAGCACGGCGAGATCCATCTTGCGCCTTTCCTGAATCTGGTGCTGGTGCACAACACCGGCGCGGCGTTCGGTTTCCTGGGCGGTGCGGGCGGCTGGCAGAACGTTTTTTTCATTATCGTTGCCCTGGCCGCCAGTATTTTCATCCTGTGGATGTACCGGCGCTTGAGCGCGCAGGACAGGATACTGGCGACAGGACTCATGCTGATACTCGGCGGCGCCCTGGGTAATCTTATTGATCGCCTGATCCATGGCTATGTAATTGATTTCATAGATATCTATTACGGCACCTGGCACTGGCCGGCGTTCAACGTGGCGGATTCCGCCATTACCGTGGGCGCGGTGTTGCTGGTGGTGGATGCGCTGAGGCCAAAGACGCCGGTATGAGCGCCGGTTCCCGCCTTGCAGGCCGCTGATCGTCTTTCAATGGAAAATGGTTTTGGCGGCGCTAGACTGAAATATAGTCGGATAACATGTATCAACCCACATACGTCATGTTTTGACCATGAGGAGTCATTGAATGCGTACTTTAATCAAATCCGGTTTTTCCGTGATAATTGCGGGCCTGTTGGTGCTTTCCCTCTCTGCCGGTAGCGCGGATGCCGCCCGGAAGAATTACGATGAACCCATGGATCCCGCGCTTGCAAAGTGCAAGGCGGATTGCCAGGCTTTCAAGGAAAAGAAAGATTACGGGGCCTTCGAGAACTGCCAGATCAAATGCGACAAAGACCACAAGAAAAACGCCTCCCCGGCGATGCCGAAGAAGTGACGTACAAATAAGATTTCGACAATGCCCGGTTCTGCCGGGCATTTTTTTTCACAACATTTCCCCGACAGACATCGGTATGAAGTCTTGACCGGCCTGAACTCGGGCAGGAAACAGGGTATCATTGCGTCATGCAGGTATACCTAGCCAATCCCCGCGGTTTCTGTGCCGGCGTGGATCGCGCCATCGAGATCGTCGAACGCGCGCTGAAAATGTTCGGCGCGCCGATCTATGTGCGGCATGAGGTCGTGCATAACAAATTCGTGGTGGACGACCTGCGCGCCAAGGGCGCCGTGTTTGTCGATGAGCTGGATCAGGTGCCGGCGGGGGCCACGGTCATTTTCAGCGCGCATGGCGTCTCGCGCAGCGTGCGCGAGGAAGCCACCCGGCGGGGACTGCGTATTTTTGACGCCACCTGTCCGCTGGTGACCAAGGTGCACATGGAGGTGGCGCGCCACCGCGGCAACGGCACGGAATGCATCCTGATCGGGCACGCCGGCCACCCGGAGGTGGAAGGCACGATGGGACAGGCCGACGACGGGATCTATCTGGTCGAATCGGTCGAAGACGCCGCCCGGCTGCGCGTAAGAGACGAGGCCAATCTGTCGTACGCGACCCAGACCACCTTGTCGATGGACGATACCGCGAAAATCGTCAGCGCCTTGCGCGCGCGTTTCCCCGCCATCAAGGGCCCGAAAAAAGACGATATCTGTTACGCCACGCAGAACCGCCAGGACGCGGTGAAGGCCATGGCGAAGTCGGTTGATGTGATGCTGGTGGTTGGCTCGCGCAACAGCTCCAATTCCAACCGCCTGCGCGAAGTGGCGGAAGGGCAGGGCGTGCGCGGCTACATGATCGACGGACCGCAGGATATACGGCGTGAATGGCTGGAAGGCGTGCAGCGGGTGGGGTTGACGGCCGGCGCCTCGGCGCCGGAGGAATTGGTGCAGCAGGTTGTCGCGCGGCTGCGGGAATGGGGCGCAGAGATTGTCGAAGAACAGCAGGGAAAGACGGAAAATATTTCCTTCCCCATTCCGAAGGTGCTGCGGGCCTGAATTAAAACCTCAGAGAGCAGGTAGCCTTCCGGTCCCGAAGGTTATTTGTCGGTCCACTTCTGGGCATAGCTTCCATGGGCGCTGTCGGCCGGACTGCCGGTATTCCCCTTGTCCCAGGATTTCGCACCGGTGGAGGTGATCCGCAGTTTTCCGTTGCCGATCTGCAGACCGGTCCCTCCCTGGGCCTTTGTGGCCGGAGTGGCCTGCATGGAAAAGCATCGGGTGATGGGGCATGGCGCGCTGGCGGTGGGTGCTACCAGTGTCACGACGTAATGCAGGCTCGGTGAAAGAACCGGAGCGGCAGTGGCAAGCCCGAGCACGCCGCCGGCGCAGGAACGTGTGCCTACCAGGGTATCCGCATAGGTGCTGCAGTCCGAGTAAAATTTTTCCTGTGCCGCCGCCGCCTGGGTCAGGGCGATCTGGGCATCCGAGCGTCGCGTCTGGACCGAGTATTTGGTATAGGCGGGATAGGCGATGGCCGCAAGCACGCCGATAATAACCACCACGATCATCAACTCGATCAGGGTAAAGCCTGTAAATCGCCTGTATTTCATACCGATATGTTCCCCGCAACTTGTCCTTGAAAAAGACCATCTCCCCCGCGCGGGGGAGATGGTCTGACTATGCCCTTATTCTAGACTATTCGTCGTACCAGTAGGTCTTGTACCGCGGCAGGGAACCGCCGACGGTGACCCCGGCCGCGCCACCGCTGGTACCGACCAGGCCGGTCACGCCGCCGTCGCGGATGACGATCACGACCTCGGAAGGGATGCCGCCGCCGATGACAGCAGACCTGTCGGGCGTATTGTCGCCGTCCTGGTCATAGACCGCGTCACCGGTCAGATAGTTGAGGGCATAGGCCCGGGCCTCGCCTTCATTGGGCGTGCAGGCGGCCGTCACGGTGTCCTGGTTCGCCGGCACGAACGTGGTGACATAAAGCACCCCGTCGAAGACCAGGGTCTTGGCGAGGACTTTCTCGCCAGCCGACGTGGAGCTCTCGCCGTTCATGAGCGTGACCGCGCTGGGCTCGACAAGATTGATATACCAGCCCTTGCTGTTTTTGACATTGCTGTTGATATCGGCCTGGCTCAGGGAGCCGATCATGTTCACCGTCGTGTCGTACATGTCGTATTCCGAAATCGGAATCGTCGGCGCGGAGGCCGGAGCGCCCGTCGAATAGTCGTAATCCCGGAAGGCGTAGATACGGTTGAGAACCGGTACTTCCGCCGTGGGGCTCGAGGTCAGCAGGTCCAGCGGATCCTCACGATCGCCCGAGCCGATGGTCACGAGGTCGTAGTTGGCGTCGGTCGAATAGGCCGTGTCCTGGACCATGGCCACGTCCGGCGGATAGAAGAACTTGCGCCGGCCCTGGGCGGTGGCGCCGGTCGGGCAGTCGCCGGCGGCGTCGTGGACCCGCTGTGTCGCGCCGCTGTCGCAGCCGGCGTCGGCGAATACGTAGCCGCTGGAGCCGCCGGTGCCCGTGCCGCCGATCTGGTCGCCCAGATCGATGCGCCAGAGCTGCCCGCCGGTGTCGCCGACGTACAGCCGGTCGACGGATTTGTCGCCGTTGGTGTCGATGGCGGTTACTTCGGAGGGAATGCTGAATTCCATCTTGTCCAGCAGTAGCGAGGCGCCGGTGTCGTTGCTGGCCCACCAGATGCGTGCGCCGGTGAACGGATCGACGATATAGATGGCGTTGCCCACGGTGTCGGTGTAAGGGGTGGCGTCATCGTCCTGGTTGGTATCGTAACCGCCGCCGAAGATCAGCACCATTCTGGATTCGCTGTCATTGGTGGCCGGGTCGCCATCGTCGCAGTCACTGCTCGGGTTGCACTTGGCGCGTATGCGCGCGATCTTGGGCCGCGACCAGGTTTGGCCCAATAGCGTGAAGTCGCCGCTGCCACCCTCGATGGTCCAGATCAGCCTGGGCGTCACGGTGTCGGCTTGCGCCTCCAGGGGCCCGTCGGTCGTGGTGGGGGTGACGTCGAAGGCATAGAGATTGTCGCCGCCCCGGCGCATGCCGGCGTACATGTATACCTTGTCGCCGTCAGCCGGTTCGATGATGCCGTCGTTGTCGACGTCGGTGACAAGGAAGGCCGGCGAATCATCCAGTCCGTAGATGTGATCGCCGGGGTCGTTTTGGGAGATGGCGTATTGCATGCTCAGCATTTCCTTGGGCATGAAGGCCCATTCTTCCACGCCGGTGTCGTTGTTGATCATGCGCATCATGCCGTCGTTGGTGCCGATGAACAGCTTGATGACTGGCGTGGAGCTGGCAGCGCAGGGCCCGCCGCCCACGCAGCCGTAGGTGAACGCCACCGGGCGGCTGTGCAGAGGGTCGGCGAAGTTCCAGGGCCGGGTCTCGGTGACGCAGGCGTTGGAGAAGTTCGCGGGGTCGGTGAGATCCAGGCTGGGGTCGCAGTCGCCGTCGTCGTCATAGGCGTCCCGGCCGCGCATCCAGTTGATCAGCTGGGCAACTTTGTCACTGGTTGCCGTAACGGTTGTCGTAGACGGCAGCCCCAGGATGGTGGGGTCGGCGACCGCCGCGTCATAGACGGTATTGCCCGTCGTGGCCACGATGGCGACGGGCGTCGCCGGCGAGGATGAGTCCAGTCCGCTGTAGGACCCACGATAGGTGTAAAGGGCGCGCGGCACAGCGGCGGTAGCGGTGATTTTCGCGCCGGCGCCGCCGAGGTTGACGTCCGCGCCGTCCGCGGTCGTGCCCCAGTAACTTACGGCGGTGTCGTAAATCTTGTTGGGCGCATTGCCGGTCGCCGGATCAATGGCCGTGTCGATGGCGGCGGCATTGTTCACGTCAATGATCTCGCCGAAGGTGCAGCTGTAGGCGGTCACGTCGGAGCTGCTGCACAGCCTGAACTTCTTGAGATTGCCGTCCCACGCCGTGCTCGAGGTCGGATTGAACAGGGCGAAATAGATGTCGTCGCGGTTGTACAGCCGGTTGAACGCGTTGACGGACAAGCTGGGCGCGGAAAACGACGTGTTGAATTCCATGGCCTGATTGACCACCGTTTGCAACGCCGTCGTTAGCTCGTCGCCGTCCAGGGCCGTCAGATAATCGCCGCCGCCTTGCGTGGCGGTTTCGTTCAGCAGCGTCTGGCCGGAGTTCGAGATGCCGGTACCGAGGGCGATGGTGTAGGTACGGACGGTCTGTGCTTCCGGCAGGCCGGAGACGATGTCATTGTTGTAAATGTGCCCGGCGAGGTCGTCGAGGCAACTCGAGCCGTCGCAGCTCGATCCCGTCAGCGCCGCGATGTCGCTGTTGGCCTGGGAGTCGTTGGTGGGGTCGCCGTCCGTGACGTAGATGATAAAGGCCTTCTGGCAACCGAAGGTATACGGCGTGATATAGGTGCCGTCGTTGTAGGTCGAGTCGCCCGCCGCGATGGCGTCGTAGTAGCCGCCATTGTCGCAGGCGGTGTTCGACGTATTCTGCGCGCAGGAATCCTGATGGGGTGTTTCCGTCGTCGGGTTGCCGTAGGTCGCGCCGAGCCCGGCCAGATAACGGTAGGCCTCCCACAGGGTTTCGGCGAGCGGCGTGTAGGTCTCGGGAGTGAGACTGTTGACCATGGATTTCATGGCGGTGCGACGCGTGTCATCCATGTTGGCCAGCCGGAACAGCACGCGGCCGCCATGGGGCGTCGAATTGTTGTCGTTGAAGGCCATCAGGCCGAAACGCACGTTTGTGTAGGTGTCAATCAGATTGTTCACGGCCGCCTTGGCGATTTCCATTCGCGACTGGTCCGCCACCAGCGCGGAGTTGTGCCAGTAAGCCACATAGTTCGCGCTGAAGAGCGTGGGGTTCAGCGAAGAACCCGACCAGCCGAAGGCCGTGGCAGAGGACGTGTAGGCGCTGGACGTCGAGTTGCGCGGATAGGTGTTGTCCCCCGCGGTCTGGCCGTTGGTGTTGCCGTCTTCCTGGCAGTCCACATAGGTGATATTGCTATTAGTCTTGTTATTCAACGTTTTCCAGCCGCGGTTGCTGTTGCTCCCGCTACCGTGCCAGCGCGCGATTTTGCTACCGGAATACTTGCCGGCCACGGCCAGATGCGTGTTCGGGTTGAGAGACACCAGACACTTGTTCTTGGACGAGGCGAACCACCGGCTGGACGAAAAGCTCGGGGGCTCGACGGCGCTGCTGTTGTCGGGAAAATCCCAGTAAATGCGGTCACTGTAGCTGGTGCAGCTACTGGGTATTCCACTGGCGGCGCCGGCAATGACGGCATTGACTTCATCGCTGTTGCAGTAATCGACGGTAGGATCGTAAGGGACCTGGGCCGTAAGGATGGTCTCGCTCATGCTGCCGGAGTTGTCGAGGATGATCAGGACGTTCGGCTTGTCGTCCGTGCTGGAAGACGGCGCCATCAGGTAAATGTCGGTGTCTTTGGCTTGGACCGGCAGGAGGCCGGGCGCCATGACCAAGGCAGCCACGGACAGAACGTAAATCAGGCGTTCGGGAAATTTGCGAAGAATATTCATGGTGTTCACCTGCTCAATTGGACTTGGGTACAATTTGGGCCACTCCCTGGTGGACAACGGCTTTACCGCCGACCCCGGTCGATCCGGCGCTGCTCTGGTCGAAATTGGCAGCTTCAACGCTGTTGCCGAAGCCGGAACCGCGTTTGGGCGGTGTAAACTGGACAAATTCGGTGGTCACCGCCGCGCTCGCATTCATGATGCTGTAGGTGTAGCTATTGGTGGTGGCGACATTCAGGTCGAGGCTGCCGGCCGCGTTCAGGGCCTGGTTCAGGCCGGACTCCGCCGCCTGAAACGCGCGCGTGGATTCCTGGGTGTTGCCCGACATTCTTTCTTCCAGCGAGGCCGTGCTCATGGCCGTGATGCCGAGAATGGTGAGGATCATCAGGATGACCAGGCTCATGATGAGCGCGGTGCCGCGTTCGTAACGGCCCGTGGAGGGCGCCATACGCCGCGCCGGCGCAAGCGCTGGATGGATTCGGGAACTGGCCGTCTGGATAGCCATTACAGATTCCTCAGGTGGACGGCGGCCTGGAACACCCGGCGCTTGTGACGATCGCCTGGGGCGGTGAATTCGTAGCAGGCATCGGTGAGGGTCGCGCCCGTGGGGCAGTCACCGTCGACGTCATAAACACCGCTGTCAACGTCGGTTTCCTTGTCGCTCACGGTCCTGGCCAGAATGCCGATCCGCACGCTGGTGACAGACGACCAGTCATTCGCTGACGTCAGGGTATGCGTGCCGGTGGCGCCGGCCTTGAGATAAACATTGGGCACGCCGTCGCTGTCGGTATCTTTGCCGTACAGGATTTGAAATTTCTCGATACCATCCACCAGCTCGACTGGCGTGCCGTTCAGGTCCCGCCGGAACAGCGCTGGATTTCCGCTGGCGCCGGTCCTGATGAAATACGTCCGCGTCGTGAACTTCATGATCCGGGTTCCGTCCGGGCTGGTGGAGGGGCTGTAGGCCTTGCTCAATTGCTGGGAGGAATTACCGGGAAGCGGGTCGTTGTCACCGCTGTTGTGCACGATGTGCGGGTCAGTTGTATTCAGCTGGGTTATTTGCATGATGTCCGCACTGGCGCAATCCGACACCATGATGATGTCGCCCTCGCTCAGACCACTGATAGTATTGGGCCTGAGAACAGCTGAGGTGCTTGGCATTTCAGTAGTCAGATAAATATCGCTACTGGCATCGGCCATGCGAATGGCGATTGCATCCGTGCCCGGGATGGCCAAGGCGGGCATGGTGGTATCTGCCGAGGGATACCAGGTGCCCGTGGGGCTGGCCACGGTGCCGCCGATATTTTCCACGCCCTCCACGGGTATCTGGGCGTTGAAGGGGAATGTATCGTCGTCATTCAGCGTGTTGTAGACGGTTTCCGCGCTGATTTCATCGATGCATCCGTAATAGCCCGCCAGGCGCAGATCCTTGACCAGGAATTGCATGGCAAAACGCGCGTTTTCCTGCAGTCGCGCCAGGCTGTCCTGGGTCGTGTAGCTCTTCTTGCTGCTGACAAACAGCATGGACACGGCAGCCATGATGATCAATCCGATGGTGAGTGCCACCATCAGCTCCACCAGGCTGAAGCCCCGCATCACTGTCATGTTCCGACGAATGGATTTCATAACTGCACCGTCCAGGTCTGGCTCATCTGCAGGTCGCGTTCCCGCCAGTTAATGATGATCGTTACCACGTTGCCGGCATCGACCTGGATGGTTGGAGGAGAGTTGGCGGCTTCCGGAAGCGTGGCAACGGCCCGGTCGTACCATTTTTTGACATCGTAGAGCGCCAGCTGCGCGGCCGAGCAAGCGGTGGTGTCGCAATTGGTGCTGGCGGTGACATTGGCCGATGCCGGCTGGTCGTATCCATTGCCGTCCGAGTTGGCAACCGCGCCGAGGTTGGCGCGCATGCGGTCGATGATGTCATAGGCCAGAAACGTGGCCTGGGTACGGAAGTACGAACCGGTGTTGTATTGCAGGGACGTCGTTTGCAGCGCCGCCAGTCCCAGCAATCCGATGGACAGCACGAGGAGCGCTACCAGTACCTCGACGAGCGAGAAGCCATGGTTTTGTGAGGCGATGCCCGTTTTTTTTGCCCGTTTCATGATTTATGGTCCTCAGCAGGTCCCGCTCGAGATGGACGTCTGACCGACGACAGTGACGTCAATAACCCGGCTCTGATTTCGTCCCGGATCACATACCGTGAATTGGTATGTGAACGCCTGCGAGGAAAAGGCGCCGCTTTTGCCGAATGTCATCGCATTGACGGAGGAGGATGCGCTGGTGCTGACGTCGGTTCGTGTTGCCGACAGGGTGTTGTCTCCGGTTAGCGCCTCGTGGACCTTCACCACAACATTGTTTCCCTCGGCACAGCCGGAAGGGTCCCCGGCCGGACAGACGTAATAAACCAGCCAGCCGGTGGACCAGTTGCCACTGGTGGTGCAGGCGGTGCCAGACGTTGATTCACAGACACCCGCGCTGACATTTCTCTTGATGGCCTCGCTTCTGGCCAGGCTTATATCTGCCAGTAAATCGTTCACCTGCGCGGTGAGCCGGTTGCTTGAGACGAACCTTTGCATGCCTGGAGCCGCCAGGGCCGCTAAAATCCCTGCAATCGTCAGGACAATTATTAGTTCAACCAACGTTAAACCGCGATTTCTGACAAAAGGTATATTCTGACTGACGAAAGGATATATTACCGGTTTCTTTAAGCAGACAAACGGTATATTCAGGCAGATAAAAGGAATGCCACTCTGGATGCTGCGTCCTGGCTTGTGTTTTCCGCTATGCATGTCTTGCTCAAATAATGCCTGAAAAATCGGGACAAATTTAAATTGAGAGTGTCTCAAGGAGTTAAGTCTAATCGCGTATCAGTTATCCGCAATTGCCGCAAATTGTCAGGAAATCCGCTGAATCCTTCGTGTCGATGTCAGATCGGCGTTCGCTGGGTATCGACGAATGGTCACAAGAGACAGATGAACGGTATATATGTTTCTGTATTCTAAATAAGAACAACCGGCGTATTTTTTTGATTCTCATATGCAATCTGGCAAGTTATAAGAATTGGTAAAAATTAGACTTTGCTTATATCGTTATTTATAATTGTTCTAAATGAATACAATGCCACATCCTAAATCAGAGGCGGAAATAGTCGAATTTCTGCGCAGTCATGATATTTACCCTACTATACAAAGGGTAATTATCACGCGCCTGCTGTTTGAGAAATGCGCTCACCTGTCGGCGGAGGATGTTTTCCGTCTGGTCAATGCGGACAACCATCATGTCTCCAAGGCCACGGTGTACAACACGCTCGGCTTGCTCGCGGAGAAGGGCGCGGTCAGGGAAGTGATCGCCGATCCCACGCGGATTTTCTACGACCCGAACACGCAGCCGCACCACCATTTTTTCGATGTCGCCACGGGCGAGCTGACGGACATCAGTGCGGACCAGATTCACGTGAGCAGCTTGCCGCCGCTTCCGCCGGGTGCCCGGCTCGAAGGGGTGGATGTCATCGTGCGCTTGCGCCCCGAGAAGTAATTCCTGCCTTGTCCCGGCTGTGCTGCGGTTGGTTCATCCGCAAGAACCGCTTATACTTCCGGCCCGCTTCAAGATTACTCCAGGCCGGTGTAGCTCAGTCGGTAGAGCAACTGATTCGTAATCAGTAGGTCGTCGGTTCGACTCCGGCCACCGGCACCATAATCAATGACTTACGTGCGTTTTTATTTGGTGCTGTCTAATATTTATTGGACAGTGACGGGCTTCACGCGAAAAAGCAACTGACGGCAATCGCGGTTCGTGGTGCGCAGATCATCGTGTGCATGGCGAATTCCCAATCACACCGCCACCAGCGTCTGAAACAATCCGCGACAGTGGGACATCCAGGCGAACCGATCAAGTTGAGCCGGAGTAGGTAGCAGGTCACCGTTCACTTGTTCCGGTGTTTTACCGTCCAGCGCCGCATGGACGCGGTGTCCGTTGTAGTATCCCTTGAAATTATTAAGCTTTTTCTCCAGATCGGAGACATTCCAGAACAAAATCCGGTCGAGATACTCGCGCCGGATGGTCATGATCAGCCGTTTGATGAAGGGATGGGAAATCGGTAGATGCGGTATCGATTTGATCTCCTCGATATCCAGAATGCGTAGGACTCCACAAGCTATCCCTCATATAACCGATAAAGCCCAGTCACGAAGGACCGCCACCGTCGTCGGGATCGGGCCGGTAATGACCGGCTAACACGCGTCGCACCACATCTTTATCGATCAGTGCACTAATCTAATAATGATGAGTGCGATCCTCGGGCAACCGAATCGCGGATTGCGCTGTTTGATCTCCACGATGGCGGAAATCCACTCCGTGAAAGGTCCTGGGGATCCAGGGTTGCCACGGCGCCGGGACGAAAACAAGAGTCGGTATTTGTGCTTCTTCCATGCTTGGTGAAATCTTCGGCTTGAGCGCGCAATTCTGGCAATCGTAGACACTGCCACGATAAAGAATAGCGCAGCTCGCCGGCCCGGGGCCGGCGAGCAGGCGCGCGCGCCGGCCTTCCATCAGGGCACGAATGGCGCGTGCGCGGGGCGCGTGACCAGCACGTCGCACTCCGTTTCCCGCAGCACATGCAGCGCCACGCTGCCGAGCAGCACGTAGAGCAGGCCGGAGCGCCCATGGGTTCCGATCGCGACCAGGTCCGCGCCGAGCCGGGCGGCCTCGGCGGCAATGGTCGGGCCCGGGTAGCCAGAGCTGACATGCCGCTGGATCTTCGCGCCATCCACCTGGCACGCGGCGAGAAACCTGTCGAGTTCGTCAAGGCCATCCCGGGCCGCCTCACGATGCAGCTCGGCGAAATCCCGATCGGTCGCCCCCGTCGTGCGCAGCCGCGCCTCGTACCACAGATCGTAGACATGGAGCGCGTGGAACTCCGCCTCCGGCGCCAGCCGCATCGCGCATTCCAACGCGCGCTGTCCGCACGTGGAAAAGTCTACCGCCACCAGCACCCGACGGTAAGGGCCCAAGGGCTTCTTCCTGACCACCAGCACCGGATGGTCGCCCTTGCGCACGACCCTTTCCACGGTAGTGCCCAACTGCCCGTCACGGACGAAATGCTGGCCATGCGCCCCGAGCACGATCAAAGCCGCCTCCTCGCTACGCGCCCGGCGGATGATGTCGACGAAATCCTTGCCCGTTTGCACGATCGCGCGGATCGTGCCGCCGTACTGCCCCGCCAGCACCGCCGCTTTCGCGTCCAGGGCGGCCTTCACCTCCTCGATCAGTCGCTCCAGAAAGCGCTGCGGTGTTTCCCCGAACCGCCCGATCCGGCTCGCCTCGGGCATGGTCGCCGGGTCGACCACGTGCAGCACCAACAGCCGCGCACCGTGCTGCCCGGCCAACAACGCCGCGCGCGCGAGCGCCAGGTCCGCCCATTCCGATAGATCGCTGCCTGCCAGTATCCTCGTCAACGCGGTCATTGCGTCACTCCTGTAGGTTCGTCGAGGGTCTGCCCCGCTTTCCGTCAGTGGCGGCCAAAGTGCACGGTATCAGAGTCGTATCATCTAATTAGATTTCGATGCCACCGGCACGGCGGCAAGATCCGGCTCGCCGCCGTGCGCGAGTATCTGCGCGCGCGTCGCGTCGCGCAGCCGGAGCGCCGCCTCGAAGCCCGTGCCCAGCGGGCGAATCGGCGCACCCACGGTCACGACGATCCGGCCGCGGCGCGGGAACCACTGATCCGCGCGCAGGATCGAGCGCGTGCCGCGCAGCGCGACCGGCACCACCGGAAGCCCGGCCTCGGCAGCGGCCATGAAGGCGCCAAGATGAAATGGCGCCAGCCCCGGCGCACGTTCGAAACCGCCTTCCGGGAAAAACACCAGTGTGCGCCCGGCACGCGCCGCCTGCGCCAGCTCGCGTGCGTCCGCCACACCACGCTGGCGCTCGAAACGTTCCACGAACTCGACACCGATGCGCGTGAGGAAACGGCGCGCGATGAACGGGCCGGCCAGATCGCGCTTGGCGACATAGCTGTAGGCCCCCGGCAGAATCGCGGACAGAATAATCCCGTCGAGGTAGCTCGCATGGTTGGCCACGATGATGCATGAGCCGGCGTGCGCGCCGGCCGGCAGGTGCTCGCGCCCGCGCACCACCAGCGGTGTGCCGGAGAGCCTGATCAACAGCCGCGCCGCCGCGCGAATCAGCCGCAAATTCCATACCGGGCTCGGCACCAACGCGACCGCCGTCCACACCAGCGGCGCCAGCAGCCAGAACAGCAGCCAGGCATAAAGCGCGTACAACACCCCGGCGGCGGCGCGCCGCAGCCGATGGAACTCGGGCCGGAGCGCCGACCAGACGAGTTGCGCGAGCTGACGCCACACCTGTTTCGGTTGTTTCCCGATGTCGCCACGCTCATAGCGCTCGCGGCTCGCGGCGCGCCGGATCTTGCCGCTCGAGGTCTTGAGCACGGTGTGCGGCGGCGCCAGCACCACGTCGTCGGGCGGCATGCCGGCCAGATCGGTGGCGAGCGCGACGATCGCGTGCCGCAGCCGGTCGTGCGTCGCCGCGTCCGCCGTGCGCGTCTCGGCCAGCACCACCAGCTTCTCGGTGCCGGAGGCCGGGTCGGTGCTGCCGAACACCGCCACACAGCCCTTGCGGATGCCGGCAAGATTGCCGATTGCCTCCTCGAGTTCGTGCGGGTAGACGTTACGCCCGGCGCGGATGATCACGTCTTTGACGCGCCCGGTGAGGTACACGTCGCCGCCAGCGATGTAGGCGAGATCGCCGGAATCGAGCCAGCCATCGTGAAACAGACGATGCGTCTCCTCGGGGTTGCGGAAATAACCGCTCGTGACCGACGGCCCCTGGAACTCGAGCCGGCCTTGCTCGCGCTCGGCCACCTCGTAGCCGGTCGCGTCCACGATGCGTATCTGGTGGCCGGGAAGCGGCTGGCCGCAGGCGACAAAGCGCAGCGCCGTGGCGTCGTCGTCGGCCGCCGGGACCGCGTGGCCGTCGCGCATGAACACCCCGCGCTCGACGCGATCGACGATGGGTGCGCGTCCGGGCGGCGGGAAGGCGAGCCCCACCGAACACTCCGCCAAGCCGTAGACCGGCGCCATCGCTTCGGGCCGGAATCCGTGGCACGCGAAACGCGCGGCGAAGCGTGCGAGCGTGTCCGGGCTCACCGGTTCGGCGCCGTTAAACGCGTAGCGCCACGAACTCAGATCCAGGCCCTGGACGGCGCTGTCGTCGATACGCTTGAGGCACAGCTCGTAACCGAAGTTGGGTGCGCCCGAAAGTGTCGCGCGGTGGCGGTGGATCGCCCACAGCCAGCGCTCCGGGCGCGCGAGGAACATGAGCGGTGACATGACGACGAGCGGCGTGCCGTAATACAGACTGCCGAGCCAGGCGCCGATCAGGCCCATGTCGTGATAGAGCGGCATCCAGCTGACGAATACATCCGCGGAGCTCGCCTGCACGACCGCGCCCATGGCGCGGATATTGGCGAGCAGATTCGCGTGCGTCAGGATCACACCCTTGGGCTGGCCGGTCGAACCGGAGGTGTACTGCAACAGCGCGATGTCCTGGGCATCAAGCGCGGGCGCCGCCGTGATCGGCACGCCGGCGGCGCGCTCGACCAGCTCGCCGGGTGTGACCACGCTGCGCAGCTTCGCCACGTGCGCGCGCAGCAGTCGCGCGACCGGCCGCGCCACGGCGACCGTGATCAGCGCCACGGCGGCGGCGTTATCGAGGATGCGCGCGTGGCGGCGCAGGTGCTCCTCGATCTGCGCCGGTCGCAAAGGCGGGTAGATCGGCACCGGAATGCCGCCCGCCAGGATCACGCCGAAGAAACTCGTGAAGTACTCACGCCCGGTCGGCAGCATGATCGCCACGGTCTGGCCCGGCGCGAGGTCGAGCGCGCGCAGCCCGGCGGCGAGCGTCTGCGCCTCGGCGAGCAAGGCGCCGTAGGTGACGACCTCCTCGGACGCCTCGTCCTGCGTAAGATAAATGTGCGGGCGGTGCGGCACCGTGCGCGCGTGCCAAGCGAGCGCTTCGATGAGCGTCTGGGCGTGCGCCGGCGTGGTCACCGTGCCCGCCACGGGGACCGCACGCACCGAGGTGTCCGCGGGGGCCGCGGCGTGGCGTGCTCCCGCCGCCAGCGCGCGCAGCAGATCGCGCGGGGTTTCGGCACTCGCCAGCACCGTCTCCGGCAGGCGCGTACCGAAGCGTTGCTCGAGACGGCCGAGCAGCTCTAAGCGCGCCAGGCTGTCGAAGCCGAGCTCGCGCTCGAGTGAGGTGTCGAGACTAACTTCTGCCTCCGGACGCTGCGGGTGCAGCTCGGCATTCAGGGCGCGCACCACGACGAGCAGTTCTTCCGCCGTGGCCGTTTCCTCGGGAGTGCGTTGCGCAATCGGCATCGGTAGTGTCCTCGTGCGGAACCGGTAGGATACCGACGACGCTCCGGTATCGCAGGCAACCATTCAGAACCAATTGCCAGGGCTCGGCGTTGACGTAAATCAATGTTCAAATTGCGACCGCGCTTAAGCTGGTGGTCATGGCAATAACGACGCCAATCGATCAAGCGGAGGCACCATGACTCGCGACATCATCTCGTCGGACGCGGCCCGCACTCTGCCCGGGTTGTTGCACGGCGCGTCTCAATAGGTACGATCATGACCCACACCAAAGGCCTGGAGTCACGCTACCGCAAGCACGGCGAGAGCATCCTGATCGAGCTGAAGCTGCGCGACGTCATGCAGTTGTTCAACTCGCTGGACCCCGCGCCATTTCACGAGAAGGACCTGGATGACGATGCGGTGGAATACATCGTCGGCTCCACGCAAGAGTTTCCGTTGAAGACGCCGTTGGGGCTGCACCTGCACGTGCCGCCCGAGGCGGCGACCAAGAAGTCGAGCGAGAATGTCGGCGATGTAATCCGCAATTTCTTCGAATACCGGACCGAGGTGGCGGACCGCGAGCTGCGCCAGAAGCTCCGCCAGGGCGCGCGAGCCTCGTCATCGGATTGCTGTTTTTATTCTCTTGCGTCAGCGCGCGGGCGTTGGTCGCTCCGGTCGGCGACGGCATGTTCCATGACATCGTCCAGGAGGGGTTGCTCATCAGCGGTTGGGTGGCGATGTGGCGGCCGATCCAGATCTTCCTCTACGACTGGTGGCCGATCCGCCATCGGCGCCAGCTGTATCACAAGCTGAGTCATTTGAAGGTGGAGGTCCACCCGAAGGCCTGATCCGCACGCAATGCCGCGATGCTTTGACATGGATCAAAGTCCGGTCAGGTGGGTACGCGTAGGCTATTTTTATTGCACAAGGAGCGCAAGGGAGGGAGACCGGTGGAACATCGCGGCGATCTACGAAGGGAGGTCAATATCGAGATTGCCATTGACTGCCGGTGGGGAACGGTGGGCGGTCGCGCGCTGAATCTGAGTCGCGGCGGGATGTTCGTCGAGCTGTGGCCGTCACCCCTGGAGATTAACAGCTGCGCGGAGGTGACGCTGGTCCTGCCAAACCAGGAGACCGGAGCACTGCGGCTATCCACGCGGGTCGTCCATGCGACACCGAACGGCGTCGGCCTCATGTTCCTGCGCGGCGATCACGAGATCGCCCGGCTGTGCGCGACTAAGACGAATCCGGGCGCCATCCAACCTTAAGTAAACCGATCTGCGGCGAATAGGAGGAGTGACCATGGCAAGAACCTCGAAGCCGAACGCTATGCAAACGATGACCGGTGAGACACCCGGTCCGCGCACACTGGCGCCGGAGGAACGGCGCCAGATGATCGCGCAGGCGGCCTACTACCGCGCCGAGAAGCGGGGTTTTGCCAGCGGCGATCCGCTGATCGATTGGCTGGAAGCCGAAAACGAGATCGACAAACAGCTGACCGAACCGGCGCAGCGATAAACTTTGCGGCGCAGGGGCTGATTTCATCCACCCGGCGCCGCCTGCACCACACGCCCCAGGCGGCGCACCTGAGCCATCAAGCCTTCGGTGGTGATCGCGTCGCGCACCGGCAGTCCCGCGCTGCGCAGCGCCCGCGCCGTCCAGACGTTGCAGGTGTTGAACAGGTGAAACGTCTCGCGCGCCGGGTAGAAGCGGCTGTCGCCGTACAGCCCCGACCCGAGCGGCGCGACCGGTCGCGTGCCCTCGCGGGCGTGGGCGTCATGAATGTATTTTGCCAAGCGTTCGAAGCCCGCGCGCGGGAGCCGAAGCTCGACGACCTCGCTCGCCGGAAAGTAGGCGGCCGGCGGGTCGCGAAAACCGACCACGTGCAGCACGCTCGGTGTCGGTACGAGCGCGGCTGTCAGCGTCGTCCACAGGCCCGGGTCGCGCGCCTGATAGTAATCACGGTCGCCCCAGCCGATTTCGAGATATTCGGCCTGCGGGAAATCGCCGGCCTCGGGCCACAGTCCCTCGGGAACGTCGGCGCACCGGATGACCAACCCCGTGTGCCAGCCGTGACTCACGAGATAAATCAGGACGGTCGGCTCCCCCTCGCGCGCCGTCGGTTCAACCGTCGGCGTGGCGCAGGCGGTCAGCAGCGCTATACCTATGAATACGACATATGCTTTCATGGCGATATCCTGCCACGCCCCGGCAGGCCTTTTCCGAGTCCATGAACTGCAGATTCAGGCGTCCCTGGGACGGCCGTTCGTCTCAACCCGGTTCGCGCTCCCCGCGTAGCGACAACCACTTCAGGATGTCCTCGCGCCGGATCAACCCGATCAGCCGGCCGTCCTCAACGACGGGCAGCTGATTGAGGTTGTGGCTGGCGAGGAGTGCAAGGGCCTCGAAGCCACTGTGTTGCGGCGCGACGGTCACCAACGCCGCGGCCGGGGTCATGATCTCGTCCACCGCAGTATGCTCCCAAACGCGGCGCTCGTGCTTGCGCAGGTCGCTCAGACACACCATGCCGAGAAAGTGGCCGTCCTGTTCCACCGGGAAGCTGCGTTGGCCGCTCGGCATCAGGTGCTCGTCAACCAGCACGCTCACGCGCATCTGCGGATCGATGCGCGTGAAGCGCGTCTGCATGAGGCGCGCCACGGGGACGTCCGCGAGCGACTCGCGCATCAGGAGCTGGCGGTAGCTCATGACGGCGGCGTTGTTCAGGAACCAGCCGATCAAGGCCAGCCACAGCCCGTTGAGGAAACCGCCGCCCAGTAACGGCACGCGCAGCCCGAGCAGCATGGCGAAGCCGCTCGCCATCAGCAACCAGGCGAAGCCTTGGCCGGCCTGGGAGGCGCGGCGCGTGGCCAGCCGCAGGTTGCCGGTGACCGCCCACAGGATCGCGCGCAGCACGCGGCCGCCGTCCAGGGGAAATCCTGGGACGAGATTGAAGAGCGCCAGAATGATGTTGACCGGGCCGAGCCAGACGAGCAGCGTCGGCAACGGCGCCAGCGCGGCGAGTGCCTCCTGCGGTTTGTCCGGATCGATGTCCAGAGGACCGCTGATGATCGCGGCGAGTCCCAGGAAGGCGATGCCGAGCGTGAGACTGGCGAGCGGCCCGACGATCGCCATGGCGAACTCGCTGCGCCAGGTTGGCGGTTCGTTTTCCATCTGTGCCATGCCGCCGAACATGAAGAGCGTGATGCGACGAATGACGATGCCGTGAGCGCGGCCGACCAGGGCATGGGAAAGTTCATGGACCAGCACCGAGGCGAAGAACAGCAACGCCGCGGCCAACGCCGTCGTCCACGACAACGCCGCGCTCCAGTCGGGGTGCCAGCCCGGGAACACCCCGACGGCGAGGGTGAAGGTGATGAGCCAGAAGATGATCAGCAGGCTCCAGTCGACAACGATCTCGATGCCGGTGACCTGTCCGAGGTGCAAGCCGCCTGATGCGCGCATAACGACCCTCCCTCAACAATGTCAAAAACACCGCAACACAGTTTGACGGCCCGCCACGGAGGTTTCGAGTCGCGCCAGCGCTGCCGCGGCGTCCATACTATGGTGCGTGTCTGCGGTGTTTGTAGTTGGTGTCATACGGACGATTGGCAGTATCATGTATTCTAGATACGGCGAGCCCGAGAAATACCCGGTTGCTGCCCTACCTTACCCCAGGAGGCGCACACGGGCCAACCCGGGCGTTCATGGTCTCGTGCTCCGGCTTGCGGTTTTCTTAAGGGACGGTGATCGAATACCTTTTGGGACGGTAACCAGACCTGGGTGATCATAATTTGTGGGGGAAACAACTTGACGGCTATTCGGTGTTTCCCCCTGAAATATGGCGTGGACCCATCCGTCCTGGAGGACGCCGCGGATAAACTGCTCGCGCCGGACCCAGCGGTGGCGTTATACCTGGTCGATGAGATCGGCAAGATGGAGTGCCTGTCGCCGCGTTTTGTGGCGGCGATGCGTGCGCTCCTGGCGCGCGGCAAGCCAGTGATCACCACGGTGGCGCGCCAGGCGCCGGCCTGATCGCGGAAGTCAAGCAGCGGCACGACAGCGAGACGTGGGAAGTGACCCACGCGAATCGCGACCGGCTTCCGCAACAAATCCTTGCCTGGCTCAAGGCGGTGGAGCGCGCGAGAAGGCAGATGGACCTTGAACCTCAGGGCGGACCGAAAAACGAAAACTCAATGGACAACAACGGCTGAATGCGCGAAATCGATGGTTCCTACGGCGAGGGCGGCGGACAGCTTCTGCGTACGGCCTGCGCGCTTTCCGCCATTACGGGCAAGCCGGTCCGACTGCATGACATCCGCGCTCGGCGCGCGCCCGCGGGTCTCGCCCCCCAACATCTCGCCGCTGTTAAAGCCGTTGCCACCCTGTGTGATGCCGATATCGAAGGGCTGGAGTTGCGCTCGCAGGAGGTGGTCTTTCGCCCGGGGAAGCTTCGTGGCGGGGAGTTCCGACTTGACGTGGGAACCGCCGGCAGCGTCACGCTTGTATTGCAGGCGTTGTTGCCCGCGGCGCTCGTCTGCGGCGCGCCGGTGCAGATTCATTTGACCGGTGGCACTGACGTCAGGGCCGCGCCGCCGCTGGATTACCTGCGGTTCGTGTTTCTGCCGCTGCTTGCGCGCATGGGTGCGCAGGTGGAACTGAGGCTGCGGCGACGCGGCTATTATCCGCGCGGCGGCGGTGAGGTTGTGGTTGTGGTGCGGCCCGGCCGCCTCAGGCCTCTGCGAATCGAAGCGCCGGGAGGCGTGAAGGAAATTCGCGGTATTGCCCATGCCTCCAACTTACCGGCGCATATTGTGGCGCGCATGCAGCAGACGGCAGTACGGATACTTGCCGATGCCGCCCCCGTCGCGATCGAGCAACAAATATTGGGGCGAGATCAGGCGTTAGGGCAGGGCGGGGCCATTGTACTGTGGGCGTGCACGGCGCACACACTCCTCGGCGGCTCCGAAGTGGCGCAACGCGGAATTCCGGCGGAGCGCATCGCCGAGACCGCGGCGCGTGCGTTGCACGAGGAGATCGCCGCCGGCGCGACGCTCGATATTCATGCCGCGGATCAGATTCTGATCTATTCCGCGCTGGCGCAGGATTCATCGTATTTTCTCACGCGCGCGCTCTCTTCCCACGCACAGACCGCGCTCTGGCTGCTACAGCAGTTTCTTCCGCTGCACGTGCAAGCACGCCCCGCGGGCACCTGCACGCGGGTAGACATCGGGCCTGGTTGAGAGCGGTAGGGCTCGCTGTCGCAACCGGCGGGATACGCGCTGCATATGGACGTCGCCTTACGGGTGCAGCCTCATGTTTCAGTGAGCCTCAACACCGCTTGGCATGGCGGGTCGGCTCTTCGCTTCCCTGGACTGTTCGCGTGATATCAGCTTGACCATGGTGCCGAGTTCCTCCGCGAGAATTTCCAGCAGGTCGTCCAGCGTCGCGATGCCAGCGAGTGCGCCGTAGTTGTCCGTTACCGGGATTCTGCGGATGCCGTGGCGCTGCATCTGCTCGAGCACTTCGAGCACGTCGTCCGATTCCTTGGCCGCGATCAGTTCCCTGCTCTTGATGTCGCCGATCGTCAGGTTTTCCAGCGGAGCGTTGAGGGCCACGATCTCGACCACGATATCGCGGTCGGTCACCACGCCGGTCGGGACACGCTTGCCGTTGCGCTCCTCGACCACCACGAGATCGCCTACGTGATACTGGCGCATCAGACGTGCGGCGTCGACGATGCTGGTGCCCGTTGTGCAAATGACGACGTTGCGCGTACAAATTTCACCGATATACATAGTGTTCCTCCTTGCCTCACTGCCGGCGATATTCCGGTCGGCCGTTCGTTTGCTCCAATCCCGTCCCTTATGACGTTCTTGTTCTGTTACAAAACAAATCATGGAAGAACGAGAAGAAAATTCCTTTGACCTGCGTCAATCTACTTCAGGATTGGGGACCGCGGAGAGGTTGCTCTTAATGGACAAGAAGCACTGTGCAATCCGAGCAGTTCCGCCTGCATCCGCGAGGCCAGCGCCGTCGCCGTCTCCATCGCGGCGAGTCCGGAAACCGAAGCATCCAGGGCCATCAATATGCGCCGGATGGGCGAGAGGCTTTCACGGCTGTTCACGTCTCTTTCTCGGCTTCCAGCGGCATGGCGAAGGCGCGTGCCTGCTCGGCCAGGATCAGCAACTTTACTTCCACGCGCTGGTTTATCGTGCCGTCAGGATAGAGGCCGTTTTCGTCGCGTTCCCCCGCCGGAAGGCCGGTCAGGAGTTCGATGCCTTCGTCCACGGTGCGTACCGGGTAAATGTGGAATTTTCCCTGCGCCACCGCTTCGACGACGTCACGGCGCAGCATCAGGTGTTTGACGTTGGCCGCCGGGATCAGCACACCCTGCTCACCGGACAGACCCCGGCGGTTGCACACATCGAAGAACCCTTCGATCTTTTCATTTACGCCGCCGATGGCCTGGATCTCGCCATGCTGGTTTACCGAACCGGTGACGGCCAGTGACTGCTTGAGGGGCGTTTCGGCCAGCGCCGACAACAGCGCATACAGTTCCGCCGAGGAGGCCGAATCGCCCTCGACTTCTCCATAGGTCTGTTCGAACACGAGGCTGGCGGACAGCGACAGCGGCCGGTTGGGGGCATAACGCGCTCCGAGGAACCCCGAGAGGATCAGCACGCCCTTGGAATGCAGCGGGCCGCCGAGTTCAACCTCGCGCTGAATATCGAGCACCTCGCCCTTGCCGAGGCGCACGCTGGCGGTGATGCGACTCGGATGACCGAACATGAAATCGTCCAGCCCCACCACCGACAAGCCGTTGACTTGGCCGACGCGCTCACCCTGCGTATCAATGAGCAGCGTGCCACGGTGGATTTCGTCCTGCAGCCGCTCGCGCAGGCGGTCGGCGCGATGAACCCTGGCGTCGAGCGCGTGCTGCACGTCTTCCGCGGTCACGACATTGCGCCCGGCCTGCCGCGTCCAGTAGTCCGCCTCGCGCAACTGATCGGCAATATCTCGCAGACGGACTGAAAGCTTCTCGGCGTCCGCGGCCGCGCGTGCGCCCTGTTCGATCATGCGCGCACAGGCCGCCCGGTCGAGGGCGAGCAGGCCCTCCTTGCGCGCGATGGTGGCGATGAGGCGGGCGTAGAGCAGTTCGCTTTCCTGCGTGCGCTCCATGCTGTCCTCGAAATCCGCGGCTACCTTGAAGAGATCGCCGAAATCAGGATCGTAATAGTTGAGCAGGTAATAAAGCAGGCGTTCGCCCAGCAGCACGACCTTGACGTTGAGCGGTATGGGTTCGGGCTCGAGCGAAACCGTGCTGACCAGGCTCAGGGCCTGGCCGAGGGATTCGATGCGCGCCACCCGTGACGACAGCGCGCGCTTCAGGCCCTCCCAGGCATAGGGTTGCATCAGGATCTTGCGGACATCGAGGATCAGATAACCGCCGTTCGCCTGGTGCAGCGCGCCGGGCTTGATCAGCGTGAAGTCCGTCACCAGAGCGCCCATCTGCGACAAATGCTCGACCCGTCCGACCAGCGACTGATAGCTGGGATTGTCCTCGTGCACGACCGGCGCGCCCCTGGCGCCGCCGTGATCGATCAGCACGTTCACCTCGAATCGCCGCAGCGCCGAGGCGCCGGCCGCCGCGCGTGACAGGGAAATGCCCAGAATAGTGATTTCCTGGCCCTCTTCCTGACGCCGGAAATCGTCGGCGTTGTCGATTACCGCCTGTTGCACCGCTTCGAGATGGCTCACGACCTTCGGCAGCGGGGCGTATTCCTTTTTCAGCTCATCGATCAGATGTCCGACGGCAGACATCGTGACATCGCGCTCGAGTTCACGAATACGCCGTTGCCCCTCGCGGCGCGTCTGCGGCACCTGGTTGATGATCTGCTCTAGTTGCTCTTCCAGGCTGGTCACCACCGCCTCGATGCGTTTCTGTTCGGCCTCGGGCAGCTTGTGGAATTCCTCGGAGCTCAGCACCTCGCCCTTGCGCATTGGCGCAAAGGCCATGCCGGAGGGGCTACGGATCATGGAAATTCCGTGGCTTTCAGCCTGTTGCCGGAGTTCTTCAAAGGCGCGCTCATGCCGCTCCTTGAGCTCCTGCTCGAGTTCCTGACGCCGCGCGCGGTATTCCTCGCTTTCGAAAGCGGTGGGAATGGCGCTGCGCAAATCCTCGATCAGCTGTTCCATGTCATGGCGCAGCTTGGCGCCTTTGCCGGCGGGCAACTCCAGCGCGCGCGGCTTGTGTGGCTGTTCGAAATTATTGACGTAACACCAGTCCGACGGCACGGGCTCCGTGGCGGCCTCGCGCTGGATGAATTGGCGCACCACGCTGCGTCGCCCGGTTCCCGGGGTGCCCAGAACGAAAAGATTGTAGCCGTCACGGCGGATGCCGATGCCGAACTCGATGGCCTGTGTGGCGCGGGCTTGGCCCACGACCTCCATCAGGTCGTCCAGCTCTGAAGTGGTATTGAAGGCAAACCGGGCCGGATCACAACGCGCGCAGAGCGCTTCGGGGGCCAGGCGTTCGATGGTGGCCATATTCCTCCTTTTGCCCGCGGGAAATGCCGCTGTTGCCGTCACGAGACAACGTGCATAAAGATTACCGCCGACCATGGCGTCCTGATATTGAGCGAAATCAATTTCAGCTTCCCCTCTGGATACAGCCAGATAAGGAATACCCGGAGAGGCTTCGAAGCCGGTTGTTCAGGCCCGCGCCAGGCCGCTCGCGCCGGAATCCCGCTGCCAGGGACCTGCCTGACCATGCCGAATGGCCGACGGTTTTTGCCGCACGATTTTGATAATGATCAATGCTCCGCCTTTTTGTCGGCGTATAAACATTTATTTACTGGTAATAGCTCGAATTTTCCAGAAGAGGGCAAGGATACCAGCAGCCACTGCGATTTCCGTAAAGGAGAGGGCATTGTGGCCCATAAGCAAATCCTTTTTCGTTCCGCGGCACGGGAAAAAATCCTGAGAGGCGCCACAGCGCTGGCCGACGCCGTGCGGGTGACGCTTGGCCCGAAATCAAAATCGGTCCTGATCCAGAAAAGCTGGGGCAGTCCGATTGTTTGCAACGACGGCGTGACCATTGCCAAGGAAGTTGATCTGAAGGACCCGGAGGAAAACCTCGGCGCCCAGATGCTGCGCCAGGCGGCGGAGAGGACCGGCGAGGCGGTCGGCGACGGTACCTCGACCTCGACCCTCCTCGCGCACGCGATCCTCGCTGAAGGCATCCGCAATGTCGTGGCCGGGGCGAGCGCCATCGACCTGAAACGCGGGCTCGACCGCGGCCTGAAGGCCGCGGTCGAGTCGTTGCGCGCGCGTTCACGGCCGGTGCAGACCCGGCTCGAGAGGGCGCAGGTCGCGACCATCTCCGCGCACAACGATCCGGCGATCGGCGAGCTGGTGGCCGAGGCCATGGAGAAGGTCGGCGGAGAGGGCGTGATCACGGTCGAGGAATCCAAGACCACTGAAACCGTGCTCGAGGTGGTCGAGGGCATGCAGTTCGACCGCGGCTATATCTCGCCCTATTTCATCACCAACGCCGAAAAAATGGAGGCGGTGCTCGAAGATGCCTTCGTGCTGCTCAGCGACCGCAAGGTCGGCAACCTCAAGGACCTGCTGCCGCTGCTCGAGCAGGTGGCCAAGGTGGGCAAGCCGATCCTGTTCGTGGCCGAGGACGTCGAGGGCGAGGCGCTCGCTACCCTGATCGTCAACCAGATCCGCGCGGTGCTGCGCAGCTGTGCGGTCAAGGCGCCCGGCTTCGGCGACCGGCGCAAGGAGATGTTGCAGGACATGGCGGTACTAACCGGTGGTCAGGTGATCGCCGAGGAGCTCGGCCTCAAGCTCGAGGACGTACAGCTCGTACAACTCGGCCGCGCCCAGCGCATCGTGGTGGACAAGGATCACACCACGATCATCGGCGGCGCCGGCGACAAGGCCGCGATCCAGGCACGCGTGGGTCAGATCCGCGCTCAGATCGAAAAGGTCACGAGCGACTACGACAAGGAGAAACTCGAAGAGCGCCTCGCCAAGCTTGCTGGTGGCGTGGCAGTGATCCGCGTGGGCGCGCCCTCCGAGGCCGAGATGAAGTCGAAGAAAGAGGCGCTCGATGACGCCATCGCCTCCACCAAGGCGGCGGTCGCCGAAGGTATTGTGCCAGGCGGCGGGCTGGCGCTGCTGCGTGCCACCGAGGCCGTGGCGCGCGAAGAGGCCAAGGCCGAAGGCGACGACAAGACCGGCCTGCAGATTCTGCGGCGCGCGCTGGAGGCGCCGGCCCGCCAGATCGCCGAGAACTCGGCGGTGGACGGTGGCGTGGTGGTGAACCGCATGCTGACGAGCGAGGGCAACCTCGGCTTCGATGCCGCGCGCAAGGAGTACGTCGATCTGGTGCAGGCCGGCATTATCGATCCTACGAAGGTGGTGCGCATCGCGCTCGAGAACGCCGTGTCGGTGGCGAGCGTGCTGCTGCTCACCGAGGCCACCATGACCGAGATCCCGGAAAAGGAACAATCGGCCGGCGCAACCGCGCCGGAAATGTAGGAGTGAGTCATGGCCATCATCGGTATTGATCTCGGCACTTCCAACTCGGCGGCGGCGGTACTGCGCGGCGGCCGGCCCGTCATTATCCCGAGCGCGGAAGGCATCAGTATTGGCGGCAAGGCGTTTCCGAGTTACGTGGCCATCACCCCCGACGGGCAGATGCTGGTCGGCGAACCGGCGCGCCGCCAGGCGGCGGCCAATCCCGACGGCACGGCCACCGCGTTCAAGCGCAGGATGGGCCGGCGCGAAACCATTCGCCTGCGCAGCCGCGAGTTCACGCCCGAACAACTCTCGGCGTTTCTGCTGCAAAAGATCAAGCGCGACGCGGAAGCCTTTCTCGGCGAACCGGTGGCGAAGGCCGTGGTCACGGTGCCGGCCTACTTCGACGACAACCAGCGCAGCGCCACCAAGGATGCCTGCAAGATCGCCGGGCTCGAGGTCGAGCGGCTGGTGAACGAGCCGACCGCGGCGGCGCTCGCCTACGGGCTGGACCGCCTCGGCCAGGAACTGCGCATCGCGGTCATCGACTTCGGCGGCGGCACGCTCGACGTCACGATCATGGAATTCGGCAAGGGCGTGTTCGAGGTCAAGAGCACGAGCGGCGACACCCAGCTCGGCGGCACCGACATGGACCGGCGTGTGCTCGACTATCTGCTCGATCGCTTCCAGTCGCAGACCGGCCTCGACCTCAGAGCCGACCGCATGGCCCTCGCGCGCCTCCGGGAGGCGGCCGAGATCGCCAAGATCGAGCTCACTGCCAATACCACGACCCACATCACGCTGCCGTTCATCGCCGCCAAGGCCGGTGTGCCGCAGCATCTCGATATGGATCTCACGCGCGTCGAACTCGAACGGCAGGTGCAGCCGGTGATCGAGCGCTGCCGTGCACCGGTCGAGCAGGCGCTGGCCGACGCGCGCGTCACGCCGAAGGACATCGACCGCGTCGTGTTCGTCGGCGGCCCGACGCGCATGCCGGTGGTGCGCCGCTTCTTCGAGGAACTGCTCGGGCGCAAGGCCGAGATGGGCGTGGACCCGATGGAGTGCGTGGCCGCGGGAGCGGCCATCCAGGCCGGTGTGTTGGCCGGAGAAGCGGGCTTGGGCGAGATCGTGCTGGTGGACGTTACCCCGCTCACGCTCGGGGTCGAGACCCTGGGTGGCGTCGCCACCCCCCTTATCGCGCGCAATACGCCGATTCCGGTCAAACGCACGGAGAGTTTCACGACCGCTGCCGACATGCAGACCGGCGTCACCATCCACGTCTACCAGGGTGAGCGTGCCATGGCCGCGGACAACACCAGCCTCGGCGAATTCAATCTGGGCGGCATTCCGCCGGCGCCGCGCGGTGTCCCGAAGATCGACGTTACCTTCGACATCGATGCCAACGGTATCCTGAATGTAACGGCCAGGGACATGGCCACCGGAAAGTCGGCCTCAATCACCATCAGCGGTTCGACGCGTCTGGCGGAGGGCGAGAAGGAGCGCATGATGAAAGACGCCGAGCGCTACGCGGAAGAAGACAAGAAGCGGCGCGAAGTGGCGCAGAAACTCAACGAGGCCGACGCCGTCTGCTACGAGGCCGAGAAGATGCTCGCTGAATTTTCCGAAAAACTCACCGCCGAGGTGAAAAAGAAGATCGAGGACGCGCTCAAGAACACGCGCGAGGCGCTGGCGAAAAAGGACGCGCCGCTCGCCGCCGAGCGCGCCGAGGTCTTGAAGAAGGCACTCAAGGAAGGCGGGACCATTCTCTACGCCCAGACGCCCGGTGCCTACAAGGCGTCGTCCGGCCCGCAACCACCGCCCACGGTCGGCGAGGCGGGTGGCGAGGCGCGCCCGAGCGGCGCTGGCCCGCGCGGGCGGGTGGTGGACGCCGATTACAAGGAAACCACCCAGACCTGAGCGATATGCATGGCGACGACCACACAGCGCGATTACTACGAGGTGCTGGGAGTCGCACGTGACGCCGACGCCAGGACCATCAAGGACACGTTTCGCCGCCTCGCCCTCAAGTATCACCCGGACCGCAACAAGTCGCCGGACGCCGGAGAACGCTTCAAGGAAATCGCCGAGGCCTATGCGGTGCTGTCCGATCCGAAGAAGCGCGCCGACTACGACGCGCGCGGTTTCGCCGGAGTGGCCGGCTTCACGCCCGAGGACCTGTTCGGCGGCATCGATTTCGGCGACATCTTTGGCGACGCCGGCTTCGGTCTCGACTTCGGCTTCGGTGCCGGCGGACTGTTCGATCGCCTGTTTGGGCGGCGCCGTGCCGGACCCGTGCGCGGTCAGGATCTGCAGGTCGAGCTTGTGGTGCCGCTCGAAACCATCGCACGCGGCGGCGAGGAGACGGTGCGTTACACAAGGCCGGTCGAATGTCCGCGCTGCCACGGCAGCGGCGCCGAGCCCGGCAGCGCACCGCGCGCCTGTCCGGCCTGCCACGGCAGCGGCCGCAAGGTGGTGTCGCGCGACGAGCAACGCGGCAAGGCCGCCATCCGCTTTCAGCAGATCACGGTTTGCCCGGACTGCGGCGGGCGCGGCAGTCTGATCGACAAGCCGTGCCGCGACTGCCGCGGCGAAGGGCGGGTGGAGAAGGACGAAAGCCTCAAGGTGAGCATCCCGCCCGGGGCCGAAGAGGGCATGGCGTTGCGCATCCCCGCGCACGGTCTGCCAAGTCCTGAACCGAAGGGCGCGCCCGGTGACCTGTACGTCATCGTCGCGAGCGCACCGGATACGCGCTTTGTGCGCAGCGGCGCTGATCTGTGGCGCACGGAGACGCTCGCGGTCGCTGACGCCGTGCTCGGTACCACGCTGAAGGTGCCAAGCCTGGGCGGCACGGTCGAGGTCACGGTACCGCCCGGCACGCAGCCGGGCGAGGTGTTGCGCCTGCGCGGGAAGGGGCTGCCGGTGTTCGGCGCGCGCGGCCGCGGCGATCTCGACCTGCGCATCGAGGTCAAGATTCCGGAACGGCTCACGGCCGAAGAGCGCGTCCTGTATGAAAAGCTGCGCGGGTCGAGTCATTCGCGCCGCTGGGGACGACGTGAACAAAAACAACAATAAAAACAATGTGGATCGCTGGCGCGATATTCATTCTAAACAGCACTCAGCGTGATTTTCGCGGCGCTGATTTTGAAGCGGCGATGCGCCGCAAAATGCCGCTGCCATACAGCCCCGGGTATTTCCATCATGAAATTGCATGAAAGTCATCAAGATCGCTTATAGCATTGCTTAATTGTGAAAAGTGCCGTCAGTTTCGTTTTTTGATAAACGTCAATGCAAATTCGCAATGAACCTATTAATTTATTTCAAAAATCCGGAAATAAAGAAGGAGAAATTATTCTTGTTTGCGCGTTGAGTAAAAGGAGGTGCAATCATGGAAACCGCAACAGAAACCAGAAAAACCGAGGGTAAAAAGGAGGAAGTCCCCGCCGAGAAAGGTCAGGAAATCCAGAAAGCAGCACCGTCAGGCCTGGCGGGCTCGTTCGAGGAGATGGACCGCCTGTTCGACAACTTCATGCGGCGTGGATGGATGCGCCCATGGCGTTTCGAATGGCCCTCCTTCCCGGAGCTCGCGGCACTTGAGGGCAAGATGCCGAAGGTGGATGTCCTTGAGCGGGACAGCGAGATCGTTGTTCGTGCCGAAGTGCCCGGCGTCGACAAGAAGGATCTGGATGTCTCCGTCAGCGACAGCACCGTGACAATCAAGGGTTCCACGCGTCACGAGGAGAAAGAAGAAAAGGGCGATTACTATCGCCATGAAATTTCGACCGGTGCCTTCAGCCGCTCGGTGGCTTTGCCCTCTGATGTGGATGGCTCCAAGGCGAAGGCGAGCTTCAAGGATGGCGTGCTGGAGCTGACGCTGCCAAAGGTGGAGCAATCCAGGCGGCATAGTGTGAAAGTGGATTGAACGTTTTGCAGTATTGGCAGGATGCACAGGAGACCACAATGGCGAAAGCAAAGTCAGGGAAAAAGGATTTGGCAGGCGGCGACAATCCCGGTCAGATCATCTCCACCGAGGAGCGTCAAAGAATTATCGCGGAGGCTGCGTATTTTCACGCATTGGAACGTGGCTTTACCGGCGGCAGCTCGCTGGATGACTGGCTCATAGCCGAAAGAGAAATAAATCACCTGCTTCCGACGCCGCAACAGCAGAAAGAGGAGCTGGCGGCCTATGGCAAGCTGCGCCAGGCGGTCAGGAAAATTCTTGCCGAAGCGCGCGGGACGGTGAATGCCGAGACCATGAGGCAGGCCTTCGACCGGGCGACCGACGAGATTAAAAAGACCGGGGAATTTACCGCGGAGACCGTCAGCAAAATCACCGCCACGCTGCGCAAGGACCTGGCCAGTGCTTCGCTGAAAATGGGCCCGAAGTGGGAGGCGTTTACCGAGAAGTCGGCCGATCTGTTCGGGGTGTGGCGCGATCGCGGCAGCCAGTTTCTGGCGCAGGCGGCAACAGCGGTCGGCGACTGGCTGCAACAGGCCGGCACCAGGCTCGAACAGCAGACCTACCGTACGGGCGAGATGGTCGACAGCGGCACGTTCGAATGCACCGGCTGCGGCGAGCGCGTCGTGCTGCAGACGCCGGCGCACCTTCCGCCCTGCGCCAGGTGCCGCCAGATGGAATTCCGGCGCGTATAGTCCCGCGCACTCGCGCGGGAGCACAGTGCCGGATCCCGGAGGCAGCGATGCCGGAGATGACGTTCGTGGAAAAAGCGGTAATGGCGGCGTTTGAACACGACCGCCGTATCAACCTGCACCGCTATCCCATCCGGCTCGAATTCGACGTTGCCAGGGGGGCGCTCACCCTGGAAGGCGAAGTCGAGAACATCATTGCCAAGAAGCGCGCGTTCGAGATCGCCAGCCAGGAGGACAGAGTGCAAGGTGTGATCGATCGTCTCACCTTGGTGCCCGGCGAACGGCGTGGCGATGGCGCCATTCGCGACTCCCTGGTTCAGGAACTGCTGGAGGAACCGGCGCTGTTGCGCTGCGGCATCCGCGCCCAAAACAAGGGATCGATGGAAATCCTGCGCGCGCCCGCGGAAGCACCGGGCAGTGTAATCAATGTATCGGTGAATGAAGGCATCATCCAGCTGAACGGCGCGCTGCCGAGCCTGTCGCACAAGCGCCTCGCCGGGGTGCTGGCGTGGTGGACACCCGGTTGCCGGGACGTCATCAACGGCATGCAGGTGATGCCTCCCGAGACCGACAACGACGATGAGATTGCCGATGCGCTGCGCCTGGTGCTGGAAAAGGACCCCCTGATCCATGCCGACCAGATCGGCATTCGCGTGAAGGACAGGATCGTCACGCTGGCCGGACTGGTCGGCAACAAGGAAGAAAAGAAGATGGCGGAAC
>Ga0105094_10000149_pt1 | contig 30655 bp, 31 predicted proteins | sample PPLLak1March2015_2_FD_87023 | JGI IMG/M metagenome (GOLD analysis project Ga0105094, IMG submission 87023) | Freshwater sediment microbial communities from Prairie Pothole Lake near Jamestown, North Dakota, USA - PPLs Lake P8 Core (3) Depth... | ecosystem: Environmental > Aquatic > Freshwater >...
AACTGCACTTCTCCACGAGCCAGCACTTCCCGCCCCTCCGCCTCGGTGTGCACCTCGCGGACGAAATCGAAGTAGCTGCTGTTCTTGAGGGCCTGGAGAATGGTGCGGGCATGGGGACCTCGGTCGGCCTGGAGCACCGCAGTGGGCAGGTGCTTCGGGTCCGAGTTGATGGCGAACCCGAACAGGATCAGCTGCATGAGCGGGATGCCGACCATCATCGCGAAGGTCACCCGGTCGCGCCGCATCTGGATGAATTCCTTCACGACCATGGCCCAGAACCGCCTGACGGAAAACCCGCGGGTTGTGTTCATGACGATCGCCTGCTCCTGGAGCTGTCCATGAGATGAATGAAGACGTCCTCGAGCCCGGATTCGACCCGGCGCCACTGGTAGGGCACCGCGCGAAACGGGGCGATGGCCCGGTCGAGCGCGCCCTCGTCATCCCCGCTGACGTGGAGCGTGCTGCCGAAGGGGACGGCCTGCTCCACCCCCGGAGACTGCTGGAGTCGACCAGACAGCTTGATCAGCTCGGGGCCGCTGACTTCCCAGGTCGTGAGGTTCGATTGTCGGACCACTTCGGAAACGGTCCCCTGGACCAGAAGATCTCCATACAGGATGAAGGCGAGCTGGTGGCAGCGCTCGGCTTCGTCCATGTAGTGGGTGGCAATGAGGAACGTCAGCCCCTCTCCGGCGAGCCGGTGGATCTCCTCCCAGAATTCGCGCCGCGCCTTGGGATCCACCCCTGCCGTGGGCTCATCGAGGAGCAGCAGCCTTGGCTGGTGGATCATGCAGGCCGCAAGCGCCAGCCGCTGCTTCCACCCCCCCGAAAGCTCGCCGGCCAGCTGGTGCTTCCGCTTGCTGAGCCCCAGCCGCTCGATGCTCTCGCGGACGGCCTCCTTCCGATTCTTCATGGAGTAGAGACGTGCGACGAAATCGAGGTTTTCGGCGATGGTCAAGTCTTCGTAAAAGCTGAACCGCTGCGTCATGTACCCCACCTGGCGCTTGATGCGCTCGCTTTCCGCGATCACATCGAGGCCGAGGCAGGAGCCGCTTCCTTCGTCCGGGCGAAGGAGCCCGCAGAGCATCCGGATGAACGTGGTCTTGCCGCTTCCATTGGGTCCGAGGAAGCCGCAGATCTCGCCGGCACGCACCTGGAGATCAATTCGGTTGACGGCCGTGAGGCTCCCGAAACGCTTGGTCATGCCGCGCACATTGATGGCCAGGTTCTCAGTCATGGGTCACGATCCGAGCTCAACGTCCACCGGTTGGCCCGGATTGAGCTTGACGGCGGTTTGGGGATCGAAGACACCCTCCACCATGAAGACAAGCTTGCTGCGGCTCTCCAGGCTGTAGATCACCGGAGGGGTGAATTCCGCACGGGGGGAGATGAAGCTCACCTTGCCGGGAAGCGGCTCCCGGATGCCGTCCACCGTCACCCGCAGGGGATCTCCGGGGCGAATGGCGGCCAACGCCGTCTCCGGAACGAATGCGCGAACCTTGATGTGATGGGGCGGGAGCAGAGAGACGATGGGCCGGCCGGCGGCCACCCATTCCCCCTCCCGGTACAGGGTGTCGAAGACGAGGCCGGCCTGGGGAGCCGCTTGCTCCTTCTGGGAAAGCTCCCATTCAGCCCGGACAAGCGCCGCCTCCTGGGCTCTTTGGGTGGCTTCCGCCGCAGCGACCTGGTCAATGCGTGAGCCCAGGCGGGCCGTCTTGAGCTCGGCTTCCAGCTGGGCGACGCGCTGGCTGTCCTGGTCCCGATCGGCCCGCGCCCGGTCCAGATCCTGCTCCGAAGCGGCTCCCGGCATCCGCCCGAGCTTTTCCTGCCTGGCCATCTCCCGCTCCGAGAGGACCAGGGCAGCTCGCGCCTGTTTGAGCTGCGCCTCGATGGCGTCGATTTCCGAGGGGCGCTTGCCCTTCCTGGCATCTTCCAGGTTCGCTTTCGCCTGGGCCAGCTTGCGCTCCGCCTCATCGCGGGTCGCTTTCTCGGGCATGTTTTCGAGGCCGAAAAGAGGGTCGCCCGCCTTGACCTGATCGCCGCGCTGCACGTTCAACGCTCTCAACGTGCCCGAGAGAGGCGCCGAAACATAGACGAACTCCCCTTCCACGTATCCCTGGAGCTTGTTGGAAGCCGGCTTGCTGCAGCCGGCCGCCATGCCCAGCAACAGGAAAGCGGCGCAGAGGGAAATGGCGCATCCCCGAAAACGATTCATCCAACCGAGCATGCCTTCAACCTCCCCTGTTCAGTGACAACTCCCTCCAGAAACACCTTCGAGATGGCCAGAAAACCGGATTTGAGCGTGAGTCCCAGGGCGATCATCTTCGGAGGATTCATGACAACCCGGACGGCCCCGAGCAGAATCTCAACCATCAGCTCGACGGGGATATCTTCGCGGATGTCGCCCGCCCGACGCCCTTCGGACAGGAGGCGTCCGAAATAGCGCTGCACGATCTCAGTGCGCCGTGCCTCCACGAGCTCGAACATCCCCGGCGCCTCCCGCTGGACGTCACGCATGAAGGGCGGCTGGATTTCGTCCGTATGCCTCTGAAAGCAGGCCAGGAGCTGGTGCAGGGTGGGCATGAATCGGATCGAAGGGTCCGAGACAATCTTTTCAAGCTCGGCTTCGATCTGCTGGAATTTGGCACGAAGCGCCGCTTCAACGAGCGCGGGCTTGCTCGGGAAATGGGCGTAAAGGGTTTTCTTGCTCATACCCAGACCTGCTGCGAGCTCGTCCATGGTGACGCCGCGGATGCCGTGGGTGAAGAAATGGCGCCTGGCTCCAGCGACAATACGATCCCGGATGGACGCCTCGGCGGGGAGGGCCTGCCCGGGAGATGCGGTTTGCGATGTCGGTTTTGGCTCGGTCATGATGCGTCCCTTCGAGGCCGGGGTTCGGAAACCCACGCCATGCAGCTCAGGGTGGATGGACCAGCGGACAGCCCTTCGGCCCAATCACCAAGGAAACTACAATAGTTTATAAAGTTTCCTCAGTGGGCGCAAGCCTTTTTTGCCAACACACCCGGTTTTGAGCCAGAGGTCTGCACAAATCGCCTGAATCATCAGGATCCCCCTTCCATCCGGTCCCTTTCCTCGATGAGGTGCTCGAGCAGCTCGTGGAAGGGCCATTGAATGGAGTGCTCCGTCACCACCGCGTAGATGGGCCGCGGCAGGTCCGTCTGCTTGAAACAGTCGATGAGGAACAGGATCCCCTTCTGTGGAATCTGGTGGAACAGGATCACCCGCTCCTCGGACTCGAGCGGCTCACCGTCCGGAGTGCTGCCGTCGATGATGTCTCCAACTTTGAGGCGTCCCTGTCCCGGCGCTATGGCCACGGCCGGCGGGGCGCCGATCTGTTTCAGGACGGCGTCCAGCCTTTCCTTTTCCGTTTCCGAATAATTCCAGACCAGGAGCTTCGACTGATCTTCCATTGCAGGCCTTCTCCCATGAATGATTCTGTTTCGGGCTTCGAGCTTCGAGCTTCGGGCTGCTGAATGATGTCCCTGTTTCCGAACTGGCGCTCAGCGATTCAAGAAATCGATGTCCGAACCTCCCTCCGGGAATGGCACGCCGGTAGACGAGAGCCCGTGAAGCCACCTTGATGCCTATATCAGGGACGGGCGTTCATGGGAAGCTCGGTCGGCGGTCTCTCGCGAAGAGATGGGGAGTGTGAGGGCATTCTGAATCGTGCCGGCTTCATTCGAAATGCGGCCTTTGAGGGGGCCGGGGCAGGAGGCCTCCGTGTGGAGCCCCTGATGGCCTGGATAACCGGTGGGGAGAGCGTCAGGTGGCCTCAGGTGAATGGTCTTGACGTTGCCAGGCAAATCAACTAACTTTCTTCCACTAGGGATTTTGACCATTTACCCAGGAACACAGGAGTTTCAGGAGAGGATTCATCCCGGCATGGAAGATCTCAACCTCGTTTTGCGCGAGCGCCTGCAGAAAGCTGAACAACTCGAACGGGACGGCATACCACTCTACCCCAACGGTTTCTCGGTTCCCCATCACGTCAGTGATCTCTTGAACGGGTATGAGCTCAAATCAGCAGAGGAACTGGAGGCCGAGCCCCGATTCTTCACCATTGCCGGTCGCATCATGGCGGTACGCTCCTTCGGGAAATCCACCTTCATGCACCTTCTGGATTCCCATGGGAAGCTTCAGATATACATCCAGCAGAACGAAGTGGGCGAGGAGCGTTATGCTCTGGCGAGGAAGCTGGACATCGGGGACATCCTGAGCGTTACGGGGAGGCTTTTTCGGACCAAGACCAATGAGCTCACCCTTCTGGTGAAGGAGTTCAGTCTTCTCACCAAGAGTTTGCGGCCTCTCCCGGAAAAATATCATGGCTTGAAAGATGTGGAGATTCGGCTCCGCCAGCGCTATGTGGACCTGATCGTCAACGAGCCTGTCCGGGAGGTTTTCCGGAAGCGGGCCCGGATCATACAGGCCATACGCGAATTCCTGGTGAAGAAAGGGTTTCTCGAAGTCGAGACCCCGATGATGCAGCCCGTACCCGGCGGCGCCACGGCCAAGCCGTTCAAGACATTCCACAACGCGCTGGGGATCGAGCTCTACCTGCGCATCGCGCCGGAGCTCTACCTCAAGAGGCTGCTGGTGGGAGGGTTTGAGCGGGTGTTCGAGCTCAACCGGAACTTCCGGAACGAAGGCATTTCAACCCAGCACAACCCCGAATTCACCATGCTGGAGTTCTACCAGGCCTATGCCACCTACGAGGACCTCATGCAGCTGACCGAGGAGATGTTCGGTGAGCTGGCGATGGCCGTGAACGGCGGCAGCCTCGAGGTGGAATACCAGGGGCACCGCATCAACCTGGCACCTCCCTGGCAAAGGTATCGCCTGATCGATTCGCTGGTCGAAGTGGGGGGGCTCCCCATGCCGGCCCTGGCGGACCCCGAGCAGACGGCTCAGATCGCGCGGTCCCTGGGAGTCGGTGCCGAAAAATTCGAGGGGCACGGCAAGGTTCTGACCAAGGTTTTCGATCACCTGGTGGAGCCCAAGCTCATCCAGCCCACCTTCATCAGCCATTATCCGCTGGAGGTCTCGCCGCTCTCGCGCCGGAACGAGGCCGACCCCGACGTGACCGATCGATTCGAGCTTTTCATCGCGGGCCGGGAGATGGCCAATGCGTTTTCCGAGCTGAACGACCCCAGGGACCAGCGGGACCGGTTCCGTCATCAGATCGAGGCCAGGCAGGCTGGCGATGAGGAAGCCCATTTCATGGACGAAGATTACATCCGGGCTCTGGAATACGGGATGCCCCCGGCGGCCGGCGAAGGCATCGGGATCGATCGGGTGGTGATGCTGTTCACGGATTCCGCATCCATCCGGGAAGTCATCCCTTTTCCACACCAGCGGCCGGAAAAAAAGAACTGATTCCCATGAACTTCGAGTTATTCGTCAGCCTGAGATACCTTCTGGCCAAGCGTCGGCAGACCTTCATCTCGCTCATCACCGTCATTTCCATTGCCGGGGTGGCGGTGGGCGTCACGGCGCTCATCGTGGTGCTGGCGGTCATGAACGGCTTCCAGGAAGACCTGCGGACCCGCATCCTGGGCGTCACCTCCCACATGGTGATCGGAAGCTTCGGCGGACAGATTTCCGACTACCGTGCACTGACAGAGCAGGTCGGCAGGGCTGAAGGGGTTGTGGCGGCCACGCCCTTCATTTACACTCAGGTCATGATCAGCTCCGGCAAGAAATTCTCAGGTGCGGTGCTCCGGGGGATCGATCCTCAAACGGCTTCCAGCGTGCTCAACCTCCAAAAGAGCATGACGCGGGGGAACGTGGAGGATCTGGTCAGGAAGCCCTCACCCGATCAGGGCGAGGAATCCGAGGTCCATCCCGGCATCATTCTCGGCCAGCAGCTGGCCGAGCAGCTGGGGGTTCATCAGGGAGAATGGCTGACGATCATCTCACCCGTGGGTCGCGTGACCCCCATGGGGCAGGTTCCCAAGAGCAGGCTTTTCCAGGTGGTGGGGGTTTTCAGGTCCGGCATGTACGAGTTCGACAACACGCTGGCCTACGTGGACCTTGTTACGGCGCAGCAGTTTCTGGGCGTCGGCGACGTGGTGACCGGCGTGGAAATGAAGCTGAAGGACATCTACGACGCGCAGGAGGTCGGCGAGAATCTGCGCTCTCAGCTGGCGTACCCCTTATACGTCCGGGACTGGATGCAGATGAACCACAGCCTTTTTTCCGCCCTGAAGCTCGAAAAAGTGGTGATGTTCATCATCCTGACATTGATCATTCTGGTGGCAGCGTTTAACATCGTGAGCTCGTTGATCATGATGGTCATGGAGAAGACGCGGGACATTGCGATTCTCAAGGCCATGGGGGCCACCACGGCAAGGATTCGTAAGATTTTCGTCATGGAAGGCCTGATGATCGGGGTTTCGGGAACGATCCTTGGCCTTTTCGGAGGTTTTTCCCTGTGCGCCCTGTTGAAAAGGTACAAGTTTATCGAATTGCCCCCGGAAATTTATTACATTCCCACGCTGCCCGTTCAGGTGAATGCGTTGGATGTCTGGCTGATTGCGCTCGCCGCCATCCTGATCAGCCTCATGGCAACCATCTACCCTTCGCGGCAGGCGGCGAAGCTGGATCCTGCGGAAGCGCTGCGGTATGAATAACCGGAACCATCGGGTCGAAGTGCAGACCCTGGGTTTGGCAAAAATCTTCGGGAGCGGCCCGCAATCTATCGAGCTCTTCAAGGATCTGGACCTGCTGATCCGTGGCGGGGAGCGTGTGGCTATTGTGGGAGCATCAGGGGCCGGCAAGACCACGTTGTTGAATATCCTGGGGACGCTGGAGCGCCCGACCGCGGGCAAAGTCCTCTACGAAAGCCGCGATGTTTTCCTCTGGGAGGAGAAGGAGCTTGCCAACTTCAGGAATCGGCGCATCGGCTTCGTGTTTCAGTTCCATTACCTGCTCCCGGAGTTCGATGCCCTGGAGAACGTGATGATGCCGGGTCTCATTGCGGGGCTGCCCCTTAAGGACGTGAGAGGAGAGGCCTTAAACCTCCTCGAGCGGCTGGGATTGACCGACCGGGTTCATCATCGCATCGGAGAGCTTTCGGGTGGAGAGCAGCAGAGGGTGGCCGTAGCCAGAGCGCTGTCTCTGCGGCCGAGTCTCTTCCTGGCGGACGAGCCCAGTGGTAATCTGGACAGTCGAACCGGAAGAAAGCTCCATGAGCTCCTGGTGGGTTTAAACGAGGAGCTGGATCTGACCATGGTGATCGTGACCCATAACCACGAGCTCGCCTCGATGATGCACCGGACCCTGCGTCTGGTGGACGGGCAGTTGCGTGAGGAGTCGCATGAAGACTCAGGTGCCTTCCCGAGCAAGGAGTCAGCCCCACTGGCATGAGAGACTCCTGCCGGCAGGTGGGGCGGGAAGTGCGACCAACTGGATCAGGTGATGAGTGAAGGGCAGAATCAACTGCAGACTGGCAGCGAGTGAGGGGGAGTGTGTTCATGCGTAGGTGGGCTTGGATGCTTTGCTTTGTGATGGTCTCCGGGGCGTGGGCCCAGGATCAGTCCCCAAAAATAGCCGTCCTGCCGTTTTTGATCAACACTCCGGAGAACCAGGCCAACATCCAGACCTCCATCCAGAGCCTGTTGACCACTCAGATGAACGAAGAAGGCATGCGGACGGTGGATTCCGCGTCCATCGACCGGGGACTGCGCACCTCGCCCGTGCAATCCGAAGGCCAGGCGAGATCCATCGCGGCCAGGTTGAACGCCCAATATGCCGTTTTTGGGAGCTTCAACCAGATCGGAAACAGCATCAGTCTGGACGCCAAGGTCGTGGATGTGCTCGGTACCAAGCAGACTCAAAACCTGTTCATCGAGCAGACGGGAGCTGAGAATCTGGCTTCGGCCACCAAGGCCCTGGTTCAGCAGATGTCCTCCCACGTGGCGGCCAAAGGCGTCATTGGCGAGATCCAGGTCCGCGGCAACGACCGCATTGAAGCCGAAGCCATCAAGCTCAACATCAAGAGCAAACAGGGCGATGTTGTGCGACCTGACGTGGTGAGCGACGACATCAAGAGCATCTACAAAATGGGGTATTTTGAAAAGGTGGATGCGGAGATGAGCGATGGCCCGGCAGGCAGGATCCTGACCTTCGTGGTCCAGGAGAACCCAACGGTTGCCGAGGTCAAGGTGAGCGGGAACAAAAAGATCAAAGACAAGGATATCTTGGCGGCCCTGTCCACCAAGGCCTTTGCGCTCCTCTCCCGCAGCCAGGTCAACGACGACGTCCAAAAGATTCTCAAACTGTACCAGCAGAAAGGCTACTTCGCAGCCGATGTGAAAAGTAGCATCACCTTTCCCAAGGACCCGCGGAAGGCTCTGGTATCCTTCGACATCGACGAGAACAAGAAGGTTTACATCAAGGAAATCAGCTTCAACGGCAACAACAGTTTTTCGGATCGGAAGCTCCGGGGAGTCATGCAAACCAAGAAAAAGGACTGGCTCCTCTCCACGTTCACGGATCGAGGGATTCTCCAGCGGGACATCCTCGATAGCGATGTGGACCGGCTGACCGTCTACTACCACGACAAGGGGTTCATGGACGCGAAGATCGGCGCACCGGAAGTGACCCGCCGGGAAGACGGCTTCTTCATTGAGGTGCCTGTTCAGGAAGGAGAGCGCTACAAGGTCTCCGGCGTCAAGATCACCGGCGATGCCTACGACGGCAAAGAGGATCTGAGCGACAAGCTCCAGCTTGAGCCTTCAGGCTACTTCAGTCGTGAAAACCTGAGGAAGGACCTGGAGCTGGTCTCCAAGGCTTACATGGATGAAGGTTACGCCTACACGGAAGTGGATCCCAAGGTCCAGAGAGATCCTGCCGGCAAATCTGCCGACGTGGATTACAATGTCAAGAAGGGCGAGATGACGCACATCGGCACCATCACCATTTCGGGCAACTCCAGGACCCGGGACAAGGTCATTCGCAGGGAGATGCAGCTCAACGAGGGCGACACCTTCAGCTCCACCAAGCTGGAGAACAGTCTCAACAAACTCAAGAAGCTGGATTTCTTCGAGCAGGTGGAGATCGTGCCGACGGAGAGTGCACAGAAGGGGATCATGAATCTCCTCGTGAAAGTGAAGGAGAAATTCACCGGGACCATCAGTGCCGGAGGCGGGTACTCCTCCGACGACGGGTTCTTCGTCAGCGGTGAGGTCACACAGCGCAATTTCCAGGGGCGCGGCCAGTACCTGGCCTTCAAAGGGCATCTCGGGCAGGAGTCCACCCGGTTTGTGGCGAGCTTCACCGAGCCATGGTTTCTTGACTATCCGATCAGCCTCGGGATTGACGCTTACAACTGGCAGCGCGCATATACGGATTTCGACAAAGATGCCGTAGGCGCCAGAATTCGCTCGGGGCTTGCCTTCGGCAACCACAGCAAGCTCAACCTCTACTACACGCTGGAGAACGCGGAAGTGACCGACATTGAGGACAGCTCTTCCGCTTTTCTGAGTAGCCAGGAAGGCGAGGTTTTCAAGAGCAGCATCACCCTTGGTGTGGAAAGGGACACGACGGACCATCCGTTCGTTCCCTCCCGTGGAAGCATCAACACACTGAGCGTGGAGACATCGGCCGGTTTCCTGGGCAGTGAAAGCGACTTCGTCAAAGCCGAGCTCCATTCGGGCTGGTTTTTCCCCATCTTCTGGAAATTCGTAGGCTATGTTCGCGGCGAAGTCGGTCAGATGTGGGAGCTGGAGGGCAGGCCTGACGATTCCGCCATACCCATCTATGAGAGGTTTTTCCTGGGCGGCATCAACTCGCTGCGCGGGTTCAACTGGGGGGACGTGGGACCGAAGAAAGGTAACGACGTGGTGGGTGGTCTTCAGTATGTGGAAGCCAATGTCGAATTGCTCTTCCCAGTTTACGAAAAAATGGGTATTCGCGGAGTGGTTTTCTTCGACACGGGTAATGCATCAGAAAGCGGATGGGACATCGAATTGCGCTACAATGCAGGAGCCGGGGTGCGCTGGAATTCGCCCCTTGGACCTCTGCGACTGGAATGGGGTTACGTTCTCGACAGGGAAGAGGGCGAAGATCCCTACCAGTGGCAATTCTCAGCAGGAGCGTTCTTCTAGAGAGAAAGGATTGATGACAGTGAAACGTTGGAGTGTATTGTTTGCGGTTTTGACAGTGGTTGTTTTTGCAGGGACCAGTCTGGCGGCTTCATCGCCGAAAATCGGGTATTTCGATCTCCAGACCATCCTCGACCAATCCAAAGCGGGACTGGATGCCAAGGAGGAGTTCAAGCGGGAAAGGGATCGCTTGAAGACCGAAATGGACGAAAAGGGCAAGCAGTTTCGGGGCACCAAGGAGGATCTCGAGAAGAAGAAGACCGCCATGGATGATTCGGCCCGAAACCGGAAGATGGCCGAACTGCAGGCGGAAGCCGAGAAATACGCCATGGAGTCCCAGAACAAAATGAGCAAGCTTTCCAACGATCTCATGGCCCCCATTGTGGACAAGACTCTGGAGATCGTGAGGCGCATGGGTAAAGACGATAAGTACGACTATATCATCGAGGTCGGTAAAGGTGGCATCGTGTGGGCGACGGAAAAGGATGACTTGACCAAAAAGATACTCCAGGAGCTCGACCGGTCGCCGATTCCCAAAAAATAGGCTCCTTTCCCATCTCATCAGGAATTCTCATGACTGGGCGCGGGTGCTCACCGGGATTTGCTGCTCCGGGGTTGCGTCCAGCGCCCGTCGATTTTGAGCCACGCTCTGTCCTGGTCATTGCCCCGGAATCGAGCGCCCCTGACTGAAAACGGAGACCATGAGGACCAGCGAAGTGAGCCAGCAGCACTCGACCTACTCTTTGAAAGAACTGGCGGAGAGATTTGGAGCATCCGTCAAGGGGAATGCAGAGATTCAGATCGAAGGGATCGAATCGCTGAAGCAGGCTCGCTCCGGCCAGCTGAGCTTCGTGACGGGGCCCCGTTTGCGTGACGAGGCCATCGCGTGTGCAGCTTCAGCCCTCATCGTCCCCCCATCCCTCGACGATCTGGATCGCCATCTTCTCATCCATCCCAGTCCCTACCTCCTGTTTGCCCGCATCGCGCAGCTGTTCGATGAACCCCTGCGGTTGAATGACGGCATTCACGGCTCTGCTCATGTGTCGGAAGAAGCGGAGATCGGTCCAGGGGTGCGCATTGGCCCCATGGCCCACTTGGGGCCCGGGAGCCGAATTGGTCCAGGATCATCCATTTGCGGAACCGCCTATATCGGAGCCGACGTTCAAATCGGCTGTGATTGTGTGATTCATCCGGGTGCCGTCATCCTGGACCGCTGCCTCATCGGCGACCGCGTCATCATCCACAGCGGGACGGTCATCGGCAGCGACGGATTCGGGTACACTCCGGACGAAGAAGGGCGTCACATCAAGATACCTCAGTCGGGCATCGTCCAGATCGACGATGATGTGGAGATCGGCTCCAACACCAGTGTGGACCGGGCCACATTCGACCGGACCTGGATCCAGAGGGGAACGAAGATCGACAACCTGGTCCAGGTCGCCCACAATGTGGTCATCGGGGAAGATTCCATACTCGCTGGACAGGTGGGCATATCCGGGAGCTCGCGACTGGGCTGCCACGTCATTCTTGCGGGCCAGGTCGGTCTGGCCGATCACGTGGAGATCGGAGACGGCACGAGAATCGGTGCCAAGTCGGGTGTGGCTCACTCCATCAAAGGCGGCCAGGACGTGATGGGGATTCCGGCAGTGCCCAAGAAACAGTTTTTCAAAACGATCACGCACCTTCAGCGACTCTCCCAGTACCGTGACGAGATCAAGGATTTGCAGAGCAGGGTGCAGGAGCTGGAACACAAGCTGAACAGGGACGAACCATGACGTTGGACATTCAAGAGATACTCGAAAAGCTGCCTCATCGATACCCGTTCATCCTGTTGGACCGCATCCTCGAGGTGGGTCCCCAGGAGATCGTCGGCCTCAAGAACGTGACCATCAACGAGCCCTTTTTCCAGGGGCATTTTCCGGGCTACCCCATCATGCCGGGAGTGCTGATCATCGAGGCACTGGCTCAGGCCGGCGGTCTCCTGGCTTTCAACCTGGCCCCCGAGACGGCCGGCAACAACGTGTATTTCATGGGCGTGGACAAGGTTCGTTTCCGAAAACCGGTGCGCCCGGGAGACCAGCTGATCCTGAAGATCAAGCTCATCAAGCAGCGGGGCTCCATCTTCAAGATGCGGGGGGAAGCCTTCGTGGACGACCAGCTGGTGGCCGAAGGCGAGCTCATGGCCACGACGGACCCCGGCCAGCAGGAACCGGGCAGCTGACTCATTGACCGTTTCTGTGAGGAAGGAGAGCGAGGAGTTTGGCGGAGATCCACCCCAGCGCCGTCATTGCGCCCGAAGCTGAAATCGCCGACGATTCCATCATTGGAGCCTTCACGGTCATCGGGCCCAAGGTGCGAATCGGAGCGGGCTGCGTCATCGGGCCCCACGGGGTCATCGACGGGAGGACAACCATCGGCAGCCGAAACCGGATCGACCCCTTCGTGGCCATCGGCCAGCCTCCGCAGGACTTCAGCTACGCCGGGGAAGACACGGAGGTGGTCATCGGGGACGACTGTACCTTTCGGGAGCACGTCACGATCCACCGGGGGACGATTCGGGGGAGGGGCAGGACGTGCATCGGCAATCACTGCTACCTGATGGTGGCGTCCCATGTGGCCCACGACTGCCTGCTCGGCGACCACGTGATCATGGCCAACGGCGCCACACTCGGGGGCCATGTGCAGGTGGACGACCACGCAAGCCTGGGTGGGCTGGTGGCCATTCACCAGTTCGTCAGGATTGGAACCCACGCCTTCATCGGCGGCATGTCCGGTTTGAGGTTGGATGTGCCCCCCTACATGCTCGCCTTCGGCGCGCCCGCCAAGCTCTACGGCCCCAACTCCGTCGGCCTGAAGCGGTTCGGCCTTTCATCAGATACGATCCTGGCCTTGAAGCGTGCCTACAAGATCATCTTCCGATCGACACTGAACCTCAAGGAAGCCGTGGAAAGAGTACACCAGGAGGTCGAGCCCTGCCCGGAAGTGCAGACTCTCGTTCAGTTCATGATCGATCATTCCAAACGGGGAGTAACCAAGTAAACTTTCATGGAAGAGTCGGAATTCAAGAACCATCATCCGGACGCACGGGTGGGGTTGATTGCAGGGGGCGGGCAGTTTCCGCTCCTTTTTGCTCATGCGGCCAGGCAGTCGGGCGTTGAAGTCCTGGCCGTCGGGTTCCAGGGAGAAACGGACCCGTCTTTGGCCAAGTATGTCAGCGAATTTCACATGCTGAAGCTCGGCAAGCTCAACGCCCTGATCCGCACCTTCAAGGACGCCGGTATCTCACGTGCAGCCATGGCGGGCGCCATCACCAAGACCAAGCTGTATGCGCGCATCCGTCCCGACTGGAGGGCTGTGAAGTTTCTCAACCGGCTGCGCCACAAGAAGGACGATTTCCTGCTGCGGGCCCTGGCGGAGGAGCTGGAGTCCGAGGGAATCCGCATCGAGCCGTCCACCCTGTTCCTGCCGGACCTTCTCGCCCCGGAAGGCATCCTGACGCGCAGAAAGCCCAACCGCCGCGAGCAGCTGGACATCGCCTTCGGCTGGCAGACCGCCAAGGCCATGGGCTACCTTGACGTGGGGCAATGCCTGGTGTTGAAAAACCAGGCCGTGCTGGCCCTGGAAGGCATAGACGGCACCGACGCCACCATTTTGAGAGGTGGGCACCTCTGTCGCCAGGGAGCCGTGGTGGTCAAGGTCAGCAAGCCCGACCAGGACCTGCGCTTCGATGTCCCGGCGGTGGGGTACGACACCATCGAGACCATGAAGCGTGTTGAGGCCAGGGTGCTGGTGGTGGAGGCCGGAAAGACCCTCATGTTCGATCGGGAAAAGATGATCGATGCGGCCAACGAAGCTCGTATCACCATTCTGGCCATGAGGGACACCAGGGACCCTTCGCAGGCTGAAAAGCTGATTGAGCAGGCCTCGCCCGATCCTTTGAAGCCGCCTGCTGCCAGAGTTCAGGCCGAAGCTCCCCCGGCGGCTGCCGCTCTGGTGCGCAAGGCTCGCTCAGAAGCCCTGCGCGTGGGCGTGGTGGGAGTCGGATACCTGGGAAGATTTCATGCCCAGAAGTATGCGCGGCTGCCCGAAGCGGAGCTGGTGGGCGTGGTCGACGTCAACGCGGCTCAGGCCAGGCGAGTGGCCGGAGAGGTCGAAACCGAGGCCATGACGGATTACCGCAAGCTGATCGGGAAGGTCGATGCCGTGAGCATCGTGACTCCCACCCTGCTCCACCACGCCATCGCCAGGGAGTTTCTGGAAGCCGGGGTCCACGTCCTGGTGGAGAAGCCCATGACGCAGACCCTCGAGGAAGCCGACGAGCTGACCCGCCTGGCCGGCCAAAAGAACCTCGTTTTGCAGGTCGGTCACCTGGAGCGGTTCAATTCCGCCTTTCGAGCCATCTATCCCCGCCTGCGCAATCCCATGTTTCTGACCGCAGACCGGCTGGCGTTGTTCAATGAACGGGGGCTGGAGGTGGACGTCATCCTGGACCTCATGATCCACGACATCGACATCGTCCTCCACGTCGTGAAGTCCCCCCTCATGGCGATTCACGCGGCCGGAGTAGCGGTACTCACGCATCTTCCCGACATCGCCAATGCGCGGCTGGAATTCGAAAACGGCGCCACTGCCAATTTGGCGGCCAGTCGCATCTCCATCAAGAACATGCGGAAACTCCGGATCTTCCAGGAGAACTGCTATTTTTCGGCGGACTTCGGCAACAAGCGTTCTTATGCGGTGTTCAAGGAAACCACAGCTGATGAAGCCGGCTACCCGGAGATTTCCATCGAAGAATTGGAAATCGAGGAAATGGATGCCCTGGAGGAGGAGATCGCGTCCTTTCTGAATTGCATCCAGAAAGGCAGCCGCCCCATGGTGGACGGTGCCCAGGGGCGCGACGCCCTGGCGGTGGCGCTCGACATTTCCCGGCAGATCAAGGCAAAACTGGACAACCGATGGAAAGCCTCCGACCGAGAGCTCGTGAAATATTCCTGAGCGCCGGCGAGGCTTCCGGAGACCTGCATGGATCCGAGCTGGTCCGCCGATTGAAAGCCTCTTTGCCCGGCGCGAGCTTCACCTGCCTGGGGGGACCCGCCCTGGCCGATGCGGGAGCGAACGTGCTCGTGGAAAACCGCGAACTGTCCGTAGTCGGCCTGGTCGAAGTCCTCCGACACGGGGGGGCGATCACGGACGCGCTGCGCAGGATCAGGCAATATCTCACCAATGTTCGTCCCGATCTCGTCATCCTCATCGACTTCCCGGACTTCAATTTCCTTCTCATGCGCATCGCCAGGGGACTGGGAATACCGGTCTTCTACTACGTCAGCCCGCAGGTCTGGGCCTGGCGGCGCGGGCGTGTCCGGACGCTCAAGCGCCTGGTCAGTGACATGGCGGTCCTTCTCCCCTTCGAAGTGGACTTCTACGCCCGCTTTGGAATGAAGGTGCACTACGTGGGACATCCTCTCCTGGATGTTCTGGAGGGTGCGCCATCCAGGGCTCAAGCCGCTCAACTCTACCGGAGGCGTGATGACCACCCCCTGGTGGGACTTCTGCCCGGAAGCCGGCAAGGCGAGGTCCGGACGCTGCTGCCCATCCTGATGGAGTCGGCCGCGCGCATTGGCGAGCGAAGGCCCGACGTCGACTTCATCCTCCCCCTCGCGCCCACCGTTGACCCCGATCTGATCGACGGCATCATCCGGAAATGGACGGTTCCCGTGCGGACCGTCCGAGGCGACACCTATGGCGTCATTCGAGCCTGCGACTTCATCATCACCGCGTCGGGCACGGTGACCCTGGAAGCCGCCATCCTCGGGACCCCGATGATCATCACCTACAAGGTGTCCAACCTGAGCTATCAAATCGGACGCCTTCTCGTCAGGGTGGACCGGGCGGGCTTGCCCAATCTCATTGCCGGAAAAATGATTGCCCCGGAGCTCCTGCAAAGGGAAGCCAACCCGGCGAGGCTCACCGAGGAGGCCCTGGGCCTTTTGAATCATCCCGCACGTCTCGAGCAGCAGCGGACTGAGCTTGCGGGGATCCGCGGCCTCCTGGGCGAACCGGGTGTGGCGGATCGGACGGCCTCGCTGGTGTTGAACCGATTGGGAGCCGGAAGACCGGAGAACGACCTCCATGGCTCGAAGCCAGCCGACGAACCGGCTCAGACCTCGAATTCCTGGTCCCCTCAAACTGCCCCAGTGGTTTGCCAGGCTCCCGGCCGTTCCAGGTCAGGCCGGCCCCGGATGGGATCCCTTCTGCCCCCCTGGGTCAGGATGGCCTACGGGCTGGGATGGGGACTGATCTGGCCTCAAGCATTGCTCTACTACAGAATCAGGTCACTGGTTGACGGCAAATACGCTGCCAGCCACCTGCACCGTATGGGGCTGATTCCCCCTGATATCAAGGTCGATGAACCGACGATCTGGATCCATGCCCTGTCCGTTGGGGAAACCCTGTCGGTCGCGCCTCTGGTCAGGGCTCTCAATCAGAGCTGGCCTGAAGCGGGCATTGTGTTTTCGACAGCCACGGAAACGGGGCAGAAGCTGGCAAGGAAGACTCTGACTCCATGGGTTCGCTCGTTCTTCTACCTGCCTCATGATCTGCCCCTGGTGATGGATCGCCTGGTCCGGAGAATCCGGCCGGAGTTGTTCATCCAGGTGGAAACGGATCTCTGGCCCAACCTTCTGTGTGCCCTGCGTCGCCATGGCGTTGCGGCGGCGCTGGTGAATGGTCGGCTGTCCCCAAGGTCGTTCCGGAGGATGCTTCCCCTGAAAGGACTCTGGAGCCGCCTCTTGAACGAATTCCAGGCTTTGTTCGCCCAATCGGAAGTGGACGTGAATCGATATCTTCAGCTCGGGGTCGAGCCCGCTAGATTGCACGTTTCGGGAAATCTCAAATTCGATGCGGCACCGCCTGCTCTCCCGTCGTCGGAAGTGGCAGACCTGAAGGAATCCATTGGGCTTCCCGAGGGCAAACCGGTGTGGATCGCCGGGAGCACTCATGAAGGCGAAGAGGAACCTCTGCTGAGGGTGCACGCGGTGTTGCGCCGGCAGCTGCCGGACCTGCTCCTCATCCTCGCTCCGAGACAGCCGGGGCGGGGCCCTGAGATCATTGATCTCTGCCGGCGAATGGGATTGCAGGTTTCCCTCCGTTCCCGAGGGGAGATTGCCGAGGGCCGTGCCGTGTACCTGCTGGATACCCTGGGGGAGCTGGGCCGTTTCTACGCCGTTGCCGACGTGGGCTTCATCGGCGGGAGCTGGGTCCCTTTCGGAGGCCATAATCCCCTGGAGGCTGCCGCTCAGGGAAAGCCGGCCTGCTGGGGACCCCACCTGTTCAATTTCAGGGAGCTGGAATCGATTCTTGCGGACTTGGGATGCTTCAGACGGGTGGACAATGAAGCCGAGCTTGAGGGCTTTCTGGGGTTGTATCTCACAGATTCCATCCTGCGTGCCGAAGCGTCGGGCCAGGCGAGGGGGCTCGTGAGGCGCCACAGGGGCGTCGCTCAGCATCTGGTCCGATCATTGCTCGCGATGAGAGTGGGGCGCGAGCCTGTCTAAATCGTTGACACGCAGGGTTCTTTACGGCTAGATATCTTATGAAAATCAGGCATTTCTCCACTGGGGAATGCCATTCGAGCTCACTCATTGGCGGTGTTTGAACTATGTTCGATAATCTGTCCGACAAGCTGCAGAAAGTCTTCAAGCATCTCCGGGGCCAGGGAAAGCTCACGGAAGCCAATATCCGGGAGGCTTTGCGTGAGGTGAGGATGGCCCTTCTGGAGGCCGATGTCCATTACAAGGTGGCCAAGGAGTTTGTGGCCGGCATCGCGGATCGGGCTGTGGGTCAGGAGGTTTTGGACAGCCTGACTCCGGGCCAGCAGGTCATCAAGATCGTCAATGAAGCCTTGACGGATCTCATGGGCGGCCAGGCCGTGCCGCTGAATCTCATCGGACGACCGCCCGTCGGCATCCTGCTGGTGGGGCTCCAGGGCTCAGGCAAAACCACGACCACTGCCAAGCTGGCCCGTAAGTTGACCAATGAAAAGCGCAGGCCCTGCCTCGTCCCCGCCGACGTGTACCGACCGGCGGCCATCCAGCAGTTGACGACGCTCGCCCAGCAGCTGAGCCTCCCGGTTTATCCCTCGACGGTGGACCAGCGGCCCGAAGATATCGTCAAAGGGGCCCTGGATTTCGCGAAGGAACAGAACTGCGACACCCTCCTCGTGGACACCGCAGGGCGGCTGCACGTGGACACGGAGCTCATGGAGGAGCTGGCCCGGATCAAGGCGATTCTCGCTCCGTCGGAGATCCTGCTGGTGGCCGACGCCATGACGGGCCAGGACGCCGTTCAGGTCGCGGGGGCCTTCCATGATTCCATACAGATCACCGGCGTCATCCTCTCCAAACTGGACGGCGACGCTCGCGGGGGCGCCGCCCTCAGCATCCGCTCGGTCACGGGCTGCCCCATCAAGTTCATCGGCATGGGGGAAAAACTCGATGCGCTGGAGGTGTTCCATCCGGACCGCATGAGCTCCCGAATCCTGGGCATGGGGGACATGCTCTCCATCATCGAAAAGGCTCAGGAGGCTTTTGACGAGAAGCAGGCGGTCGAGCTCGCCCGCAAGTTCAAAGAGGACACTTTCAGCCTGGAGGATTTCCGCGACCAGCTGCGCCAGGTCAAGAAGCTCGGATCCATTCAGCAGATCATGAACCTGCTGCCCGGCATGGGCATGATGAAAGAGCTCAAGAACGTGCAGGTGGACGAGAAGGAGTTCGTCCGCATGGAGGCGATCATCAACTCCATGACCCGCGAGGAGCGCAGACATGCAGACCTTCTGAACGGGAGCCGCAGGCGGCGCATCGCAGCGGGAAGCGGGACCACTGTCCCCGAGGTGAACCGGCTGATGAAGAGCTATGACGAAGCGCGACGGATGATGCGGCAGATGATGGGCGGGGGACCCACCAAGAAGAAGAAGGGGAAGGGCAAGAAGCGAAAGGCATTTTTTCCTTTTTAATCCTCACTGATTGAGCTATATGAAAGCTTTTACAGACAGGCTTTCAGGCCTGCGGCCAATGGTGAGGTGTTGAACGGACAGTTCCGAGTCGAAGCTTCAACAGTCGGCTTTGGGTTTTTTGCGCTTTTGAACGGATGGAAAAACCCATCGGGTCTTTGCAGGGAACGATATTACAGATTGAGGAGGTAGACCACAGGTTATGCCGGTACGCATTCGATTAGCTCGTCGAGGAAGGAAGAAGAGACCTTTTTACCAGATCGTCGTGGCCAACTCGGAGTCTCCACGCGATGGTCGTTTCATTGAGAGGATCGGCACCTACAATCCGCTGCCTGAGACTGCAGAAGTCCATATCAACGCTGAAAGGCTCCAGTACTGGATGGACAACGGTGCACAGCCATCAGACACGGTACGCAGCTTGATGAGAAAGCACGGAGTTGGGACTGGGAATTAGGCTTCTCCAAAGCAGAAGCCGTTGCGGCGCACGAGAATCCGGAGGTCAGCATGTTGAAAGAACTGATCGAGTTCATGGCACGGGCATTGGTGGATAATCCCGAAAAAGTGAAGGTCTCCGAGATCGAGGGCGAGCAGACCTCCGTCCTAGAGTTGCGTGTGGCCAAAGAGGACCTCGGCAAGGTCATTGGAAAACAGGGCCGCACCGCCCGTGCGATGCGCACGATCCTGAGCGCCGCCTCAACCAAGATTCGAAAAAGAGCGGTACTGGAAATCATAGAATAGACCATGGAGAAGCCTTGCCTTGTAGCGGTGGGTAAGGTGGGAGGAGCCCACGGCGTCCATGGGGCGGTGAGGATCGTCGCCCTGGGAGAGAGTTTTGAGACGTTGAAGACGGGAGCCAGGCTCTTCTTCAGACCGGAGAGGGAAGGGGAAGGCGGAATCCGCGAACTGACCCTCAAGGCGGCACAACCCCACGGCAGGGTTTGGCTGGCTCAGTTTGAGGAGATCCAGGACAGGGAGGCTGCCAGGGCCTTGTCCGGTGCGGAGGTCCTTCTGCCGGAAACCATGCTGCCGCCCCTGGAGGATGGAGAGTATTACCACTATCAGCTCATCGGGCTTTCCGTCGAGAAGCTGGACGGTTCCTTCGTGGGAACCATCACGGGCATCATGGAGACCGGGAGTCACGATGTCTATGTCACCAGGGACCGCGACCAGGAGTTTTTGATCCCCGCCGTGGAAGAGGTCATCCGGGAGATCGACCTGGCTGGACGGCGCGTGGTGATCGATCCACCGGAAGGTTTGCTGGAGTAGATGATCTTTGACATATTGAGCCTTTTTCCGGGTATGTTCGTCTCGCCGTTGAGCGAGAGTATCTTGGGTAAGGCCGTCGAACGGGGGCTCATCAGCATTCGCGTTCACAATATCCGGGATTACGCCACCGACAAGCATCAGATGACCGATGATCGACCGTTCGGAGGCGGCGAGGGCATGGTCATGAAGCCCGAGCCCATCGTGAGCGCGTTGAAGTCCATCGGATCGGAACCGCGGCCTCGAACCATCCTTCTCAACCCGCAGGGCACGCTGTTCGACCAGCGGACGGCCCGGAGACTGAGCCAGCTTCCGCGCCTGATTTTGATCTGTGGCCGATACGAAGGAGTGGACGAAAGGGTAGCCCGCCACTTCGTTGACGAAGAGATCTCCATCGGCGACTACATCCTCACGGGAGGAGAACTGGCCGCCATGGTCATCCTGGACGCGCTCACGCGGCTCATCCCGGGGGTTCTGGGAAATGAGCTCTCTGCAGAAGCGGAGTCCTTTGCCGAACCTGTCCTCGAGTATCCCCAATACACAAGGCCCCAGGAGTTTTGCGGACATCGAGTGCCGGAAATCCTGCTTTCGGGGAACCACGCAGCCATCCGGAATTGGCGCCGCGGGCACGCTCTCCTGAGAACCAGGCTAAGGCGCCCGGATCTGTTCGCCCGCCTCAAGCTGACCGCGGAGGAGCGGGAATGGCTCCGGAGGGCCGAAGAGGAGGACGCCGCCAGGAGAATGAGCTCCGATGGTGAGGGGGGCACCTGGCCGCCATGACGCTTATTGTGGCCCTGATTCACTGTCCGGTGGTCAACCGCAGGGGAGAGGTCATTGCGTCGGCCATCACCAACCTGGATTTGCATGATTTGGCCCGAGCCGCGCGTACGTTCAACGTTGCGGCCTGCTACATCGTGACGCCGCTCAGGGACCAGCAGGCTCTCGCCGGAGATCTGCTCAGGCACTGGTGTGAAGGTGTAGGATTCGAACTACACCCGGAGCGGGGAAACGCCCTGAAGCGATTGAAGATCGCGGACAGCCTCCAGGAGGTCAAGGAGGACATACAGAGCAGATTCGGGAGCGCACCGCTCGTTTGGGCGACCTCGGCCAGGGAGATTGAGGGAGCGCTCTCTCACGAGCGGGCGCGCAAAGTGCTCGCTGACGGCGAGAGGCCCTGCCTGCTGCTCTTCGGCACGGCCTGGGGATTGGCAGAAAGTGTGATTGAGGAAGCTGACGCCGTACTCGAGCCCATTCGGGGAGTCGGCGACTACAATCATTTATCCGTTCGATGCGCGGCGGCGATCCTGATGGACCGGCTTCTTGCTGCGGACCGATGAGGACGCGGGGTTTCAACTCGAAACCCGAGACTTCTTAGAGCGTGAATCAACTTGGAACCCAGTGCAGGGATTCCTTACTTCAGATAAGATCGATGGAGGATGTGTCATGGCCATGGGAGTGGTTGAGATTCTGCAGCGTGAACAGATGCGGGAGGATATTCCGGCCTTTCGAATCGGGGATACGGTCAAGGTTCATGTGAAGATCCGTGAAGGGGAAAAAGAGCGTATTCAGGTATTCGAAGGGGTTGTGATCAGACACCACAAGGGGCGGCTCAACGCCACTTTCACAGTCCGGAAAGTGTCCTATGGAGTTGGCGTCGAGCGAATCTTCCCGCTGCACTCCCCACAGATCGACCGGATCGAGATACTTAGACGGGGGCGCATCCGTCGGTCGCGCCTGTACTATCTGCGCCAGCGGGTCGGCAAGGCTGCCAGAATTCGAGAGAAGCGCTAGTGAAGCAAAAGGATTCCGAAACCCCTGCCGTGGACATGCAGCAGTTCGAAAGGGATGCCCACAGCAGGGGTTTTTTGTGGGTTTCGGGAATCGATGAGGCCGGTCGCGGTCCTTTGGCGGGACCGGTGGTGGCTGCCGCGGTCCTCTTCCCCAGGGATGCAGACCTCCCACCCGCGAAAGATTCAAAAACCCTTTCGGCAAGCCAGCGGGAAGCGCTCATCGGCCGGATTTACGGCCAGGCCGCAGCGGTCGGCATCGGCTGCGTCGAGGCCCCGATCATCGACCGCATCAACATCCTTCAAGCGACGTATCTGGCCATGGAGCTGGCTGTCCGTCAACTGAGTCCGAACCCCGATCTGCTTTTGATTGACGGACCCTATCGGCTCCCCCTGCCCACACCTCAGCTCGGTATCCCTGGCGGAGACCGAAAGAGCCTTTCCATTGCTGCAGCCTCCATCGTGGCCAAGGTGCACCGGGATCGACTCATGGACTGCTATCATGAGATGTACCCCGTGTACGGCTTCGACCGGAACAAGGGCTACGGCACCGCCGGGCATCGTGAGGCCCTGCGCCGTCATGGTCCATGCCCGCTCCATCGAAGAAGCTTTGCGGGCGTGAAGGATGTCCATCCCGGGCGGGAACACCGATTCCCGTGAGCGCCAACCGGCAGGAAAAAGGAAGGCAATCAGAGGAGATCGCCGCGGGGTTCCTCAAGGGTCAGGGGCTGGAGATCGTCGCTCGCAACGTTCGATGTCTTCTGGGCGAAATCGATCTGGTTGCCTGGCACGGCAAAACCGTGGTCTTCATCGAGGTGAAGTCCCGTCACTCGCAGGGCTACGGCACACCACAGGAAATGGTCTCCATCGCCAAGCAGAAGCGATTGACTAGGCTTGCTCAGTGGTATCTCAAAAAGCACAACCTGCTGAGGCAGCCCGCCCGGTTTGATGTGGTGGCGATTCAATGGATGGAAGGAGAGCCCGTGGTGACCTGGATCGCCAACGCCTTTGCAGCCATCGAATGAGGGGAGGGATCCAGTGGGCTCAGGAACCCTCTATGTGGTATCGACCCCCATTGGAAATCTTTCGGACATCACCCTGAGGGCCCTCGAAGTCCTCAAGTCGGTGCAGTGCGTGGCCGCCGAAGACACCCGCCATACGCTGAAACTCCTCACCCACTACCAGATCCGCAAGCCCCTCATCAGCTACCACAGCCACAACCTGTCAGGGAGAGGTCCGGCCATTTTGGCCAGGCTCCAGGCAGGCGAGAGTATCGCTCTGGTCACCGATGCGGGAACTCCAGGCGTTTCGGACCCGGGCGCAGATCTGATCCGGCAAGCTCTGGAGTGCGATTACCCTGTCTCGGTGATTCCCGGCCCCACCGCTTCGGTCGCCGCCCTGGTGATCTCCGGTTTGCCCACCCAGCCTTTCGCGTTTCTCGGCTTTCCTCCACCCAAGGGCAGCTCTCGCGAGCGATTCTTCAGCCGAGCCAGTGCCCTTCCCATGACCCTGGTGCTCTACGAATCGGCCAGGCGACTGAACAGGACACTTTCCGACATCCTTGGCTTCTGGGGAAATCGGAGAATCGCCGTGGCCAGAGAGCTCACCAAGCTTCATGAGGAGGTCTTCCGTGGATCCGTTTCCGAGGCTCGGGACCATTTCGGCGAGACTGTTCGGGGCGAAGTGACGCTGGTGGTGGCCGGCGCCGAGCCGGAGGCTTCGGCTTCAGAAGCGGAAGCGGAGGTCTGGAAAGCAGAGCTTGAACATCTGCTCACAGGGCAATCCATGACTACCCGGGACGCCGTCGCCCTCATCGCGGCCAGGTTCCACCTTCCCCGCAGGACAGTGTACGAGGCGGCGCTCAAATCCCGTAAATGAAGAAGGCCCGGTCGCTTCCGGACTGTGAAACGGGAGCGACGGGGCCTTGATGACTTGGGAGTGAGCCTCAGAAGTTCTTAGTACAGGCCCACACAAAAGGGCGTTCCTACTCACCGTTTTCATCGCACGTCATCCCCGCATGCTTTGGGCGGGGATCCTCTTCCTTGTTGATATCCATCACCATCACCGTACCCGCTGCGGTCCCGTCGCTTTTCCAGAGCCCGATGCCACTCACCCCGTCGCTGGCAGGAAAGAATGCCGTGTCGTTCAAGGTGACGACGGTTCCAATATCCGTCAAATTGGAGGCCAGACCTGAGATCTCCGCCGTGGAAGCATTGCCGGCCAGGATCTCCTCAGAAGTAGCCTGTCCCCATGCAACAGCTCCGCCCAGGGTGCTCATGACCAGCACTTCAGCCACGAAGCCCAACCTGCCATTACGCCAAGCCTTCATGTCGTTTCCCTCCAACCCTCTAACCTTTTTTTACATCAGCTTTTTCCTTCATGAGACGGTAAGCTTTCCAGGAGGCACTGTCGCAGACACAGCACAGGGGCAGCTTTTCACCATCTTCATCGCAAACATGTTCATTTGCGCAACCATTGCAACGGTATGTACCTGCCTGCACTTCGGTTCCCGCTCCAATGTGCTCTTTGGCCATACATGTATCCCCTTGTTCAGTGCTCTCGTTTCTCTGCTCAAATCCTTCGTGCCGGGGGGGCGGGCACTGAACCCGCTGGAATTGCCTGTTTGACAGGCACAGGCCGCATCAAAGGCCGGTGCGCTTCGAGCTGGATCTATCTGGCGATCCTTTCGCACAAATAATGCAAACGGTCAAGATGACTTTCCTTGCACTTCATGATGATCCCTCCTCGGGAACGCCGTGACCGGGCTTCCAGTCCCCACCGACAGGGCTTTGGCCGCACTCCCCTGGCTGACCGCTATTTCAAGGTGGCCGCTGCTTCCAATGAGGGCGACCAGCCGTCCTGCAGGAGTCTCACCGTAGGTCCTGCTGAGGCCGGTCACGGTCGCGACGCCTGGGAGACTCACCCCCCAGCTGGTGGGCTCTTCCCATCCGCCCAGGTCCTGTTCGGTGATATTGGTGATGAGGTTTCCAAAATGATCGATGTGGACGATCTCCCCGAACAGGTCGCCCCCTTTCCACTCCGCGCAAACCCAGGAGGCGGTATGGGGGGAACAGGTCGGGCCGAAACTCTCGAATCGGACGCCGCAGGCCAGGTGCGCCGCCACCGGAGCAAAGAGGTCACGGCCGTGGAACGTGTGGGACACCACCTGCCGCCACGTTTCCGGGTTTTCCAGAGAGCGCGACTCCCAGTCCTTCCGCATGCTCAACACCCAGGAGAGAAGGCCGTTGTCGGGGCCGATCAATATGCGGCCGCATTCCATCCTCACCGCCAATGCCCGACGCTCCGTGCCGACTCCCGGATCCACAACGGCCAGATGTATCGTATCCCGCGGAAATGCATCGCAAACCGTCTTGAGCAAATAGCTTCCCGATCGGATGTCGAAGGCAGGCACCTGGTGGGTGATATCCACAATTCGAACTTCCGGGCACAGGGTGAGGATCACCCCTTTCATGCTGGCCACGTAACCATCGGAAAGCCCGAAATCCGTCAGCAGGGTGATGATGGAATGGCGGGTATGGTCAGCTCCGCGAATGATCACTGGTCTCCTGCTGCCGGCGGATGAGCTCCGGCGTCGCATCATCGTACTCCTTTCGAAGCTGAAGCAGGATGATCGCACCGATCACGAGGATTCCTCCGGCAATCTGGAGGGGCTCGAGGGTTTCACCCAGTGCAAGGAAAGATATCAATCCGGCACTGATGGGCTCCAGCGTGGCCGTGATGCTGGCCCGCGTGGAGCGAATCAGATTGATGCCCTGGAAGTAAAGCCCAAAAGGGACGAGGGTTCCCAAAATGGCCACGTAACAGATGAGAAACCATTGGAGGGGCGGATAGTGATGTCTCGCCAGGTCGATCGGGGGGGGCGCCCCTTTCCAGAAGAAATTCAGAATGTTCCAGAAGAGTGCGGCAAAGATGATCGAATAGAACAGAACCGTCCAGGGGCTGTAACGACGCATCCCCCGCTCGCTGGAGATGGAATAACCGGCGAAGGCAACCGCCGAGATCAGACCCCAGAGAACTCCCTCGCGATTCAGAGCCAGAAGTTCCAGATTGTAGCCTCCCACCACAAGATAACAGCCGGCAGTGGCCCCCACCACGGCCATGAGGGTGGCACGGCTCAGGTGATCCCCGAGGAACAGAATCGCATGGAGTGCAATGAGCACCGGAGCCAGGTACTGCAGCAGGACGGCCGCCGCAACATTGAGCTTGCTGATGGTGATGAGGTAGGTGAAGTTCACCATGGCCAGGCCGGCAACCCCGAGTGCCATGAAGTAGGGAATATCGCGAGGGGAGATGGCGAGCAGGGAACGGTTTCGAAAGGCCAGCCAGAGCAGCAGCAGGACTCCCCCAAGGGTGACCCGGGCCTGTGTCAGCTGGAGCGGCGTCATGCCATTGGTGAAGAGATACTTGGCCGATGCCCCTGAAACCGCCCAGAGCAGGGCGGCCAGTGCAACGAAGAGATACCCTCTGCGAGGAACCGGTGAATGCGGCGGCAACGAAGGCGCTCCAAATCCCAATCTGAGCCGACCAGCTCGATGCAGGTCAAACCTGCACCGCATGTGGGCATCGATTCAAACAAACCCCGTCTCTCCCCTTCTCCGATTCCTACATTTGGTAAGGAGATGTCCCCGTTCTTACCATAAAGGAAGAAAGATTTCAGCCTGTGGAGGTTGAAATTATGCTTGAGAACCGCTAGGTTCATGGAGCTATGGTCTGGCTATCATAACAGGCCCTTGGGGAAGATTACCGCCCGATCCACGCGTTCAGGACGCTTCAAATCCTGCGGCGAGATTCCCCGTCATTCACGGGACACGGACATGATGATGAGAATTGGGGATCCATCGGGAGCAGGCGATGCTCGCCTCAGGACTTCGATGGAGCATCACGATGACGATGATCGGGCGAGGAGGCAGAATGGCCGCTCAGGGAAGTCTGGAAATCGGTGAGCTGACGCAGTTTGCTTTGGACACGGTGCGAAGTGCGGGCAAAGAAGCCTTGCGTTTTTATGGAAAAGGCAATCTGCAGACCAAGTTCGACTCGGAGCTCGTTACCGAGGCCGAGCTGCGATTGGTCGATCTCTTCAAGGATCGCCTGAAGGCCAGCTTTCCGGAGCACGAGATCTTCGGGGATGGGATGCCTTCCACGGAATATGAGCATGGCTCCAAGCGCTATTTGTGGATCTATGATGCGCTGGACGGGATCGCCAACTTCCAGGCCGGCATTCCCATCTGGGGAATCTCCCTGGCGGTGCTCGAAAACTTCTGGCCGGTCTTTGGGGCTTTCTACATGCCCGTGACAGGGGACCTTTTTCATGCGAGGGCAGAGGAGAAAGCCTATTGGGGCAATGAAGTCGTCCACATTCCCGAGCAGGATGAGATCAGCAATGAAAGCGTCCTCCTGACCTATTCACGCTTCCACAATCATTACCGATCCACTTTTCCCGGCAAGATCCGAAACCTCGGGTCCACAGGGGCTCACATCTGCTACGTCGCCCGCGGTCGCGCGGAGGGCGCCTTGCTGGCTCATGTTTCGTTCCAGGACCTGGCAGCGGCTCAAATCATCCTGTCCGCGGCGGGAGGCAGGATCTGCAAACTGGATGGCAGCGAATTCCATCTCAACGACTACCTGGACGGCGAGCAGATCGTTGAGCATCTGCTGGCTGCGCCTCAGGGCTCGCACACCTCCATCTCCGCCTATCTTCAAACGATGGAATGAGGGCGGCACCCTGCTGGACCGGTGCCGTCACTCCCGTGACACAGGGAGGTTCGTGAGGAGCTCATCCAGGCGCAGCTCGATCTCGGAAAGCTCCTGCTCCAAGGATCTCTGCTTGTCCCCGGCCAGGTCTTGTGGAGCGGTTTCCAGCAGGGTCTTCAACGTCTGTGCTTTTCGAAGGAGGGCCGACGCGCGCTCAAGGCTGGCCTGGCTCACCTTCCCGACCTTCACTTCGACACGGGGGGCAGCCGCCCCGAGATCAATGATCTCCCCCAAGGATGGCACATGCACTCGATACCCGAACCGCTGGCGCACCACAGCGGCAAACTGCTGGGACGTGCTCTCCTCTCCGTGGATCACAAAAACACGCATATCGGGGCTGTCGAAATGACTCAGCCAGTCCAGGAGATCGGTTTGGTCGGCGTGGGCAGAGAAGCCCCCGATGGTGAAGACCTTTGCCCTCACCACGATGCTCTCCCCGAAGACCCGAACGGATGACGCCCCTTCCACGATCGTTCGACCGAGGGTCCCTGCGGCCTGAAAGCCCACCACCACCAGGGACGCACCCTTCCGCCAAAGGTTGTGCTTCAGATGATGCTTGATTCGGCCCGCTGTGCACATGCCGTTGCCGGCAATGACGATGGCGGGGCCGGTGGTCAGGTTGATGGCCATGGACTCCTCGGCGGTCCGGGACATCACCAGCTGCGGGAAATCAAAGGGATCATGACCTTTATTCAACACGGCCAGGGTTTCGTCATCATAGAAATCGCGCATGCGCCGAAAAATGGATGTGGCTGCGATGGCCAGCGGGCTGTCCAGAAATACGGGCATGCTGGGGATAAGTCCTTTCCGAAAGAATTCCCCGAGCAGGAAAAGCAGTTCCTGGGTTCTGGCCACGGCGAAGGCCGGGATCATCACCTTTTCGCCATGCTGGTGACTGTAATGGATGGCCTCGATGAGCTCATTTTTGCTGTCTTCGAGGGATTTGTGGTTGCGATTGCCGTATGTCGACTCCATGAGGAGCGTGTCGGCACTCTTGACAAAATGAGGGTCCTTCACGATGAGCTGGTGTTTGTGTCCCAGATCCCCTGAGAAAACCACTTTGTGAGAGGGCGCTTCGCTGCCGCACCAGACCTCCAGGATGGACGAGCCCAGGATATGGCCGGCATTCCGAAAACAGAAGCTCAGTTCGGGTGAGAGGTCCACCCGTTCATCCACTTCAACCACTTCAAAGAGCGGAAAGCAATCTTCCGCTTCTTTCACGGTGTAAAGCGGAGCAACATCCGGTTTGCCGCGTCTCCGGTTCTTGCGGGATTCCCATTCGGCCTCCATTTCCTGGATGTGCGCCGAATCCAGGAGGAGTATTTTCACCAGTTCTGCCGTAGGGAGCGTCATGAAGATTTTTCCCCGGAACCCGTCCTTCACCAGTTTCGGGATTCTTCCGCAATGATCGATGTGGGCATGCGTCAAAAAGAGCGCGGCGATTTGCCTTGGGCTGAACCCCCATTCCTTGCGGTTGAGGGCCTCCATCTTCGCCCCCCCCTGGAAAAGACCGCAGTCGATCAGATACTGCTTTCCATCGTCGAGGAGGAAGCAGGACCCCGTCACACAGCGGGACGCACCGAGACATTTTATTCTCATCCATCACCTTTCGTCATTTCTGCCAGCATCATGCTTCAGATCATGGTCATTGCCAACGGCTAATGCCATCTCCGGCAGGACTTGTCACTGAAATTCAGTCAAAGATGTCCGACCACGAAAAGCATTTATGACACACTTTGCCACCCTGGCGTCTCATTTTTGACACATAAGCATGGGTAAAGGAGGTGATGGCAGACTCGTGGCCCCAGGAGGCTCCTGGTTGCCATCCCGATGCGTCGTCAAGATTTCGACTCTCAGCTCAAAAGGCGGGTATCGGTACCGCAAGGAGGCACCGGGTGGACAGGGCTCCCCGAAAGGCCGTGCAAGACCCCCCTTCGCCCTGCGGAAGGATGAACAGGATGCAATAGCAAGGCATTCGCGCCAGCGGGAAAACCCTTCCCCTCCCTGTGCGAAAATTGCCGCCTCCCTGATGGCGGCAGCCGGCTATCAGGCCGTCATCCTTGTCAGCTTTTCATTTCCTGGAGCGCGCAGCTCAGCTGGCGCTGTCGTTCACTGGGCAGTAGATTTCACTGGCAGCCATGGCCTCCTCGCCTCTACGAACGCTCTGCGCCAGTGCAATGGCCACAAATGCAGCCAGATTCCCTACAAAAAGTCCGGCTAGAAAATACAACCAACCCATGGCAGTCTCCCCCGGTCATCTGTATACTACTGTAAATGTTTTACGACTGTTTTCCAATATGACGGCAGACATAAGCAATAAGTCGGCCACTTGGGCCATTTCTATTCGTCATCAGCTGCTTTTCCAGAAGGGTGCAGATCTTTTGGAAGAACGATCAGAAGCGAACCCGGAGGGTTCAAAGCCATTAGCCATTAGCCGGTGGTTGAGTCCGCCATAGCGGGCGATACCACCGGAATACGAACGGGATAACGATTGCACCCCGGAGGGGTCAAAGCAGGGTACACCCCGGAGGGGTCAAAGCCATTAGCCGGTGGTTGAGTCCGCCATAGCGGGCGATACCACCGGGATACGAACGGGATAACGATTGGACCCCGGATGGGTCCCAGCAAGGGTACACCCCGGAGGGGTCAAAGCCATTAGCCGGTGGTTGAGTCCGCCATAGCGGGCGATACCACCGGGATACGAA
>Ga0105094_10000153_pt1 | contig 30514 bp, 29 predicted proteins | sample PPLLak1March2015_2_FD_87023 | JGI IMG/M metagenome (GOLD analysis project Ga0105094, IMG submission 87023) | Freshwater sediment microbial communities from Prairie Pothole Lake near Jamestown, North Dakota, USA - PPLs Lake P8 Core (3) Depth... | ecosystem: Environmental > Aquatic > Freshwater >...
CTGAATATGCTGCCCGCGTTGCTGGCCAAGGCCCCGGCGCTGTATGAGGAGTTTGCCTCCGGCATCCGCACCAACCTCTCGTTCGATCAGATGCTGTCCCTGGGCTCGCTTGCCTTGCAGCTCCCCAAGGACAACATCCGGCGAGGCGTGATCTCGCCGCCGGACATGGTCACCATGGAGATCTTGCCCACCGGCGCCGAAGTCCTGCGCCCGATCCCCAGCGAGATCCGCCGCCTGCGCGATGAGTTATTCGCCGAAGCCAGCGCTGTCGGTCCGTCTGTGCCGGTGGACCAGCCGGTGGAAGCGGCCAAGGTCGAGAACCCGCGCGTGCGTGTCCTGAACGGCTCCGGCGTGGAGGGCCTGGCGACCACGACTGCCGACTACCTCACGTCGCAGGGGATCACGGTGATCGACGTCGGCAATGCCGACCGGCTGGATTACGAGAAGTCGCGCATCTTCGTCCATAACGCGACCTTTCCCTACACCTTGCGTTTCCTGGCCGAAATGCTGAACCTGTCACAAGGCCAAATCCTCAGCCCGGTGGCGCCGTCGGGGGATGTCGACCTGGTGGTGGTACTCGGAGCGGATTGGGCCTACGCTGCCATTCAGGGCGCGCTGCCCTGACCAGGTCGGCCGCATGAAGCGCGTGACGTGACGCCGGCAGCCGCCGGCGTCGCTTGATTCCTGGACACAAGCTGCACTGGGTTCGACCGGGGGGGCGCGGAATGCTGCGGCGGCCGAGGGTGCGGGGCTAGATCGGGAAGAGAAGCACTGCGATCAGGCCGACGCCGATGCCGATCGCTGCGCCAGCGGCGATGTCCGAGAGGAAATGGACACCAAGCGCCACCCGCGCCACGCCGACGAGCGGGGCCCAAATCCAAAGGATGGGTGCCAGCCAGGCGGGGCCCCAACCCAGCGTGAGGACGGCCAGCAGAAAGGCGCGGGCAGCATGTCCGCTCGGGAACGAGTGTGGATCGGTCGCCCGGTAGATCTGCCCCCATTCACCTTCCGGTCGGGGGCGCCGGATGATCTGCTTCAGCGCCAGCACCACGACCGCCAGCAGTGCAATTGCGGCGGCCATCGCCAGGGACCAGGCGCGGGCGGTCGACGAACCGAGCAGCCAAACCAGCCCCAGCCCGAGGAGCCAGAACCAGGAGTCGCCCGAGTGGGCCAGCCACGCGGCCAGGCGGCGCAGCACCCGGGCGTCCGCCGGGATCCGCAGCGCCAGCGAGCGGCGGACGTCTGCCGCGAGCACCCGGTCCAGCCTCATTCTGACATCAGCCGGTGCGCGACTGGAGCTCGCTGCGCACGATCTCCAATTGATAGGGCTTGTCGACATCCATTCCGACCTCGGCAAACGGGCAGCGTTGTGCCTTGCCGCGCAAGCCAAGCCGATGGCCGATTCTCCGCTCGGCCCACTCCACGGTTGCCATGTGGAGCAGAAGCATCAGCGCCGTGTCCGGGCCGAGCAGGAGGGCTTGCTTAAGGGCATTCTTGCGCGCCGCCAGCAGCCGGTCCCACAGGGCATTGTCCGAGCTCAGATCCAGGCGCACGCCATGGATGTCCCCGCCGCAGGCCTCAATGTCCTTCATGCGGACATACGAACGCCGCGAGCCCGGGAAGCGCGCCTCCATCACGCTGCGCTCGATGATGCAGTAGTCCAGGTCCACTCCCGCCCGCTCGATCTGGTCGGCGCGGAAGGTGACCATTTCAGGGGTGATCAAGGGGATGTCGGCCGTCGACATCAAGAGATGCTCGGAGGTCCCACCGAGGGCGCCGGCAGCCTCGATCCCAGCCCGGGAATTGGCGAGCAGGCTGCCCTGCTCCGGCAGGTAGGTGAGCGGCTTGCCGGAGATCAGCCCATGTGTTTCGTCCAGTCCGACGAGGATGAGGCGTTCGATCCTGGGGGATCCTGCCACCGCATCCAGAACCCACTGAACCATCGGGCGGCCCCCTACTTCGATCAGGCTCTTGGGCCGACCCTGCGAGAACGAGGCGAGCGGGTCGACTGCAGTGGGAGTGCCGCCGGCGACGATCAGTGCGTCCATGCTATCTCTCCTTCCAGTGATCAGGAAGTGGCAGGCGCGCTTCCCCCCAAGCTCACTGGGCGGGCGGCTTTTTCGGCTCCCGACCCGTCCGGGCGGGGCGGTCCCAGCCAAAACGGGCCAGGTCGATCCTTCCGTGTGCATCGAAGACAACCCCTTCGAGCCGGAGAAGGTGCCGTTGCAGTGCCGGGCCGAATCCTGGCCGTTGGCTGATCTGTCCGTGGGAGTTGACCACTCGGTGCCATGGCACGTCCTCCGGGCAGCGAGTCAGGGCGTCGCCCACCCAGCGCGCCCGCACACGCGCGTAGCCCAGCGGATCGACCCCTGCCGGAGGTGGGATGCGGGCGGCAATGTTGCCATAGGTCACCACCCGGCCGGAGGGAATCCGGCGCACCAGGCTGAACACCTGCCGGCCGAAGGCGGTCATGCTCTTGGAGCGAGTCATCCCCTTCCCCCGGGGCGTAGACAGACTGCGCGGTCAGGGATTCAGTGGACGAAGCTGCGGCTGCAGCTCGAGCCGGTCCAGCAATTCCTGAAGCTCGCCCTGGTTGAGCGGCCGACGCTTGCCGGAGACGGCGACCAGGGCGGCTTCGAGCAGATTGGTCCCGAAGGTGCGGCCGTCAAGCACGGGGGTGGAGGTCACCAGGTGGCTGCACCCCCAGGATCGGAACAACTCGACATCTTCGACGGTCGTGGTGTTGGTGACGATGATCTTCCCCGGCAGTTGGTCCGGTGCGTAGCGCTTGATGAAATGGGCATCGCCGGCGATCACTTTCGCCCACGCGTAGTGCTCACCCCAACGTGGGGTGCGAACCTCCTGCTTGTCACCGGTCGGGTACAGCCAATGAAACGGCAGGCGGCCGGCAATGGGCAAGACCACCGCCGCCAGGCGCTTGAGCGCCGTCTCCGAGCGGACGGCAATTGGCAGGCCGAGGGCGAACATCAGATCGCCGAACACGCACTCGTATCCGGCATGGTAAAACGACATCGCCATCCCCCAGCGGTCAGCGCCGGAGGTCACCAGGGCACGGCGTGGCGTAACCTGATCCCCCAGCCGGGCATCGAGCAGCGGCGCCAGTTGCCGTTCAAGGGTGTTCTTCAATCCTCCGCCGTCGACCACCGGCGTCTGCTGAATGTAGCGCACCATCGGACGGACGGAGTAGAGCGGATACCACTTCTGGTCGACACGGCATCCCAGGTCCGCGCCGCCGACACCGAAGGCATCGACCTGGCCATCGAGCTCCTGGAACAGGCGGGCGGCGCGCTCCATGTCGCCGTCGGTCCCGATCCGTTCGAGATGGATGCGTTCGCCGAGGAGTTCGATCTCGGCCGCTTTGTCGCGGCGCGACGAGCCGATGCTGATGCTGACTACTCGCTTCACGAGCAGGCTCCTGTGGGGTGCGCCGCCTCTCGCCGGGTGCGGAAGGCGTTCAAGGCGTCTGGGGCACCTGCCGGGATTCGCCAGGCGCCCGGGGCAGGCTTTGGGCCGTGGGAGGTTCCGGGTGCGTCGCCGGCTAGGATATCACACGGGCATCGGCTCGTCCCCGCGGTAGTGTCGCAGATGCGGGAAGCGCACCGCCACCCAGCCGGTCGCGAGCAGGCTGGCAATGCCGCCGCTGACCACCGCAGCCGTGGCGCCGAAGAGTTGGGCGACCACGCCCGCTTCGACCTCTCCCAGCTGTGGTCCGCCATGGAAGAACACCTGCATGATCCCGGTCATGCGTCCGCGCAGGCGGTCGGGTGTCTGCAACTGCCGGAGCGTGTTGCGAATGATGGTGCTGACCGCGTCCGTCAGGCCGGTCAACGCCAGTGCGGCAAAGGTCAGTGCGAAGCTGCGTGACAGGCCAAAGAGGATCGTTGCCAGGCCAAACCCGGCGACGGCGAGCAGCAAGATCCGTCCCTGGTTGGAAAGCTGGCGGCGGAAGGCCAGAAAGAGCGAGGCCGCCCCGGCGCCGACCGAGGGCGCGGCCACCAGCCATCCGTAGCCGACGGCGCCGACGCGCAAGATGTCCTTGGCGAAGATCGGCAGCAGGTAGGTTGCCGAGGCGAAGAAGGTGGCGAAGAAGTCCAACAACATGCTGGAGAAGATCAGCGGCTGGCCCACAACGTAGCGCAGCCCTTCCCTGGCGGAGGCCGTCAATTCACGCGGCTGCCAGATGCTCCCGGCGGCGGGCCGGGACAGCTGCTGCGCCACGGGCCCGATGGCGACCAGGGCGATGATCACCGCCAGGAAGCTGACGGCATTGATGACATACACCGCGCCCACTCCGACGGTTGCCAGCACTGCGCCGGCCAGCACCGGTCCCAGGATCGAGGCCAGATGGTAGACGGTGGCGTTGATGCCGAAGGCGCTGGGCAGCACTTCGCGAGGCAGCAGATTGGGGATCAAGGCCTGGCGGGCGGGCAGGTCGAAGGTCAACACCGCTGACATCATCGCCGTGATCAGGTAGATGCTCCAGAGCTGCGCCCGCCCGGCAAGCGTCAGCAGGCCGAGCAGCAGTGCCAGCAGCGCCAGAGTGGACTGAGTCACCAGAATCAGCCTGCGCCGGTTGAGCGCATCGGCGGCGACTCCGGCGATCAGGGAGAAGACAATCACCGGCAGGATGTTGGATAGCCCGACGCCAGCCAGCGCAATCGGCTGTCCATTGAGGTCATGGACCTGCCAGAGCACCGCTGCGGTGTGCATGCGGGTTCCGGAAACGGAGATCAGCAGTCCGAGGACGAGCAAGCGGTAGTTGCGATAGTGAAGGGCAGGTGGGATCAAGGTGTGTCCTGCAGCATGGGATGCATCGGCTCCAGATCAGGCGACGGCGCGGGGCCGGAAGCACGTCAGGTGCCCCAGTCGCGCAGGTAAAGGAAGTCATAGCCGATGGTTCGGTTGCTCAGCTTGGCGATCGGCGGGGGCAGCCGCTTGTACTGGTTGCGTCGGATGCGCTCGATGACCTGCTCGACGAGCTTCGCCGAGAACCCCGCCTCGACGCAGGCCTGGGGCGAGTAGCGCCCATCGACCAGGAGCAGCAGCAGCCGGTCGACTTGTTCGTAGGTGAAGCCGAGCTCGCCTTCGTCGGTCTGGCCTGCCCACAGGTCGGCGCTGGGCGGCTTGGCCAGGATCACCTCGGGCACGCCCACGGCGCGCGCCAGCTGGCGGATCTGTGTCTTGTACAGGTCGCCAAGCGGGTTGAGGGCGCAGGCCGAGTCGCCGTAGAGCGTGGTGTAGCCCAGCAGGATCTCGGTCTTGTTACCGGTGCCGACCACCAGCCCCTGGAACTCCGCCGACTGATCGTAGAGCAGGATCATGCGCAGCCGGGCGAGGACATTGCCGCGACGGATGCTGCCGGCATCCGGAACCAACTCGAACAGCGCATCGGCCATCGGGGTCACCGGCAGGGTCTTTTCCTGGACGCCGGTGGCGCGCACCACCAGTTCGGCGTGCTCGTACGATTCCGGCGCCGAGGTCTTGTAAGGCATGCGCACGGCGAGCACGTTCTCTGGGCCCAGGGCCTCGGCCGCCAGGTAGCAGGCCAACGCCGAATCCACCCCGCCGGAAAGGCCGATCACGCCATGGCTGAAACCGGCGCGCTGGATCTCGGTCCGCAGAAACTCCACCAGGATCTGGCGTGCCAGATCGGTGTTGATCGTCAGGTCGGGCGCTGGCTCAGTCATGGCCACCTTCCTTGCCGCCGGCTTGTCCCGCGCCGGAGGCTTGCATGCGCAACAGTTCGCGCAGGGTAAGAGCAGTACGCTCGTCGCGCAGCAGCGGAAGGCGGGTGCGGGTGCGGGACAACTGGGCGAGATCGAGTTCGGCCAGCGTGACCGCCTCCTGGTGATAGGGACTCTGCGCCACCCGCCGCCCATCCGGATCGAACACAGTCGAGCCGCCCCAGAAGTTCAATCCGTCCTCGAAGCCGACCCGATTGGCATGCGCCACGAACACGGTGAACAGGCTGGCGTACGCCTGGTTGATGTGCTCCACCCAGCTCGCCGAGGCGAGGCGGGGGTCGGCGCTCAGGCCGCGTCCCGGGGAGGCCGAGGCGAAGTACAGCAAGTCCGCGCCGTCCAGCCAGAGCAGGTACGGCGGAGAGGCGTGCCAGAAGTCCTCGCAGATCAACATGCCGACGCGACCGAAACGGGTGTCGAAGGCACGCACGGAGTCGCCCCAGGCAAAGAAGCGCCCCTCGTCGAACAGGCCGTACGTCGGCAGGTACACCTTGCGGTGGATGTGCACCAGTTCGCCGCGCGAAAGGTAAGCGGCGGCGATGAAGAACCGGCTGCGGGCGTCGGCCTCGACAAAGCCTGCAATCAGATCAATCCCCCGGCTGGCCTGCAGCAGGTGACGAAAGACGGGGTCCTTGGTGTTGGGCCGCAGGGCGACGGTCGGCGTCAGGTCCTGCAGCGCGTACCCGGTCAGGGAGAGCTCGGGAAATTGGATTAGGTCAGCGCCGGAGGCCCTGGCTTGCCTGGCGAGCGCCAGATGCTTCTCGAGGTTGCCCTGCACATCTCCCAAGCGGGTGCTGATCTGTGCTATGGCAAGCGTGAAACGGCCCGCTGACTCACGCACGCTGGAGTGCCTTTCGGTGCAGGGCGAAGGCCAGCATGCTCAGCAGCGCAACCGCCGTCCAACCCAGCGCCTCCAGGCGCATGCCGACCAGGGCAGCCGCCGGATCACCGCGCACGAACGAAAGCGCCAGACCACTCAGACTGATACTGAGCAAGGCGACCAGGGATGGAACGCCAGTGGGCAGGGCGGTCGCTCCCCTGCTGAGCAGGAAGAGCAAGGGGGCAAGACAGGCCAGTGCCCCGGCCGCCTGGGTTGGCCAGCGCGGCAGGCGCACCTGCATCGGGCCTGGCAAGACGGGCAGCCGAAATGGCCCAGCGGCCGGGAGGCCGAAGGCGCAGGCGTCGAACAAGCACCCAACCCATGCCGCCGCAGCGACGAGCAAGGCCGGCGCGGCGAGGGCATCGGCCAGCGGCCAGACGGGCTGGCGGCTCGCGATGGCAAACAGCCCCAGGCCGCAGACGGCGCCGAGCACGGCGCCCGGGCCGCTCAGCCCGCCACGCCACAGCCGAACGACCTCCCAGACATCCTGGTTGAAGTAGGCGGAGTGGGTGAGGACAAAGCCCAGGCGGGCGCCCAGCAGCCCTCCCGCCAGGGCGGCCAGCCCGGCCTCAAAGGCCGCACCTGGCGGGCCGCCAGCACTTCGGCTCGGGAGGGCCCGGGGCTGCGCCGGGGCGGGGAGGAGCAGCCAGGCGAGCCCGGCCACGACCGCCAGCGTCAGGATCCACGGGAACGCGTTCGACAAGCCTCACCCCAAGGGATCGCGGCGAATAATACCACCGGGGTGCGCTCTCCGGTCGGCCCGCCGGCCGGGAGTGCCTGCGAACTGGCGTGCTTGGCCGTATAATGCCCCGTGCCCCCGGAGGGCACCCCCATGCCAGACCTGACCATCAACCCGGTTCGCACGGCAGCCGATCTGGAGACGTTCGCCTACTTCCCGTGGACCGTCTACCGGAGTGACCCGTGGTGGGTTCCGCCGCTGATCAGTGAGCGACGCAAGCTGGTCGACCGCGAGCGTTTCCCCTTCTTTGAACACAGCCAGGCGGAGTTCTTCGTCGCCAGGCGCGGCGACCGGGTAGTCGGAACGATCGCCGGCATTGCCAATCGGCGCTACAACGAATTCCACACCAGCAATGTGGGCTGGTTTGGGTTCTTCGAGGTACTCGAGGATCCCGAGGCGGCTGCCGGCCTGCTGGCCACTGCCGGGGAGTGGGCACGGGCGCAGGGCTTCGAAGCTGTGCTGGGGCCGGCCCAGTACTCGACCAACGAAGAGGTGGGTCTGCTGATCGACGGGTTCGAGGACGCACCGCGCATCATGATGACCTACAACCCTCGGCGCTACATCGGCTACCTCGAGCAGGCTGGCTTCGCCAAGGCGATGGACCTGTTCGCCTACCGGACATCGATCGAGCACTTCCGCACCCACATCCCGCCCAAGCTCGAGCGTGTGGTCGGCAAGGTGATCGAACGCAACAAGTTCACCCTGCGCAAGGTGAACATGAAACACTTCGAGCGCGAGATCGAGCATGTCAAACGGCTGTACAACAGCTCCTGGGAGCGCAATTGGGGGTTCGTCCCGATGACCGAGCATGAGTTCGACCATCTGGCCGAGCAGCTCAAGCCGATCCTCGATCCGGACCTGGTGCTGGTGGTCGAGCACGAGGGGGAGCCGGTGGCCTTCGGGCTGACGCTGCCGGACTTGAACGAGCCGCTGGTCAGGGCCTACCCCCGGCCGGGAACCCCTGAATTGCTGACGATGGGCAAACTTGTCTGGCACTGGAAGGTGCGCCACACCCTGAAATGGCTGCGCGTGCTGGCGCTTGGCGTGCAGCCCGAGTTCCGCGGCCAGGGGGTGGACGCCATGCTCTACCTGCAGACCGCCCGCAACGCCTTTTCCAAGGGATATCAGTTCGTCGAGATGAGCTGGATCCTCGAGTCGAACGACATGATGAACCGCTCCATCCGCCTGCTCGGCGGAGAGGTGTACAAGACCTACCGGGTGTACGAGAAGCGTCTGTGATCGATCTGACCCTGCTCGAACAGACTCGCTGAGACCTCATTCTGACGGGATCTTCCGCTTGCCTGTCCACTCCGTCGAATACCTGCATGCCTCCTGGCGGGATCTGCGCGCCGTGCTGGCCCTCGAAGAAGCTTGCTTCGGCGCCGACGCCTGGCCGTGGATCGATGTGCTGGCCGCCCTCTCTCTGCCCGACGCGGTGAGGATCAAGGCTCAGGTCGGGGCGGAAGTTGTCGGCTTTGTTTTCGGCGAACGGCGGGACCGGCGGCGAGTCGGCTGGATTTCCTCGCTGGCGGTTGCGCCGGGCCACCGACGTCAAGGGATCGCCAGGGAACTGCTGCGGCGCTGCGAGCTCGAGCTGTCAACCCGGCAGCTGCGCCTTGCCCTTCGGCGGGCGAACGAAGGTGCCCTGGCGTTGTACCTGAGCGAGGGGTATCGCCAGAGCGAAGTGTGGCCGGCCTACTACCGCGATGGCGAGGATGGCCTGGTCATGGGCAAGTCGGGGGGAGCGAACGCGGGCTGACGGCGAGATCGCTTCTGCGGGCAGGCCAAATCTGATACAATGCGCCAGTTCAAGGGCGTTGTACCCTTCGCCCGGGGCGCCCGCAGGCGCCCAATCCTTGGAAGAAAGGGCTTGACCCCCATGAAAGTACTGCTGCTGAAAGACGTCTACAAGCTCGGCCGCGCCGGCGACATCAAGAAGGTCGCAGATGGCTACGGGCGCAACTTCCTGCTCCCGCAAGGGCTGGCGGTGATGGCCACCCCGGGTGCGCTGCAGCAGGCCGACCGTATTCGCCGCGTCGCCACCGAGGAGCGCGTCCGCCTCAACCAGGAACTGGGCGCCGTCGCCGAGCGTCTGAATGGGCTGCAGGTGGTCTTCCCGGCCAAGGCCGGCGAGACCGGCAAGCTGTACGGCTCGATCACCCATCAGATGATCGCCGAGGCGATTGAGAACGCGGTCGGTGTGCAGGTGGAGCGCCGGCAGATCGACTGCCAGCCGGTGAAGACGCTCGGGGTGCACAAGGCCCGCATCCGCCTGACGGTTGACCTGATTCCCGAGATCCAGATCGTGGTGCACCGCGAAGGCGAGCCCATCGAGTCGGCTTTTGAGCAGCAGAAGGTTGCCCCGGTTGTGGTCGAGACCGGCGATGAAGGCGCCGAGGGCGAGTCCGAGTCGGAAGCGGCGACCGTCTCCGAGATCGAAGCCGAACCGGAAGACTGACGCAGGGCGTGATCCCCGACGGCCTGCGCCCGGGGCACCGTCCAAGACCCGATGGATGACCTGGGAAACACGCTGCGCGATGCGCGCGAGCGCCTCGGCCTGACCCTGGAAGAGGTCGAGCGCGCCACCCGCATTCGCACCCATCACCTCGCGGCGATGGAGCGCGGGGATTGGGCCTCTCTCCCCTCCCCGGTGCAGGCCCGCGGGTTTCTGCGCAACTACGCCGACTTCATTGGGCTGGATCCGGGCGAGATCCTGCTGCGGTACGCCGAAGGGATCCAGGCCCGGCGGCCTTCGCCGGTCGCGGCCACCCAGCCCCGGACCGCCAGTGCGCCGCCAGGCGAAGTGCGGGTCAAACGTCCGCGGCTGATCTCGTCCGATATTGTCGTCGCCTCGGGAATCTCGCTGGCACTGCTCGTGCTGCTGGTCTGGGGCGCCTCGTGGGTTATGGCCAGCCTGCGCCAGCAGACATTGGAGGATGCCGGAGCAGAGGCGTTTCCGGCGCCGCTGCCTGAGATGGCGACGGCTTTCCCGCAGACACCGACCCCCGGCCTTCCGGGTGTGTTGGTGCTGGAAGAGGTGACGGCAGTCCCATCAATCACCCCCACACTCCCCATTGGCCCGATCGGCGCGCTGGGCCTGCGCCTGAATGTGGAGAAGGATGCCTTCCTCGTGGTGAACGTCGACGGACGCGAACAACTGCGAGCCCGCGCCCGCCCGGGCGATGTGTTTGACTTCCAGGGACAGACACTGATCGAAGTGCTGACCGGCAACGGGGGCGGCGTGCGGGTGATCTTCAATGGCAATGATGAAGGGCTGCTAGGGGTGTTCGACGAGCCGGTGGTGCGTCTGTACACCCAGCAGGGGGTGCTGACGCCGACGGCAACCATCACGCGCACGCCGACGGTCGGAGCGGCCACGCCCACGCCACTGCCGCCCACGCCCACGCCGCCCGGCGCAGGATGAACCTCCGCCGACTTCAATCGACGGGCGGCGCGGATCGCCCGGCGGGCCGGGGGCTGGCGCAACGGCTCATGATCCAGGCTGCGCAACGGGTGATTGTTGGCAGCCTCGTCATCGGCCTGGCCGCCTGCGCCGTGCCACCAGCTAGCCGGCCTATCCCGTCCACGTCCCCCTCACCGGTCGCCTCCGACTCCGCACCGGCGCCGGCCGAACGCACCGCCACCGCCGAGCCGGCCCCGACCGCAACCGCCCTCCCACAGGCGCCTCCCGCCACGACCTCGCCCTGCCCGGTCCAGGAGACCGGTGGGCTGATCAGCGAGCTGCAGCGGATCGGCGCCCAGATGCCTGGTTCGGGCTCGGAAGGCATGCGCGTGCCCAGCGTAGCGCAACTGCTGGCCTGGTCGGCCATCATCGAGGCTGCCAGCCGGAACGACCTTGAGACGGCCTGCCGCCTGATCGCGGCGCAGGGCTTCCCCTATCAGGTTGTCGAGTTCATCGACCGACCCCATCAATCTGAGCGAGTGGTGATGCTGAGGGAGAACCTGCCGGTCACCACAGGCTGGGGTACCTATGTGCTTCGTCCTGACCCGGGGCGCGACCTGTTGATTGAGGTTCCTCACCCGCTGGCGGACAGCAGGACGCGCACGGAAGGGGCGGTGCTGTTTCGCAGCCTGTCGGCGCGAGCGCTGCTTGTCGCCGGCGCTCATCGCTGTGCCAATGCCGCTCCTGCCAACTGCGGCGGGACGACGATCGCCTGTGGCCAGGTCGGGCCGTATCGGGAGTCCGATGTGGCGCACGCCACCCAGACCATGTTCCAGGCGGCGCACCAAGCCCTGGCAGCATGTGCTGGCGAAAGCCTGACGATTCAGTTGCATGGCAACAGTCTGGCCACCTGTCCCGACCTGTTCATCAGCAACGGCTCGACCCGGCCTGGCGAGGTCAGCCGAGCGTTGTATCGGGAAGCCCTGCGCGCCTGCTCCGATCGCACCGTCGACCTGGCCGATGGGGAGCAAGGCGAGTGCGGCTTCTACGGCAACGGGTCGCAAGCAAGCTATCATGCGCTGTGTGCGGAGGGCTGGGACATCACCATCTGCCCGGACACCCTGCGCCGCCCCGCTGGGGTCGAGCGCTACCTCTCGCTGGAACAATCGTGGGAACTGCGCCAGGACTACGCCTGCCTGGTGGAAGCCCTGGAGAAGGCGCTGAAGTGAGGCGGGTTCTCCGTCCCTCAGCCCCTGAACCCACCCTGCGCCGATGCCTGGCGCGCACACGCCGTGTAGGGGACCGCTGGCGGGGGCGGGAATCGAAAGCCCTGCGATGAGCCAGCGCTATCACCTGGTTTCGCTCGGCTGCGCAAAGAACACCGTCGACTCGCACTCGATGGCTCAACTGCTCGAGCGCGACGGGTTCCACAGCTCGCCATCGCCCGAGGACGCCGACGTGCTCCTGGTCAACACCTGCGGCTTCATCGGTCCGGCGCGCGCTGAGTCGCTGGATACCCTCCGCCAACTGGCGGCGGCGAAGCGGCCGGGCCAGCTGCTGATCGCCGCCGGTTGCCTGACGCAGCGCTACGGCGCTGAGATCGCCCGTCAGGTTCCGGGGTTGGACGGCCTGCTGGGTACTCGGCGCTGGATGGACATCGTCGCCCTGGTCGAGCGGGCGCGCCGCACCCGCCATCCGGTGTATGACTTGTCGGATGCGGCGACGGTCGCCATGGACAGCGACGGTATCCCTCGCACCGCCATCCAAGGGCGCAGTGCATACCTGAAGATTGCCGATGGCTGCCGCCGGCCGTGTGCCTTCTGTGCAATTCCCTTGATCAAGGGGACTGCCGTCAGCCGGCCGAAGCCTGCCATCCTGGCCGAGGCCCGCGCCCTTCAGGAGCAAGGGGTGCAGGAAGTGGTGCTGATCGCCCAGGACACGACCGACTATGGGCACGATCTGGGGGTCCGCGATGGATTGGCGGATCTGCTCGACGACCTGGCGGCGCATGTCCCCGACATCCCGTGGATCCGGGTGCTGTATGCCTACCCGGGCTACGTCACCGACCGGCTGATCGAGGTCATGGCCCGGCACGCCACGATCGTGTCCTACCTGGACATGCCGCTGCAGCACGCCCATCCGCGCTTGCTGCGAGCGATGCGCCGGCCGGCCAACGTCGAGTGGGTGCATCGCACGCTGGAGAAGATGCGCCGCGTCCTGCCGGATCTGGCGCTGCGCACCACGTTCATCGTTGGCTATCCCGGCGAGACGGAGGCCGAGTTCCAGGAACTGCTCGACTTTGTTGAGGCGACGCGCTTCGACCGGGTCGGTGTGTTCACCTTCTCCTTCGAACCCGGCACCGCCAGCCAGCCACTGGGCGATCCGGTGCCGGAGGCAGTCAAACAGGAGCGGCGGGATCGGTTGATGAGCCTGCAGCAGACGATCTCGCTTCAGAACAATCAGGCGCAGATTGGCCGGAGCCTGCAGGTGCTGGTAGAGGGGCGGGGCGATGGCCTGTCGATCGGCCGTTCCTACCGCGACGCGCCCGAGATCGACGGCATGGTCATTGTCGAGGGGGACCTGAATGTCGGGTCGATGGCACGGGTACTGATCCAGGGCGCGCTCGAGTACGACCTGACCGGGATCCCGCTCCCTGCATCTGGCGACGCCGGGCAAGGACATCCCCGGCGCGTCTGAGCTCGCTCGGGCCCGCCAATCCCCGCCCTGCAACCGCGAGCCGGATCCACACCGCGTGGCTCAGGGCGATGCCGTCAAGCCCCACGAATCCTGGTCGCTGCGGCGCGAGGCAGGTGAGCCCGGTCTCGAGCGAGATTCGCCGCCATGTCCTGCCAGCCGTCAATGCATGCGCTTCTCCGTGAAGGGTTGGGGGGCTGTCGGGACGCCGTTCCTGGCGCATCGGTGGGAGGCAGGCGGCAGGGCACTGGACCTCGGCGCAGCTGCGTTGCATGGCGACTTGTCTTCCGCATATCGTTTGATCAGCGTCAACTGTACCGAAGCGTGGCTCTGCTCGAGGGGCCAGGGGGAGGGAACCCGCCTGGCTTCCCCTCACCTCCGGAAGCGGTGGGTTGAGTGTGCATGGCGCCCGCAAGGTGAACCGGTGCACGGTTGCCGCGGCGCACCGCGCGCTCAAGGCGAGGTGGCGTTGGGTAGGGCAAGTTGGGCTTCGGCTTCAGGTGTTTTCGGTGAGAGTGCGGAGACTGCTCAGGGAAGCAAGTCCGGCGGGTCCTTCGGCTTGTCGCTCGAGTCGACCTCGCGCCACTCGGCGTCGACCACCGAGTTCAGGGCGCGGGTATGCTCCTGGACGATCTCCGGAGGACAGAGTTCGACAAACAGGTACGTTCCCAACCAGATGATCACGCCGTCGTCGATCGGTCCCGGGGCCAGGTCCGGGATAAACAGGTAGGCCAGCGCGCCGACTGGGAGGAGCTTGAGCAGGGGATTCACCCTGCGGTCAACCAGCAGACGCCCGATCAGCTTGATGCGGGACGACAGGTTCTCGAAGAAGCCCATGTCGCGTGGCGGCGGGAGCTGCCTGGGGATCTTGTCCGTCATTGTATTCCCTCTGGTGGGATTATACCGCCGGCGTGGCAGCAGGAGTGTTAGAATCTCGTCGGCAGATCGGCCATGCAGACCATCGACAGCCTCTCCCGCCCCCTGCGTGACCTGCGCATCTCGGTCACCGACCGTTGCAACTTCCGCTGCGTCTATTGCATGCCGCGCGAGATCTTCGGGCGCGACTACCAGTTCCTCGATCGCACCGAACTGCTGACGTTCGAAGAAATCACCCGGCTGGCGCGAGTGTTCGCCGACCTGGGCGTATCCAAGATTCGGCTGACCGGTGGCGAGCCGCTGGTGCGGCGCGACATCGAGCAATTGGTGGCGATGCTGGCCGGGATCCCCGGGCTGGATCTGACGATGACCACCAATGGCTCCTTGCTGCCGAGCAAGGCCGGCGGGCTGCGCCGCGCCGGCCTGCAGCGCGTCACCGTCAGCCTGGACTCGCTGGACGACCGGGTGTTTGGGACGATGAACGACGTCGATTTCCCCGTGGCGAGCGTGCTGGATGGGATCCGGGCGGCGGCCGAGGCCGGACTGGCGCCGGTCAAGGTCAACATGGTCGTCAAGCGCGGCGTCAACGACGACGGCCTGCTGCCGATGGCCGAGTACTTCCGCGGCACCGGCCATATCCTGCGCTTCATCGAGTACATGGACGTCGGCCAGACCAACGGCTGGCGGCTGGACGATGTCGTTCCAGCGGCGGAGATCGTGCGCCGCATCGACGAACGCTTCCCGCTCGAGCCCGTACAGGCGGCCTACCGCGGTGAGGTGGCCCGGCGCTGGCGCTACCGCGATGGGCAGGGGGAGATCGGGCTGATCGCTTCGGTAAGCCAAGCCTTCTGCCGCGACTGCACCCGGGCGCGCCTGTCGGCGGAGGGCCAGCTCTTCACCTGTTTGTTTGCCAGCCAGGGGCATGACCTGCGGGCCGTGCTGCGACAGGGTGCCAGCGATGCCGATCTGGCGGAGCACATCCGCCGCCTGTGGTCCGTTCGGTCCGACCGTTACTCTGAGATCCGTTCGGCGGAGACCTCCGGCCTGTCCCGCATCGAGATGTCGTACATCGGCGGCTGAGCGCCGGAGGCGCGCAGGGTAAGCGTACGGCAGGCGCACATTGACAGGCCCGCTGTTCGCGCCTATACTCCGGTCACTACCGCAAGGAGGGCATGCCGCTGTGAGCGGAGCCGCACGACATATGAGCTACGCCAGCTAAAGGCACGACGGCCAGGCGCCGCGTGCCTTTTTGTTTGCGATGTCAACAAGGAGTGGGCATGGACTACGGGATGATCGGCAAGATCGAGAAGGCCAAGCGCTATGCAGAAGAACGCGAGCGGATCCGCGTTGAATCCTTCAGGGCCACCTTCGACGGAGACAACAATCCCCATTCGGTGGTGTATGAGAACGGCGCCTGGCAGTGTGATTGTGAGTTCTTCGCCCGGCGAGGTGTGTGCAGCCACAGCATGGCGCTCGAGCGCATCCTGGAGCGCATGATCCCGGTCGTTGCCGAAATCGGCTGAAGCCGACGCAGCGAGTTGCCGTACCGGGCACCCCTGCAGGCGTGCCCGGTTTGCTTTCCCCCCATGATAGAATGCCGCAACCCCTGTGCAGGCGCCCGCAGGCCTCAGTCGGCGCCTGAAGCCCGGGTCAAGCCCCCGCCTGCCGCCGGGCCGTCCTTCGGAGGCCGCTTGAAACACTGGCGCATCTGGCTGGGCTTCGCCCTGAGCATGCTGTTGCTCTACCTGGCGTTGCGCGGGCTGCAGCTCAACCTGGTCTGGCTCGCCGTGCGGCAGGCCAACTATGCGTGGCTGATCCCGGGCGTCGTGGTCTACTTCATCGCCCTGGGGGTGCGTGCCTGGCGCTGGCACTATCTGCTCCGGCCGATCAAAGCGGTCCCGACGGCGCGCCTGTTCCCCATCACGGCCATCGGTTACATGGGCAACAACATCTACCCGGTCCGGGCAGGGGAGGTGCTGCGCGTCTACCTGTTGCGGCGCATGGAGGCCATCCCGATTTCGGCCTCGCTGGCCACGATCCTGGTGGAGCGAGCCTTCGACGGGTTGGTGATGCTCGGATTCGTCTTCCTCAATCTGTCGGAGTTGGAGGGGATGACGGCCTCGTCCGGGGTGGTCGGCAGCATTCGCACCGTCGCCGTACTGGGAGCGGTGGTCTTTTTGCTGGCGACGCTCGTCTTCTTTCTGATGGCCCTATTCCCCGCGCTGACGCTGCGCGTGGTCGGACAACTGGTGCGGGTGTTGCCCGCCGGCGCAGCCGCCAAAGTGAGCGGGTTCTTCGAGCGTTTCCTGCAGGGACTGGCCTTCATGCGCTCCCCGGTCGACATCCTGATGGTCGTGCTCACCTCGGTGGTGATCTGGCTGCTCGAGACCGGCAAGTACTGGTTCGTGATGCATGCCTTCCAGTTCCGGGTGAGCTTCTTTGCCCTGATGCTGATGAACGGCGTGGTTAACCTGGCGACCACGATCCCATCCGCCCCCGGCTATCTGGGTACCTTCGACGCGCCTGGGATCGCCGTGCTGCAGGCGTACGGCGTGCCGCCCAACACCGCCGCGGGCTACACGCTGGTGCTGCACGCTGCGCTGTGGCTGCCGGTCACGCTGCTCGGCTTGTATTACATGGCCCGCTACAGCCTCAACCTGCGTAAGGTGCGGGCCGAGATGGCCCAGGAGGCGCCAGGATGAAAGTTGCCGTCATCGGCGCCGGCGCCGGGGGGCTGAGCGCGGCGTACGACCTGGCCGGCGCCGGCGCGCAGGTCACGATCTTCGAAGCCGCCGACCAGGTCGGCGGGCTGGCGGCTGGCTTCAAGCTGCCGCGCTGGGACTGGTCGGTTGAGCAGTTCTATCATCACTGGTTCGCCAGCGATGCCGAAGTGCTGCGCCTGGCCGAGGAGCTTGGAGTCCGCCACAAAGTGACCTTCCCTTGGCCGATGACCGCCGCCTATCACCAGGGACGCTTCCACGTCCTCGACGGCCCGCTGACGGCCGCCCTGCCGGGGCCGCGCTGGCTGGACCAATTGCCGGGTGCCGGACTGCTGGCGCGCGGCCTGCACGCACTGCGCTTCCCGGCTCTCTCACTCGGCGACACACTGCGCTATGGATGGATGGGCCTGTACCTGACAGGGACCTCCAACTGGAAGCCCCTGGAAGCATACCCGGCGCACGAGTGGCTTTTGCGGCGCAGCGGCGCGCATGGTTATCAGGTGCTCTGGCAGCCGCTGCTCGAAGGCAAATTCGGGCCGCACTACCGTGACGTCAACATGGCGTGGTTCTGGGCGCGGGTCAAGGCGCGCACGCCGCGCCTGGGGACTTTCGAGGGAGGCTTCCAGGCGTTCCTCGACGTACTGGCCGATCGAGCGCAAGCGCGCGGCGCGGGCCTGCGCCTGCGCACGCCTATCCAGCGCATCGATCCCGCTCCGCAGGGGGGGATCCGCCTCCTGCTCGACGATGGCACCGAGGCTTTTGATCACTGCCTGGTCACAACGTCTCCCGGACTGCTGACCCGGCTGGCGCCCGCCCTGCCGGAGGACTACCTGCAGGGGCTGCTCGGCCTGCGCTCGATGGGCTCGATCTCGCTGGTGTTGGCGCTGCGCCAGCAACTCTCGACCCGAGGGTTCTACTGGCACAACCTGCCCAAAACTGCGGGGTTCCCCTTCCTGGCTCTGGTCGAGCACACCAACTTCGTCTCCCCCACGTTCTTCGGCGGGGATCACATCGTCTACTGTGGCGACTACCTGGATCCAGATCACGAGTACTTCTCGCTCAGCAAGGAAGAGCTGCTGGAGCGTTTCCTTCCGGCGTTAAAGCGCTTCAATCCGGAGTTCGCTCCGGCGTGGGTGCGCGACGCGTGGCTGTTCCGCACGCCCTACGCCCAGCCAGTCCCCGGGTTGAATCACTCCCGCAACGTCCCTGCGCTCGAAACGCCGCTCAACGGGCTGTGGTTTGCCAGCATGAGCCAGGTGTACCCGTGGGACCGCGGCACCAACTTCGCCGTCCAGATCGCGCGCCAGGCGGCTGCGCGGATACTGACTGCCGGCCAGGTGCGTTGAAGCCGGCCCCTGGAGGGCAGGAAGAGGATTGGGCTTAGTCAAAGCCTGTGGACAAGACACTTGGCATGCGCGCCCTCGAACGCGAGGGCATCCCCTACACACCCTTCTACTTCCCGGAGAACATCCACGATGCCCTGGGGGTGGCGGCACACTGTGGGCTGCCGCCCGAGCAGGTCTACAAGACGCTTGTCGTCGAGATCCCTGATCCGGCCGGTAAGCGGCGACCAGAATACGGGCTGGTGCTGGTTCCTGGGGGGCACAGCCTCGACTTGAAGCAAGCCGCGGCTGCCCTGGGGGTCAAGCGAATCGCCATGGCCGATCGGGCGGCGGCAGAGCGGGTCACGGGCTTGAAGGCTGGTGGGATCTCGGCGTTGGGCCTGCTGGGCAAGGGCTTCGGCGTCTACCTCGATGAGCATGCGCTCCAGTTGGAGGAGATCGTGGTCAGCGCCGGCCGGAGAGGGATCAACCTGATGCTGCGCCGGGAGGACTTCATCCGGCTGACCGGCGCCCAATGGCTGAAGGCAAGTGTGCCGGAAGCGGATTGAACGCGGGACTGGCGCCGGGAGATGTCGTCGGATGAACGTCGAGGGTATAATCCGGTTCCCCATGCACAGGCCGAGGCTGCACCTCACAGGGAGCGCTCATGCTGGATCCACGCACCGCGCAACTGGCCCGATTGATCATCGAGTACTCCACCCGTATCGGCAAAGGGGATCGGGTGTTGCTGTACGGCGAGACGCCGGCCGAGCCGTTCCTCCGGTCGCTCTTTGTCGAGGTGCTGAAAGCCGGCGGTCACCCGCACCTGCTGGTCAACTTCTCGGGGATGATCACCGGCACCGGCTTTGACGAGGACTTCCTGTCCCTCGCCAGCGACGAGCAGCTGGATCATCCTGCCACCTTCTACGAGCTTGCCTACGAGAAGTTCGACTCGCGGATTCGGATTTACTCGCAGTCGAACACCAAGGCCCTGACCGGCGCCGATGGCGCCAAGCTGGCGCGGCGCCGAAAGGCCCTGGCCGGGATTCTGCGCACACAGATGCGCCGCGGCGCGGCCGGCGAGTTGCGCTGGATGACGACGCTCTTCCCGACTCACGCCTACGCCCAGGATGCTGAGATGAGCCTGGAGGAATTCGAGGGCTTCGTCTACCGCGCCTGCCACGTCGATAGCGCAGAAGCGGACCCAGTGGCGTACTGGAAGCAGGTGCAGGCGCAGCAGGAGGGCATTGCCGCCGCCCTCAACGGGCACGACCGGGTCACCGTGCGCGGCGAGAACGTGGACTTGGAGCTGTCGGTCAAGGATCGTCACTTCATCAACGCCGCCGGCGAGCACAACATGCCCGATGGGGAGGTCTTCACGGGCCCGGTCGAGGACTCGGTCAACGGCTGGGTGCGATTTACCTTCCCGGCGGTGTATCAGGGAAACGAGGTCGAGGGCGTCGAACTGCGCTTCGAGAACGGTCGCGTGGTGGAGGCCAAGGCCGAGAAGAACCAGGCCTTCCTGTTGCGTATGCTGGACACGGATTCCGGCGCGCGCTACCTGGGCGAGTTTGCCTTCGGCCTGAACTTCGGCATCGACCGCCACATCAAGAACATCCTCTTCGATGAGAAGATCGGGGGCACGATGCATCTGGCCCTGGGTGCCGGCTACCCGGATACAGGCAACAACAACCAGAGCGCTATCCACTGGGACCTGATCTGCGACATGCGGGGCGGGTCCGAGGTGACCGTCGACGGGCAGGTGGTCTATCGCGACGGCCGGTTCGTCCTGTAGGCCAAGGGCCGCGCCGGAGCGAGAGGTCGCCGCGCGCAGCGGCGGCTGAAGCGCAGTACAGGAGGAGACGTGAGCACGGCATTGTGGAAACTGGCAATCCTGGCCGGTGTTGCGGTACTCCTGGCGGCGTGCGCTGCGCCGGCCACCCCGGCGTCGACCGCGCCGCCCACGCTCGCCCGTCCAACGAACACCCCTCCGCCCACCGCCACGGCAGTGGTCACGCCTACGGCACAAGCTGAGGCGCCGCAGGGGGCGCCGCTGCCGACCGAGCGCGGCAAGCTGTTCTCCGCCTCCGGCGCCTGCGCTGGATGCCACCGGCATGCTGGACGAAGGCGGCAACGATGTCTCGACCGACCGGCTGTGGCGTTCGACGGTCATGGCCAACTCGGCGCGTGACCCGTACTGGCAGGCCTCCGTCCGGGCGGAAGTCTGGCTGCGGCCGGAGATGCGTCAGGAGATCGAGGGTAGCTGTGCCCGCTGCCACATGCCGATGGCGCATGTTACGGCGCAGGCGGAGGGCGAGGAGCCGGCGGTGCTGGATGAAGGCTTCTTGCGTCAGGACAATCCGCTGCAAACGCTGGCAATGGACGGGGTGTCCTGTGCGCTGTGCCATCAGATCCGCGAGGACGGCCTCGGCCTGCCCGTGAGCTACAACGGCGGATTCGTGATTGATCCGGAGACGCCGGTCGGCGAGCGGATAACCTTCGGTCCCTACAACATTGACGAGACCCAGAGCGCCCTGATGCAGACCGTGTCCGGTTACATCCCGCTGCAGGGGTTGCACCTATCGCGTTCCGAAATGTGCGCTACCTGTCACACGCTGTATACGCCGATCCTGGACGTTGAGGGCGAGGTTGTTGGCGAGTTCCCCGAACAGGTCACTTACCTCGAGTGGTTCTACAGCTCGTATCGCAACAGCGCCGCCTGCCAGGATTGCCACATGCCGGAGGCCGAGGGCGGCGTACGTATCTCGGCCACCAGCACCAACCTGCGCAGCCCGGTGTCGAAGCACAGCACGGTGGGCGGCAACGTGTTCCTGTTGGAGATGTTGAAGGCGTTCGGCGCTGAGCTCGGCGTGACGGCCTCGGAGGCGCAGTTTGACGAGACGATCGCCGCTACGCTGGCGCTGCTGCAGGAGCAGACGGCGACTGTCGCGCTGGAGGAGATCAAACTCGTCGGGGACTACCTTTCGGCGGAGGTGGTGATCGAGAATAACGCGGGCCACAAGCTGCCGACCAGCTTTCCCTCCCGCCGCGCCTGGCTGCACATCACCGTCGAGGACGCCGGCGGGAACTTGATCTTCGAATCGGGAGGGGTGAACCCCGATGGCTCGATCGTCGAGAACGACAACGACCTGGACGGGGCGTCATTCGAGCCGCACTACCAGGCGATCGTGCAGCCGGAGCAGGTCCAGATCTACGAGGCGATCCTCAAAGACACCGAGGAGGATGTGACCAGCTCGGTGCTGAGCGCCGCCGGCTACTTCAAGGACAATCGCCTGCTGCCCTGGGGATTCGAGAAGTCCGCGCCCTATGAAGACATCCGGGTGCGCGGCCAAGCGATGGAGGACGCCAACTTCGACGCAGGGGGTGATCGGGTCACCTTGGCGCTGCGGCTGCCCTCCGCCCAGGCTCCGCTGACACTGACCGTGGAACTGCTCTACCAGTCCATTGGCTACCGCTGGGCCGAGAACCTGCGCCGCGCCCAGGGGCCGGAGGTTGAGCGGTTTCTGGAAATGTACGACTCGCTCTCCAATACGCCGGTGGTGATCGCCAGCCTCAGTCAGGTGATCGAGCGCTAACAGGCCTCGCTCGTTGCCCCTGCAAAGCCTGCTCGTGCCCAGTCAGCGGCAGGTAGGGGCCCCGGCGAAGGTGTTGCGGCGCACAGCGGCATTCCCTTGACGGCGAGTACTCCCTGGATCCCCGCCTGCGCGGGGATGACACGGGAGAAGGTACACCGGGGCACCTGCGCCGGCGGGAAGCCAGGCGCATGGACCGGCGCGCCCACGTGGCTGGCTGAAGGGCGAGATCCCCCCGAACCGAGCATCACTCAGTTGCGCTTCGGGCGTCGCTCGCCTGCGCGGGAGGCTGTTGGGGCATGCACAGTCTGTGTCTGCACGCTTTGGCGGGAACGGACAGCGGGCTCCTCAGGAGCCCGCTGTAAGCTATTGGGTTCGGGATGCGGCGCAGTGCTACTCCGCCGGCGGCAGTAAGACGGCGCTGATGACGTGGATCACGCCGTTATCGGCGACGATGTCGGTGATCACGACTTCCACGGTATCGTTGATGAAGACCTTACCGTCCTTGACCGAGATCCCGATCTCGGCGCCTTCGAACAGCGTGCCGGCGCTCTGACCATCGAGTGCAATCGCGTCGGCGGCCATGACCTTGGCGGGAACGACGTGATAGAGCAGGATGTTCTTCAGCTGCTCAGCCGTAAGCGACTCGAGCGTCCCAGCCGGCAGAGCGGCGAAGGCGTCATCGGTCGGGGCGAAGACGGTGAAGGGACCTTCACCCTTCAGAGCGTCGACCAACCCGGCCGAGACCAGCGCGCCGACCAGGGTCGAGAACCGCTCGTCCCCGGCAGCGATGTCAGCGATGGTCTGGCCCATGCCGGCCGATTCTTCCGCCGGCGGCAGCAGGACGCTGTCGATCACGTGGATCACGCCATTGCCGGCTTCCACATCCGCCGTCACAACTTTGGCGTCGTTGATCATCACCGACCCGCCGTCAACTGAGATGGCCAGCTGCTTGCCTTCCAGCAGAGTGTCGACCATCTGCCCATCGAGCGCCACTGCGTCGGCCGCCATGACCTTGCCGGCGACGACATGGTAGAGCAGGATATCGGTCAGTTGTTCAGGCGTCAGCGACTCGAGCGTGCCTGCCGGAAGCTTGGCGAAGGCTTCGTCGCTCGGGGCAAAGACCGTGAATGGACCTTCACCGGCCAGCGCCTCGACCAAGCCCGTTGCCTGCAGGGCGCCAACCAGGGTGGTGAACGACCCGCTGCTGACCGCCACATCGACGATCGACGGCATCGCTTCTGGCACGGCCGTCGGCTCAACCGGCGCCGGCTCAACAGGCGCCGGCGTTGCCGGGGCAGCGCAGGCTGCTGCCAGAAGCCCTACGATTACCAAACCCGAAATCAACGTTAGGCGTTTCACTTCACTCCTCCAAGAGTAGATTGAGCTGATTCTACGGGATGTCATGGTATTGTCAATAGTATATCGACAATACTTATACAATTCTCATATTGCAGGGGAGGGGCGGGACGGGCTGTGCGCAGGCCCATGGAGCGCTCAATGTGGACCAGATTCGTGGCCATTGGGTGACACATGCCACTCCACAGGGTGCAGGCGGGGGGGTATGCTAGGGAGCTGTAGGTGGAGATGCACGAACTGTCGGTCACCCAGAGCCTGCTGGAAATTGCCCTGCGGCACGGCCAGGCGGCCGGGGCGCAGCGGGTCACCGATCTGTATCTGGTGATCGGGGAATGGTCTTCGATTGTCGATGACTCGGTCCAGTTCTACTGGGACATCGTGGCCGAAGGGACGCCAGCCGAAGGAGCCCAGCTGCACTTCGAACGCATCCCGGCGCGTGCTGCCTGTGGAGACTGCGGGCATGAGTATTCCCCAACCGAGGCAAGCCTGCTCTGCCCGGGCTGCGGGAGCAGCCGAATCCGGCTGCTAACCGGCGATCAGTTCCAGCTCGAGTCGATCGCCATCGAGCCGGTCACCCAGCCCGGCACTCGAATGGAGAGCGAATGACGGAACGCGTGGCAGTCGGCGAAGCCATCCTCGGCGCCAATGAACGGCTAGCGGCGGCTAACCGCCAGGCGCTCGACCAGGCGGGTGTGTTCTCGCTCAACCTGATGGCTTCCCCTGGCGCCGGCAAGACGTCGCTCATCGAGCGCACCTTGCAGGCGCTCAACAGGTCCCTCCGCCTGGGCGTGATTGACGGTGACATCGCCACCAGCCTGGACGCCGATCGAGCCGCCGCGGCCGGCGCGGCGGCGGTGCAGATCAACACCGGCGGGGAGTGCCACCTGGACGCGGTGATGATCCAAACGGCGCTTGAACGGCTCGACCTGGGGAGCCTCGATCTGCTGATCGTCGAGAACGTGGGCAACCTTGTGTGTCCGGCCAGCTTTGCGCTCGGGACCCACAAGAATGTCCTGATCGCCTCGGTCCCCGAAGGCGCCGACAAACCGCACAAGTACCCGGGGATGTACCGTGGGATCGAAGCCCTGGTGCTCAACAAGACCGACCTCTTGCCCTACGTGGACTTTGACCAGGCCTTCTTTCAGCAGGGAGTGCAGGCGCTCAATCCGGGGGTGGTCACCTTCGCGCTGTCGTGCCGCACCGGGGAGGGTCTCTCGACCTGGCTGGGCTGGATCGAGGCCGAAGTGCTCCAGTTCCAGCGGACTCACCCGCGACCGGCGCCGCCTCGCCGATGAGCGGCCGCAGCGTGCAGGCCCCGGACGAGGTCCAGGGGCTTCGGATCCACGTCACCGGCGTTGTGCAAGGAGTCGGGTTCCGGCCCTTCGTCTATGCGCTGGCCCAACGCCTGGCGCTGACCGGTTGGGTGCGCAACACGGCCGGAGGCGTCGAGATCGAGGTCGACGGCTCCCCTGTGGCGTTGCAGGCGTTTGTCGATGGCTTGTCCCGGGAGGCGCCCCCGCTGGCGCGCATTGACCAGATTGCGGCCGAGGCCAGCCATGCGCAAGGGTTCGGCGCCTTCTCGATCCTCGCCTCGCAGCCGGACGCTGAGTCGTTCCAGCCAATCGCGCCAGATGTCGGGATCTGCCAGGACTGCCTGCGCGAGCTGCGCGACCCGACCGATCGCCGCTATCGTTATCCATTCATCAACTGCACCAACTGCGGCCCGCGCTTCACGATCATCACCGACATCCCTTACGACCGCCCTAACACCACCATGCGGACCTTCGATTTGTGCCCGGCGTGTGCTGCCGAGTACGGCGACCCATCCGATCGCCGCTTCCATGCCCAACCGGTGGCCTGCCCAACGTGCGGGCCTCGGATTTGGCTCGAGTCACGGGGGGAGCAAACGCACGCCGGCGAGGCCGCGCTCCAAGCGGCGCGACGCCTGCTGGCCGGGGGTTCGATCGTCGCCATCAAAGGCCTGGGCGGCTTTCACCTGGCGGTCGATGCGCTCAATGCCGATGCGGTCGACCGGCTGCGCCAGCGCAAGCTACGCGTCGACAAGGCCTTCGCCCTGATGCTGCCGGATCTGCAGGCGATCGAGCGGCATTGCCTGCTGGGGGAGGCCGAGCGCAAGCTGTTGAGCGGTTGGGAGCGGCCGATTGTCGTCTGCCGGCGGCGGCCGGACTCCGCCATCGCTGCCGCGGCTGCCCCGGGTCAGAATACCCTCGGCGTCATGCTTCCCTACACCCCGCTGCATCACCTGCTGATCGAGGCGGAGCCAGGCTTCCCGCAGGCCCTGGTCCTGACCAGCGGCAATCTCAGCGAAGAGCCCATCGCCACCGACAACGACCAGGCCCGCCAATCGCTGCATGCGCTGGCGGACGCCTTCTTGATGCATGACCGGCCGATCCATGTCCGCTGCGACGATTCGGTTGTGCGCGCCTTTGAGAACCACGAGTATCCGCTGCGGCGCTCGCGCGGGTTTGCGCCGTATCCTGTCCACCTTCCCTGGGCGCCACCCTCCATTCTGGGCGCTGGCCCCGAGCTCAAGAATACCTTCTGCCTGACGCGCCAGGCCTACGCGTTCCTCAGTCAGCACATCGGTGACCTGGAAAACTTCGAGACGCTCGAGTCCTATCAGGCTGGCATTGCTCACCTGGAGCGGCTCTTCCGCGTGCGCCCGGAGGCGATCGCCTGTGATCTGCACCCGGACTACCTGGCGACGCGTTACGCGCAGGAGCGGGCGCAGCGTGAAGACCTTCCGCTGATCGGTGTGCAGCACCATCATGCCCACATCGCCGCCGTCATGGCTGAGCATGGGCTTCCGCTGCAGGCCCAGGTGCTTGGCGTGGCGCTGGATGGCACCGGTTACGGAGAGGATGGCACGATCTGGGGCGGGGAGATCGTGCTCGCCGGCTATGCCGGATTCGAGCGCCTGAGTCATTTGCGCACGGTCGCCATGCCCGGCGGCGAGGCTGCCATTCGCCAGCCGTGGCGCATGGCGTTGGCCTGGCTTCAGGCGGCCGGTGTCCCCTGGGACCGCGATCTGGAATGCGTGCAGGCTGCCGGCGAGCCGGGGCTGGTTGCGGTCGCCTCCATGCTGGACGAAGGCTCTCGGCTGGCGGCGATTCAGCCACTCACCTCGAGCATGGGTCGACTGTTCGACGCCGTCGCTTCGCTTGCCGGGCTGCGTCAGCAGGTGAACTACGAGGCGCAGGCGGCAATCGAGCTGGAGGCGTTGATCGATCCTGCGGAGCTCGGCGCCTATATGTTGGACTTCGACGACGACGGCGTGCTCGATCCGGCCCCGGCCCTGCGAGAGTTGGTCGCCGATCGTCGGGCGGGTCGTCCGGTGGGAGTGATGGCCGCCCGCTTCCACCGTGGCGTGGCCGAGGCCGTGGTCGAGGTCTGCCGGCGGGTGCGGGCACAGTCGGCGGTTTCGACCGTCGCACTCAGCGGCGGGGTATGGCAGAATGTGTCTCTACTGCAGATGACCGTTCCGGCATTGCAGGCGCGTGGGTTCGAGGTCTTGCTGCACCGCAAGGTTCCGACGAATGATGGGGGCGTGGCGCTGGGACAGGTGGCGGTAGCGGCTGCCCGCCTGGCGGCGAGCTGAGCCCGGGCAGGCCGACGAGCGGACGCGGCCGGCGTGGAGTTTGAATGGAGGTGGGTTGAATGTGCCTGGCAATTCCCGGGAAGATCCTTGAGATCTATGAGAGCGGCGGCCTGCGCATGGGACGGCTGGACTTTGGCGGCACCGTGCGCGAGTGCTGCCTGACCTACGTGCCCGAGGCCGAGCTCGGCAACTACGCCATCATTCACGTCGGCTTTGCCATCAGCCTGCTCAGCGAGAGCGAGGCGATGGCCACGCTGGACACGCTGCGCCAGATTGGTGAGCTTGACCTCGAGGACAGTGAGCCGGCGTGAAGTACCTCAGCGAGTACCGCGACGCATCCCTGACCCGCGCTGTGCTGGAAGAGATTGGCCGCACGGCCCGCCAGCCCTGGGTGATCATGGAGATCTGCGGAGGCCAGACGCACGCCATTGTGCGCCACGGCCTTGACCAACTGCTGCCCAGGGAGATTGAATTGGTGCATGGCCCGGGCTGCCCGGTGTGCGTCACTCCGCTCGAGCTGATCGACAAGGCGCTGGCGATCGCCAGCCGGCCGGAAGTGATCTTCGCTTCCTTCGGCGACATGCTGCGCGTCCCGGGCTCCGGACAGGACCTGTTCCATGTGCGTGCTGCCGGAGGCGATGTGCGCGTGGTGTACTCCCCGCTGGACGCCGTGCGCCTGGCACGGGAGAACCCAGAACGACAGGTTGTCTTCTTCGCCATCGGGTTTGAGACCACAGCACCCGCCAACGCCATGGCTGCGGTGCAGGCGCGCGCCCTCGGCCTGCGCAACTTCAGCCTTCTGGTGTCGCAGGTGCGCGTGCCGCCGGCCATCCGCGCCATCCTGTCCTCTCCGGGCAATCGGGTCCAGGGCTTCCTGGCGGCAGGGCATGTCTCGGCGGTGATGGGCTACTGGGAGTATCCGCCGCTGGCCCGCGAGTTCCGGGTGCCGATCGTGGTCACCGGCTTCGAGCCGCTGGACCTGGTGCAGGGGATCCTGCGCACCGTGCAGCTGCTCGAGGCCGGTCAGGCCCATGTCGAGAATGCCTACAGCCGGGCTGTCACCGAGGCGGGCAATCAGCCGGCGCAAGCCGTGATCCGGCAGGTGTTCGAGGAGTGTGACCGCGCCTGGCGCGGCATCGGGACGATCTCGATGAGCGGTTGGCGGCTGCGGTCGGAGTATGCTGACCTGGATGCCGAGCATCGCTTCGACGTCTCCGGTATCCAACCGATCGAGTCGCCGGAGTGCATCGCCGGGCTGGTGCTGCAGGGGCGCAAGAAGCCGTCGGATTGCGCGGCCTTCGGCGGGCTGTGCACTCCCGAGCACCCTCTCGGTGCGACGATGGTTTCCTCCGAAGGCGCGTGTGCCGCCTACTACCGCTATGGCCGTTTCGCTGACACGGCCGCCTGAAGGACGACGAGAAGTGGCAAAGCCAGCCAAGCCCGCCAGGCAGGAAGCAGGGACGATGCAGGGGCCGGTGTGCCCGGTGCCGCTGCGCCACGACGAGCAGATCGTGCTCGGCCACGGCAGCGGCGGGAGCATGACCCACAACCTGGTGCGCAACCTGTTCTATGCCGCCTTCGACAACGCGCCGCTGCTGGCCGGCGACGACTCGGCGCTGCTCGATCTGCCTGCCGGTGGACGGCTGGCGTTGACCACCGATTCGCACATCGTCGCCCCGCTCTTCTTTCCCGGCGGCGACATCGGACGCCTGGCCGTTTGCGGGACGGTCAACGATCTGGCGATGGTCGGCGCCCGGCCGCTCGGCCTGACCGCCGGCTTCATCCTGGAGGAGGGCCTGCTGATCGCCACGCTGCAGGGAGTGATCGAGTCGATGCGCCTGGCGGCCGAGGAGGCCGGCATCCGTATCCTCGCCGGCGACACGAAGGTCGTCGAACGCGGCAAGGGCGACGGCCTGTTCATCAATACCAGTGGACTGGGCTGGGTGCCGCCCGGGCGGGAGATCTCCGGCAAAAACGCACAGCCGGGCGACGCCGTACTGCTCACCGGCCCGATCGGCGACCACGGCATCGCCGTGCTCACGGCGCGGGGCGGGCTGGCGCTGGAGAGCGATGTACTCTCGGATGTCGCTCCACTCAACCGACTGGTTGAAGCCCTGTTGTCTTCCGAGCCAGAGGTACACGTGCTGCGCGATCCGACGCGGGGCGGGGTGGCCACCGCCCTCAACGAGATCGCCCGTCAGAGTGGCGTGGCGATCCAGCTTGACGAGACCGGCATCCCGGTGAACCCATGCGTCGAATCGGCATGCGAATTGCTGGGGCTGGATCCCCTGTATGTGGCCAACGAGGGCAAGGCGCTGATCGTGCTGCCCGAGGCGCGGGCTGAGGCGGCGCTCAAGGTCTTGCGTTCACTGCGCTACGGCGAGGGCTCGGTGCAGATCGGCGTGGTGCGCGCCGGGCCGGCTGGCCGGGTGCTGATGCGCACCGCGATCGGCGGCACGCGCCTTGTCGACACGCTGGCTGGCGAAATGCTGCCGCGCATCTGCTAACCGCTATCCATCTCCGACGCGACAACTGCTCACGCTCACCTGGCATGCCTCAATCCGGCTGGCAGTCGTCAGTTTGCCGTTGGGTTCGGCCATTGTCGTGGCCGGATCCCTCCCCGAGCGATTGAGCCGCAGGCGTGATGAATCTCATCGGGACTGTGTCGGAAAAGACCCAGCCCACCTACGACTTCTCGGGCTGTGCGGGATGCCAGCCGAGACCCCATCGATCTCTTGCCCGCGCGGGAAGCACAGGGTGTCCGGCAGCGCCTGGACGAACCACCCCTGGCAGCAGTCTCCAGTTTCGTTCCTCGGCCGCATGGCTGCGGGCAGTTCAAAACTGCCGATCGATGAAGCGTTGTCGCCACCGCGCCAACTCTCAGCCTTGGGCGGGATCTGGATCCACGAGAAGGATCTGGATGCCTTGGTCGCGATCAAGGTAGATCAGCTGGTAGCGTGTGCCAATCCCCTCACGGACCCAGGTCTCGATCTCACCCGGGCGGATCGGGTAGCCCCGGTCGAGGTAGATGGCGCGAACGCCTTGTGCGCGCAAGGCCGCGTCTAGACCAGCCCGCGACGGCTGCCTGAGATCATCGGCCAGCCGGATATCGATCATCCCGGCCGCCAGGGCCGGCAGCGGTGCGCCCACCAGCACTGGCGATCCGGCCGGAATGGCCTGCGCCAGGGCAAGCAGAGCTCTGTCCCTGGGCGACTGTCCGAGGGGGGGGAAGTCCGGGAAGGAGTATGGGCCGCGCAGGATGAGCGCGCCGGCAAGTAAGATCAGCAGGGAAGTGGGGAGCCGCATCTCTGAACGGTCCAGCGTGGGACCGATGGCCCTCAGCAACCCCATGGCGGCTGCGAGGACGAAGCCAGCAGCAGTAAACGCCGGCAGGCCGGCGACGGCTCCCGCAGTCGTCAGCAGGATCGCAGAGCCGAGCATGGCGATTGCCGGGTGGGGCTGTCGTGCTGGACGGAACACCTGCTCCACCCCGATGGCGGCCAGGATCAGAATGACCAGGCTGACTTGGGGCACAAGGTGGCGTACA
>Ga0105094_10000156_pt1 | contig 30427 bp, 22 predicted proteins | sample PPLLak1March2015_2_FD_87023 | JGI IMG/M metagenome (GOLD analysis project Ga0105094, IMG submission 87023) | Freshwater sediment microbial communities from Prairie Pothole Lake near Jamestown, North Dakota, USA - PPLs Lake P8 Core (3) Depth... | ecosystem: Environmental > Aquatic > Freshwater >...
CGCGATGATGGGCATCCACGACGGGTTGGACGGCGGGAATGTTCATGCACACCTAGCGGCCACGGTCCGCCGGCACCCGAGCGGCGAGCGGTGTCTCGGCATCGCCTGACAAGGCGGCCGTATAATCGGCGGCCAGTCAACCTGCCCGGAGGACGCATGACCGTTCGCACGACGCTCGCTCTCGCCGCCTTCACCCTGGCACTTGCCGCCCCCGCTCGGGCCCAGGACTCGGTCTACATCGAAGAGCTCACCTGGACCGAGATCCGCGACGCCATCACGGCAGGGAAGACCACCGTCATCCTGCCGACCGGCGGAACCGAGCAGAACGGGCCGCACATGGTGATGGGCAAGCACAATTTCATCATTCACCACACCGCCGGCGGAATTGCGAAGACGCTGGGGAACGCGCTGGTCGGCCCGGTGGTGGCGTTCGTGCCCGAAGGCAACCTGGATCCGCCATCCGGCCACATGCGATTCCCAGGGGCCATCACGCTGCCGGAGGAGCACTACCAGAAGCTGCTCGAGTACACCGCGCGCAGCTTCAAGGTGAACGGCTTCACGGACATCGTGATGATCGGCGACAGCGGTGGCAACCAGAAGGGCATGGCGGCGGTGGCGGCGATGCTCAACAAGGAGTGGGCGGGCACCGGCGTCCGGGTGCACTTCATCCCGGAGTACTACTCGAGCGGACGGTTCTCGGCCTACCTCGAGAAGCAGGGCTACACGAAAGAGCAGATCGGCAGCCACGCGGGCATCACCGACACGTCGCAGCTCTGGTTCGTGAACCCGAAGATGATACGCCCTGACAAGCGCGCCAACATGGGCGGCTTCGAGGGGAGTGGCGTGACGGGGGATCCGACGAAGGCGAGCCAGGAGCTCGGCAAGATCGGCATCCAGTTCAAGATCGACGTCACGATCGAGGCGCTGCAGAAGTCCATGGCCGCGAAGTAAACGGGCGGGAAATCCCGCCGCGCGGTCCGTCAAAGGCTTCATGCCCATCCTCCCCCCGGCTCGCCCAGCGGTCATTGCCGCCGTTGTCGGATCTGCCCTGCTCTCTGGAAGCCTCGCCTTCGCGCAGCCCTACGCCTATGTGCTGGGGCAGCGTGACGATCCGGCCACGCCGGAGAACCTCGGCGTCCAGGTCATCACCGTCATCGACACCGCCACCAACTCCAAGGTGACCAGCGTAGACGCGGGGCTGGGGTGCCAGTGCGTCGCGCCGAACTCCATTGCCATCTCGAGGGATGGCAGCGAGGTGTACGTCGCCAACGAGATTGGGAACAGCGTGACGGTGATGTCCACGGTCACCAACACGGTCGTGGGCACCATGGGCCTCGCGGTGGTGGGCAGCAACCCGAACGCCCTGGTCGTGAGCCCGGACAACACCAGGCTCTACGTGCTGGGCGGTGGCCCAGGCTCCCCCGTCGTCGTCATCGACCGTGCTTCGAGAACGCGTGTTACGTCGATCTCTCTTGGCGTCGGGCAGGCCCGCGGGGTGGCGGTCAGCCCTGACGGCTCACGGCTCTACGCGTCCACGTACGGCTCGAACTCGGTCAAGGTCGTCAACACGGCGACGAACACCGTGCTGACCACGGTGCCGGTGGTCAATCTGCCGCTCGGAGTCGCGGTGTCCCCAGACGGCCAGTTCGTCTACACCGCCGCTCTTTCCGCGAATGCGGTATCTGTGGTTCGCACCTCCTCGAATGCGCTGGTAACCAGCATCCCCGTCGGGCTCAGTCCCTTCGACGTTGGTGTGGCTCCGGACGGCACTCGGACGTACGCGGTGAATGGCAACTCCGGAACGCTGTCGATCATCGACCCGGTCACCAATACCGTGATGGGCACGGTCACCGGCGTGCTGAACGGGCGCTCCATCGAGTTCACTGCGGATAGTGAACGTGCCTACGTCGCCGGTAACGGAGCGGTGTACGCGGTGGACACCGCATCCAACGCGGTGATTGGCACCATCCCCCTCGTCGCGGCCACCGAAGGATCGGGCGCGGCCATCACTGTCACACCGCCCCCATTCGTGCCGCCTCCCAACCCGGCGCCGACGGGCCTGTATGTGTCGTCCGTGGTGGGCAACCTCGTGACCCTGCGATGGACGCCCCCGGTGGGGAGCGCCCCGACGCAGTATCTGGTGGAGGGCGGCGTGAGCCCGGGCGAGGTGCTGGCCAGCCTCCCGACCGGGGGAACCGCGCCCCTGTTCAGCTTCACTGTTCCCACGGGCGCGTTCCACGTGCGTCTCCACGCCGACACCTCGATGGGCCGGAGCCCGGCGTCCAACGAGGTTCGCCTCTTCGTCAACACGCCGGCGCCGCCGTCGGCGCCCACCGGCTTGCTGGGACTGGTCAACGGATCGGACCTGGCGCTCAGCTGGACGAACACTTTTGCCGGCGGCGCGCCTTCGTCGAGCGTGCTCGACGTCACGGGCGACTTCACGGGATCGCTGCCGCTCGGTCCGGGCGAGTCGTTCAGCTTCGCGGGCGTGCCGCCCGGCACCTACACGATGGCGGTCCGATCGCTGAACGCCTCGGGCTCGAGCGCCGCCTCGGAAACGGTCACCCTGGTGTTCCCCGGCGCGTGCAGCGGCGCGCCCCAGGCGCCGGCTAACTTCCTAGCCACGAAGGCGGGATCGACGATCACGGTGATCTGGGATCCGCCGGCCGCCGGTCCCGCGCCCACGGCCTATGTGCTGCGTGTGACCGGGGCGTTTGCAGGCCAGCTGCCGACGGCCGGCCGCAGCCTCAGCGGTGCCGTCGGGCCGGGCACCTACCAGCTGAGCGTGCGCGCCACCAACCCCTGCGGGGAGAGTGTGGACACCGCGGTACAGACCGTCGCGATCCCCTGACGCTGCTGGCCGTCGTGGTGGGATCTCCGCCACGACGGACCCCCGATCCCGACTGCGCCCGCTCATGGCTATCCTCGTCGGCGGCCTGTCCATTCCCGACCCCACCGTCCGTCCCCGCCATCCCGCCCGCCCCTGTTGACATTCGACAAGGGCGGCGGCATGCTCTTGTCGACATTCGACAGAGCCCAAGTCCCAAGTCCCAGGTCCCAAGTCCCAAGTCCCAAGTCCCAGGTCCCAAGTCCCAAGTCCCAAGTCCCACGTCCCACGACCCACGACCCCGATGCCCCCCAAATCCCTGGACCTCCTGCAAGGCACCCTCGACCTGCTCATCCTCCGCACGCTGGCGCTTGGCCCCATGCACGGCTGGGGCATCTCACAGCGCATCCAGCAGATGTCGCAGGACGTGCTCCGTGTGAACCAGGGGTCGCTCTATCCGGCGCTCCAGCGGCTCGAGACGGCCGGCTGGATCGAGTCGGAGTGGGGCGCGTCGGAGAACAACCGGCAGGCGAAGTTCTATCAGCTCACGAAAACGGGCCAGAAGCAGCTGCGGGCGGAGACGGAGAGCTGGACGCGCATGACCGAGGCGGTGGGCAAGGTGTTGAGGGCGTCGGAAGGCGGGGCGTGATGCTCTCCAGGCTGGCGGCGTGGTGGCGGCGGGTCCGGTTCGACCGGGACATGGAGGCGGAGTTCCGCTTTCATGTCGAGCGTGAAACTGAAAAGTGGATCGACGCCGGCCTGCCGCCAGACGAGGCGCGGGAACGGGCGATGAGCAGTTTTGGCCCCATGGACAAGCACAAGGCCGACATGCGCGAGGCGCGCGGCATCAGCTGGGTGGACGAGCTCGTCCAGGATGTCCGCTACGGCGCGCGGACGCTGACCAAGAACCCTGGCTACGCCGCGCTGGCCGTGCTCACCCTGGGCCTGGGCATCGGCGCCAACACCGCCATCTTCAGCGTGATCAACGGCGTGCTCCTCAAGCCCCTGCCCTACGAGCACGGCGATCGCCTCGTCGTCGTGCGGCAGTCGGCGCCCCTGTCCGGGCAGAACACGCTGGGCGTGGCCATCGCCGAGTACTTCGACTACCGCGAGCAGGCCGATGTCTTCGACGGGCTGGTCGAGTATCACCAGATGAACTTCGATCTGCTGAACCGGGGCGAGCCGGACCGTGTCAGCACCGGCGTCGTGTCGGCCAACTTCTTCGACCTGCTCGGCATCACGCCCGTCATCGGGCGCACGTTCGTGGCGTCGGACGATGTGCCGGGGGCGGAGGCGGTGCTGGTGCTCAGCCACACCTACTGGCGCACGAAGTTCGGCGGCGATTCGAACATCGTCGGGCAGGTATTCGAGATGAACGACCGGCCGCACCGCGTGATTGGCGTCCTGCCCAACGTGCCGCACTACCCGCAGGAGAACGACGTGTACATGCCGGTGCTGGCGTGCCCGTTCCGTGCCGCGGCCGAGCGGACCATCCCGCAGAACCGGCGGGCCTTCGGCGGCCTCAGCGTCTTCGGCCGGGTGAAGGAGGGCCACACGCACGAGGCGGCGGCCTCGGCCATCGCGACCATCAACCAGCGCTTCACGGCTGACCATGCCGGTGTCTATCGGACCGCCACCTCCGGATTCCAGGCCACCACCGTGGACGTGCGCTCGGCGCTCACCGAGGGCGCGCGCGAGCTGCTGTTGATCCTGATGGGTATCACCAGCCTGGTGCTGCTCATCGCGTGCGCGAACGTGGCCAACCTGACGCTGGCGCGGATGCTCGGGCGCGATCGCGAGCTGGCGCTTCGCTCGGCCCTCGGGGCCGGGCGCGGCCGCCTCGTCCGGCAACTGCTCACCGAGAGCACGCTCCTGGCCGCGGCTGGCGGCGTGGTAGGGGTGGTGTTCGCGATGGCAACCATCGGGATGCTCACCACGTTCGTCGGGCGGTTCACCGCGCGCACGGGCGAGGTGTCCATCGATCTTCCCGTCCTTGGCTTCACCATGCTCGCATCCATCGTCACGGGCCTGCTCTTCGGCACGCTGCCGGCGCTGGGCACGCGCGTGAACCTGACGACGGCGCTGAAGCAGGGGAGCAACCAGGCAGGGGACGGGTCGGGGCGCCGGCGCATGCAGGGCGCGCTGATCGTGGCGCAGGTGGCGGTTTCGGTGGTGCTGCTCGTCGGCGCCGGCCTGCTGCTGGCCAGCTTCTATCGCCTGCAACAGGTGGATGCGGGATACCGGTCCGAGGGCGTGCTCTCGGCGCAGGTCTACGGCAACTTCTCGCGCTACGGGAACATCAACGCCCTGCGGCGACTGTACCTGCCCATCCTGGATCGACTCGAAGGCCAGCCGGGGGTGGTCTCGGCGGCCATCACCAACGCGGTGCCGCTGGCCGGCTCGGCGCCCGGCACCACGCGGTTCGACATCGACGGCCGCGTGACGGACGATCCGGATCGCCGGCCCACCACCGACGTGCGCGTGGCCAGCGACAAGTACTTCGACACGATCGGCATTCCTGTCGTGAGCGGGCGCGCCTTCGGTGCGCTCGACACGGCGGAGAGCCTGCCCGTGGTCGTGATCAACCGCTCGATGGCGCGCTACTGGGACGGCACGGATCCGGTCGGGACGCGCCTTTCACTGAACCGCGGTGAAACGTGGTTGACGGTGGTCGGCGTCGTGGGCGATGTCCGGCAGTTCGGCCTCGCGCAGGAGACGGTGGCGCAGCTCTACCTCCCGCTGTCGCAGTCGCCGTTCAACCTGGCGGGACAGGTGCTGGTGCGCACCGCCGGCAGCCCCGCGGGTTTCGCGCCGCTGCTGCGCGAGACCGTTCATGCGGTCGATCCGAACCAGCCGGTGGAGAACGTGCAGACGCTGGACGATCTGCGCTCGGAGGCCCTGGCCGCACCACGCCTCACGGCAACGCTCCTGAGCGTCTTCGCGGGCCTGGCGTTGCTGGTCACGCTGGCGGGCATCGGCGGGGTGATCGCCACGTCCGTCACGCAGCGCACGCGTGAGTTCGGCGTGCGGATGGCGCTCGGCGCCAGCCGGCAGGCAGTGATGGCGATGGTGCTGCGACAGGGCCTCGTGCTGGTGGGGATGGGCCTCGCGGTCGGGATCATCGGCGCGGCGGTGGCGGGACGCGTGCTGTCCGCCTACCTGTACCAGACCACCCCGCGCGACCCGCTCATCATCGCCGGGGTGGTGGCCGCCTTCCTGGCGGCGGCCACGCTGGCCTGCCTCGCCCCCGCCCGCCGCGCGACGACGGTGGATCCACTGATCGCGCTGCGCACTGAGTAAAAGAGACCACGAAGACCCGAAGGATCACGACGAACACGAAGCCACTCCTCATGTCCCAGGTCCCAAGACCCAAGACCCAAGACCCAAGACCCAAGAGGCCTTCTTCGTGCTCGTTCGTGTCTTCGTGGTGTCTTTGTTCAGGCGCCGCCCTGCCAGCGCTTGATGGCGTCCAGCGGGTAGACCAGCATGATGACGTTCAGCGTGAGGTTGTCGCGGATGGCAAGCGCGACGAACACCTCCATCGCGACGGTCAGCCCCAGGCTGAGCGCCATGGGCGCGGCGCCGGCCAGCCAGAAGCCGGCGGCCATCGCACCGATGTCCGCCACGGAGTTCAGCACGCTGTCGCCGTCGTAGTCCAGCGCGATGGTGGCCTCGCGGTAGCGGTTGATCACCATCGGTGTGTTCTCGATGACCTCCCACGCCGCCTCCAGCGCCGTCGCCATGACGAAGCGCGTGTGCACCGGGAGCTGCCGGGCCACCAGCCAGAACAGCCCGAAGAACGCGAAGCCGTGAATGACGTGCGAGGGCGTGTACCAGTCGCTCAGGTGCTGCGAGTTCTCCGAGCTCATCACCACGCCGTGCCACGCCTTCACGTAGCCGCACGTGCAGTACGGCTCGCGGCCCATGGCCAGCAGGATCACCGCCGCGAGCGCGACGATGCCGGCGGACATGAAGAGGGCTGCGCGATTCGTCATTCAACCCTCATCGCAGCGCACCCGCCTTCGCTCGTCCGCTTCGCCACGCGAGCTACGGCGGGCAAGCCTGCCCGCACCCGCCCGCACCCGGGCATCACTTGTCCAGTTCCTCGATGGTCGCCGTGGACGGGGCGCGCGTCTTCTGCAGCCGCGCCGCCACCTGCTCGGCCTGGCGCCACGCGCGCAGGACGTTCAGGCCCAGGATCTTCTTGATCTCATCGTCCTCATAGCCGCGGCTCAGGAGCTCGACCGTGAGGTTCGGGTACGTCGAGACGTCCTCGAGGCCCTGCACGACGCTGCTGATGCCGTCGAAATCGCCGCCCAGCCCGATGTGATCGATGCCGGCCACCTTGCGGATGTGGTCGATGTGATCCGCCACCTGCTTCACCGTGGCGCGCGGCTCCGGGTTCTCCACCGTCCATCGCTCGATCCCGGCGTTCACGTAAGCCTCGCTGCTCGGGTACTGCGCGCGCAGGAGCTGCAGCTGCGCGGAGCGCTTCAGCCCCCAGTCCGCCACGTCCTGCGAGATGAAGCCGGGCACGAAGGTCACCATCACCACGCCGCCGTTCTTCGGCAGCATGGCCAGCACATCGTCCGGGACGTTCCTGGGGACGTTGCACAGGGCGCGGGCGGAGGAGTGCGAGAAGATGATCGGCGCCTCCGTGACCGCCAGCGCGTCCTTCATGGTGTCGGGCGACACGTGGCTCAGGTCCACGAGCATGCCCAGGCGGTTCATCTCGCGCACCACTTCCTCACCGAACTTCGAGAGTCCGTTGTGCCGGGGCTGGTCGGTCGCCGAGTCGACCCACGGAACATTGGCTGAGTGGGCGAGGGTCATGTAGCGCGCACCCAGCGCGTACATCTGCCGGAGCGTGGCCATCGAGCTGTCGATGGAGTGACCGCCCTCCATGCCGATCATCGAGCCGATGCGCCCGGCCTTGAACGCGCGCTCTGCCTGGTCGGCGGTGAGCGCCAGCTCGAAGGTTTCGGGCCAGCGCTTCGTCATCCGATGGACGATGTCGATCTGCTCGAGCGTGGCGCGGACCGCCTCCTTGCCCTGCATCTCGGACGGCACGTAGACGGACCAGAACTGCGCGCCCACCCCACCTCGCCGGAGGCGCGGGATGTCGGTCATCAGCGACGGCACCGGCTCGGTGATGTCGGCCTTGTTGAAGTCGCCGCCGACGTGCCGCTCGCGGAGCGCCCACGGGTAGTCGTTGTGACCGTCGATGAGCGGCGCCTGCTTGTGCAGGGCCCGCGCGCGGGTCAGGAGGTCGGATTGCGCGGTGACGGGCAGGGCGGCCAGAACCGCGACGGTCAAACCAAGCGCCCAGGGCAGGAAGCGATGAAGGTGCATCCGCACATTTAAGCACGGCCCGAGCCGCAAGACCCCCAGTCCCAAGCCTCAAGCCCCAGGCCCCAAGGCCCAAGACTCAAGACCTAGAGCTTCAACAGCGTCTCGCGCAGCACCCGCGACTGCAGTCGGCTGACGGGCAGCGTCTGGCCGTTGGCCAGCGTCACCTGGTAGGTGCCGCCCGGCATCGGGCTCACGCGCTGGATGAGGTCCACCGCCGCCAGGGTGCCGCGACCCAGGCGCACGAACCGGCGCGGGTCGAGCCGGGCCTCGAGCGCGTGCAGACGATGCGAGATGGTGTAGCGTTCGTTGCCGACCGTGGTGAGGTGCAGCAGCTCGCCTTCCGCCACGATGGACGCGATCTGCTTCACGGGCAGGATAACCACCTCGTCTCGCTTGCGGACCGGGATGCGCTCGAGGAACTGGCGCTTCGTGGCGGCATCCAGGGCCGCCGAGGCCGCGGCCAGCCCGCGCGATCGATCACCGGAGGCTTCGCGTTCGCGCGCGCGGCTCAGGGTCGCGGCGAGGCGCTCGCGCTCCACGGGCTTCAGCAGGTAGTCCACCGCGTTCAGCTCGAACGCCTCAACGGCGAACTCGTCGTACGCCGTGACGAAGGCCACCATGGGCGCCGCACCTGCCTTGAGCAGGCGCGCGGTGTCGAGGCCACCCAGCTCCGGCATCTGCAGATCGAGCAGCGCCAGTGCGGGCCGGGCCTGCTCGATGAGATCGAGTGCCTCGCGGCCATTCGATGCCTCGCCCACGACCTCGACGTCCGGGAACGTCCTCAGCAGGTTCGCCAGGAAGCGCCGCGCGGGCCGCTCATCGTCGGCCAGCACGACCCGTAGCGGCTTCGGCATGTGAATCCTCGTTCTGAACGTCGGGCGTGCCCAGCGGCAGCCGCAACTCGGCAATCGTGCCGCCGGCCGCGTCGGCGCGGAGCGTCAGCGTGGCGGCGCCTCCGTAATGGCCGGTCAGCCGCCGCTCGATGTTGTCGAGGCCGAGATGTTCGCCCACGCTGCGCTGGGACGCCAGCCGTGCGCCCGTGTTCCGCACCGTGATGCGCAGGACGGGACCGCCCGGGCCGGGCTCGCCCCGTGCCATGACGTCGACGTCGCCGCCGTGCGCGCTCGGCGCGACGCCGTGCTTGATGGCGTTCTCGACCAGCGGTTGCACCACCAGGGCCGGGATCTGCGCCCCTCGCAGCTCGCTCGGCACGTCGATGCGCACGCGCAGGCGCTCTTCGAAACGCTCGCGCTCGATGTCCAGGTAGTGCTCCACGAGCTCCAGCTCTCGGCCGAGCGTCGTGAACTCGCCCTCGGGACGCAACACGCCGCGAAGCAGCGCTGTCAGTCGCAACAGCGTGCGCAGGGCCCGGGGCGGCGCGGTCTCGATCAGGTATCCGATCGTCGTCAGCGCGTTGAAGAGGAAGTGCGGGTTGATTTGCGCGCGAAGCGCCCTCAGCTCGGCTTCTGCGGCCAGCTTCTGCATCTCCTCCTCGCGAAGCTCGGTCTCGTAACGCTCGAGCCGCAGCCGGATGGCGTCGACTCGGCGCGCGGCCAGGCTCACCGCTGCCTCGAGCAGCGCCGCGTCGTCCGAGAGCAGGCGCCGGCCGCCCGTGAGCTCGCCCACGTTGATGACCGGGTGCGGTTCGTCCGTGGTGGGCACGATCAAGGTTCGCGACACCGGCTCCAGCCGCGGCGCCGCCTCCGGCGTGTCGGTCCACCAGACCTGCCGGGCGTTCAACGCCTCGGCGAGCCGGGAGCAGACGACGTTCATCACGCCCGCGACCGACGACTGATCTTCGACGTCGCGTACCAGGGCCCGACGCAGCACCGCGTAGTCCACGCGTCCCAGCAGCACGGCGTCGACGAAGCGCACCACGAGGCGCCGCACCCACGGGGCCACGAGGGCCGTGGCCACCCAGAGGCCCAGCATCAGCCCGACGGCCACCCCGCCAGCCGGCGCGGATGAGGCCGCCCAATAGCCCGCGAGAGTGATTCCCACGATGGCGAGCAGCGTGAGCGCCTGCTTCAGGAAGAGGTCGCCCAGCGCGAATCGGTAGTCCTGGTAGAGAATCGCGAAGGCCAGCGGGATGGCGGCATGGTGGCCGATCAGCTGCATCCACCAGCTGTCGGCGCCCGAGTGAAAGCTTCCGAGGTGGGTGGCCGACACCGCGAACACCACCAGCGCGAGCACCCACAGCACGCGCCTGCCATTGGGTTGGGATCGGGTGATCACGCCAAGCGGCACGATGAGCAGGCCGAACGACACGGTGAGCACCTGGAAGGCGAGCGTGGAGGGCGCGGGATCGCTCGAGGCAATCGTCCGGGCGTGGAGGATGGCGGCGGCGACGCCGATCGCGTAGGCGAGACCGGTGATGAGCCGGCCGAGCGCCAGGCCCCGCGCGACGGAGTGCACCACCACTGCTGCCAGGAGCCCGAGCGCGGGGAACGGTGTGGCCGACAGGCCCACGCTGTCGGCCGCGAGCCCGAGGCGAGGCAGTGCGTAGGCCCCCAGTTCGCCCAGGTTCCACGCCAGGCCGAGCAGGGCCGTGGCGAGCGGCAGCCCGTCCACGCGGCCGGATTCGTCGCGCCCGCGCGCGCCGCCGCGGACCACGAGCACCAGCAGCATCGCGTAAAGAGCCGTGCCGGTGGCGAAGCCCACGAGGTTGAGGACGTCGGCCGCGTTGGAGGCGGTCACCCCCCGATTCTAGCGACCAGGGGACGCCGGCGCGAGGTCCGCGATGAGTGGTTCACGCGGGGAGATGAGTGGCGCGCCCGGCCTGGTGGGTGGGGGGTATAATCCCGCCGGTTCAAAGCACGGCGGTTCGCGCGACGGGTTCACAGCACGGTGGGTTCACAGCACGGAGGTTCTCGTGAAGCGAGCAGCGCTTGCGGCACTGATGATGGTCGGGGCACTGGTGGCGCTGCCGCACGCGCAGCCGCCGGCGCAGGCTCCGGCCCAGCCCGTGGCCACGGCGCCCGCCGTGGCCGCAGACCCCCGCGTGGTGAAGCTGAAGGCCCTCCTCGATGCCGACGTCTCGACGCCGGCCATGTACGACCTGGGCCAGCAGATGAACGACATGGTGTTCAGCTTCGGGGAGATCGGCTTCCAGGAGTTCGAGACGCAGAAGTACCTGGGCCGCGTGCTGCGCGACAACGGCTTCACGGTGGAGGACGGCGTGGCCGGCATCCCCACCGCGTGGGTGGCGAAGTGGGGAAGCGGGAAGCCGGTCATCGCCTTCGGGTCGGACATCGACGGCATCCCGCAGGGCTCACAGAAACCAGGCGTCGCGTACCACGACCCGCTGGTCGAGGGCGCGCCCGGGCACGGCGAGGGCCACAACTCGGGCACGCCGCTCAACATCGTGGCCGCCATCGCGGTGAAGCGGATCATGGAGCGCGAGAAGTTGCCCGGGACGCTGATGATCTGGCCCGGCGTGGCCGAGGAGCTGCTGGGCACCAAGGCCTATTACGTGCGCGCCGGCGTCTTCAAGGACGTGGACGCAGTGCTCTACAACCACGTCGGCTCGAACCTGTCCACGAGCTGGGGTGACGGCGGTGGCAGCGGCCTCGTGTCCGTCGAGTACACCTTCGAGGGCGAGACCGCGCACAGCGCGGGGGCGCCGTGGCGCGGGCGCTCGGCGCTCGACGCCGTGGAGCTGATGAACGTCGGATGGAACTACCGTCGCGAGCACCTGCGACTGTCGCAGCGCACGCACTACGTCATCACCAACGGCGGCGATCAGCCGAATGTCGTGCCACGCAATGCGGGCGTCTGGTACTACTTCCGCGAGACCGACTACGATTCGGTGAAGCACATGTGGGGGATCGGCGACAGGATGGCCGAGGGCGCCGCGCTGATGACCAACACGAAGTGGACGTCGCGCGTGCTCGGCACCGCGTGGCCCAGGCACACCAACCGCACGCTGGCCGAGACGATGTACGCCAACATCCAGCACGTCGGCCTGCCGCAGTGGAGCGAGGCCGACATCGCCCTCGCGAAGGCCACGCAGCGGGTGATGAACGTCCCGGAGACGGGCCTGGCCAGCGGTCCCATCGGCCCGCTTCGCGGTCGCGAGCGCATCCCGGACGAGGAGAAGTTCGGCGGGCCCTCCGACGACATCGGCGACGTGACGTGGAACGTGCCCACCGTGTCGCTCAGCTACCCCGCGAACTTCCAGGCGGGTCCCGGCCACAACTGGGCGAACGCCATCCCGATGGCCACGCCCATCGCCCACAAGGGCGTGAACGCGGGCGCGCGCGTGCAGGCGCTGACCGCGCTCGACCTGGTGTTGCGCCCGGAGCTGTTGCGCCAGGCGCGCGACTACTTCGAGAACGTGCAGTTGAAGCAGCGCACGTACACGCCGTTCATCCGCGAAGGCGACCAGCCGGCCATCTGGATGAACAAGGCGACGATGGAGCGGTACCGCCCGGAGATGCGGAAGTTCTACTTCGACCCGGCGAAATACAAGACCTATCTGGACCAGATGAAGGAGATGTTCGGATACACGTACCCGACGGTTCGCACGGAGAAATCACGATAGTTCAAAGCACGAAGGTTCAAAGCACGAAGGTGCGACTGCGGCCGCTGCTCCTGCCCGTCGAGCACGGCGGCTGGGGTTTCCTGTTCGAGCCCATCATGGTCGCGCTCGTGGCCGCGCCGTCGTGGGCGGGTGTGCTGCTGTCGCTGGCGGCGCTGGCGTTCTTCCTGTCCCGTCAGCCGCTCAAGGTGGCCGCCGACGACGCGCGGCATCGGCGCCACGTGGCTCGGACGCGCGTGGCCTGGGCCATTGCCGCCGCCTATCTGCTCGTCGCGTGCGCCGCGTTGGCCGGCGCCACGGCGGTGACCGCGCACAACTTCTGGCCCATCGCGCTGCTGGCGGCCCCGCTGGCCGCCGTGCCGTTGTGGTTCGACAGCCGGGGCGCCAGCCGGCACGTGGTGCCCGAACTGGCCGGGGCCACGGCTCTCGGTGCCGTGGCAGGCGCGGCGGGCGTGGCGGCCGGACTCTCATGGCCGCACGCGCTCTCGCTCTGGGCGTCGGCTCTCGTCCGCGTCCTGCCCGCTATCGTGACCGTCCGCGAGCGCGTGCAGCGGCTGCACGGTCACGCGCCGGACGAGCGTGGGCCCATTGCGGCCCACCTGCTGGCGCTCGCCTGCGCGCTCGGCCTCATGGCGGTCGGCCTCATGCCCTGGGGGGTGGCGCTCATCGCGCTGCTGCTGGCCATTCGCGCCGGCTGGGACCTGCGCCCGGGCGCACCGGCCGTGGCGGCCATGCGCATTGGCGTCCGCGAGCTGGTGACGGGCCTGGGCGCCGCCGCTGCCATCGGCGCTGCCTGGCGGTTCGGTCACCAGGTCACGAGCTGGCTATAGCTAGCCGCAGGCATACCCAGGTCGCGAGATCGATCGCCAGATCGCCATGCCGCGAGGTCACCCGATTCGCGATCGCGATCGTTACACGCCAGCCCAGTCCAGGTTTTCCGTCAGCCGCGTGCCGTCACGCCTGAAGGCGTCCAGCAGCCGCCTGATGCGCCGTTCGGCCTCCGGGAGATCGTGGTTGTCCAGGTTCGCGTTCAGCAGGTCGATGTACCACGGCAGCTTCAGCGGATCCCGCACGTAGGCATCGACGATCGCGCGCGCGATGGGCAGGGTCGTGTGCTTCGAGATGTCGTACACGTCGCGGTTGCCCGCGCGGAGCAGCTTGTCGTACTCCTCGTGCAGCAGTCGCTCGAAGAGCGCGGCCGAGAAGCGATCACCCGTGCGGGTGCCGGTCTCGGCATCGTCTTCCGTCATGCCCGCCTGCTTGTGCAACCATTCCCACAGGATGCTCAGCCGGATCTCGCCGGTCGCCATGTCCTCCATCAGGTAGAGCACGTCGTCGTTGCCGAAGAAATCGGCGGGCTTGAGCGCGGCCGCCTGGAGGCCCTGCCCGAAGGCGTTGCCGTACTGGATGGCGACGCTCAGCAGGTCGCGGGCACCCCGCACGGTGCGCGGCGCCGGCTCGAGGGCGATCAGGCCGTCCGCATCCGCGGCGGTATAGGTGAGCGGCGGGAAGGCCCGGCCCCGCTGGTTCTCCTGGCCCACGCGGTCCCACACCGGCCGGACGATGTGCACCATCTTCCAGTGAGCGACCCACTTGCCGCTGGCGCCCTCACGCTGTTCGCGTTCGGCGCCCGCCACGGCGCGCTTCATGCCCGCGGCCACACCGGCCTCCGAGCCCACGGGGATGTTCGGCTCCATGCCGCCCTGCCACAGCGCGGCCTGCCCGAGGCGGTCGGGAGTATTCACGGCGCGGCGGACGCGGTCCTCGTAGTGCCGCATGTAGCCGTAGGTCATCGTGATGGCGTCGATGTTCGGATTGACGAAGCTGGCGTCCCACGCCATCGCGTCCGACACGCTGTTGATGTAGTCCCATCGGCCGGTGTTGAAGCCCACGAAGCGCGGGCCGAGGGCGGCGCGAATTTCCATCAACTGGAAGCAGGCCTCGATCTGCTCGACCAGCACGTAGGTCTTGATCGTGCCCACCGCGAGGCCGAGGTGCCGCTCGAGCGCGCTCAGGATGTCGTGCCACAGCGCGGCTTCCTCGGCCGTCTGGATCTTCGGCAGGTAGAGCACCAGCGAGGCCCCGCGATCGCGCAGGCGCACCTGGTTGTCCACGATGAACAGCGTGGCGTCGACCATCGAGGCCGAGAACCCGGTACCGTCGGTCCACCGGACGTGGCGGTCGTCGAGGTGCAGGCCGCGGGCGCGGAAGATGATGGTGGTGAACCCGAGCTGGCGGCGCCAGTCTGGAACGGTGGCGCGGCCGAAGAACGCTTCGGCCCAGCGGTTCATCTCACCCGCCACCTGCTCGGCCACGGACATGAACGCGTCGTCGCGGTGGATGGCCAGCCGCAGGCTTCGCTGGTTGTCGAGTGACATCGTCGACACCTGGCCGAGGGCATCTTCGCCGTCGAACATCCAGCCGTCCGCGCCAGAGAGCAGCGCGTAGGCCACGTTGCGGAGGCTCTGGGCGATCGGGGCGTTGGGGCGAGCCGCGGGGCCCGTGCCCTGGATCCACTGCCGCTCGAGATCGCCGGGGATGGTGCTCCCCACGAAGTCGCCGTCGCGGGCCTGTTGCACGGTGATCGACGTGCGCCCGATGCGGGCGTCCGGGGCCAGGAACTCGATCCGCCGACCGTCCCGCGCACGCTTGGCACGGCGGGCGATGCGGGCCGACATCAGCGCGTGGCGATCCTGATCGAGCGGCGCCAGGGCGTTGAGCGCGTCGAGGGCGTCCGGCGTGAAGACGTCGGCATAGGACTGGGCGAGATGGCGCCGAATCTCGAGGGACGGCTGCGACATGCCCGACAGTGTAGCCGCTCGGCTCTGCCGCGTCAGCCGGTGGTTCGAAGCGTCAGCGCGGGCAGGTCGAGGCCGTGGACGCGAGCGGTCCAGGTCTCGCCGGCGCCGATCGGCTGCGATTCGCAGAGCGTGCCCGAGCTGATGATCTCGCCAGCCTGCAACGGTCCCCGCCGACTGCCGGCGCCTCGGGCCAGCGCCGAGGCGAGCTCGCCCAGGCAGAGTGCCGGGCTGCGCAGTACGTTGCGCCCCGAGCCCTCGGCCGCCAGCTCGCCGTCCTTCTCGAGACGTACGGTGAACGTGGCAAGCGCGTCGGCGAGTTGCGCGCGGTTGCCGTCTGTCACGGCCAATGGGGTGCCCACGACGAGGGAGGCGTGCAGGCCCTTCGATGCCAGGAAGTCGGCCGGCTGGAACTTCCAGCCGGGGAATACGCAGTCGATGATCTCGAAGCCGAGCGCGATCCCGTCCACGGCTTCGAGCACGGCGCCGGCATCGGTGGCACCAACGCTCACGGGCTGCTTCAGGGTGAGGACGATCTCGGGCTCGATTCTGGGTGCCATGAGCGAGGCCACCGACAGTGCGGCCTGGTCGTCAGAGGCATGGCGCACCGTGTCGTCGTACACGTGCGCCCACACCAGCGTCTCCAGCTTCAGCACGCGCCACGCCGCCCGGTTCGCGAAGCCGACCTTCAGCCCGACGGGGTGGTGGCCCGCCGCGCGTCGCCGTCGGACGATCTCCGCTTCGACGGCGTAGGCGGTCGCGAGGTCGAGCCCGCCCTCGCGAGCGGTGGGCGGCATGTGCACCAGCCGCCGTTCGGCGTAGGCGTCGAGGAGTTCGGCGGCGAGCGCTGCCGGATCCACGGGTGCCATCGCGTTCGTGAGTCGGCCGCTCACTTCGCGCCGGCCGGCGCGCCCACGACGACCCGGCTTGGCGCCGTGGAGGCGCGCAGGCCCATGGCCATGGCGGCGGCGACGAGGGCCATCACCGCGCTGCCGTAGAAGCCCATGCTCCAGCTCCCGGACTGCTCGAAGAGCAGGGCGCCCAGCCATCCGCCCAGGATGGAGGCGACGCCCTTCGCCGTGTACAGGACCGCGTAGTTCGACGTGGCGTGCTGGCTGCCGAAGTAGTCGCCGCAGGTGGCGGGGAAGAGCGAGTAGATCTGCCCCCACGTGAAGTAGACCAGCACCAGCGTGAAGGCGAACCACCCGGCAGAGCGCGACCCTGCCGCGACGACCAGGAACAGGCACGCCGCCTGCAGAAAGAAGGTGAGGATCATCGTGTTCTCGCGGCCCAGTCGATCCGAGGCCCAGCCCCAGAACACACGGCTCGCACCGTTGGCCAGGGGGCTGAGCGTCGCCGCCAGCGTGAGGGCCGCCGCCGAGAGGCCCCACGAACGGGACATGGGCCCGGCGTTGGCGGTGACGAGCAGACCGCCCGTGGCCATCAGGACGAACATCACGTACATGAGATAGAACTGCGGCGTTCGCAGCATCTCGAGCGTGGTGAAGTGCCGGCGCCCGACGGACTGCACGGGGATCGCGGCCGCCTGTGGCGAGAGGGCGACTTTCGGCGGGTGCCTCAGGAACTGCGCCACGATGAGGATGACGAGGCCCTGGAAGAGTCCGGTCGCGATGAAAGCCGACCGATAGCCGCTGGTGCCGATGATCCACTGGATGACCGGGATGAACAGGGCCGTGCCCCCGCCGAAGCCGGCCGCCATGATGCCCGAGGCGAGGCCCCGGCGCTCCTTGAACCACTTGAGGGCCGACCCGATGGAGCCGCTGTAGACGAAGGCCGCGCCCACGCCCGCGAGGCAATAGAGCATGTAGAGCATCGGCAGCGACGTGGCGTAGCCCATGCCAGCCCACCCGAGCCCGCAGAGCAGGCCGGCGACGCTGATGAACCCGCGCGGCCCCAGGCGATCGATCAGCCACCCGTCGAGGGGCTGGACCCACGTCTGGAACAGGATGAACAGCGTGAAGGCGAACTGGATGTCCGACAACCTCCAGCCGGTGCCCGCCTGCAGGGGCTGGACGAACAGCGTCCAGGCGTACTGGAGGTTGGCGATCATGATCATCGCAATCAGCGACGCGACCAGCTGAAACCACCGGTTGTTGACGTTCACCACAGCCTCCTGCGAATTGGGGTCTGGCACGGTCGCGTCGAAAACGTCGCAGATTCTGCCACGAGTGGCAATAACTGCCGCAAAATCGGCCCTATCGTGCCAGACCCCGGGAGCGCTCGTCGAGGAGCTTCGCGCAGGCGTAGACGGCACGCGTCGCGGTCATTGGCACGCCCAGCCGCTCGCCCAGTTCCACCACCGCGCCCACCACGGCCTCGAGCTCCATGGGCCGTCCCGCCTCGAGATCCTGCAGCATCGATGTCTTGTGCGCGCCCACCTTCTCGGCGCCGGCCATTCGCTGGTCAATCGAGATGGGCAGCTCGATGCCCAGCCTCGCCGCCACCGCCTCGGTCTCGACCATCAGCTCCCGCACCAGGCGGGACACGTCGGGATGCCGCGCCAACTCTTCCAGGGTCCCCCGCGTCAGCGCGCTGATGGGGTTGAACGCGACGTTGCCGAGCAGCTTCACCCAGATCTCGTGGCGGAAGCGCGGCGTGACCGGGCAGCGGAAGCCGGCGGCGATCAGCGCTTCGGCGATGCGGCGCGCGCGCTCGGACTTGCTGCCATCGGGCTCGCCGAAGCTGATCCGATTGCCTTCGGTGTGGCGGATCACGCCCGGTTCCACGATGTCGGTCGCGAAGTAGGCGAGCGATCCGACGACACGGCGCGGCTCGATGGCGGAGGCGATGACGCCACCCGGATCCACGCGCTCGAGCCGGAGTCCCTCCAGCTCGCCGCCGCTCCCCTGGAAGTACCACCACGGGATGCCGTTCTGCGTGCTCACCACCACCGTTTCGGGGCCCAGGAGCGGCCTGAGTGTCGGGGCCAGGGCCGTCAGGCTGTGCGCCTTGACGCCGAGAAACACCACGTCGGCCACGCCGACGGCCGCGAGATCGCCCGACACGACCGGCTGCACCGTGAAGTCGCCGTCCGGACTGATCACCCGCAGCCCGTGGTCCTGCATCGCGCGCAGGTGGGGCCCGCGCGCGTGCAGCACGACGTCGGCGCCCACCTTCGCGAGCCGCGCGCCGATATAGCCGCCGATGGCTCCGGCTCCAACGATGACGATGCGCATCGGGCCCTTCAGCTCACGCCGGGGTCAGGCCCTGGGAGCGAACGCCTGGGCGACGACCCGGCGCTGGATCTTGCCGGTAGCCGTCCGCGGGATGGTCTCGGTGATGTGAATCTGCTTGGGCCGCTTGAACTCGGCCAGGCGTTCCTTGCAGAAGGCGTGCAGGTCGGCCTCGGCGACCGGCTCGCGCAGGACCACGGCCGCCGCCACTTCCTCGCCCCAGGTCTGGTGCGGCACCCCGAAGCACACGGCCTCGGCCACGGCCGGGTGCGTCAGGAGCACCTCGTCGATCTCGCGCGGCGAGATCTTCTCGCCGCCCCGGTTGATCAGTTCCTTCAGCCGGCCGACCAGCGTCAGGTATCCATCGGCATCGAGCGTGCCTTGATCGCCGGTGCGGAACCACCCGCCCTCGAAGAACGCCGTCGCATTGGCCTCGGGGTTGTTCTCGTACCCGGTGATGACGTTGGGACCCTGGATGCACACCTCGCCGCGCTCGCCGGGCGCCAGCTCGCGCCCCTGGTCGTCGCGGATGCTGATGCGGACATCGGTGCCGGGCCCCACCGAGCCGGGCACGCGCTTGCCGGGCGGCAGCGGATTGGAGGCCATCTGATGGGCGGCCTCGGTCATGCCGTAGGCTTCGAGCACGGGCGCGCCGAAGGCCGCCTCGAGGTCGTGCATCACCTGGGGCGGCAGCGACGCACTGCACGAACGGATGAACCGCAGCTCCTCTGCGCCCGCCGGCCGGGGATCGCCAGTCTTGACGCGCGCAAGGAGCAGTTGGTGGATGGTGGGGCCGGCCGAGTACCACGTGGCGCCGGACTCCTGGGCCACACGCCAGAACGACAACGGCGAGAACTTGGTGGGTACCACCACGGCGCCCCCCGTGGCCAGCGTGGCCAGCGTGGAGGCCACCAGCCCGTGGACGTGGAAGAGCGGCATCACGCAGAGCGACACGTCCTCGGAGGTGAGCGCATAGCTGCGGGCCACGTTCTGCGCCGAGATCGTGAGATTGGCATGGCTCAGCGGCACGCGCTTCGGCCGGCCGGTGCTCCCGCTCGTGTGCAGGATGAGCGCCACATCGTCGATCCGGGGCGGCGCCACGGGCGCGCGTTCCGAGATCCCGCGGAGCGACACGACGCCGGTGGCGTCGGTGTCGACCGTGAGGATGGGCACCTGTCCTGCGGCTGCCCGGGCTTCATCCACGCCCTCGGGCGGCAGCAACAACACCTTGGCGTTGGTGTCATCGAGGAAGAACCGGAATTCGTCCTCCTTGTAGCCGGGGTTGAGCGGTGCCGCCGTGCCGGCCATCGACGCGGCGAGGAACGCGACCACGGTCGACAGGCTGTTGGGGAGCGCCATGCCGACACGGTCGCCCGGGCGGATGCCGGCCGCCGACAAGGCGCCGGCCAGATCCTGCACCTGCCGACGTAACTCGCCGTAGGAGAGCCGGATGTTCTGATCCGGCAGGATGATGGCGGTCTGTTCCGCTGGAATCGGGTCGATGAGACCGCCCAGCGTGGTCGGAACGGAGGAGGTTGAAGTCATGGCAGCAGCCCTTCGCGCAAAAGTGCCGCTAAGTCTGCCACGAAGTGCCCGGCTACGGAAGGTCCGGATCGGTCAGCGCGCGAACACTGTCCTGCCGCCCACGATGGTCCGTATGACCCTGGCGTTCCGGATGTCGGGCGCGGCAATCGCGCGCAGGTCCTGATCGATCAGCGTGAGATCCGCCAGCTTCCCGACCGCGATCGTGCCCTTGTCGTTCTCCTCGAACGACGCGTACGCGCCAGCGCGCGTGTAGGCGGCGAGCGCCTGCTCCACGGTGATCTTCTGTGACGGCACCCAACCGTCCGGGTTCTTGTCGTCCAGCGTCCGCCGCGTGACCGCGGCATAGATGCCCTCGAGCGGCGTGGGCGGTGCGACGAACCAGTCGCTGCCAAACGCCAGGGGCGCCTTCGCATCGAGGAGCGACTTGAACGCATAGGTCCCCTGCGCGCGCACGGGTCCGATCACCCGCTCAGCCCACCGTCCATCGTCGATGGCGTGGTACGGCTGCATGCTGGGAATGACCCCCAGCGCCGCGAACCTCGGGATGTCCGCCGGCGCCAGGTGTTGCGCGTGCTCGATGCGGAAGCGGCGGTCTCGGGGACCATGCTCCTTCGCCACGCGCTCGTAGATGTCGAGCAGCGTCTGGTTGGCGCGGTCGCCGATGGCGTGGACCATCACGTGCAGCGCCGCCGCATCCGCGCCGTTGATCCACGTGTAGAGATCCTCGGGCGTGTTCACGAAGAGGCCTCGGTCCTTCGGCGCGTCGGTGAACGGTTCGTGGAAGGCCGCGGTGTGCGAGCCGAGCGACCCGTCCACGAAGCCCTTCAGGCCGCCGACGCGCAGCCACTGGTCGCCACGCCCATCCGGGCCATACGTGCGGGCTTTCACGGCCTCGGCGAGCCGTTCCCAGGTGTTGAGCGGCACCGCGGCATACACTCGCGTCCGCAGCTTGCCAGCCTTGTTGGCGCGATCGAGCACCGCCAGGTCGTCCCACGAGCCCATCTGGTGCACCGTGGTCACGCCCTGCTCGCCCACGTAGCGCATGGCCGCCTCGAGCGCGCGGTCCTGCATGTCGGCCGTGGGCGGTGGCATCTTCGACGCCACCAGGTCCATGGCGTTGTCCTTCAGCAGGCCGGTCAGCTCGCCGCGCGGGTCGCGCACGATCTCGCCGCCGCTCACGTCCTTCGCGGCGCGCGTCACGCCGGTCGCGCTCAGGGCCGCAGTGTTGGCCAGCGCCATGTGCCCATCCAGCCGGTTCACCCACACCGGGTGGTCAGGGGTCACGCTGTCAATCCACGCGCGCTCCGGCAACTCGCCGCCCCACAGCTGGTGATCCCAGTCGCCGCCGGTGATCCACGTACCCGCCGGCACCGTCTTCGCGAAGGCGCCGATGCGTGCCGCGAACTCCTCGCGTGTCTTCGCGTCGCGCAGCTGCACCGACGCCAGACGCGAGCCGCCCTCGAGGAAGTGGACGTGGCTGTCGATGAAGCCCGGCACCAGGAACTGCCCGCCGGCGTCGACGATTTCGAGCCCCGCCTTCGCCGAGGCTCCGGCGGGCAAGCCCGCGAGCCGGCGGATCTCGTCGTTGGTGCCCACCGCGGTAATGCGGTCGCCGGAGACGGCCACGGCGTCGGCCGACGGGCGGCCCGGGTCGCCCGTCCAGACGCGCGCATTGACGATGGCGAGCGTCACCGCAGACTCTGGTTGAGGCGGTGCGCCGGGCGCGCAGGCGCCGGACAAGAGAAGGGCAAGGACAGCGATTCGTCGCATTGACGGATCCTATCCGACGCTTTCATCTGCGTCATCTGCGCCATCTGCGGCGCCTCTGCGTCATCTGGGCGCCTCTGCGTCTGCGGCCCCGCATCGGTGTCACGGTTTCGGAATCCTCAGTGTCGCGCTGATCATTGCGCTGCCGCTGGCCACGTAGATCAGCGAGAAGGGGTGGAGGTCGGCCGACCCGATTTCCAGCGATCCCAGCCACAGCGCGTCCCCGACTCGACCCAGGTAGAACGCCGCCGCCAGGATTGCCACGATCCCGATGCTCGTCGGAATCGGCGTGCCCTCGAAGTACTTCACCTTTCCGGTGGCTTCATCCGCCAGCGCCTCGGCGGTGACGTTGAAGCGCGCGAGCCGGCTGACGCCGCAGACGACGAAGTAGGTGAGGCACAGCATGTCCCACCCCCCGCGCAGCCCGAGCGTGTAGCCGAGCACGGCTGGGGCGACCCCGAACGAGATGATGTCCGCCAGCGAATCGAGATCGGCTCCGAGCACGGACCGGCGGCCAGGGTGGAGGCGGGCGACATAGCCGTCGAGAACGTCGAAGGCCAGCGCCAGCGGCAGCAGCAGGAACGCTGCCCAGAGGTGCCGGTCGCGGCCGGTCGCGAGGTAGTCGAGGCAGAGGAAGATGGCGATGGTGCCGCAGGCGGCGTTGCCGATGGTGAACGCGTCGGCGGCCGTGTACGACCGCAGCATCGAGAGATGGCGGCGAGGTGGCGTCACGGCCGCAGCATAGACCACCGGCGCGTCCCGCGCGCATCCGGGGTTCGCGGCGGGTCGGTCCGCGCTGCCCCTCTTCCTCGGGCCCACACTGCCTGCGACGTTCACCAACCGTGCGCCAGGCCTTCACACCCAGGGACTGATCATGGTGTCATTATCGGGCTTCAGGAACTTCCCGATGGCGTGATCACGGCGGCATCAAGGCCCTGAGCGCAGTGCCCCCCGCTCTCGCTCCATCTCATCTGCGGCGCCATCTGTATTTGATCTGCGGCGCCATCCGTGTCTCATCTGCGGTTCCCTCTGTCTCCCATCTGCCGCGTCATCGGTGTCTCATCTGCGGCGACGGTTTGCTCTGCGGCCTCCGTGACCCATAATGAACGTCCATGCCGCGCGCCGCCGCCGATCCCAACAAGCTCACCGGGCTGGCCAGCCGCTTCTCCGCCTTCGTGACCGAGCGGCATCCGCTGGCCGTCCACCTCGCCCTCGACGTCCTGGACGCGGTCGGTGGGAACAAGGTGAAGCCGCGGGACCATGCGGCCATCGAGGGGCTTCGCGTGCCGTTTCGTCGCGAGCTGGCGCGGCGCCTCTACGACACGCTGAAGGCGCCCGAGGGCACCGACCACACCACGCCTGGGACGACGGCGGTGAAGCGCATGGAGCAGGCGCGCGCCGAGCTCACCGATGCCTTCGACGGCTTCCTGCGGCGCGAAGCGATCGCGGCCTCGCTCACCAAGACCGAGCGCATCGAGATCCTGCGCGGCATGGCGCTCACGCGCGCGGTGGACAATCGGCTCAAGCAGTTCTTCATGGGCGGAGAGGTGCGCTGGGGCGACATGGCCTTCCAGGGCAAGGGCTTCAGGTCCCTGGGCCAGGAGGCCATCTACGCTGCCGGTATCCGCCTGAAGCGGGGCCCGAAGCACCGCGGCGAGGACGGCGCGTGGCAGGGCGATGTCGTTGCGCCCGTCATCCGCGACATCGGCGTGGCCCTGGCCATGCGGCACGACGCCGAGGCGGTGCGCAACATCTTCACCGCGCAGATGGGCAAGGACGGTCCGCCCATGCACGGCAAGGACCTGCACACCGGCGACTTCGCGTGGGGTGTGCTGCCGGCCACGGCGCCGCTGGCCATCGGGTCGCTCTCCACGGCCGGTATGGCGATGGCTTTCTGGCGCGAGCGCGCCGAGCGCGTGGCGGTGTGCTTCATCGGCGAGGGCGGATCGTCGCTCGGCGAGTGGCACGAGGCCATCAATCTCTGCGCGGCGAAGAAGCTCCCCGCCGTGTTCTGCGTCGAGAACAACCAGACGGCGCTCTCGACCCCGGTGGCCGACAATTCCGCCGCCCGCGTGTTCGCCGACAAGGCGGCCGGCTACGGCATCCCCGGCATCTCGATCGACGGGACGGATCCCGACGCCGTGGCCGCGGCGTTCACCTGGGCCGCCGAGCGGGCGCGGGCCGGGCAGGGGCCCACACTCATCGAGGTCGTCGCGATGCGCATGTGTGGCCACGCGCATCACGACGACATGCTGTACCTGGGCAAGGATCCGCAGCCCTCGTGGGACTACCACGTGCTGCACGAGAACGGGTACGCGAACAAGGAGTTGTACGACTTCTGGTCGAAGCGCGACCCGCTGCCGCGCTACGCGGCGAAGCTCGAGGCGGACGGTCTCATCAACCACTCGGAGCTCGATCGCATCAAGCAGTGGGCGCACGACCTGGTCGAGGCCGAGGCGCAGACGGTCATCGCCATGCCGTGGCCAAAGGCCGAGACCGCCGGCCAGGGCGTCTTCAGGGACGAGGCGCCGCGGGTTCGCGTGGAGGTCCTCGACCCCGAGCGCCGCCTGGCACAGCCGCTGACCACCGATCTGCCATCCCTCGATCCCGGACTGCCGTTCGACAAGAAGGGCCACACGTTCCTCGAGGCCGTCATGCTCGGCGTGGGCGACGCCCTGCGCGCGGATCCCCGGGTGTTCGTCTACGGCGAGGACGTGGGCGGCCAGTACGGCAATGCGTTCCTGTTGCTGCGCCCGCTCCTGAAGGAGTTCGGCGACCGCATCATCAACTCACCCCTCGCCGAAAGTGCGGTGCTGGGCGTGTGCGTGGGCGCCGCGCTCGCGGGCCAGCGTCCCATCGGCGAGATGCAGTTCAACGACTTCGTGGCCACCGGTTTCAACCAGCTGGTGAACAACGCTGCGAAGATCCGCTATCGCTGGGGGGCGGACCTGCCCATGGTGGTGCGCATGCCCTGGGGCGGCCTCCGCTACGCGGGGCCCTATCACTCACAGAACACCGAGCCGTGGTTCTATCGCACGCCCGGGCTGAAAATCGTGGTGCCCTCGACACCTGAAGACGCGCGCGCGTTGATGGCCTCGGCCGTGGCCGATCCGGATCCGGTGCTCTACTACGAGCACATCTCGCTCTACCGCGAACCGCGCATCAAGCAGGCCCTGCCTGCCGGGCCGCCTGCGCCGCTCCCGCTGGGCAAGGCCGCGCTTCGCCGCGCCGGCAAGGACCTGGCGATGATCTCCTACGGCGCCTATGTGCACGACTGCCTGCGCGTGGCGGAAACGCTCGCCGCCGATGGCATCGACGCCTCGGTGCTGGATCTGCGGAGCCTCTCGCCGCTCGATCGCGAGGCCGTTCTCGCCGTCGCCCGCCACTGCAGCCGCGTGCTCATCGTCCACGAGGACTCGCGGACGGGCGGCATCGGCGAAAGCCTCGCGGCCATCATCCAGGAAGAAGCCTTCGAGTCGCTGGACGCGCCCGTGCGCGTCCTCGGCGCGCTGGACACGCCGGTGCCCTATTCCGCCCCGCTCGAGGAGTTCTTCCTGGTGAGCGAGGCCGAGATCCTCGCCGCGGCGCGTAACCTCGTGGCGTTCTGAACGCGGGCTTGTGCCAGAATCGAGGCATGGCACCCAGCGTCGGTCGGTTGGTCCCGCTCGTCATCCTCGCAGTCACCCTGGCGGGCGTGACCGCCCTGGCCGACGTGAAGTTCACCTCGACCTTCGCGGCGCCAGAGGCCCGCGGCATGAGTTTCAAGGGCAAGAAGGTGGCGGCCCTGGTCGTCAGCGACGACCTGTCGCTTCGCATGTCCGGCGAGGAAGCCCTTGCGAAGGAGCTGTCGGCCCTGGGCATTCAGGGCGCCGCTGCCTATCGCCAGATTCCCACCGAGGAGTTGAAGAAGAGCCCCGACGCCGCCAAGGCCTGGTTCGCACGCGAATCCGTCGCGGGCGTCGTCGCGCTTCGACCCGTCAGCCAGGACAAGGTGAAGCGGTACACGCCCGACATCTGGGCCACCCCGTACTACTCCACGCTCTGGGGGTTCTACCCCTACGGCTGGACGACGGTCTATGTTGCGGGAAGCGCGGCAGTGGACACCGTCATCGTCGTCGAGTCGCTGATCTTCGACGTGTCCACGGGGAAGCTCCTGTGGGGCGGCGTGAGCGAGGCGACCAACCCGAAATCGCTGCAGGGCCTCGTCGCCGACATCGTCAAGGAAGCGGCGAAGAAGATCGACAAGCAGTTCCGCTGACGACGCGCGTCTCGTAACCGGAGGGGCGGCCCGATCAGAAGGCTTCCTGCAGGCCGAGGTACAGTCCGCGCGAGCCGCCCCGGCCCCATCCGAGATCGATGCAGATGTTGGTCTTCGAGCGCTTGTTGAAGCGCACGCGCAGGCCGGCGCCGCCCCCCGGCGCGAGGTCGTCGAAGAGCGACTCGCCGGTCTCCCGGTTGCTCACGCTCGTCGCGTTGAGGAACGCCACCACCCCCAGCAGGCCGTTCGCCATCAGCGTCCCGCGGTATTCCAGTTCGCCGTAGGCCAGCCGATCGCCGCGGAAGCGTCCCTCCACATAGCCGCGGCCCGCGCGGCCGTAGGTGTCGTTGCCCGTCGAGGGCAACGCGAAGTACGGCGCCACGCCGCCAACCACGAAGTCGCCGTACGCCCACATCGCGAGGGTGTGCCGGCCGTCGGCCTTCAGCTGGCGGTAGGTCCGCACATCGAGCAGCAACTGCTGCCAGGCCGAATCGCTGCCGAACGCCGCGAAGTACGGGCGGTATGTGACCCCCGCCATCCAGCCACGGCTGGCATTGATCACGCTGTCCCTCGTGTCGAGCAGCAGGCTGAGCGCTGGGCCGTTGCTCGCCTGTCCGTCGAGCGGAAAGCCATACCGGCGGCTGTACTCGACATACGGTGAGCTGTCCCACTCCTCGTCGGCGTCCTTCCCGGGACCGATGTCCCGATGGATGTTGACGTGCAGGCCGGCGCCCGCGTACAGGCCCGGTCGAAATGCCATGTACAGGATCTCCGAAACGCGGAAGTGGTCGAACCTCGCGTTGATGGCATCGGAGTCTTCCGTCTGCAGGCCGAGCCCGAACGTGTCCTGCGACGTCCACAGGAAGCGGTTATCACCCTGGATGTTGAACGCGTTGTCACGCGTGAAGGTGTTGAGGCGCGCCGTCAGTGACGCCTGCTTCCTGGTCGTGACGTTCGCGCCGATCGCGGCTGACGAGATGCCGGTCGTGGCCGGATCGCCCAGGAAGAACGCCCCGTGGGCCAGCACGCCGAGGGCAAGCCCGGTTGAGGGCTTCGAGCTGATAGTGGGAACGAACGCCAGCATCGGCCCGGTGTTGGGCACAGTCTCAGCGGGCGTGACGGCTTCCTTGCGCCGCCGCATCCGGATGACGTCCAGCAGGTCGACGTCAGTCGATGGGGCGGGCCCTGCGGGCGCCTGGGGCGCGGGTTCGGCCTTCGGCTCCTGCGCGGCCGCCGTGGCGCCAAGGAAGGTGACGGCGATCAGGATGCCGATCGCCACAATGCGACCGGTCGTCATCGATGGTGACTCATTCTATTCCGCGGCTCGACTGTGGCGGGTGGCTTTGACACAATGAAGGGCGTCATGGTCCGACACCTCCTGCTGGTGTGCGCGGGCATGCTCTTCGCCGCCGCGTGTGGAACCGGATCGTCTCGCTCCGACGAGGCCGCCCGGGCCTCGGCGCAGCATCCCATCACGCGCCCATCGGCGGCGCCCGAGGAAGGCGACCCCGTCTGGCACTACGAGGGGCACGAGGGCCCCGAACACTGGGGCGAGCTCAGCGAAAAGTTCGCGGCCTGCCGGGACGGCCGGGCGCAGTCGCCCATCGATATCACCCTGCCGGTGGCACGTGGCGTGACCGAGGCGCTCAAGCTGCAGTTCCCGCCCGCCATCCTGCGAATTGCCCATCACGAACACGTCGCCGACGGCATCAACAACGGCCACACCATCCAGGTGAACTACGAGGACGGCGACACGCTGTTCCTGGGTGAGACGGCGTACGAGCTGGTGCAGTACCACTTCCACAATCCCAGCGAGCACCTGCTCTCCGGCCGGCGCTTTCCCATGGAGATGCACATGGTGCACCGCTCGGCCGCGGGCGCGCTCGCCGTCGTGGGCGTGCTCATCCAGGAGGGCGGACACAATCGAGCCTTCGATCCGGTGTGGTCGAATCTGCCGAGATCCAGGGGCGTGGAGACGCACTACGAGCACGTGAAGGTGGACGTGGATGCCCTGCTGCCCGCCGTGCGCACGTCGTATCGCTACGACGGATCGCTGACGACACCCCCCTGCACGGAGGGTGTGAGGTGGATCGTGCTCACGATGCCCATCGAGCTGGACGCCTCGCAGATTCGCACGTTCACCGACGTCATGCACGACAACAGCCGGCCCGTGCAGCCGCTGAACGGGCGCATCGTCGGCGCTGACATGGTGGCGATGACCTCCCGCTGACCGGGGGGCCGCAACGCACGGTGAAGTAAGATCCCGATGCGTATGTCGCACGGTTTCGTCTGCCTGCTGATCCTCGCTGGCCTCGTCGTGCCCACGAGCGCGAGGGCTCAGACCAACGCGACATCCCCTGGTTCAATCTCGTCGGTCACCCCGTCTGAATCCTGGCTCGGGCGCGTTGCTGGGCCCGTCAACGGCGACCGCCCCGCGTTCGTGTTCGGCGACCGGGAGCAGGAGTCGAGCCAGCCAGGCTCCGTCACGCCGCTCGATCGCCGGGCCTGCGACGGCTGCCCGCCGCGGCGCGTCGGCCGCGCGTTCCTGCAGGTGACGGGCGTGAACGTGTTCTACGGGCTGGCCAATCTCGCCCGGGGCGAGGAGACCGCGAAGGTCACCCCGAAGACGTGGTGGTCCAACATGAAGACCGGCTTCGAGTGGGACCTCAACGACTTCCCGGTGAACCAGATCGGCCACCCGTACCAGGGCAACAACTACTTCACCACCGGCCGCTCCAACGGCCTCAGCTTCTACGAGTCGGCCGCCCTCACGGCCTTCGGCAGCGGCACGTGGGAGTACTTCGGCGAGACCAACCGGGCGTCGTTCAACGATCTCATCAACACCACGCTCGGCGGCATCGCGATCGGCGAGGTGCTCCATCGCGCCGCCTGGCTCGTGCGTGACACGCAGGCGACCGGGCGTGGCCGCCTGATGCGGGAGATCGGGGCCACGGTACTCGACCCGATGTCGGGGTACAACCGGTTCGTGTCGGGCGACGCGTCGCGCGTGTCCGAGAAGCCGCCCGACATGGTGCCGTCGAGCCTCACGGGATTTGCGTCGGCCGGCGCGCTCTGGCGAGGCTCGGAGTCCGGCGAGTTGACCGAGGCCGGCAAGCCGTTCCTGGAACTCGACATGCTGTACGGGGACGTGACCAGGGCTCGCAGCCGGACCCCCTACGACGCGTTCCAGCTCCGCATGCGCATGGGCGGTGGTGGAGCCATCAGCGAGGCGCGCATCCGCGGGCGCCTGGTGGGCCAGCCGTTCCGCAACGACCGCCTCCAGCTGAACGTCCTGCAGGCCTACGACTACCAGAAGAACAACGCCTACGAGTTCGGCGCGCAGGCCTTCCAGGTGAACGGCACCGTTCTGGCCAGGCCGACACAGCGGATGCAGGCCTGGTTCTCGGGATGGGGCGGCCTCACCGCCCTTGGCGCCGTCGACTCGCTGGGCGTGGGCACACAGCCGGCAGGCGGATCGTCATCGGGAGGCGAGGAAGAGGAGGCCCGCCTGTACGACTACGGGCCCGGATCGAACTTCGGTGCGTCGGCCGTGTTCGCGCGCGACGGCCAGATCTTCGCGGTCGTGTTCTACCAGGCCCATCAGCTGTACATCCTCGATGGCGCACGCGCCAATCACCTGCTGCAGCAGGGACGCATCGACCTGCTCTTGCCCCTGCGGGGCGCCCTCGGTGCCGGCGTCTCGGGGGAATACTTCGACCGTCGCACGTACTCCGCGGGCGCAGGGGACGAGGTGCAGCGGTTTCACTTTCCCCAGTTCCGCGTCTATCTCACGTGGAGGATCCAGTGAGCCGGCGACCGGTCCGCGCCCTGCTGGTTGCCACCGCGCTTGCGTGCCTCACGCCGCTGACCGCATGGGCGCAGACGAGCCAGGCCGCCCCAGCGGTGGCAGCCGCGCCATCCCAGGAGCAGGCCCGCCTCTGGATAGTCGCCGGTGGGGGCTCGACGACGGTGCGGGGCGACTGCCGCGAATGCAGCCACGAAGGGCCCTACCGGCACACGGGCGGCGTGCTGCTGGACGCCGGCGTCCGGGTCAACGACCGCATGGATGGGGGCGTGGAGTTGTTCTGGGTGCCGGGCACGTCAACGGAGGGCGATCGCAATCGTGCGACGTTCCTGCTGGGCATC
>Ga0105094_10000158_pt1 | contig 30324 bp, 25 predicted proteins | sample PPLLak1March2015_2_FD_87023 | JGI IMG/M metagenome (GOLD analysis project Ga0105094, IMG submission 87023) | Freshwater sediment microbial communities from Prairie Pothole Lake near Jamestown, North Dakota, USA - PPLs Lake P8 Core (3) Depth... | ecosystem: Environmental > Aquatic > Freshwater >...
GGCTTCAACAGCAGCCGGTCCTGCCTTCGAAGGCACCCATATCAGCCAGGGAATGAGGGCTGTCACCGGTGCGATCTCAGGGGTCTATCTCAGCAACAGCAGGGTTGAATTCCATGTCATCGGAAATGAAAAGCCGCAGGGAATATGTGGAAGCGGTCTGATCGATGCGGTGTCGGTGTTTCTGCATCAGGGCAAGATCAATGAAACGGGTCAGATCCTGTCCGGAGAATCCGGAATTACGATAACCGAAGGAATCAAACTGACACAGAAAGATATCTATGAGTATATCCTGGCAAAGTCAGCCATAGCTTCCGGTATTCATATTCTGTTATCCATCCTGGGAAAATCAGGCCATGACATCAAAAAGATATTCATTGCCGGAGGATTTGGCTATTTCATCACGGTGAGCAATTCCATTGTCACGGGATTGATCGAATTCCCCGAGGAAAAGATTGTCAAATCGGGCAATACAGCTTTAATCGGAGCGAAAATGCTGCTTTTCCTGGAGGAAGATTATGAGAAAAGCATTATATCCAGGATCCGGCATGTTTCACTGGAGACCTATGCTGGCTTCCAGGATATTTTCATCCGTAAAATGAATCTGGATAAAAAGCACAGTGTGGATGACTGAAAAATGGAGGAATAATAACGAGGCACAAAAAAAGTCCCCCGCCGGTGTGTTCAAAACCCTGACGGGGTATTGTCGGTCCGCAGGGGATCGAACCCTGGACCCCATGATTAAGAGTCATGTGCTCTACCAGCTGAGCTACGGACCGAAAGCGGTGCAAAGATAAAAATAAAAGGTAAATTACCAATTTGGTTTTTCTTGTTTTAATTATGTTTTTTAAGGAGTTTATCCGGCCTTATGTTTTACCTGTTAAATAGCTGCAGCCTTTGCCCCCGTGATTGCGGTATCAACCGTTTTGAGGGCGGCACGGGGTACTGTAAAAGTGATGCCGCGTATGCCGTAGCATCCATATGCATCCACCGGGGAGAAGAACCGTCAATAAGCGGTGAACATGGGATCTGCAATATTTTTTTCCCGCATTGCAACCTGCAATGTATCTTTTGCCAGAACTACCAGATCAGCAGAAACTCATCGGTTCAGGGAAGAAATCTGTCAACGCTGGATGGGATATTGGAAACAGTAAAAGGGATACTGGCAACGGGATGTGAATCTGTCGGATTTGTCAGCCCGACACATTATATACCGCACGTCAATGCGATTATTGATGAATTGCGTTCAGCAGGGCTTCATCCTGTAACCGTATACAATACCAATGGCTATGACAGGACAGCCATGCTGCAAAGGCTGGAAGAAAAAATAGATGTTTATCTGCCGGATTTTAAATATGTAAATGCTGAACTTGCCGGAAACTACTCGGACGCTTACCATTATCCTGAGGGGGTTAAGCTTTCCATCAAAGAGATGTACCGGCAAAAGGGAAGCTCCGTTGTACTCAGTGAAACGGGTATTGCCATGAAGGGGTTGATTATCCGGCATCTGGTTTTGCCCGGACATGCAGACGAAAGCAAAAGTGTCCTCAGGTGGATTGCAGATGAGTTATCACCAAAGGTGCATATTTCGTTAATGGCACAATACAATCCGCCGCAAGGTATCGTCTGTCCTCCCCCATTGCATCGCCGATTAACGGAAGAGGAGTATGAGAGTGTGCTGGAAGAAATGCAATCCCTGGGATTTTGCAACGGCTGGATACAGGAACTGGACAGTTCCCTGGATTATAATCCTGATTTCTGCAGGGATCACCCTTTTTTTTGATGGTCATTCCTCTATTTTCTCCAGGTTTTCCATTCCTTCAATGTTCATTCCGTTGGCCAATTTACCGATGGTTTTCATGTCGATGATCCCCTGTATGCAAATCAATACACTTTCATTTTTTCCCCCCACCAGCATGAGCAGTTCGACTACCTTTCCCTTATCCTCGCGCACCAGGAATTTCACATCCTGATCTTTTTCCCTGATCACCATTAGTTCCTTGTACAGGCTTACAGGAAGTTGTTTCATGACTTCCTGATAGAGGTTCACCGTAAGCGGTGTTGCAGGATCATCATCTGCGGCAAGAATTTTTATACTGGTAAGATTGCTGAGGACTTTGGCCATATCTTCATCTTCTTTGGCATCCTCTGCAGCGCCCTTGAACAGATCAAACATATACTTGGTAATATATACCGTTGTAAACCCCTCTGTTCCGGAGTACTTATCAAAAATCTTATCCGCTACCGTCTGGGCATTGGTTGCTGCACTGATGCAGAACAATGCGAAATACCATACCATCTTTCTCATCGTTTTATTTTTTTTCTTCTGTTGTTGTTTCATTTATTTTCGACAGCATTTTAAGTTTATATAAGCCCGAATTCAGTTTTTCAAGATTCCTGAGGCTTTCAACTCCGCTGTTGATTTTTGATATATTGGATAATTCTTTGGTTCCGTAATTAAGCGTCTGTGAAATGTACATCATCGTTCTTTTGGCCTCAATATAGGCCAGCTCCGGATCATCGAAGGTTCCCAGGTCTGGTTTCTGGTTCCGGTTAAGGAACAGCACCGTAGTCCCTATCAATATTACCATTGCGGCTGCAATAATCCAGCTGAAGATCTTTCTGCTGTCCAATGCAATTTTCTTCCCCGATGATTCCTGGTCTTCCATCAGGTCTTCCAGCCTTTTTTCGAGTTCAGGGTTCTGATAATTTTTTTTGCGTGCGGATTCACAATACTGAAAATGAGCCCTATAGGATTCATATCTGGACGGAATTTCGGAATGCTGCAAAAAATACTCACGCAACACCTTTTCTTCGTCAAGGCTGGTCTCTGCCCTGTCGAATTTATCGAGCAGAATTTTGATTTGCTGAATATCCATGATACCCGAAATTAATTAAATGTTCCCTGATCTTATTCCGGGCGCGTGACAATGTCACACGGACGGCGTTAACATTCATGTTCATAAGTTCTGCTATTTCCTCATATTCGTACCCATCAATATCTCTCAGCTGAATTACCGTTTGCTGTTGTTCAGGCAATGCCTGAATGATTTGCTGCACCGTTTTCATCTGATCAGCTTTTTCAAGCAATCCCAAAGGGCTATCCATTTCTGAATGGCGGTCAAATCCCGGTGAATAACTTTCTATATAAAGCGGCTTTTTGGCTTGAATTCTGTCCAGGCACCAATTGCGTGTCACCTTCATGGCAAAGGCCTCAAGATTGTCATATGTTGAAAGGCTGAACCGCAATTTCCATAATTTCAGAAAAATTTCCTGCACTGAATCCTCCGCCTCTGCATGATCCTTAAGGAGCAACCGGGCAAAATGGAAAAGCTTACCGCTTAACGGGATGACTTTTTCTTTGAATTCCGCTGCATCCATAGAGAATCATGCTTGTTTAAAGGAAGGGAGGGATGAACCTCCCCCCGGTTCAATGATGGGTTTCTTCCAGCTTTTTTAACTGATCAAAACCTTTAAAGTCAAACGATTCAGAAAGTTGATCCATTTCACTCATCTTAAGGTTTCCCTTAATCTGGACCAGCACATTTTCATCAATTCCGCTTACAATAATAAGAAATTCACTGATAGTATTTCCATTTTCACGCGCCAGCATCTTCACATCCTGATCTTTTTCTTTCACAATCAGCAATTCTTTATAAGCTGACTGATCAATATCCGGCCATATTTCTGCATGAAAATTGATACCGTTTGCCTTACCTTCCTTGCATTCCTGGGCCAGCACCCTTACTTCCGTAAGACGGGAAAGAAAACTCAGATCCTTATCCTCAGGATCACATTTCGCTGCCATCTTGAGCAGATCTCCCGTTACAAGAACCGTGGTAAATCCTTCTTTACCGGCATATCTGTCAAAAAGTTTGCTGACAGGATCCTGCTGAGCCATCACAACAGTACTAAAAACCGAAGTTACAGCCAATAAAAAACAACCCATTATTTTTTTCATTTTTTTTAAGTTTTTGTGATTTGTTATTCCCGATATTATGCATCTGATCAATCAGTATATCCTATAGACGAACCGGTGAAAAAATCATTACACGATCCACAATAATTTTCAAAAAAAAAGTTAATTGGTTGAAGCAATTAATTTTTTTACCTTAATTTCAGGCCTCCAAACTTTACTTTAACTTTTAAAATTTATACCATGAAAAAAGTCGTTTTAACATTATTAGCCTTCTCTATTTGCTTGCTTGGTGTAAAATCCCAGACCGTTGATGAAGTCATCAGTAAATACATCCAGAGCGTTGGAGGAGCGGATAAATTAAAATCACACACCTCTACAATAGCCATTGGCAAAGCTCCTACGCCGCAGGGTGATTTTCCATTCGAACTGTACCAGAAGAAACCCAACAAAATAAAAGTAGTGATAGACATCATGGGCAAGAAAATGGTTGCCCAGGCTTATGACGGGGAAACCGCATGGATGCTCAATCCTTTTATGGGAGAAACGGCACAGAAACTGACCGATGATCAGGCAAAATCGCTCATTGATGATGCCGAACTTGAGGATCCTTTCCTTGATTATGCAGCAAAAGGCCATGAAGTGACCCTGGAAGGCACTGAAGATATACAGGGTGTTCAGTGCAATAAAGTAAAGCTGATCAGATACAAAGGAAATCCCGATAAGGAATCCACCCAATACTATTATTTTGATAAAGAGAACTTTGTTCCCATTATGATCAGGACCTCCATTAAGGCCGGGGATCAGGCAGGCCAGGAAATTGAAACATTCCTTAGTGATTATCAGGAAGTTGAAGGTGGAATGATTATGCCCTTCTCCTTTGAGGTCAAAATGGCCGGACAAGTTGTACAGTCGATGGTTTTTGAAAAGGTGACGATCAATGCGGATATTGCTGATGAAGAATTCAAGTTTCCGGAACCGGCAAAATAATATCCAGACCCTATGCGAAGAGGTTCATTAAGAAAAGATTTATAAACCCTTCTCACTTCAAAAGCTTGAAAATGAGCCATTCATTTTCAAGCTTTTTTTTTCAGGTTCAATATCCATGTACGATCAACATTTACGCTAAAATTCAACTCCTGATTCAACCTCACTAAAAATATTTCCTGATAGCCTCCTTGAAATATTCGGGGGCTTTACGGATCTTTTTGGTGGCAGCATCAACAAAAACCAGGACGGTATTGCCGCTGCAATGGATTAATCCCTCTTCATTCAGGATCTCATAATGAAAATCAAGTTTCACCTCAGGAAAGGTTTTTAAACAGGTTTTGACCGTAAGCAGCTCATCATAGTGGGCCGGATGTCTGAAATTTATAGCCATGGACCGCACAGGAAGAATAATTCCACTGTCTTCCATTGACTTATAGGTCATTCCCAGGGAACGGAGCATTTCAGTACGGCCAACTTCAAAATATTCGGCATAATGGCCATAATACAAATATCCCATACGGTCTGTTTCACCGTATCTGACCCTTATTTTCGTTTCGGTACAAAACATATCAGATCAGATGAGGGGTGAGTCAGGTTCGCGTTTCATTTTCAGATAGGCGGCATGTTCAAGTAAACGAGGGGCGATACGTTTGACCATAGCGGTCATTTTACCTTCCAGGGTGAGGATCCTGTAATTGCGTCTGTGTTTTACAGCCCTGTATATGGCATTGGCAACCTGCTCTGGTGTCATCATCTTTTCTTCTTCCCTGGGCGTAAAGCCTTGTGGCGTACCATCTGCTGTCAGCGCTTTTTTCCTGATATCAGAACGTGTAAAGCCTGCACACATAATCAACACGTGTAATCCATTCTTCAGGTTCTCTATCCTCAATGTTTCAAGGAAACCATGCAGGGCATATTTTGATGCGGAATAAGCCGTTCTGCCCGGTAGGCCTATAATTCCTGCCACGGAAGATACACCTACCACCGAACCGCGGCTTTTAACCAGATAGGGCAAAGCAAATTTAGTGCAGTATACGGCTCCCCAAAAGTTGACATCAAAAAGCCTTTTCATTACCGCAACATCCACATCTTTAAAAAGCGCTCTCATGGAAATGCCGGCATTGTTAATCAAGACATCAACGCGGCCAAATTTTTCAATAGCCATTTCAATCAGGTTCCGGCAATCGTTCTCGTTCGTTACATCTGTTTTACAGGCAATTGCAGTATAACCCGAGGCATTCAGATCATCCGCAATGGACTGTATTACTTCAAAGGAGCGGGCAGCCAGGATAACCCTGGACCCCATGGCGGCGAACTTCGTGGCTGTAGCAAGTCCAATCCCCGAAGATGAACCGGTTACAATTACGACTTTGTCCTTCATGGCATGAAATTAGGATTACGACGGCTAAAAGTAATAAAAAGTAACTGTGCAGAAAAATTCTTGAAAGGAATACCTAACTTTAACAGACTTTTTTTTATATCTCCTATGATTGGCACAAATCAACCGCTTGCAGACAGGATGCGTCCGAAAGATCTTGATGGATATTTCGGACAGGAGCATCTGGTGGGTGAGAATGCCATTCTCAGGCAAAGCATTGAGTCAGGTGTATTGCCTTCCTTTCTTTATGGGGGCCACCGGGCGTTGGAAAAACAACCCTGGCAAGGATTATAGCCAACAAACTGAACCGGCCTTTTTATCAGCTTAGTGCTGTCAGTTCAGGGGTTAAAGATGTTCGGGAAACCATCGAAAAAGCAAAGAATCAACAATTCTTCAGCAAACCTGCCCCCATACTCTTCATTGACGAGATCCACCGTTTTAACAAAGCGCAGCAGGATTCACTGTTGAGCTCCGTTGAACAGGGTTTGGTAACACTGGTAGGAGCTACCACTGAAAATCCTTCTTTCGAGGTTATCGGCCCGCTCCTGTCACGCTGCCAGGTTTACATATTAAAACCTCTGGATAAGGATGCCCTGATGAAGATATTGAAAAATGCCCTTCAGAACGATTTTTACCTCAGGCAAAGGAAGGTTGAAATCCGCGAGTATGAAGCATTGCTTCGTTACTCCGGCGGGGATGCCAGAAAACTGCTGAACATACTGGAACTGGTGATTGCTTCATCCGATGCTGAACCGGAAAATCCTGTAATGATCACCAATGAATTCGTGCTGTCGTGCGTGCAGGAAAAAATGGCCTTTTATGACAAGAGTGGTGAACAACATTACGATATTATTTCAGCTTTCATTAAATCGCTGAGAGGCAGCGATCCGAATGCTGCAGTTTATTGGCTTGCGAGGATGGTCGAAGGAGGAGAAGACCCGAAATTCATTGCCCGCAGAATGACCATTCTGGCTGCTGAGGATATCGGTATCGCTAATCCCAATGCCCTCCTGCTGGCAACTGCATGCTTTGACGCCATTAATCTGATAGGTTGGCCCGAGTCAAGGATCATTCTATCCGAGACTGCCATATATCTGGCCACTTCCCCTAAAAGCAATTCCGCTTACCTGGCCATCGAAAATGCCCAGGGCCTGGTTAAGGAAACAGGAGACCTGGCAGTTCCCCTCGCCATCCGTAATGCGCCAACCGGATTGATGAAAGAACTCGGATACGGCATGGGATATAAATACGCCCATGATTATGAGGGAAATTTTGCGCAGGAAGAGTTCCTGCCACAGGAGATCCGCCAGCGGGTAATCTATGATCCTCAGGAAAATCAACGCGAAAAAGAAATCAGGGCTAAACTTCAGTCCTTATGGAAAGGAAAATATGAATATTGAAAATTTACAGGCTATCCGGCCTTCAACCTGAAAATCCCCGTCAGCCATGAAAACACTCGAGAACATTCCCCAGCTGAGACATATCAACGCCCGTAATTTTTTTCTGATTGCCGGGCCTTGTGTAATCGAAAGCAAAGAGCTTTGCTTTGAAGTCGCTGAAAAGATCGTTGCCATTACTGACCGGCTTGAAATTCCCTTTATTTTTAAAAGTTCTTATAAAAAGGCCAATCGTTCCAAACTTGACTCATTCACAGGTATCGGAGATAAAGCAGCACTGGAGATACTCAGGGATGTCAAAAAACATTTCAAAATTCCCGTCCTTACCGACATTCATTCTGTTGAAGAAGCTTATTTCGCTTCCCAGTATGCTGATGTCCTCCAGATCCCGGCCTTCTTGTGCCGGCAGACCGATCTGCTTATTGCTGCGGCAAAAACAGGCAAGGCTATCAATGTTAAGAAAGGTCAATTTATCGCTCCGGAATCCATGAAATTTGTTGTGGAGAAAATAATGGAATCAGGCAATAGCAACATCATACTGACCGACAGGGGTACCATGTTTGGATACAACGACCTCATAGTCGATTTTCGTGGCCTGGCCGAGATGAAGAAATTTAAATTTCCGGTAGTGCTTGACATAACGCATTCCCTCCAGCAACCAAACCAACGGTCGGGAATATCAGGAGGCAAACCGGAACTCATTGAAACCATGGCAAGGGCAGCGGTTGCTGTTGGTGTGGATGGCATTTTTATTGAAACGCATCCCGAACCCATGCTGGCTAAATCGGATGGATCCAATATGCTAAAGCTTGATATGATGGAGAATTTGCTTGAAAAACTGGTTAAGATCAGAAAGGTAATACTGGATTTCGAAAAGTAAATGCAGCAACCTGCTTTTTATAATCTATTATAATACAATAAAATATATTTCCTGAAATGTTAAAAGATTAACCGGGTGTTGCACGTATCAACATTTTTGTTAAATTTACATCCTTAACCCTAACGATTGGACCCATATTCGCAGAAGGCCTGCCATCTAGTGCAGGCTTTCTTTATTTGAAGAAGGGACAAGGGACGAGTAATACAAAAATCAAGAACCAAGAACAAAGACTATACTTTTCATTGTTCATTGTTCATTGCTCATTCATTCAACAAATAAAAACAGCAGACCTGTAAGCCGGATTCTGTAGCCCGGTAAACCGGGCTTCCTGTCATTTATCTGATCGATCTACCCCTCCCGGATATCAATACCGTTGCCGGTATCGAAGGCATTGCGAACAACAATGGATAATCGGGCCAAAGGCCTTTTTATACCGGGATATACATGATCTTTCAGCCTGCAAGGCAGACAGCAGCACGCGTTACCGCATGCCCTGGTGGGCTCTTACCCCACCTTCTCACCATCGCCGGCCGTAGCTTTAGCGAAGGCTGGCTTCGCCTGGCAAACGGTGGCAGTCATTCTCTTCTCTGTTTCTATGCCCTCGCGGACATCTTCCCTTTCGGAAGTGCAGTGTTCTAAGCTGTCCGGACTTTCCTCCCCATCCCGTCCGAAAACGGGATAGCGCGACAGGACGGTCTGCTGAATTATTTTAAATGTACCAAGGTTGCGCCAAATCCATATTCCTTAAATGAAGCATCCTGGTATGTAAATTCAGGATAGCTTCTTTTAAGCTCGTTTCGCAGCTCAAGTTTCAGGGTACCATTCCCTACCCCGTGAATAAAGACAATTCTCCTGGTTTTATTACTTATGGCATCCTCAAGAGCAGACCTGAACCGGTTCATCTGAATCCGCAGGATCTCACCGTTGGATAACTGACTGTATTCATCCCGCAAAGCCTCTATATGCAGGTCAACTTCCATGGTATCTGAAACCGGGGCTGCCGGCTTTCTGCCTTGTGATGTTCCTGATATTCCGTCCACAGGTTCTGCGTCAGGAAAATCATCGGGCTTTAACTGCCGGGGACTAATTTCAGCCTTATCTCCCAGAATCAATGCCTTTTCATCAAAATAATCATTTACCTTATAGGTGTGTATTTTCAGAAAATCATACCGTGTTATGTCGAGTTCCCTGTCCAGCGGGAGCCTTTTATAATACTGACCGCTACTAACTGTCAGCGCCTGAATATGAAACAACGAGATCTTGCTTAGCCTGGCCCTGTTAAAATCACCCAGGAAACTTTTTGTATTGGGTTCTATCTCGCCGCTCTTCAGATATATGAACTTCCCCTGCTGCTGATAACCAACCATATAATAAACAAAATATTCACTGTCGTTTATCAGGTAGCTGTTTATTGTGCTGCTGAACACCGCGTCGGTATTCTCAGGGACAAGCCCCAGCAGAAGTCTTGGCTGAGTTTCTGAGGGCAAATTGCCGGGTATCTGTGACAGGGTTATTTCGGGGATGGGGACAGGTTCCGCAGGCCGGTATTTTGTCTTATCCGCCAGGGCAATTCCGCTCCCGGTAAAAATCTCAGGGTCGGGTATCTCTCTGGCTGGTTGCTGCAGGATAAGCTCATTCGCCAAAACCGGCAGCTCAAAACCATCCGCCGACATAACATAAACAAATCCCTTGTCATCCACCCGGGTGATCTTCCCTCCTCCTGTTTCATTCAAAAACCTGACAATATCGCCAATTTTAAATTTCATTTATTGTTCCTCCCATGCAGGGCAAAATTAGTTAATTTTGCGGGAAAACAGGTTTTAATTACTTCAACTGCGTTACCCTTCACATCTGGCATTCATTTATTCAAAAAAACATTGGTGATCGGCCCATTAAATACAGAAGATTTTAATTATGCTCTTCCGGAGGACAGGATTCCTTACTTTCCGGTCGTGGAAAGAGATCATTCAAAACTGCTGATATACGACGGGAGCCGGCCTATCCAACAGGCTGAATTCAGTCATATAGCCCAATACATTCCTGACAAAGCACTTCTTGTTTTCAATAATACCCGGGTCGTCCATGCCCGATTTATATTTGAGGTCACAACCGGCAGCAAGATTGAAGTATTTTGTCTGAAGCCGGTAAATCCGGTTGGCTATGAAAATTCGTTAAAGGCTTCGGGCGAGTGCATCTGGGAATGCATGATCGGGAACCTGAAAAAATGGAAGGATGCTCCACTAAAACATCCCATCGTAAAGGGGACCAGCCTGTCACAATTAACGGCGACCCGGCTCTCAGCAACCGCGAACGGATTTCTTGTCAGGTTTTCCTGGGATGACGAAACAATGGCTTTCGGTGAAATTATGGACAGGATTGGCCTTGTTCCCCTTCCTCCTTATATAAAAAGGCAACCGGTTGCCACTGACAATGACCGGTATCAAACAGTTTACGCCATTCACAATGGATCTGTTGCTGCGCCCACGGCAGGGCTCCATTTTACGGATGCGGTTTTAAGGCAGTTTCATGCAAAAGGCATTCGTCAGGTCAATATAACCCTTCATGTGGGAGCAGGGACTTTCCTGCCCGTGAAATCTCAAAGGGTTGCAGATCATACCATGCATGCTGAACAGTTTACCGTTTCACAACAAGCACTGGAGGAATTATGGGGCCATTCAGGACCTGTAACATCCATTGGGACAACCACCATGCGAACACTGGAAAGTCTTTTCTGGCTTGGCATTAAACTGCAGCAGGCATCATCTGCTACGTTATTCATTGACCAATGGGAGCCCTATGAGTCCCGCAAAATCATGAACGTAAAGGAATCGCTGGAAAACCTGATAAACCATCTGATCCGGCATAACTTAAAGGAACTGACTGCTACTACCCGCATGATGATAGTCCCCGGGTACAGGTTTCAGGTTGTTGATCAGCTTATAACCAATTTCCATCAGCCCAGGAGTTCATTGCTATTGTTGGTTGCAGCCTTTATCGGAGAAGACTGGAAGAAGGTCTATGATTACGCCCTTCATCATGATTTCAGGTTTCTGAGTTATGGCGACAGTTCACTGCTAATGCCTGAATCACGGGAATAGCACCGCTATAACAATCCTTTCAGTGTTTCCGCAAAATCAACAATATCTTCCTCGCGGGTATCAAATGAAGTCATCCATCTTACCTCAGACTTTTGTTCATCCCAGGTATAGAAGAAAAACCTTTCCCGCAAGGGCTCTATTATCTTTTTCGGAATTATGGCAAAAACACCGTTTGCTTCCGCAGGCTGGGTGACTTGAACGCCGGGAAGCGCGGACACCTTCTTATACAGCAGTTGAGCCATACGATTTGCATGCAGCGCATTCGTCTTCCATATCTCTTTTTCCAGATACGGGATAAACTGCACACTCATGAACCTCATTTTAGATGCCAGCTGCATGCTTTGTTTTCTGATATATTTGAAATCCTTTGCTAGTCCGGGACGCAAGAATATCGCCGCCTCACTGAACAACATGCCGTTTTTTGTACCCCCAAAAGAAAGGACATCCACACCTGCATCCGTTGTTATGTCCTTAAAATTGCAATTCAGGCTGACAGCAGCATTGGCAAGTCTGGCCCCGTCCATGTGCAGGAACATGCCATGGCCGTGAGCAAAATCAGCCAGTTCTTTTATTTCAGCAGGCTTATAGACAGTCCCCATTTCCGTTGACTGGCTAATGGAAATCACAAGGGGCTGAACGTGATGTTCAAATCCAATTCCATGCAAAAAAGGCATTATCATAGATGGCTTCAGTTTGCCATCGGCTGATTTCACGGTAATTAACTTGCATCCGGTATTCTTTTCGGGAGCGCCACATTCATCCAGTTCAATATGAGCCGTATCGGAACAAATTATGGCATTATGCGGATGCGTGAGGGCTGATAATCCTGTTACATTGGCACCCGTCCCCGTCAGCACAAAAAATATTTCGGCATTTTCACCGAAATGCTGCATTAACAATTCTTTTGCCCTGGCTGTGTACCGGTCATCACCATAGGCAATGACATGACCTTCATTCGCTTCCTGTATTGCATCCAATAATACAGGATGAATGCCCGCATTGTTGTCACTGGCTAATCCTCTTTTGTTCATGACCTTTTCTATTTTCTGGTCAAATTAATACATTTTTTCAACGCATGAATAAAAAGATAAAAGTTAATTCCAAAGAACCTTTCTCAACCGTATTTGTTAATATAAAAAAAGCGATATGAATATAATCATCTTGCTGTCCCTGCTTGGTATGCTCGAAACTGTCAACGATCGCGGTATCCCTGTAGTTGACTTTGATACATTTGAGCCAAGACTGCATCTTGTCAATGATACAACCTATGTCATCAATTTCTGGGCCAGCTGGTGTGCGCCCTGCAGGGAAGAATTGCCTGATTTTGAAAAACTGCACCGGACTTATGGTTCCGAAAAATTCAACGTTACACTGGTCAGCCTGGATATGCCTGATCAGATGGAAAGCAGATTATTACCCTTTATGGTCAAAAATAACATAACGGCCGATGTTGTTTTGCTGGATGATCCTGATTTTGACAGCTGGATCAATAAAGTTGACAGCACCTGGGGCGGAGGCATTCCTGCAACCCTTATATATAATGGAGAGACAAGAATATTCCTGAACCGGAAAACGCATTATGAAGAACTTGAAAATATTGTTAAACCAATAATGAAGAAGCCATGAAAAAGTTAATGATTATCGCACTGTTGGGTATTTTTATCATGACAAACCTCTTTGCCGGCGGATACAAGCCAGGAGACAAAGCATCAGATTTCAAACTCAAAAACATAGACGGGAAATTGTTGAGCTTAAGTGATCACCATTCAGCTAAAGGCTTTGTGGTGGTTTTTACCTGCAATCATTGTCCTTATGCCCAGGCATACCAGGACCGGCTGATTGCCCTGGATAACCAATACAGGTCCAAAGGCATACCGGTCATTGCCATAAATCCAAATGATCCGGCCGTATCTCCGGGTGATTCATTCGAGGAAATGCAAAAACGGGCCAGGGAAAAGCAATATCCTTTCCCCTATTTGTTCGATGAAACACAGGAAGTCTATAAAATGTATGGGGCAGAAAGGACTCCGCATATTTTTCTGCTAAAGAAAGAAGGAAGTGACCTTATTGTCAAATATGTCGGGGCGATTGATGATAACTACAAAGATCCTTCGCAGGTAACGCAAAAGTACCTGGAGAATGCAATAGAAGCTGTTTTATCCGATAAGTCACCGGAACCCGAGTTTACAAAAGCGATCGGGTGCTCGATAAAGACAAAGCAGCCCTGATATTTTGCAAATCCCCCGGGTTGATCAATTGATCATTAAGCGGAATTAAGCGGACATAAGAAAAAGCCCCAGGCAGTGATTTATTTATTATTGCCTGATCAGGGCTTTTTCACCAATGCATCGTACAGCACCTGAACAGGATGAAGTGCGTGCACCCCCGTGCCGTCCAGTATTTGTTCACGACAGCTGTACCCGGGAGCCGCGATAATGGTGCCCGGTGAACGCTTGCGTATTTCGGGGAAAAGTACCAATTCACCGATCTTCATTGACAATTCGTAATGTCTCTTTTCAAGTCCGTAAGCCCCTGCCATTCCGCAGCAACCTGATTTTATTTCAGTGACTTTATAGTTGACCGGGATGGAAAGCATCTTCTGGGTGTGGGCCGTTGATGTTATGGCTTTTTGCTGGCAGTGCCCGTGAAATTTGACCCGTTTTTCTTCTGTTGTAAACAATGCCCTGTCGATACGTCCTTCTTCAACTTCCTTTGCCAGGAATTCATCAATTAGCATGCATTTGGGAGCAAGTTTCAGTGCAAGCTCATGCATTTCAGGGCCAACCAGATCAGGATATTCGTCGCGGAAGGAAAGAATGGTAGATGGCTCAATACCTATAATGGAAATTCCATTGTCGGCATACGGCCGGAAAGCATTGACATTATAGCAGGCCAGTTTTTTTGCTTTCCGGATCAAGCCTTTGGAGATGCTGGTCCTTCCGCTTTCTTTATGGTTGATCACCTGTATTTTGTAGCCCAGTTGATGAAGCAGTCTGACAGCCGTTATCCCTATTGCCGATTCAAGGTAGTTGATAAACTCGTCCACAAAGATTACCACTTCTTTCTTATTATCCTCAGTTTTCAGGCTGGCATTGAGGGCCGTGAGGTTTTTTCTCAACCATCTTCTCCATGACATGTTGGACAATAAGGGCATGGTCCGCTGCTGGGCAAACCCCATGAAACTTTTCAGCAGGGCTTGTCCGTATTTATTCTTTAAAAATCCATTATACAACCACGGAACTATCGTAAAGATCTGCTGAATTTTAGCGAGATTGGCAATCAGCCATGCTGTAACAGGCACTCCCTTTTTATCATAATAATGCTGCAGGAATTCTGCCTTCATCTTGGCCATGTCGACATTCGACGGGCATTCCGATTTGCAGCCTTTGCATGAAAGGCACAGGTCAAGTATTCCTTTCAGTACTTCAGCGTTGATGGGATTTGTTTTGGCCGGATGGGTAAGGTATTCCCGCAAGGCATTGGCCCTGGCCCTGGTTGTCGTATTTTCTTCCAATGATGCCTGGTAGCTGGGACACATGGTGCCTCCGATGATAGATGATTTCCGGCAATCACCGGAACCATTGCACATTTCAGCCATGCGCAGTATGCCCTGGGTGGAGGAAAAATCAAAAACGGTTTTTAATTCCTCAACCCTTACACCCGGTTCATAACGCAGACTCGTATCCATGGGAGGAGTATTGATAATCTTTCCGGCATTAAAAATATTTTCGGGATCCCATATCTTTTTCAGATCCTTCATCAACTGGTAATTTTTCATCCCAACGATAACGGGTATGAATTCTCCGCGCAGTCTTCCATCACCATGCTCTCCGCTCAGTGATCCCCGGTATTTCTTGACCAGATGTGCCACCTCTTCCCCGACTTTCCTGAACAGCTGAACATCTTTTGGATCCTTCAGATTCAGCACAGGGCGCAGGTGAAGCTCACCGGTTGCAATATGGGCATGAAAAACACAATTCAGGTTATAGGCGGCGAGTATCATTTTGAAATCCCTGATATAGTCAGGCAGCAATGCGGGTCTAACAGCAGTATCTTCTACCAGGGAAACCGGTTTCCCGTCACCGGGTATGTTGGCCAGAATCCCCAGTCCGGCTTTTCTGAGTGCCCATACCTTATTAATGTCATCTCCCGTGATCAGCGGAAAATAGAATCCATATCCGGCAGCGCTGAGATCATCCACAAGTTTTTCCTTGATAGCTTCTATTTCTTCCATTGACTCACGGGCAAATTCAACAATTATAATGGCACCGGGATCACCTTTAACAAAGAACCTGTTCTTGCGCTGCTCTATATTGGTTTTTGTCAATTCCAGGATGGTGCTGTCTATCAGTTCAATTGAGCCAGGCTTATGCTTCAGGCAGATAAGATTTGCCTGCAATGCTTCTTCCAGGGTGTTAAGGTGCACACAGATCAATCCTTTCTGTTTGGGAGGCAAGGGAACCAGGTTGAGCTTAATCTCCGTAATAAAGGCAAGGGTACCTTCTGAACCGGCGATCAGCTTGCAGAAATTAAAAGGTTTATCGTTCCCGGCAAAAGGATCTGTTTCCAGCAGCAGATCCAGAGCATATCCTGAATTTCTGCGTTCCAGTGAAGGATCAGGAAACTCTTTTCGTATCTCTTCCTGGTTGGAAGGATCCGACAGAATTTCATAAATATGCTTATAAAGACGTCCCTCAAGATCAAGGCCTTCGGATTTCAGAAAAAAACTCTTTTTGTCGAGGGATCTGAATTCAGCCTCGGACCCGTCGCTAAGCAATGCTTTAACACTTATCAGATGATCACGGGTACTCCCATATATCAGGGAATGAGCACCGCAGGCATTATTGCCTACCATGCCACCGATCATGCAACGGTTTGAAGTAGAAGTCTCCGGACCGAAAAAGAGGCCATGAGGTTTCAGTACCATATTCAATTCATCCAGTACCACACCAGGTTGAACCCTCACCCAGCTTTCGTGCTCATTAAGTTCGATGATGCCGGTCATATAACGCGACACATCCACGATCATACCACTGCCTACCACCTGACCGGCGAGCGAAGTTCCTGCGGTCCGGGGTATCAGCGTTATGTGGTTTTCACGGGCAAAGGCAATGAGTTTTTTTATATCATCAGCACTTTTCGGTCTTGCAACAGCCAACGGCATCTCCCTGTAGGCTGAAGCGTCGGTAGAATAAAGAGTACGTATGGTAAGATCATCATGAACATCACCCTGCAAGGTTTCTGCCAGCTTTTTTATCGCGGTATTATTCATCCCCATTGAATTGTATTTGAAATAAAATTGATTGTTTATTGAAGGGTACAAATCTAATGAAATCAAAAAAATAAACTAAAAGTCCATACCGAAAAGTCACCTTGGGTTGGGAAGTTTCCAGTAGAATTCACAATCCGTCCAGAGAATGAAGAAGATACACCCGCGAACCTCATCAGGCGGATTATGAATACCGGTTGAAAAGTCAACCCTGCCATTCGGAGATTGGTGCTTTTCTACCCCGGCAGGATGTTGTTATTTTATGCTGCCAGGGAAAAGGGAAATGCCTGTTGTGTCAGGAAATTTTAGGTTTATAATAGGTTCAAAACTCCATCTACTCTATTCAAATCTATGACACATCAGGCTTTCTTTTTTCCATAAACTGATTGGTGTGTTGCGGTCTGGCGGCAATACACCGCAGTAATTAACCTAAAAAAATACCTATGAAGAAAATTTTTTTTCTGGCCTTAATGCTGGCAGTGTGTATTCCATATACCATTGCCCAGGTTAAAACTGTAACCGGCAGGATTACCAGTGCGGATGACGGTAATCCGATTCCCGGCGTTACAGTGATTGTAAAAGAAGCCGAAACCGGTGTCATAACCAATATAGATGGAGAATATTCCATTGAAGTACCGGCAAACGGACAGATCTTAAAGTTTAGTTTTGTTGGCATGATATCGCAGGAAGTTGCGATAGGCGAGCAAACTAAAATTGATGCAGTCCTGCAGACTGATTTTGTGAAAGTAGACGAAGTGGTGGTTACGGCGCTGGGCATCCGGAAGGAGAAAAAAGCCCTGGGTTACTCGGTAACGGAGGTAAATAATGAGGAAATAACAGCCTCGCGAGAGTCTAATGTCATCAATTCGTTATCGGGAAGAGTTGCCGGCGTACAGATAAACAATTCAAGCGGTATGGCTGGCAGTTCATCCCGTATAACAATCCGCGGAACAAGTTCGCTGCTGTATGACAACCAACCGTTGTTTGTAGTTGATGGAATTCCCTTTGACAATAGTGAGTTTAATGTAAACGAAAGCAATGTAGATCAGGCACTTTTAAATGGAAACACCTCCAATACGGGAATAGACATCGACCCGAACATGATTGAAAGCGTATCCATCCTTAAGGGAGCTGCCGCCTCTGCACTTTATGGTTCAAGAGCGGCAAACGGTGTCGTAGTGATAACCACAAAGGGAGGACAATCCGCTAAAAGGAGCGGGAGACCCCAGGTAAATATCACCTCGAGGTATGGCTGGGAGAATATTATTAAACCTCCGGTGCAACGTAAATACGGGCAGGGAATAGGGGGTGAATATTTTGACGGGGAGACACAGAAAACATCGCTCATCTGGGGTCCCAGGCTGGATACTACCGATCTTACAACGTACGATCATTTTGATGAGTTTTTCAAAACCGGTAATAACTGGGAGAATTCTTTTAATATCCAGGGAGGAAATGAAAAGTCTTCCTATTTTCTCTCTTACTCCAATCTCGACCAGAAAGGTACTGTTCCCCACAACAAACTGGTCAGAAATAATCTCATGGCACGGTTTTCAACCCAGCTTTCGGACAAGTTAAGTGTTGAAGCCAAAATGGAGTATATCAAGACCGATAATGACCGGTTGAATGAGGGGAATAACCTTGAATCGGTCATGTGGACTATTCTGAACGGACCCATTACATATAATTTCCTTCCGGCACTGGATGAAAATGGCGACCAGCGGCTTTATCGTTCCCTTACCCGAAATAACCATTTCCATCTGGCCGATAATATGTTGTTTACCGATAGCCGTGAACGTTTTATCCCCATGGTCGGCGCTGGTTATAAAATCAGACCCTGGTTAACCCTGAACGGAAGAGCCGGGATAGACTATTACAACAGCACGGCGAAATACCAGCAAAATGTAGGGCTCCAGGGTTCCTACCCAACCGGCCGTATTGACCAGACCTTACGTACCAACCGGATTTTTAATTCGGATGTGACATTGGCCTTCAATAAAAAGTTTGCCTATGATATTGAAGTATCGGCCGTTGTGGGCCAGAACATCCTGGATATGTACTATACCTTTGACAGGATTGACGCTGCGGACTTGCTGATCCCCGAGTTTTATGATGTTTCCAATGCCACCAGCTTTGCCCATGCTGAAGGCACATCCCGGGACCGTACCCTGGGAGCTTATGGACGTGCAACAATTGGATGGCAAGACATGCTTTACCTGGAAGTGACCGGAAGAAATGATTGGTCTTCAACCCTTCCAAGCGGAAATAATTCATACTTCTATCCATCGGTAAGCCTGAGCTATATCTTCACAGAGACCTTTGATATTTCAAAAAAAATACTGTCGTTTGGGAAGATCAGGATGTCGTATGCTCAGGTAGGAAACCATCCGCCTGCTTATGCCACCAAGACATCATTCATCCCGGCTAATCCGGGTGACGGCCAGCGTGGCAATATCGATTTCCCGTTCCAGGGCTTTGGATCCTATATTGAAAGTAATGTTATGGGGAATCCCGATTTAAAGCCGGAATTAACCTCGGAGGGTGAAATAGGCCTCGACCTTCGTTTTCTTCAGGGAAGGTTCAACATAGATTTTGCGGCTTATACAAAGAAAAGCTCCAACCAGATCTTTCAGGCGCCTATTCCCTCTGAAACAGGATTTCTCCAGAAAGTTATCAATGCCGGTGAAATCAGCAACAAGGGAGTTGAATTTATGCTGACGGCAATTCCATTGAAGATAGATGGTTTTCAATGGGAAATTATGGTGAACTATTCCCGCAACAAGAACGAGGTTGTAAGACTTACTGAAGGGGTTGAAAGTATAAGGCTTGCCGGCTTTACCAGCCCGGGTATATTTATCCGCGAAAACACACCTTATGGCGTGATATGGGGAACACGTTATTTAAGAAATGAACAGGGGCAGGTAATTGTCGACGATGATGAAGCCAGCTCAACATACGGAATGCCACTGATAGATGAGGATCTCGGACAAATCGGCGTGGTAACACCGGACTGGATGGGAGGACTAAGGAACACCTTCGAGTTCAAAGGATTATCGCTAAGCGCTTTAATTGATATCAGAAAAGGAGGTGACCTTATGAATTTTGATGAATACTACGCTACTTACTACGGCTCTTCCATTCAGACAGAAAACCGCGATGAGCCCATTATTGTTGAAGGTGTGAAAGCATCGGATGGTGCAGCCAACGATATCGAACTGGACGCCTTTACCTATTACACGGTGGTTCCGACACTTGCTGACGAGTTTATGGTACAAAAGAGTGACTTTATCAAGCTCAGGGAAGTATCGGCCGGATACAGACTTCCATCCAGGATGCTGGCCAATTTTTTCATACGGGATATCAGTATCGTATTTACCGGTAGAAACCTGTGGATGAAGACGGATGACAGTTTTACCGGTTCTGACCCCGAGCTAAGCCTGTATGGAAGTAATAACGGACAAGGTTTTCTGAACTTTCAGATGCCTTCAACAAAGAGTTACAGCATTACACTGAATATCGGATTTTAATTTCTAAAACTTTTGCGCTATGAGAAATAAAAAAATAACCATATTGCCTTTTCTTTTTGCCATGTTGTGCTTCATATTCACATCATGCGAGGATTGGCTTGACATCAACACCGACCCGAATTCACCTTCCGAAGCGGAAATGACGGAAAGCATTTACCTGCCAGGCATCCTGGCGCAGGTGGCCTTTGAATTAACCGGAGGGTTTCCCGCCCGGTACCCCAACTACTGGATGTTGCAGGTTGGACGCGATGCACCGGCACCCGATTTTGCCACGTATGATATTGACGAGTCTGATGTGAACAATACGTGGACCTATACCGTTTATACAGCAGCCCTTAAGAATTCCGTAAAGATGACGGATCTGGCCGAAAATAACGGGAATTTCCATTATGCCGGCCTTGGCAAAATTATTTCCGCCTATATTGTGTCCATCACAACGGATTGCTGGGGCGATATACCCCTGACACAGGCTTTTCAGCCGGAAACCTATCCTTTTCCCGCTTTTGACAGCCAGGAAAGTATCTACAACGCCGTTTTCGGCATGCTGGATGCTGCAATAGCCGATTTAAACAGGCCTTCCGAAGGTCAGAATGCCAGACCCGGGGCAGAAGATTATTTATTTGGCGGAGATATCGCATTATGGATAAAATTTGCCTATACCCTGAAAGCCCGCTATGCTATGCGATTAACCTATGCTCCCGGGAAAACAGGTTCGGCTCAGGCTGACATTGTCCTCGCATCCCTGGCCAACGGGCTGACCTCCAATGATGAAAATCCGGGAGTGGCATTCAGCGCCGAGACAGGTTCGGAAGCCCCATGGAATCAATGGCTTGTTAAATGGGAAGCCGTTAATATCTGGGCAAATGAATTCATGATCAATATGATGAACAGCAAGAACGATCCGCGCAGAAGCATTTATTTTGCTCCGACGATAACGGGTGATTATGTAGGACATCGCACCGGCAACATTTTGCTGGTCGAAAAGTATGACAGTACGTCTTATCTTTCTGATTACATAACGGCTGCCGACCAGAGCGTTTATCTGATCACCTATGAGGAGGCCAAAGCACTTGAAGCAGAAGCATACCTGTGGAAAGGTCAGCACGATAACGCCCAGGTGGCTTTAAGGGAAGCCATTAATGCAAACATGTTACGGCTTGGCATAGATCAATCCGACATCGATGCATACGTAGCAGGAATGGGTGATTTACCCGCTGATTTTGAAGCAGCCCAAAAAATGATTATAGAGGAAAAATACGTGCTGAATTTTCTGTCCACCGAAGTCTGGAATGACTACAGAAGGACAGGATATCCTGTGCTATCGGCAGCTGATATTGACAATCCGACTTATAATACGATACCGTTGCGGTTCATGTACCCTGCTGATGTTAAACAAAACAATTCCCTGAACGAACCCGACGTAAACTGGCTTTCTGACCCGTTGTGGTGGGATAATAAATAAAGATTTGCTCAACTTTTTTAACAAAGGGCTGTCGGTTATACCGATAGCCTTTTGCTTTTATCGTAATCCGGTGACGGTACCTGCTATAATACATGAACACCCTTTAATTCCAAAAAGTAACAAAGGTTAAACCTGGAGATATAAGGCCTTTGAAATGGTGTTCAGAATCGCACGGTTCGGGTACGGAAATGAACACTGAATCAATAATATAGCGTAGGCATATTCTTATAAAACACAGGTAATGTTACCGTTCTAATTTCTGGCATATAATATGATAAAATAAAAATAATATTTCATTTGTCATGGTACTTTCTTGTTTTTAACGGTCTATTGTATGGAAAGAGGATGAGAATTTCAGTATCCGGAAACGGGTAGTGATTTTTTACCTGCTAATACAGACTTATGAGAACCCTGGCCAGTCGCACCTGCATTATAATGATCCTGTTGGGTCCGGTGATCCACTGTTTATGTACGGTCACCTTGGATAAAACGGCGGAAAATATCTTCGTTGAATCTCACACTGATTCCCTGAAGCTGAATACACTTCTCGATTCGGCAAAATATTATATCCGCATCGATCCTATTCTCAGCAAAAACCTTCTTCAAAAACTGATCTATATCGGCGAAGAAAAAAACAGCAGCCTTTTGCCAGAGTACTACAACCTCTATGGTTCAGTCAATCTCTATCTCGGCAACTATGAGGAATCAAAATCATATTATGCAAGGTCACTGAAAATCTATCAGCAGAGAAAAGATTCTGCTGAGATGGTCAGGCTGCAGAATAACCTTGGTTATACTTATTCTCTTACCGGAAATTATGAGCTATCCCTGGAACACTATCATCAGGGATTGTTGCTGGCCGAGATATTATACCAGCAGGGCAGACTCCCGGTCATTGTTTCTCAGATGGGGAATAAAACCGCGGACCAGATGCTTAACCACCTGTATGCCAATATCGGCAGGATCCATGCGCGATATAACAATTACAGGGATGCCATTAATAACTACAACCGGGCGCTGCAGTATGCTGAAAAAGGCAAAAATAAATATTATTATGCCTACTACCTGAATGAACTGGCAGGACTGTATACAGAAACCAAGGAGTACGACAAGGCTTTAAAATTCTGTAAACGAGCCATTGAAGTCAATAAAGATATTGACAACCGCCTGGGGATAGGGGTAAACTATCAAACCCTTGGAGAAATTTATGCGGGAAGAGATAAAATGGAGAATGCAGAGATCTATCTTAACAAAGGGCTGGAATTACTGGAACATGAGGAAGACTTGCCCAGCAAGGCAAATGCACTCTTCAGCAGGGTTCGCATGCAATTGAGAACCAAACAGTTCGGTAATATTCAACAAGATCTTGATAAATGCCTCGATATTGCCCATAATACAGGGAATATGGACATTCTTAAGGATTACCATTATTATCAGTTTCAGTTTGATTCTGCCAAAGGGAAGACAGAAAGCGCCCTTAAAAATTTTGTAAGCTTCCACAACCTGCAATCAACCCTTTTTGATGTTCAAAAAAACAAGCGGATCAATGAATTGCAGATAGCCTATGAGTCTCAGCGGAAAGAAAAGGAGCTGGAGCTTTTGTCCAAGGAAAATGAGGTGCAGCGTATAAAAATCAACAAAAGCAGGAACATGCTCTATTTCATTGCTGGTTTGTTTTCCCTGATCCTGGTAATCGTTTATTTATTGATGCAGTATCAGAAGCTCAGGATAAGGCACAAGGTCATTGAACTTAAGCAAAAGAATCTCAATCAGCAGATGAATCCCCACTTTGTTTACAACTGCCTGAATTCAATTCAGTGTTATATTTTTCAGAACGACACGGACCGGTCTGTTGTTTATCTTTCAAAATTCGCCAAGCTGATGAGAAGGATCCTGCAGAGTTCCCAAAATGAATATATGTCCATTCATGATGAAACAGAGTTGCTGACCTTGTACCTCGAACTTGAGGCTATGCGGTTCAAGGACAAATTTGATTATTCCATAAAAGTGGATGATAAAATTGATTGCGAATATTATAAGATCCCTACCCTGCTGGTTCAGCCTTTTGTTGAAAACTCTGTAAAGCATGGAATCCAGAATAAATCCGGCAAGGGGCATATCGATATTGAGTTTAAGCTCAACAAAGACCTCCTTTTTTGCAGCATAGAAGATGACGGAGTCGGACGCTTTAAGGCCGCTCTCATTGAAAGCGAATACCATAAAAGCCACCATTCACTTGGAACCCATATCACCCAGGACAGAATGAGACTGCTCAGGGAATTGTACGGTAAAAAACTTGATATTAAAACAATAGATCTGAAAAACAAACTTAATTCATCAACCGGAACCCGTGTAGAGATTCATTTACCCATACTAAACTGATCCTGACATGCTACGAACCCTGATTATCGATGATGAACCGGATTGCATTCTTTTCCTGGCAGATGTTCTCAAAAAGAACTGTCCTTTTGCCGATATCGCGGGAACTGCAACAACCGTCACCGACGGCATCAATGTGATCCTTAAAACCAATCCCGACCTGGTATTGCTCGACGTGGAACTGTCCCCCGGTACCGGCTTTGAACTATTGAACCGGATACCGCAAAGGAATTTTAAAGTAATCTTTATCACTGCGCATAATGATTATGCCATTCAGGCCTTCCGTTACAGTGCTGTTGATTATATCCTGAAGCCCATTGATATAGCGGATCTGATTTCAGCTGTCAGCAAAGTTAACCAGTTTGTTTCACGCGACCATCTGCTCGATTTTAATATCCTGCTTGATAATATGAAAGCGGATAGGCCGCATAAACTTGCCATCCCTACTTCTTCCGGCTATGAATATATTAACGTTGATGAAATTGTGTATCTGGAAGCCGACCGGAGCTATTGCATGTTCTATCTGACCAACCGGAGAAAGATCCTGGTCTCAAGATGCCTGAATGACTATCAGCAAATCCTTGATGAACAGATGTTTTTCAGGATTCATCATTCATTTCTCATCAATCTGCAACATGTCAAATCGCTTTCAAGGAAGGACGGAGGATTTGTGGAAATGACTGACGGTAGCCAGATACCCATTGCCCGAAGAAAAAAGGACTTTTTCAACGAAGCCATGAAAAGGTTTGCTATGTAGTTTTTTTGCAGGCCAGGATGATCTCTTCCCTTAATCCTAACCTGGAATCAGCAGCATAATGATTGACATCAACCGTGAATCCTGCATCCTTCAATTTTTTGCTTAAGCCTTCTGCCGAATAGATACGCACGTGGTCTTCCTGGCCAAAATAACGCAATCGTTCAGCGGGAGAGGTGATGGCATTATCTTCATAAAGTTCTCCCTGCTTAAAAGGGGTTTGTATCATCACCACAGCTCCGGGTTTTAATATGCGATACAGCTCACTGATCGCTTTCCTGTCATCAATAACATGCTCCAGCACATGAAAGCAGATTATCAGTTCAAAACTCCCCTCCGGCAGTGGAATATCAGTAATATCATAATGCCGGTCAGTAAGTGTCTCATGATCATAATCCGTAGTTACATAGCCCTTACCGACCCTTTGTGATATCTTCCTCCGGAGTATCCTGGAGGGCGAAAAGTGAAGCAGGCTCATTCCATTCCTGAGCATATCATTGGACTGCAATACCATCCATAATCTCCGGTGACGCGGGAGACTGCCGCAGCGGGGACAAAGAAGATCTCCGGATGGCAATACAATATAACCGGAAAAAGATCCGCCGCAAACCGGACATTTCACAGCTGAGCCTGTATAAAACAAAGAATATATCCATCGCAGCAGAAATTCGGATTGCATTACCAACTTCCCTGGCATAAATTTCAGCAGCGCTTTTTTAGCGGTTGCATACATCAGGATTAATGATATATTTTGTAATTTTCAAAAACTTTTGATCCCCACAAATATCAAATTAAAAATTATGAAAACGAAATCCTTCCTTCCATTGCTTTTAGTCTTTCCCTTCCTTTTTTCCTGTACATCGAGGAACGAACAGGATGGTGATACCAAACGCATGTTTTTTGTCAGTGCAAAACCGGAATCAGTAGGTATTTCTTCAAGCCGGCTTGCCAGGCTGGATACATTTTTACAGCAATCTGTTGAAAGGGGATTGATTCCCAATGCAGCTACCTTCATTGTCAGAAAAGGAAAGGTAGTCCACTATAAAGCTTTTGGTTACCGGAATATAGAAAATAATATTCCCCTCAAAACTACCGATATCTTTCGTATTGCATCTCAAAGCAAAGCCATCATAACCGTTGCGTTAATGACCCTTTATGAGGAAGGCAGGTTCTGGCTGGATGAACCGGTGTCAAATTACATACCGGCTTTTAAAAGTCCAACGGTACTGGAAACCTTTGATCCTGAAGATTCTTCCTATACCACCCGGCCGGCCAAAAGTGAAATCACAATCCGGCAATTGCTGGATCATACCGCCGGTTACCCTTATGATCATCCCATATACGTGAAAGCCGGCATTCCCATGCTCAACAGTATGGATAATATCACCATTGAAGAAATGGTTAACAGGCTGGCAGCATTGCCCCTGGTTCACGAACCGGGTGAAGCCTTTACCTATGGATTGCATACCGACATCATTGGACGTCTGGTGGAAGTTATCTCAGGCAAACCGCTGGATGCCTTTCTAAAGGAACGTATCTTTGATCCGCTGGGTATGAAGGACAGCTATTTTTACCTGCCGGACGACAAGAAAGACAGGCTGGTAACCTTATATGAAAAACCTGCCCCGGAAAGCAAACTGGTATCGTCGGCCAATACCACCAACCAGGAATTTCCGGTTGCCGGCTATAAAAAGTATTTTTCAGGCGGGGCCGGATTGGTTGGCACCATTGAAGATTACGGCAGATTCTGCCTGATGCTGCTCAATGGTGGCGAATTTAACGGCCATCGCGTACTGGGGAGGAAGACCGTTGACATGATGACGAGCAACCAGATCGGGGACCTGAAGGTATGGGACAGCGGTAACAAATTCGGGCTGGGCTTTGAAATTGTCACCGAACAGGGTGCTGCAATGATTCCAGGATCAATTGGTTCATTCAAATGGGGAGGTATTTATTCCACTGATTACCTGATCGATCCCAAAGAAGACATGGTATGCCTTGTCTATACCAATTGTCTTCCCACGGTATTCTGGCAGTTCACCCGACTCTACAGACCACTGATCTATCAGGCACTGGAAAAGTAAAGTATTGAATGATTTGATGACCTGCCTGCCGGCAGGCAGGTTTGTTGATTGATTGATAGGTTGTTGGTTACAGAGACGCATGGCAGCACCTCCATGCTCATGAAAGACCGGTGACACTGCCATCGGGTAGTATTTTTATACGGGTAGCTGCCGGCACCTTGGGCAAACCAGGCATGGTCATTATATTACCGCATATAGCCACAATAAAGCCCGCTCCTGCCGACAGCCTCAATTCATTGACCGTGATCCTGAAATTTCTTGGCCTCCCGGTCAGTTTTGGATTGTCAGACAAAGATTTTGGTGTTTTTGCCACGCAAATGGCGAGTTTATCGTAACCGTGACGACTCAGGATTTCGAGGTCGGTAATAGCATTCTGGTCATAATCTACACCGATGGCGCCATACATTTGCCGGGCCAGGATCTCGATTTTCTGCTGCACCGGCTGGTTCAGCTCATACAAATACCTTGCTCTGACACCAGCATTCTCCTGAACACTTTTGATTACAGCCCTGGCCAGATCCGTTGCGCCGGATCCGCCTTTCGCGTAAGAATCAGAGATCATTGCCTCAACACCCAGGGTGCTGCAAAAGGCTATGATTTTTTTGAGGTCTTCTTCCCTGTCGTCATTAAAACGGTTTATGGAAACCACAGGATTAATGCCGAATGCCCGTATGTTTTCAATATGCCTGGCAAGATTTCCAAGTCCGCCTTCTTCGTTCATTCCTCCATGATAAACGATGGCTTTTACCGTAGCAACGATTACAACAGCCTTTGGGAAAATACCTGCTGAGCGGCATTTGATATGAAAGAATTTTTCGGCCCCCAGGTCGGTAGCAAAACCAGCCTCTGTAACAACATAATCAGCCAGTTTAAGCGCCATCCGGGTGGCAATGGAAGAATTGGTTCCCTGGGCAATGTTAGCAAAGGGGCCGCCATGTACCAATGCCGGCGTATTTTCGAGTGTCTGCACAAGATTGGGGTGTATGGCATCCCGCAACAGCACCTGCATAGCTCCCTCAGCTTGAATATCAGATACTTTAATAGGATTGCCCCGGTAGGTGAATCCTACTACGGTACGGGCAAGCCGTTCGCCAAGATCCTGATAATTATAGGCAAGGCAAAGCATTGCCATAACCTCAGAAGCCGGTGTGATATTAAAACCATCGGGACGGGGTATGCCATGACGAACGCCACCCAATCCCACAAAGATTTCCCTTAGCGCCCTGTCATTCAAATCCAGCACTCTTTTCCATACGATCCTGCGGGGATCGATGCCCAGCTCATTGCCATGCTGAAGGTGATTGTCGATCATGGCAGACAACAGGTTATTGGCTTTGCTAACCGAATACATGTCCCCTACAAAATGCAGGTTGATATCCTCGGCAGGCATAACCTGGGATGCACCGGCTCCCGTTCCTCCGCCTTTAATACCGAAGTAAGGTCCCAGGGATGGCTCCCTGAGGCAAATAATCGTTTTGTATCCCAATGACCGTAAGGCATCACCCAGTCCAATGGTAGTTGTCGTCTTGCCTTCCCCCTGTGGGGTGGGAGTCATTGCACTAACCAGGATAAGGTTCCCGTCGGGATTTTTATCCCGGGTAAAAAGATGGTCGATGGGGATTTTTGCAATATAATGACCATGCGGCAGAATATCATCATAATCCAATCCAAGATCAGCGGCCACGTCTCTGATCTTCCTCAGTTTTTGCTGATGGTTTCTATAGTACATCGCAGGGGAATTTCAGACCATTAATATTCATTCAATTCAAATTTATGAAAATACAAATAACATAATTTTTTTTTTCATAACAGCATATTCCGCTTATTATTCCTTGGTATAAGACATCAGAAAGAATAATTTCGCATGAAACTTGTTGCCGAATGCTTCAATTTTATCTGATCTTAATAAACCAGCCATGAAAAATGCTTCCCCGGTTCTTTATCTTATTCCATCAACCCTGGGAGATATTGCCCCGCTTGAGGTTATTCCCCAAAAGACCCTGCAGATAATCAAAAAACTTGAATATTTTATTGTTGAAGAAGAAAGAACGGCAAGGCGTTTTCTCATAAAAGCCGGCATTGAAAGACCGGTCGATGCGTTGACTTTTTATATCCTGAATGAACACACAGACAGGGAGAGCATTGCGTCATTTTTAAAAAATGCCGGCCCTGTTGATATAGGTTTGTTATCTGAGGCCGGGGTTCCCGCTGTGGCTGATCCCGGAGCCGATCTTATCCGGATGGCATACCGGACCGGATTCAGGATAGTGCCCCTGGTTGGCCCGTCTTCTATTCTGCTTGCTGTGATGGCTTCGGGATTGAATGGTCAGCATTTTGCTTTTGCAGGATACCTTCCGGTGAAGATGAATGAAAGGGTGGCACGGTTAAAATACCTGGAGAAAAGATCCCGGCAGGAAAATGAGGCACAACTATTCATTGAGACTCCATACCGCAACAATCAACTCATGAAATCGATCCTCGAAACCTGTTCTTCCGATACATGGTTATGCGTTGCAGCCAATCTCACCCTGGAAGACGAGTGGATATCCACCAGGACTATAGCGGAATGGAAAAAAGAGAGCCCCGATCTGAATAAACAGCCGGCGGTTTTTGTATTGCAGCGGATGAACAATGAGCAATGAGCGATGAGCAATGAGCAATGAACAATGAAAAGTTTTGTCTTTGTTCTTGATTCTTGCCTGCCTGCCGGTAGGCAGGGTTCTTGATTCTTGTATTACTCGTCCCTTGTCCCTTGTCCCCTGCCTTTCCGGCAGGCAGGCTTGTCCCTTTCTTACCTGGTTCTACTTAGTTTCCCTTCGTATAATATCTACCACCTGCAAGTCATAGATCACAGTCTGGTATGCCGGAACGACATAATATCCATACAGGGAGTTGATCAGGCCTGTTTTTCCAAATGCCTCTTCATAGGGCAGAACCGCTATGGCATGCGATCCTTTTCGCATGGTATCCATCGCAGCTGTGAAACCGTCAGGCATGTTCTTGATGTAACCGCCGAATACCTTTTCGTTCCCGTAAACAATTTTCAACGGATCGGCTTCAGTCAGATTGGAGTCAAACACCTTAAACATGATTTTCCCCTTATCCCGGTAAGGGTATTTTCCTGAGAACCTGATCAGGAGCGTGTCATTATCGGCAACTTCAATGGTATCATCAGTTGACGCATATTCCTTGA
>Ga0105094_10000159_pt1 | contig 30270 bp, 27 predicted proteins | sample PPLLak1March2015_2_FD_87023 | JGI IMG/M metagenome (GOLD analysis project Ga0105094, IMG submission 87023) | Freshwater sediment microbial communities from Prairie Pothole Lake near Jamestown, North Dakota, USA - PPLs Lake P8 Core (3) Depth... | ecosystem: Environmental > Aquatic > Freshwater >...
CTTGAAAGCTGCTCTCAAGCTTTTCATGTACTGCTTCAATCGGCGCCAGTTGCATAAACAGCGTTTCCCGAACTACCCAGCTCATGTTTTTGAGTTTGTCTAGCCCAATGTTTAGCCACTCTCCGGATTTGAAACAACCAGCCTATTTCTTATTAATATGATATAATTATTACAAATTGCTCGTCTCGTGATACAGAGTACCCGATCGGATTGTTTGCCTCATAATGCCGACAGTCCGGTCGGTTTTTAATCAAAGATTTGATTGGTCAATAATTCGCGAGAGTTCTCTGTTCTTATGAATACCTTCGTACTTGAATTTGAACGAACGAGGGACCCTGGGCTGAACACAATGGAGGCTTTACATTGGGCAATAAAAATAATATCAAAGAAGAGCGAACTCCCACTCGTCGAGGTCGAAAATTGATAATCTGGCTAGGTGGAGTCTTGACAGTTCTATTGGTTTTGGCCCTGGCAGGGGCGATTTTCGAGTCGAGGGCAGAAGCTGCGGACGCCCAAGCCTATCCCCCTCCAGGTCAAATGGTGGATGTGGGTGGTTTCCGCCTGCACCTCAATTGTACCGGTTCCGGCAGCCCCACCGTGGTGATCGATACCGGTTTTGGGGATGCGTCTGCTGGATGGGGTTGGGTGCAGCCCGAAGTCGCCAAAACCACTCGTATCTGCACCTATGATCGTGCTGGAATGGGATGGAGCGAGGCCAGTCCCCAGCCGCGCACTTCCCAGAAATTTGCCAAAGAGCTGCACACCCTGCTGGCAAACGCCAATGAACCCGGCCCCTTTGTGCTGGTGGGGCATTCGCTGGCCGGGTATACCATGCGCGTGTACGCTCATGACTATCCAGAGGAAGTCGCCGGGTTGGTGTTGATTGACCCGCAAAACCTGTCCACTTCGGGTGTCGCCACTCCTCAGCCAGCTCCGAAACCCGGCAAGATCTCGCTGCTGTCGTTGATCGCCCGCGCCGGCCTGGTGCGCCTGCTGTCCGGCGTCAATCAAACCCTGCCGCCGCAGGATCAGCAAGCCTACAAAGCTCTCTCGGTGACCCCCCGTTGGGTCCAAACCGCCCTGGACGAAGCCCGGGGGATGACGGAGGGCGGGGCGCAGGCCAGGGCCGTCACAACGTTGGGCGATTTGCCCTTAATCGTTCTATCGCGCGGCAAAGATATGGATGCGGACTCAGCCGCATCGCAGGCACGCTACCTCCAGTTATCAACCGACAGCCAGCAGCTCTTTGCAGACCATAGCGGCCACACCATCCATTGGGAGCAGCCCGAGGCTGCCGTTGCAGCGATTGTGCAGATGGTGGCGCAGGTCCGGCAGTGAAGCACGGATAATGGTAGAAATATATTAGATCGCCAAGCTTGAAGCCGAGATCAGGAGACATGCCAGGGTCAACAGGAAAGTGATCGGACCAAATACGAGCTTCTCCTTAAGGCTTTTAGAAGCCAGATTTCCAAGCGTGTTGAAGGCCATATTCACCTGCCCGGTTAATTCATCCAGCTTCATGCCTGCTAAATATTGTTACTGGCGCGCCTGGGCCATCCAATCGCTGTTACCCTAAGCCAGACATGCGAAGCCAGCTCAAGAGTCTCTGGGTGGATGTACCAACGAGAAGAATACGGTGATGACCACATTCCCCTTTTTTTGTCCCGTCTCGACATACCTGTGCGCCTCGGCAGTTTGTTCCAGCGGATAGCGCCGGTCAATCACCGATTTTATCTTCCCCGATTCAATAAGTTCTTTGAGGAAAAGTAAATCTTCAGTCTTTTGGTTTGCCGCCCCAATGATTACTTTCTTGCTGCTTCTCATCGAAGTCCATCGCCCGCGAACCATCTGGGTCAGTCCGGCGTTCCCTAAGAGATAGCGTCCATTTTGTTTAAGCGATCTGACACTATCTGAAAACGAACTCTTGCCCATCACATCGAAAATAACATCATAGGTCTCTGCGCTTTTGGTGAAATCTTCTTGAGTGTAATCAATGACCTGATCTGCACCAATCGAGCGCAGCATATCCAATTTCCCCGTGCTGTCCACGCCAGTCACTTCCGCCCCAAAGTACCTGGCAAGCTGTACCGCAAAAGTACCGATACTTCCACCCGCGCCGACAATCAAAACCTTTTGTCCGCTTTGGATATTTCCTTTTCGAAGAAAATGCAATGCTTCAAGTCCTCCGGTAGGAACCGCAGCGGCTTCCTCATAGGTCATATTGACCGGTTTACTTGCCAACACACCCATTTTGGATTCTTCAGGCAGACATTTGTACTCAGCATAAGCGCCAAAACCAAAACCGGTCGTTCCAAAAACCTGGTCGCCTTTTTTATATAGCGTAACATCTTTACCTACTGATTCAATTTCCCCGGCTAACTCCTGCCCTAATATCGGAATTCTTCTTGGTTTTATGAGACCATTGTATATTCGCATAGGGAGCCGAAATAAAACCGGGAGTTTTAGACTTCGCATCTCACAGTCCCCGGCTGTTACGGTTGTCGCACATACTTTTACCAGGACTTCATTCTCCTTGGGAGTAGGTTTTTCAACCTCTTGGAGCTGAAGCCCATCCGGTGATCCGTATTTTGTCCAGACAATTGCTTTCATGTATTTTCTCCAAATGGATTAGTTATTATTGCCATGCTCCACGGTGATAACGATTTTTCCGTTGACGTGTCCTTCTCCCAAATACCGGAGTGCTTCAGGAACTTCGCGCAACGGGAAACTCCTATCAATGACCGGGACGATTTTGCGGGCTTCATAAAGCCCGGTCATAAAAAGCAGATCCTTTGTGTTGGGCTGCACCATGAGCATGCGAATATTTTGGCCCTCCGCCTTTCCAACCCTTGATCCCAGGAGCAATACCTGGAACATTGTAGCCACGGAGCCGCCGACCATGTAATAATTTCCATTGGAATTTAAAGCACGCTTGTAGGCAAAAACTGAACGATACCCTACAAGGTCAAGAATAAAATCGTAACGCTGTCCGTTTTTTGTGAAATCCTCTTGGGTGTAATCAATGACATGGTCGGCGCCAAGTGCACGCAGCATGTCAAGCTTCCGCGAGTTATCCACCCCGGTCACCTCAGCCCCGTATAATTTGGCAAGCTGTACCGCAAACGTGCCTGCTCCGCCACCGGCGCCGTTGATCAATACCTTTTGCCCGGGTTGGATCTGCCCTTTGTCGCGAATGCCCTGCAGGGCGATGACAGCAGCTTGTGGGAAAACCGCTGCTTCTTCGAATGTCAAACCGGCGGGTTTTAAGGCCATCGAATTTTCGGAGGCGCAAACATATTCGGCAAAACCGCCCGAATAGTTCGGTATGAGCCCAAATACCTCATCGCCTGGCTGGAGCTGCCTGACATTTCCGCCAACCGCTTCAACGATCCCGGCGACATCCGAGCCAAGGATCCGGTTTCCAGGTTTGAACAGTCCCCTAATGCGGGCATAGAGCGGCTTGCCCACCAAGCCTTCCCAATCCGATAAACTTACGGATGCCGCCTGCACCTTGATTAGGACTTCGTTGTCTTTGGGGGAAGGTTGTTCGACATCTTTAAATTCGAGAACATCCGGCGGTCCATATTTTGAATAAACAATCGCTTTCATATTGTTTTACTCAACCCTTACCGGAGCAGCAGTGCAGCCCCAAAGGCGATCAGCCAGACAGACCACAGGATATAACTGATCGCGTTAACCACCCCCGCGGCTTTGAAGCCTGTTTCCTCAAATAAGCCTGCCATTACACCAATGGCTGGAAGTATTCCCAGCCAACCAAACAGGGGATGGACGAGTGCTGTCTTAATGATTGCGATACATAGTAGCATTGTCCAGGTACTGGTGAAAAGGTAGCCTAGATGCTCGCCAATCGCCACGCCCGCATATCGATGAAATGCCTGGAAGGTAACTGCTGCACTGTCACGAGTGGCCTGGGTGGATTTTGGATCGTTGTATATTTCCGCCAGGGATGGAACCAGAAAAGGCCAGCGGATGAGCCCCAGAAATTGGACCACGCCTGCCAGGACGCCAATGACAGTGCCAACCACCAGGAACCAGGGTGCATCTGGCCCGAATACCTGCTGCACCAAAACTGGGACCGGCGTGAACAGCACTGCCGATAAGGTAAATGCATACCAAAGACGACGCAGCGGCGCAGCGCCTTCCTGAAATCGCCGCAAGATGATCTCTGTAGGTTGGCGCAGGATATCGGGATACGAAAACGCTTTTTGCAGGAGAAAGAAGGTGGCATTGAACGCGATCGGAACAAGGATGAGCAGCAATCCAGTGAGAGGTTTAAGCATCATTTCAGTCCTTGATCTGAGCGCAGCAAGAAATAGAGTGCCAGCCCGGTTACCGATTAATCCTGCTACTGGCTCCACGCTCGATGGTTCAATTTTATCTATCCACCGCTAAGCCATTTCCAGCACTGCATCTGCCAGATGTACCATTTCGGCGCTGAAATCCCACAGCTTCTTGGCGACAGCCATATCGGCAGCTTGTAGAGCCGGTTGGGTTACTTTGCGGTCAACGAAGTATTTTCCGGTAATACTTTGTACCTCTGGTGAAGACGCCAGGTAGATGGATGTCCCCGCACCTTTTTCCGGGGAACGTGCTATGAGAGGAATGACTGCTCCCATTACTTTCATCAGGAAGCCAGGATTATTTCTCCCGAATCCCGTACTCGTTAAGCCCGGATGCAATGCATTCACGGTCACGCCCGTTCCCTCTAAGCGACGAGCCAGTTCAGCGGTAAACAGGATGTTCGCCAATTTGGAATTCCCATATGGCCCGAAGCTAGAGTAAGAACGTTCGCCCTGAAGGTTATCAAATTCAATCTTGCCGCCTGAATGCGCATCCGATGAAACATTGATGATCCGCGCCGGAGTGCTGGCTTTCATCGTATCCAGCAGCAAATTCGTTAACAGGAAATAAGCGAGATGATTGAGCGCGAAGGTCATTTCGATGCCATCAACACTTAGCTGGCGGGTTGTGAATGTTGCGCCCGCGTTATTGAGCAAGACATGCAGCTGTGAATATTTGGTCTTGAATTCGGTCGCAAGGCGCCGGATATCCTGCTGCGACGATAGATCGGCTAGCAGCCAGTCTACATCCCGGTTATCAGATGCCGCCCGGATTTCCTCGGTAACCTGCGCTGCCTTCTGGGCATCTCGCCCAACAATCACCACGGTTGCGCCCATCTGGGCCAGCGCCTGAGCCGTTGCTCTGCCAATGCCGTTGGTGCCGCCTGTCACGAGGCAGATTTTACCATTCATATGATCATTCATTGGAGTATCCTTATTTTCTTGATCTATGTTCTCCGGTACTTGTCAGGCTCAGTTATTCTGCGCCACAGTGATGACGACTTTTCCTTTGGCATGTCCTTCTTCTAGATAGTGGAGAGCTTCTGGGACCTCACTCAACGGGTAACATCTATCGATCACAGGTACTACTTTGCCGGCTTCAAGAAGCTCTTTCATAAAAGCCAAATCCTTTTGATTGGGTTTCGCCAGCAAGTTACCCATTTTCTGACTCCCAGTCATTGAAATCCATAGTCCTTTGAGCATCACTTCGGACAGTTGCGCCATGGCTCCCCCGGTCATGACATAAGTTCCCTTGGGAGCTAATACACGCTTGTAATCTGAAATCGAATGATAGCCATTCGCCGCAAGGATCAGGTCGTAACGGTGACCATTCTGGGTGAAATCTTCTTGAGTGTAATCAATGACATGGTCTGCTCCAATTGAGCGCACGATGTCCAAATTCCTGGTGCTGCACACCGCAGTCACCTCAGCCCCGAACGATTTGGCAATCTGTACCGCAAAGGTACCCACACCACCCGATGCACCGTTAATCAAAACCTTTTGCCCAGGCCCAATCTTTCCTTTATCACGCAGACCCTGCAGAGCGGTGACTGCCGCCAGCGGTACCGCCGCGGCTTCCTCGAACGATAGATTGGCTGGTTTCAACGACAATGCATTTTCACTCGCACATACATACTCGGCAAAAGTGCCCCTACCACTCTCGGATAAATCTCCGAAGACCTCATCGCCCAGTTTAAACTGCGTTACGGTTCTGCCAACGGCTTCAATCCGTCCCGCTACATCAGCTCCAAGGAAAGTGTTTTTCGGTTTTAGAAGCCCGGAGGTCGGGCGGATCAGGAATGGGTCAGCTCTCAGGTAATGCAAGTCAGCTGCATTCAAGGAGGCGGCATAAACTTTTATCAATACTTCATTGTCCTTTGGAGTAGGTTTGACGACCTCTTGGAGATGAAGAACATCCGGTGATCCGTATTCTGTGTAGACAATTGCTTTCATTTGGGTCTCCTTATCAATCATGGACGTGCTTGAATAACCTTCGTTCAGATCTGGGATGGCAATCTCGAAAGCGATTGCATAGGTGTATGCAATCGCTTTCATGAGTTTTAGACAGTCTCGCCTTGAGCGAGCGCTATCTTAACAGGAGTGACTTCAGGGTTGCGCCATTTCAACGCATACCCGACGATGAACAAAGTACACGCAATCTCTATAGCTGAGAAAAATGCGTAATACATAGTTGGCACTGCAACGAATAGCGTCACGGTCAGGAAAACAGTCATGAACGCGCCTGCGATGATGTTCGCCCAGCGATTTGCCCGGTACTTCAATATCCGAGACAAGAGAACCATCGAAATTGGAATCATCATCAATATCGAGCCAAACAACAGGAATCCTTCGGTCAATTCAATGGACCCGTGTTTAATAGGATCCATCAAGGTTACAACATCGCCGTAGGTATAAGTCAGCATTGCAAATAACCATAGTGTCGAAAGCAGTACTTTTGGATCCATTCTTTCTTTGCTAATCATCGTATTTTCTCCTATTTGAATATTTCTGATAGTGAAAGGTAATTTCGTATTGAACTTGCATCAAACGCATACGTTCCGTTCGTCTTTGGTTTGCCTTGGCTCCACCCGGCCTACATTGCCGGGGTATGCTCGTAAACGAAATTCTGATTCCGTTGCAAGGGTTGCCATCAGGCAGTTTCTAGAGACCGTTTCTCCCACCGTGCAACGTTGACTCCCTTGATCAAAAGCCCAAGTGGCAATGCGATTTCAAGCGAGGAAAGAATTCCAATCATCGTAAATATCGATTTGTATTGGGGGAAAAGGATATTTCCAAAAAATTGGGTGAAATAGCACAACGATGCAATGACCAGAAAAACGCCCGAAATCCTGGGAATATAGCCCGATTTGTAAACTAGATAACCCAGGACTAAGAGATGCAGGCCAAAAAATAACCCCCAGATAAGAACCCCAGATTCATGCGCATTGAGGAATAGCATCACGAGCGCATGCAGTTGACCCGGTTCGAATACTGACAGGTAACCAGTGCCGCTTAAAAGTAGCAGAACAAAAAAATGATTGAGCAGATTGATTCCCTGAATAATGGTCATTGCCAGCCTGGAAAACGCCGCAACCAGAGCCAGTGTTTTGCTTACTGGTTTCAATAATACGTAAAGAAGTACGGACAACACGATTTCAATCAGAAAGACGACTGAGTCGCCCGCAATACCGAGACGGAATAACGGCTCAGAAGCCAGAACATTATTGGCTGTAGTTGTGGCATCTCCGGGCACAATCAGAGTGGAGGGAAGATACAACATACCGAAGGGAGCGATTACAACGAGCACTAAAATCAGAATTGCTGCAATTCTTCCGGTCTTTTGGATTGGATTCGTTTTTTCTTTGGTAATCATCGTATTTTCTCCTTGGGTTTATGTAGAATGAATAAATCTTACGCATAACGCTTATCTGCTTTCTTGATCAATTCCCTTCCTCCCGAATTTTAAATTCGGGAGGTGTCATGTCCACTCCGTGCAGTCTCAAGCGAACTTAATCGGCTCCGGTTTGGCTGAGCTGGGGGCTTACCGTGCCAGGTAAGGATTCAGTGACTTTCACTCGCCGTTCGGTGAGGAGAGCGTATCCCATCCATGCCAGGCCCAACCCCATCGGGCCCAGGATGATTTTTGCCTGGAGCTCGGTTGGGAGAAGTGCACCCACCGGGATCATCAAAGTCCCGAGGGCAAGCAAACCGGCTGCCCAGCGCGGCAGGATCCCGGCGCGGAAAGTAGCGATGGCAAACAGCAGGGAGCCAACGATTAACATCGGTGTGGAGATGGCCCACATCGTTGGCATGACCCCCAGGTTCACCTCGATGGGAACGCTGCTGAACATCTGCATGAAGCCGGCCACGAACGGGGGATACTGGCTCGCCAGAAGGGGCAGCACCGCGGCTTCGATGAAAGAATAGAGCCCCACCAGCGCCAACCAGAGGTCAAAAAGAAGGAAGCCAATCAGGCCCAGCCAGCCGGCCTTTTCTACCTGTCTGGCGTAGAGCCCTGCCAGGCCTAACACGCCAAAGAAGCCCAGGGATGTAGCAAAGATGTGGACGATTATCCAGGCAGGGGTGGTGACGTAGGCAGGTTCGTTCGCCGGATGGAACAAGCCCATGACGACGATGCCCAGCCCAGCCAGCATGGCCGCGAACCCTGCCAACCGCATGAGGGCTGCCGTCGATATCCTCGTTTTGCTTTCTTTGATCGCGATCTTTCCTTTGGTATTCATTTGTTTGTCTCCTGTACTGAACGATATGGGTAAATTTCATTGAATGGGACTTGATTGACCGAGATCAATGGCAAGCCCAAATCACGCACTTTTTTGAGCAATCCATGCAACGCAGCCTGATCGACCACCGGGCCGGCTAAAAGTGTATTGCCGTCTTCTTCCAGGGTGATGGTCAGGCCATCAAACCAGTCCACCCATGGGTGACCCAGATGGCCCTTGATCCTGATTTCATAGATTCCTGGTTGACTGGGACCGCTTGTTGGGATGGGTTTGTTTGACATAATCCTGTACCTTATGTGGCTGACCATAACAATCCGTGTCTCTTATTAAGACGGTATAGTCTACCTTTATGGTGGCATTAAAGGATAGACACTTAAGTGTTGTTGGGGGGTATTGTTTTTGAAGGATTGAGAGGGGATAAGTATTAAGGCTGTGGCTTTATGGATCGCTTGCCTGCAGCTCTGGATATCGGGTTCACGCGCAAACTGATTTTTCGGCTACAGCAAACCCAATTCGCGCGCACGCGCTACCGCTTCGGTGCGCCTTTGGACCTGTAGTTTGCTGTAGATTTTCCGATTGTGCCCTTTAACCGTATTCAAGGCCAGGAAAAGCTGCCCGCTAATCTCACGATTCGAGAGTCCCTGGGCAATGAGTCGGAGTATTTCCAGCTCGCGTTGGCTCAGAGGCTCATCCAACTCAGATGTAGGAGCTTGTGTTTGCGAGGAGATAGCCTGTTCCGTTTCATCGAGGGGGAAGGCTGTTAGTAGCCGCTGAACATAGTTTGGTGCAATCCCTTGTTTAAGGGCTTCTTTGAGCAGACGAGCCATCGATTGACCTTCATCTACAAAGAGGCGGATGAATCCGCCCGGCTCTGCCAGCGCAAGCGCATCTCTTAGCGCTTGCACAGCCCGCTCATTTTCTCCCAGCGCTTGGTGAGCGATCGCCTGTAGAACCAAAACCTTGAGCCGTTTATCCTCCCAACCCTTTGCCTCCATCTGCTGGCGTAATGGCTGCAGCGCCGCCAATGCTTTGGGTGGGTCCCCCTGAGCTAGGTAAACGCGGGCTTGACTGATAGGAAGATCATGGATCTCAGCCAGATGAGCGGCTGCCGCCAGATTGCCCTGTTGAAGCAGGGTCAGCACCTGTGCGGCAGCAATCTCAGGCATCATAAATGCAAAGTTATGCCGGCGCACGAACCCTTCAGCCTCATCCAAAACAGCGATCGCGCCGGATGCATCTCCCCTAGCAAGCCTCAGGCGGGCAAGAAACACCTCATACGAAGCGGACGTGCTGACGCTTTCCATCTGCCGCGTCAATTGGGTGCATTGTTGTCCGTACTGTTGGGCGGCATCCAGGTCATTCCATTCGTAGGTTATGCGGGCCAGTCCAAGGAACGCTTCACTGGCCATCGGCCGCGGCGGATTACCTGCCAATTGTAGGGCGCGCCTGTAGGTCTCTGAAGCCAAAGAAAGCTGATTGTCTGCTTCCTGTAATTGACCGAGATTGATTGTGGCCGCTGTGGTGTAAATGGAATCCCCAAACGACTTACCGATAGATGTAACTTCGTTATAGGCCTGCCTGGCCGCCGCGCGGTCTCCCTGAAGCTGATAGGCATACCCCAGCGTCCAGGTAGTGGCAGTACGGACAGGCAGGTTATCGGGACGCAGATACTCCAAAGCGCGACGCGACTGGGTGATGATGGTTCCTACATCGTGCTGAATAACGGCCAGTGTGGCCCGCATGGAGGCAATCCGGCCTACAAAGTCCTTTGTTGTATCGTCTGGTTCAGCACCTTGCAAAGCGGCAGCAAAAGCAGTTTCAGCGGCTTGTAGATTCTGTTCGACGGCGGTATGTTGCCCGCCAAACAATAACGTCGAAGCATATGTCACCCACAACGAAGGCCTGGCATCCATTGCTGTTTTGGGCAGTGACTCCAGCCAGTTCCGTACAACGGCGCCAGCACCACGAAATTGCAGAGGCATCCCCGCTCCCTCGATCAAGTGCTCGGCGCGCTCAACATCATTGGCGGCAGCCGCGTGTTGAAAAGCTTCAATCTCCAGTCCATTGTGCTCGTACCACTCGCTCGCCCGCCGGTGCAGAATAGGTATCTGATCGGGCTGTTCCTCTGTTAAGTGTGCACGGAGAACATCTGCAAAAAGTTGGTGGTAGCGAAACCAGCGGCGCTTATCATCCTGTGGAGAGACGAACAGGTTGCCTCGCTCCAGGGCTTCCAATAGTGCTTTGCTTTCCTCCTGACCGGTGACGGCATCGCACAGCGGGCCGCTCAACCAGTCGAGAATGGAGGTCTGTAGTAAGAAGCTACGGACACGTTCGGACTGACGCTGCAGGACCTCTTGGACCAGATAGTCCACGATGTACTGGTTGTCTCCAGCGAACGCCCTCAAAAATCCATGAATGTCCTCTCGTCCCCGCATCGAAAGTGCCGCCAGTTGGAGCCCCGCGACCCAACCTTCGGTGCGAGATTCTAGAGCGGCGATGTATTCTGCCGAGAGGTTGAGCCCCATTGTTTGGTTGAGAAAATCGGCGGCCTCGGAGGGTGTAAAACGCAAATCAGCGGCGCGAAGCTCGGTCAATTGGTCCTGGGCGCGTAACCGGGCCAGAGGTAGACTTGGATCCTCACGGGTAGTGATGACCAGGTGCATCTGCGGCGGCAGGTGCTCGAGCAGAAATGTCAGAGCGTCGTCGACTGACGTCGACGCGTCAACCGGTTTGGCATCGATAACGTGGTAGTCGTCCAGAACGAGAGCAAAGTTGTCCGGGAATGCGGTAATCTCATTGAGTAAGATAGTCAGGATCGCTTCAAAAGGTGGGAGCAAAGGAGTTTGCAAAAGTGCCAGGGCATTCCTGCCGATCTTCGCATCCAACATTTGTAAAGCCGCGATAAAGTATGACCAAAAACGTACGGGGTCATTATCTCCGTCGTCAAGGGAGACCCAGGTGACACAGCGCTCGCTTTGTGGGATCCATTCGCTCAGCATCGTCGTCTTGCCGTAACCCACCGGGGCAGAGATGAGGGTCAGTTTGCGGTGCAGGCCTTCGTTCAGTTGCTCGATCAAGCGGGGGCGGGGGACGAGTTGCGCTCGAGGTGGGGGGATAAATAGCTTTGTGGCTAAAATTGGCGCAGCCATGGATCAATTATAAGCCGTATCGAGCAGGCATGGCGGGCGGATAGGTGAGCGGGGCAGCGCACTTCTGAAGAAAACAGGTGTTCCCTAGCCTGGGGAACACCTGTTAAGTACCTGTGAATCGCCGGCCTCACCAGGACTTGAAGCTGACTGGCAAGTACAGCTTGAATAGTCCATCTGTGACGTATACCGTGGCGGAGGCCGTGGCGGTGGCGTCATCTGCCGGTCCGGGGTTGTAGGCTGTCCAGGTTGCGGTGTTGGTGATCGTCGCGGTGACGGTCTCGCTGATACTCAGCCCGGCAGTCACCGTGTCGATGCTGGCGCCAGGCGCCAGGTCATATGCCAGTCCGGTAAAGAGGGCGTCCAGCCTGTCATCCGCTAGGTCGTGCAGCGTGAGGGTCACGCTGCCGGTGTTGGTGACCTCGTAGCAGTAGTACACCTGCGTTCCCTGGGGAACCGTGATCTCGGTGGTCGCCGCGCACATCCCAGGCTCCGTGCCCACCGTCTTGACCAGGCTGATTGCTGGACCGAGCTGCACGACGTTTACCGTGGCCGAATCGGTGGCGGTGACCACGTCGGTCGGGCCGGGATTGAAGGCCGTCCAGGTGGCGGTGTTCACCGTGGTCTGGGTGATGTTGACGGTGTTGGTCAGGAAGGCGCTGGCTCCTGGTGCCAGGCTGTATGAGAAGTCGTTCAGCAGTGTCCCCAGTTCGCTGTCCAAAAGGGTGTGCCGGGTCAGGGTCACCGTGCCGGTGTTGGTCACTTCATAGCAGTAGGTCACATCTGTGCCGGCAGGCACCGCAATGCTGTCAGTCGCTGCACAGATATTCGCATCCGTGCCCACGGTCTTATCGACGCTGATCTCCGGGACGGGGGTGACGACATTCACCGTAGCAGTGTCGGTCGCCGTGGTCTCGTCGATCGGGCCGGGGTTGAAAGCCGTCCAGGTAGCGGTGTTCACCGTGGTCTGGGTGATGAAAACGGTTTGGGTGAGAAAGGCGCTGGCTTCAGGCGCCAGGGTGTATGGGAAGTCGTTCAGCACTGTCCCCAGCTCGCTGTCCACCAGGGTGTGCCGGGTCAGGGGAAGTGTGCCGGTGTTGGTCACTTCGTAGCAGTAGGTCACCTCGCTCGCCCCTGGCACGCTGATGCTGTCAGTCGTGGCACAGGTGTTGGCGTCTGTGCCCACGGTCTTCTCGACGCTGATCTCCGGTAAACCCCGGCATGCAGTCACGGTGACGTCATCGATTGCCAGGCCGGCTAATTGCACAGTTGTATCGCTGTCCAGGCCAAAGCGCAGCTCGATATTTTGCCCGGCGTAGCTGCTGATGTCGGTGCTGTAGGCCCCCCAGCCAGCGCTCTCCTGGATCGTTTCAGTCGGGTTGCCGACCGATGTGGTCATGGTGGCATCCAGGAATTCCCAGGCGCGCTGCGGGTTCCCCCCACCCACCTCTTGAACGTCAAGGAAGGCATGGTCGAAGCTGGCCGATTCGACCTGGTATTTCTGCGCCCAGGTCAGGCGCACCGGGCCGTAGTAGCCGCTCAGGTCGATGCTCGGTGAGAGCAGGTTCTGGTTGCTGCTGGCATCGTAGGTGTTATCCAGGTCGGTCTTCCAGCAGCTGCTGCCGCTGTTGCAGCCGGTCAGCGGGGCGTAAACCGGCTGGCCCCATTCCCATTCGTCAGCCGTGCCTGAATGGCTGAAGCCGCCATTATCAGCCTCGAAATCGCTGGAGAATACGATCGTTTCAACCGTGCCGACCGGGCAGACCGGCGGCGCTGGGGGCTCGCAGATGGTCACCCCCCAGCTTTCCAGCGTTCCCCCGTTGGCGGCTGTGTCATCGCGGACGACCAGGGTCCAGGTGCCGCCAGCGTCCTCGCCGTCAAACCAGTGCAGGCGGTAGCTCAGCTCCGGCTGGTAATCCATGCCGCTCATCACAGTATAGGCGCCGATGGGAAGGTCGGCTTCATCGTCCAATCCCAATCCCATGACGGTCTGGGTGTTCGATCCGACATCGGTGAAAAGCCCGTTCTCATTCCCGGCTGGCGATACCAGGGTGACGTCCAGATCGGGCATATTGGCGTGGGTGAGGTTGACGAATACGTCCAGGTCGGCAATGCGTGGGTTGCCCGCGATGGTCAATGTCGAAGTAGCCATACCCGGTCCATCTGGGATCACCTGGGGGACATCCGTGCTGGTGTAGGTGGTGCAGGCGCCCGCCGCGGCGGGATGCACGCTGGCGCTCAGGTGGTAGGTGCCGAAACCCGCACCGCCTGGAACGCTGACCAGGATAGAGTAGGTGCCGGACTGCTGGACGGTCAGGAAGAAGGCCTCGGAGTCGTAGCCTGCATCGCCGGCGTCATTCGCCACCAGGATGAAGCCATTGAACACCCCCAGACCCAGCTGCCCGTTCCATTCGACCGCGTCCCGTTCCGGGTCCAGGTCCAGGCTGAGGTAGATCGTATCGCCGGCGTTGAGGTCCACAGCGTAGATATCTATATCGGCTGCGCTGCTGGTTTCCCCGGATACCCACCCGAGAGCGGGCATTGGCTGGCCGGGTAACGCGTCGTTCGGCTCGGTCTCTGCCACCGGCGCTCCGCTGCGGAGCTGGAAATGCAGGTGGTACGGGCGAATCTGGCTGGTGCCAGAATGCCTGATCTTTATGTAATACAAGCCATCTGCTGGAATGACTGCGCCGGCGATGGTCGAGCTTAAACCCCCAAAGGAGCCGTTGTTATCGTCGCTTTCCAGCACGGTTGAACCGTCGGATGCGATCAGCTCGAGAAAACTGTCCGTGCTGGCGCTGGCCGAAAAGCTGGTCATGGCGGCGGCATAGATGCGGTCCCCGGCGCTGGCCTGGAAGGAGTAGAAATCCAGGTCGCCGTTAGGGTACACATACCCAAGTGCGACCACGTTGCTGCCCCCGAGCGGCGTGGCTTGCGCAGCGTCGTTGTTCGGCTCGATCTCCTCCAGGAAATCCTGCCCCATGGCTGCTTGTAGTGCTGGTAACAGACTTGCGTCGACGGCGCTGCCGGTCAGGGGTGCCCCACCCAGCGAGTCGGCTGGGATCAGGAACACTTCACCAGGCGCCGCGCGCTCATCTGCGTCCGATTCCTTGGATGGCGGCTCATCACCTGTCTGCGCAAAGGTCGTAAATACGCCCAGCGAAGCCAGGATAACCAGCAGGAAAACCGTGATCAATATAGGTCGCAATCTTGCAGTTCTCATCAAAAAATACTCCTCATCGAACTGTAGAATAGGTGTATGGTTTGGCTTAAATAGACCAAAGGGGGCGACTTAGGACGAAATAATTATAATGGACAACCCCCGTTTTGAATATCCCCGCTAGGCAGACCGGTTCCAGCCCTCACCAGCACAGCCAGGAAGGTAAAGTCGAAAAAGATGTGACATTCTTCAGTTACGTTCTTCGTTGACTCCGCAGTTTTTCTTTGCTACACTGATACCAGGTGCTCTTTTTCACAAGGGTGCAGCTGTTGCTGCCCCAAATCCCAATCCACCAGGCCGAAAAACCGAAGCAGCTTATTAACCCGTCCAGCTAATTTGATTCGTGGAGGATGCCCATGAAAAGATTGTTTGTCCGACCTGAATTATGCACCGGATGCAAGACGTGCGAACTGGCCTGCGCCGTCGAGCACTCCCGGAGCAAAAACCTGTTGGGGGCGATGCTCGAATCGCCGCCCCCGCATACCCGCCTGTACGTTGAGGCCAACCTGACATCGCATTTTGAGATCTTCAAGATGCCCATGACCTGCCGCCACTGCGACCCCGCCCCCTGCATCGCCGCCTGCGTTCCCCAGGTGATGTACCGCACCGCAGACGGCGTGGTGACCAATGTCGGCGGCAAGCACACCTGCATCGCCTGCGGGATGTGCGTGATGATGTGCCCCTTCGGCATGATCGCCCGCGCCCCGGCCCCGGATGGCAAGATCATGGCCCTCAAGTGCGACCTGTGTCCCGAGCGGGATACACCTGCCTGCGCCGACGCCTGCCCCACCGGGGCCATCCTGTACCTGGAAGGCGACGAGTTCGCCCACCAATCAAGAGCCCGCGCCAGCGCCATCCTGTCTCAAGCCAAGTCGCTGCGCGAAGCGACGATGACCCAAACTTTGGAGGAATGAACCATGGAACGCTCTATCAGCCCCGACTCAATCCTGATGTTGAAAACTGCCCAGGCTGGTGGTGTGACCACCGTTTGGGATCGCTACGAAGCGCAGCTTCCCCAATGCGGCTTTGGCGAGACCGGACTTTGCTGCCGCCACTGCCTGCAAGGCCCCTGCCGCATCGACCCCTTCGGCGCCACCGGCCCCAAGTATGGCATCTGCGGGGCCTCCGCCGATGTCATCGTGGCGCGTGGACTGGCGCGCAGCATTGCTGGCGGCACGTCCTCTCACTCGGCACATGCCAAGCACCTGGCCCACACCCTGCTCAAATTCAGCCGGGATGAAGCCCCCGACTACGGCATCAAAGACCAGGCCAAGTTTTACGCTGTCCTCGACCGGGTCGGCATCCAGCGCGATGGCAAAAGCGACCAGGAGCTGGCCGGCGATCTGGCTCGCCTGGCCCTGGATGAGTTCTCCGAGCGCGAAGCGCCGCCGGTGTGGCTCAAGACTACAATCACCCCCGCCCGCATGCAGAAATTCGAGCAGCTTGGTCTGGTCCCACCCGGCCTGGATTCAGCCGTCGCCGAAGTGATGCACCGCACCACCAACGGCGTGGATGCCGACGCGGTCAACATCCTGCTGGGCGGCATCAAGTGCGCCGTGGGAGACTACACCGGCATGTACCTGGGGACCGACCTGTCGGATATTCTCTTCGGCACGCCCACGCCGGTCATGGCCTCCGCCAACCTGGGTACCCTCAAGGCCGATGCAGTGAACGTCGCTGTCCACGGGCACAACCCCGTGCTCAGCGAGGTCATTCTCGCCCAGGCCGAAGCGCTGCGCGCTGAAGCGGTTGCTGCCGGGGCGCCGCAGGGTATCAACCTGGTCGGCATCTGCTGCACTGGCCTGGAAGTCATGATGCGCCACGGCATCCCCAGCGCCACCAACTCGCTCTCGCAGGAGCTGGCAATCCTCACCGGCGCATTAGACGCCGCTGTCGTCGACTACCAGTGCATCATGCCCAGCCTGCCAACCGTCGCCAGCCAGTATCACACCCAGATCATCACCACCATGCCGATTGCCAAGATCACCGGCGCCACTCACATCGAGTTCGACGAAAAGCAGGCCGGCGAGAAAGCCCGCCAGATCTTGCGCCTGGCGATCGAGGCCTTCAAGAAGCGCGATCCGGCCAAAGTAAATATCCCGCCGGTGACCAATCCCGCTATGGCGGGCATGTCCGCCGAAACGATCGTCAAAGTGCTGGCGTTGGTGAATCCGGACGACCCGCTCAAGCCGCTGATCGACAACATGGTCAACGGCAATATCCTGGGCGTGTGCCTCTTCGCCGGCTGCAACGATGTCAAGATCACCCAGGACAAGAACTTTGTCGCGCTGGTCAAGGCCCTGGTGGCGGAGAACGTGCTCATCCTGTGCACCGGCTGTGCCGCCGGCAGCTTCGCCCGCCACGGTCTGCTGACCTCCGCTGCCACCGAGAAATACGCCGGCGCCGGGCTGAAAGCTGTGCTGACTGCCCTGGGTCAGGCTGCCGGGCTGGGAGCGCCCCTCCCCATGGCCCTGCACACCGGCTCCTGCGTAGACAATACCCGCGCCGCCAGCATCGCCACCGCCATCGCCAACAAGCTGGGCGTGGATGTCAGCCAGCTGCCGGTTGTTGCCACCGCCCCCGAAGCCGCCATGGAAAAAGCCGTCTCCATCGGCACGTGGGCGGTCGCTATGGGCCTGCCGACGCACGTCGGCGTGGTGCCGCCGGTCACCGGCAGCCCGCTGGTCGTGCAGGTGCTGACCCAGACCGCCAAAGACCTCCTGGGCGGTTACTTTATCGTCGAGCCCGACCCGCAGGCTGCAGCGGCGAAGTTGGTGGCGGCCCTCAAGGAGCGGAGAGCCGGGTTGGGGATCTGAGCCATGCTCCCCGCCCAAAAATACCGCCAACCCGATCCTGGGGCTGTGCTGGCGGCTCTGCACGAGATCAGCGCTCGCTGCGGCTACCTGCCCGAGGCCGAGCTGCGCCGCAGCGCGGTGGAGCTCGGTGTGCCGCTCAGCCTCATGCTCAGCGCCGCCTCGTTCTACGCCACCTTCAGCTTCAAACCCTGCGGTCAGCACAAGCTGCAGGTCTGCGAAGGCACAGCCTGTTATGTCAAGGGAGCGGCTGCACTCCTGGAATACCTCTCGGCTGAGCTCGGCGTCCAGCCCGACCAGTCCACTGAGGATCTGATGTTCATGCTCAAGCGTGTGCGCTGTGTCGGCTCGTGCGGGCTGGCTCCCGTCGTGCGCATGGATGACGAGACCTTCGGGCGCGTCACCCAGCCAGACCTGGAGGGCCTGCTGGCACGCTACCGCCAGTCGCCGCCTGGTGCCGCATGAGCCGGGGAGAGTTGCCATGAAGATCCTATCCCTTGCCGATCTGGATGTCCTGTCTCATGCGGGCCGCCTGGGCCTGTACCCGGGACAGGTGAAAATCAGCGTTGGCATGGCTACCTGTGGGCTGGCTGCCGGTGCAGATGCAGTCTACGAGGCCATGCAGAAGCGCATCGAGCAGCGCGGCATAAACGCCCTGCTCACCAAAACCGGCTGTATCGGCTACTGCCAGCAGGAGCCGCTGGTGGACGTGCGCCTGCCCGGCGCCGGACGGGTGATCTACACCCAGATGACGCGCCCGCGCGCCCGCGCCCTGGTGGATGACCTGGCGCGCGGGGACCTGCCGGTCGACAACGCCTGGGCGGTTATTGATCAGGAGGAAAACCTGGTGGAAGGGCAGGTAAGTCGCTTTGCCCGCTTGCCCGAGCTGGCTCCTGCACCTGCCCTGGACCAGCAGCCCTTTTTCACCAGCCAGCGCAAGATCGTGCTGCGCAACTGCGGATATATCGACCCGCAGCGTATCGAAGAGTACATCGCCCGCGGCGGCTATCGCGCCCTGCACAAGGTCCTGACGGGGTACGAGCCCCAGCAGATCATCGATGAGGTCTTGCGTGCCGGGCTGCGCGGTCGGGGCGGCGGCGGTTTCCCCACCGGGCGCAAATGGCAGGTAGCGCGCAATGCCCCCGGCGAGCCGAAATACCTGCTCTGCAACGGCGATGAAGGCGACCCTGGCGCGTACATGGATCGCACCGTGCTTGAGAGCGATCCGCACAGCGTCCTGGAAGGCATGATCATCGGCGCCTATGCCATCGGCGCCCACCAGGGTTATATCTACGTGCGCGATGAGTATCCCCTGGCAGTGGAGCGTATGACCAATGCCATCCGCCAGGCCCGCGAATACAGGCTGCTGGGTGAAGATATCCTCGGCAGCGGCTTCGATCTCTATATCGAGATCGTGCGCGGCGCGGGCGCCTTTGTGTGCGGCGAAGAGACTGCCATGATCGCCAGCATCGAAGGTGGGTCGGGCGAGCCGCGTCCCAAGCCGCCTTATCCGGCAGAAGCCGGGCTGTGGGGCAAGCCCACCGTCATCAACAATGTGAAGACCTGGGCCTCCCTGCCGGTCATCCTGGCGCGCGGCGCCGGGTGGTACCGCTCCCTCGGCGCGCCCGAGAACGCCGGCACGGTTGTCTTCTCCCTTGTCGGGCAGATCGCCAACACCGGTCTGGTCGAGGTCCCGCTGGGCATGACGCTGCGCCAGCTTCTGGAGGGCGTTGGCGGTGGAAGTGCGGATGGGAAAGCCATCAAAGCCGTGCAGACCGGCGGGCCTTCCGGTGGTTGTCTGCCGGCGCGCCTGTTCGATACCCCCATCACCTACGAAGCCATGAAAGCCACCGGCTCCATCATGGGCTCTGGCGGCATGGTTGTGCTCGATGAAAGCGCCTGTATGGTGGATGTGGCCCGCTACTTCCTGGATTTCACCGCCCAGGAGTCGTGCGGAAAATGCACCGCCTGCCGCGAAGGCACCCACCACCTGCTGGTCATCCTCAACCGGCTGACCCACGGTCAGGGCGCGCCCGAAGACCTGGCACTGCTCGAAGAAGTTGCCGGGGCGGTCAAGATCGGCTCGCTGTGCGGCCTGGGGCAGACTGCCCCCAACCCCGTGCTCTCTACTTTGAGCTACTTCCGGGACGAGTACGTGGCGCATGCCGTCGACCATCGCTGTCCGGTGGGCAAATGCGCCATGACTGCCCCCATATCGGCTGTGGGTGCGGTGGAGGTGTGATATGCCTGGCATAACCATCGATGGTCGCATGATCGACGTCCCCGCAGGCGCCACTGTGCTGCAGGCTGTCCACCGCGCCGGGGCGCACCTGCCCACCCTGTGCTACTGGGAAGGCCTGCCGCCTTACGGCGCATGCCGACTGTGCCTGGTGGAGATGGTCGAGCCCCGGCAGGAAGTGATCACCGCCTGCGCCTACCCCGTGCAGGAAGGCATGGTCATCGACACCCGCGGCTCGGCGGCGGTAGCCACCCGCAGGTTGATGCTGGAGTTCATGCTGGCGCGCTGCCCCAGCTCGGATGTCATTCGCGCCCTGGCAGCCGAGGAGGGCATCCACGCCAGCCGCTTTACCACGGACGGGAATCCGCAGGAGCTGTGCATTTTATGCGGTCTGTGCGTGCGCGTCTGCCGGGATGCGGTCGGCGCGGCCGCCATTGGCTTTGTCCACCGTGGGTCAGAGCGCAATGTCGATTCGCCCTTCCACCTGCACTCCGAGGCGTGCATCGGCTGCGGCGCCTGCGCCGCTGTCTGCCCGACGGGAGCTATCTTCATCGAAGACACCGGCGAAGCGCGCATCCTGCACACCTGGAATACCACAGTGCCCTTGCAGCCCTGTCCCGGGTGCGGTCAGCCCTATGCTCCCGAGCCAATGGCCTTCCTGCAGGCGCGCATGGAGACGGACGAGAGCCTGTACGGCTTATGCCCCGCCTGCCGGCGCAGGGCAGCCATGGGGCAGCTCCAGGAGGCTCACAGCGCCAGAGGTTGAAAGACTGCTCGGGTGCGGCGCTCTGGTTCGAACCAGCGCGCCGCACCTCTTATATCCGACTCTCAGCCCGGCAGTGCCGGGGGATAACGACTATTAAAAACCACTTTTCTTTGCGATAAAGCACTATAATTGACACTAGTCCAAATATTTCGAATACGATGATTGAGGAGGAGTTATGAAATTCATACGCCGTTTGATCGCGGTGTTGGTCATGATCGCCGGAATCCTGGGGCTTGTGCTTTCCCTGGCGGGATTGGTGGGCATCTGGATGGCGAAACCCACCATCGAGACCTATGCCGGCAGCACCATCCTGACCCTGAACAACAGCATTGGCACCAGCCAGCAGGTCATGAAGACCACCGGGGATGCCCTGGGCGCCACCATTGACAGCGTGGACGCCCTCTCGACCATGTTGGGCGCCACCGCCGCCTCGGTCGAGGGCACCCAGCCCGTGCTCGACCAGCTCAACACATTCATGGGCGAAAGCCTGCCAGCTACGATGGAGTCAGCCACGATCTCCCTCAAGACTGCCCAGGAGGGGGCGGTGGTGCTCGACAGCGCCATCCAGTCACTGGACGCATTCCGCTCGGTGATGAGCGCCGTGCCGCTGGTAGGCGGCTTTGTGGAGCAGCCCGCCCAGCCTTACGACCCGGAGACCTCGCTGGCCGAATCGCTGGGTGATCTGGCGTCGAACCTGGAAGGCCTTCCGGACCAGTTCGTGGAGATGTCTGCCAGCCTGGATAAGGCCGATGACAGCATGGGCACCATCCAGAGCAGTCTGGTGACCATGTCGGACAGCGTGGCGTTCATATCGACCAGCCTGGCTGAATACCAGGCCATGATCGGACAATCGAGCGCCTCCATGGATGATCTGAAGACCATGCTCACCAGCATCCAGACCAACCTGCCCAATATCCTGAACGGCGTGGCGATCGTGATGAGCCTGTTCTTCTTCTGGCTGCTGGCAGCCCAGGTGGTCATCCTGAGCCAGGGCTGGGAGCTGTTTCAGGGCACCGCCGACCGCATGGAAGGCGGCGATGACGAGCCGCCGGTAGTAGTAGAAGTGGATGCCTCCGAAACGGATGCCTCCGAAGCGGATGCCTCCGAAACGGACGCAAAAAGCGAGTAGCGTAAGGTGCGGTGGGCGCTTCCAGGCGCCCTGCACCTTCATGGTACAATCATCAATAGATACGCAAAACCATATCAAATCCACCCATATAGAACAATTAGGAGGCATTTCATGGCGTTCACACTCGATACTACCCTGGGCCAGCTCTTAGACGATCCGCAGGCGAAGGCCGTGCTCGATCAGCAGCTGCCCGGCGTATCCACCCATCCGATGGTTGCGATGGCGCGCGGTTTCACCTTGAATATGGTGCTGGCGATGCCGCAAGCGGCGCAGCTCGGTCTCACCAAGGAAAAGGCCGAGGCGCTCCTGGTCGAGATCAACAAGCAAGTCGGATAGCGCAGCTCCAACCCGAATTTATACGCTCACTGCCCGGGTGATTGATGCAACCCGGGCAGTGAGTGTTTTAATAGGATCTGCTGTCAATAAAACAAGCTTCGGTGTCATCCCTTCACGATGTTCAGGGCGGGCTCTGAGCGACGCGAATGCCGAAGGCATCTCTTCATTGCTTTCCCACTCATCCCCCTCGCCCTCTTCCCTCGCCGGGAAGGGGGAATTGGATATTTGGGGAGTTCCGCTGGCGGCAAAGCCGCCAGCGGAACTCCCCAAATCCCTCTTTCACCCGCCCCCTGCCAGGGGGCGGGCAGGGGTGGGGGTTGAGGGATAGTTCAAATGCGATAGCCCTCGTTATCGATGCCTGCAACCTGTATCCAGTCGTATGCGGTCTCGTCCATGTCTGGCACATTCAGAAAACCGATTTTCAGCCCCCGGCCGATCTGGTAGTTGTCCGCCCATAATTGTATCTCCGCAGGACCGAACGGGTGCATCTCGAAATGCCCGATCTCCCGGTTATCTACCCTGAACTCGACCCGCTGGGTTTTTAGATCCATCCATGCCCACCGCAGTTCGTAGGTATGCCAATCTGTGATGTCCACGCCGCTGGCGGTCTGCTTGTCCTGGATGGACAATCCAAGCACCGTCTCGATTGCCAGGCCGCGGATAAAGGCGTCGGAGGCCTCGCCCAGGTATGAAAACCCGAACGAGCGGAAGGGCTTGACCATGATGCCCGTTTTCGGATCGAAGGTGTTCACCTCTTCCACCCAGATGCCGGTCGAGCCGTGGAAGCCGGCGCTGATCTTCATGCGGCACTGCACCTGTATCGATTGCCTGGGCGTGGGCATGAATCCGCCTATGCCGACCACGTATGCGTTGTTATATTTCTCTGCCGCCGGGCTGCCCTTTCCCCATCGTGAACTCTTGCGGTCGAAGTTTGGGTCGTTCCTCACCTGCAGCTTCAGCAGGCTGTCTCGGACGATGATATCACCGGCCTCTCCATGCGGCGGCGGGCTGACTTGGCTGGAGCCGTTGATGAAGGCGATATCCCACATCCTGGTTCCGCCGTCGAAGCCCTGCCCGGCGGGTAATATCGTGTCGCCCTCGAGAAAGTCCTCGTGCAGCACAGGGGGATTTGTATGCGCCTCTGCCAGCTGCCGGACCTCGCCCGCATCGGCGCGATCCCTTCGATAATACAGCCGGGCGAGCTTCAGGGCCAGGTTGTCGATGAAAGGGGTTTTTGCCGCCGTCTTGGTGGCCATGTTCGTCCCTCCGCTGTGATCGGCATAGATCCTTGACCATCGGCCTGCTCCCCCAGGTACCGCCAGGGGTAGGTGAAGATCAAGACGCTCGGGCAATGGCGGTCAGTGCCAGCAAGGCCGCCCCCAGGAGCAGGTTCAGGCGCAGCAGGCGCACCTCCCGCAGGCGCAGCGGCTCGCTCTCAGGCGCCTCCTTGCCCTGCGCCTGGCGCAAAGCCGCCCGCTGCAGGGCGGGCAGCAGGCCCCAGGTCAGGTAGGCGCTGACGCCGGTCATGGCGAAGAAGATCAGGTGTTTGACCAGGATCGCAGCCGCCCAGCGGTTATCGACGGCCAGGAAGCCCTGGTAGTTCGGGTTGGCGCTCATCTGGAACAACCCCGTGCCTGCCAGGACCAGCAGGCAGATCCAGCCGGTCGGGTCGAGCCGGCGCTGGATGGTGCCCAGCAGCCTGGCATAGGCGCTGGCCTCCAGGCTGCTCTGCGCGGCGGGCAGCACCAGCAGCGCCAGCGCAGCCAGCCCGCCGATCCATACGACGGTGGCGAGCATGTGCAGCCAGTAAAGGGCGCTCAATGCCCAGAAGGGCATGCTCATGGGCTGGGGGTGCTGGCAGGCGGCTCGGTGGCGGCAGGTGGCTCGGTAGCCGGCGCCTCAGTGGTCACTGGCTCTTCGGTTGGGGCCGGCTCGGTTTCCTCAGGCGGCGGTGGTTCTTCGGGTGGGCTTTCAGTGGACGGCGTGTCGGCTTCATCCCCGGAGTCGTCGTCATCGTCGTCTCTGCCGCCGTCACACTCGTCGGCCGCGTTGTTGCGCGCCTCTTCAACCGTGCTGTCGGCTCCCATCTCCAGCGCCAGGTCGAATTGCTCGACAGCCGAGCAGAAATCGCCGTTCTCTGCCAGGAAATCGCCGTAGCCTGCCAGTCCCAGTCGCAAGCGATCGGTGGCGGTCCAGCCAGAGCCGTCGCGCAGGTTGGGCAAAGCCGGGGCGATTTGAGCGAAATAGTACACCACCTGCGACCAATCCAGCTCCCAAAAGCTGGCGCCGGTGATGTACATGCGCGCCCAGGTCAGGTAGCTTTTGGCGTCCGCATCCAGCGGGCCGATCTGCTCGGCCTGTGTCAGGTCGTAGATGCCGCCCTCCAGGTCGCCATCCCGCAGGATTTTATCGGCGCCGCGGTTGCGGTAGGCCACGTACAGCATGTCATCTACCCAAACCGGCTGGTAGTTGACATCCGCCTTACGCAGCGACAGCAGGGAGTTGATCGCCGCTGTCCACTCGCTGTTCGCCACGTCCTGCTGCGCCTGGCTGTACAACTCTTCGACCCCCCGCAGGTCCGGGGTAGGCGTCACGGTTGGCGTAGGGGCGACGGTCGGCGTGGCGGTGGAGTTCATCGCCAGCAGCACTTCCGCCAGTTTCTCGGTCACCCCGGGGTAGGATGGATCGAGCTGGATGACATACTCGAAACGCTGGCGCGCCAGGTCGTAGCGTTTGGCTTCTATATCCTGGACCCCCAGGTCGAACTGCTCCTGCAGGGTCAGGGCTGACTGGGTAGCCTGGGCGCCGGTGCGCAGGCTGATGGCTGTGTTGTAGCCAGAGTAGGCGCTGCCTGCTCCGATCAATAGCAGCAGGATCACGCCTAACAGGGCCGCCCAGCGGATTGGAAATCTGCGTCCAGCCGGAACGGGCGGCAGCGGAACCGGCCCTGGGGGAGCGCTTTCTGGCTCGGATGCTTCTGGCTCTTCAGCGCCGGAAGCATCCGGCTCTGCAGGAGCGGCTAAAGCATCACTCCGGTACGGAACTGAGACGACCGTGTCGTCTGGCTCGATCACCGGATCGTCGCCGGGGGTCGCTGGTTGGGATGCCAGTGCTGTCCCGCGGCTGTCTGCATCGGCAGTATACGGCACGGATACCACCGTATCATCCGGCTCGATCGGCGGCTGGCTGAGCGGTGGTGGGATTGTTTGTTCGAATCCGTTCTCCTGGGCGCTCTCGTGGCGCAGTGACACAGGTACAGTCTGATCTATATTCTCCTGCTGGCTGGAAGGTGTTTCCGCCGGCAGGGTATCCTCTAACGATGCGTCCTCACCCTCGGGTCGCACCGGGTAAGGTTGTGTGTCTTCGAAGTCAGTATTATCCATGCGGCGGATTATACCGCAGTCCATAAGTCTTTCAGCGAGTATAATCCAGCTATGCCGTCCTTCCGCTTCTACCATCCAATCGAAGTCCGTTATGGTGACCTGGACCCTCAGGGTCACGTCAACAACGCCAAATTTATGACCTACCTGGAGCAAGCCCGCATCCGCTACGTCCAGCACCTGGGCCTGTGGAGGGGCGGATCGTTCCTGGAGATCGGTTTCATTCTGGCGCAGGCCAGCATCACCTTCCGCGCCCCCATCCTTTTTACACAGCCTGTGCGTGTGGGGGCGCGCATCACCCACCTGGGCAATAAGAGTGTGCACATGGAATATCAGATCGAAGACCCCTCGGACGACCAGGTGATGGCCACCGGATCGAGTGTGCTGGTCACCTACGATTACAAGCTGGGGGAGACCATCCCCATCCCCGATAACTGGCGAAAAGTGATTTCCGAATTCGAAGGTTTATCAAAATAGCTGCTGCTTGCTGGAGCCGATGATGTCCTTACCCGAGATTGATGCCCAATACCTGCTGCAAATGCTCTCTTCTTTGCTCAACACGCCCAGCCCCACCGGGTTCACCGGGCGTGCGATTGCTCTCACCGAGCAGGCTCTGCGCCAGTACCCGGAGCTGGAGCTGAGCCGCACCCGCAAGGGTGCCCTGGTGGTCACCTGGCCCGGTTTGCGCAGCGATGCGCCTCGCGCCCTCACCGCCCACGCCGATACGCTGGGGGCGATGGTCAAGGAGATCAAGCCCAATGGGCGCCTCAAGCTGACCAAGGTCGGCGGCTTTGCCTGGAATACGGTGGAAGGCGAGGGCTGCACGGTCTTCACCAACTCCGGCGAGACCCTGCGCGGCTCGATCCTGCTCGTCAAGGCCTCTGCGCACGTGCACAGCGCCCAGGTCAACGACTTAAAGCGCGATGACGACAATATCGAAGTGCGCCTGGACGCCCGCACGCTCTCGGCGGACGAGACGCGCCTCCTCGGCATCCAGGTCGGTGACTTCGTGGCTTTCGACCCGCGCCTGGAGATCACGGACGGCTTTGTGCGCTCTCGCCACCTGGACGACAAGGCCTGTGTGGCCTGCCTGCTGGCGGCAGTCAAAGCCCTGCACGACGCCGGCTTGCAGCCCGTCCAAAGGACCACCCTGCTCATCAGCAACTACGAAGAAGTAGGGCACGGCGCCGCGGCCGGCTTCCCGCCCGACCTGGCGGAGTTGGTCACCGTGGACATGGCGGCGGTGGGCGAAGGGCAAACCTCGGACGAGTTCCATGCGACCCTGTGTGTCAAGGACTCCGGCGGACCCTACCACCACGACCTCAGCCAGCGCCTTCGCGGGTTGGCCGACCAGATCGGCATCGCCTATAAAGTGGATATCTACCCCTTCTACGGCTCGGATGGCGAAGCCTACTGGCGCGCCGGCGGGGATGTCGCCGTGGCGTTGATCGGCCCCGGGGTGGATGCTTCTCATAGCTATGAGCGCACGCATACCGATGCCCTGCTCGCCACAACCCAATGGGTCGCCGCCTATCTCTTAAGCGAGTAAGCTATCCCTCTTCACCACTCTCTATTCTCTACTCTCGCCTCTCTAACCTCCATGCATATTGATGCCTCCCTCCCTCCCGTACCCCTGAGCGCAGTCCCTGGCATCGCCGCTGCCGCTGAAGCGCTGGGCTTCGATGCCCTGTGGGCCACCGAGACGGTCCACGACCCCTTCTTGCCGGGTGCGCTGGTTGCCGAGCATAGCCAGCGCCTGCAGTACGGCACTGCCGTGGCGATTGCTTTCGCTCGCAGTCCCACCACCCTGGCGTATACCGCCTGGGACCTGGCGCAGGCTTCCGCGGGGCGCTTCATCCTCGGTTTGGGCACCCAGGTCAAAGCGCACGTCGAGCGCCGCTTCGGCATGCCGTGGCCCGCCTCGGTGGTGGGCAAGCTGCGCGAGCAGGTGGCTGCCATTCGCGCCCTGTGGCACACCTGGCAGACCGGCGCTAAGCTGGACCATCGCGGCGAGCATTACCGGCTCAGCCTGATGACCCCGTTTTTTAACCCCGGTCCGATCCCCCACCCGCACATCCCCATCTACATTGCCGGAGTCAATACCGGGCTGGCGCGCCTGGCGGGCGAGGTCATGGATGGCTTCCTGGTGCACCCTTTTCACAGCCTGGAATATCTGCGCCAGGTGTTGCTGCCTGCCATCCAGGGGGGCGCCGCCAGCGCCGGGCGGGAGCGCTCGGCGGTTAAAATTTCCACCACCGCTTTTGTGGTCACCTCGCCGGAAGAAGAAGCCTTCGTGCGCTCCCAGATTGCCTTCTACGCCTCCACGCCTTCCTACCGCCCGGTCATGGCCTTGCACGGCTGGGCTGAGACTGCCGAGCAGCTTTCTTCCCTCGCCGGGCGTGGCGAGTGGGGCGCGATGCCGGGCTTGATCAGCGCAGACATGCTGCAGACCTTTGCTGTGGTCGCCAGCCCGCAGGATTTGCCCGCCGCTCTGGAGGGCCGCTACCGGGGTCTGGTTGACCGCCTGGCGCTGTACCTGCCCTTCGTCCTGGGGGAGCGGGATGATCTTTGGCGCTCGCTGCTGTCGCTCCGCGGCTGAGTGCAGCGAATGCCGGAGGCATCTATCATTGGACGATGAAGCCCGCTACGCCTTAGAACGCCAGCGCATGGTGGACGAGCAGATCGCCGGGCGCGACGTGCGCGATCCACGTCTGCTGGAAGCCATGCGGGCCGTGCCGCGCCACCTGTTCGTCCCGCTGGAGCACCGCTACCTGGCCTATGCCGATGGGCCCTTGCCTATCGGTGGCGGGCAGACCATCTCCCAACCCTACATCGTCGCCCTCATGACCCTCTTGCTGCACTTGACCGGCGAGGAGAAGGTGCTGGAGGTCGGCACCGGCTCAGGCTACCAGGCTGCCATCCTGGGGCACCTGGCGCGTGAAGTGCACACCATCGAGCGCGACGCCCACCTGGCAGAGCGCGCCCGGCAGGTTCTGGGGCACCTGGGCCTGGGTAACATTCAGGTTCATGTGGGGGATGGTTCCGGCGGCTTGCCCGCCTATGCCCCTTACCACGCCATCCTGGTGACTGCTGCTGCGCCAGCCACTCCGCAGGCCCTGCTCGACCAGCTTGAGGAGGGCGGGCGCCTGGTGATCCCGGTTGGCGGGCGCATGGGGCAGTACCTGGAGAAGTGGCAGCGCCAGGCGGGCGAGTTCATCCAGGATGTGCTCGTGCCGGTGGCTTTTGTGCCCTTGCGCGGCAAATACGGCTGGGAGGGCGGCTGGGACGATTGAATTTACTGGGGAGGGGGGGATTCACCCACATCCGTAGGGGCGACCCATGAATCTTGCCCCGCAGTGGTATGAACAGGGACGACGGGTCGCCCTATTCTGGTGGGGATTCATCCATATCCGTAGGGGCGACCCTGTAATGGACCCCAAAAACTGGACACAACCCTTAGGGGTAGGATATGATCCAGGAGAGAGGTCCATGATGACGAAAAGACGGAAGTTCAGTCCGGAATTCAAAGCCCGGGTGGTGCTGGAACTCATATCAGGCGAGAAAGGCTTGATGCAAGCCAGCCGGGAATACGAGATCAAGGACAGCGTGCTTTCGCGCTGGAAGCAGGAGTTTCTGGAGCGAGCGCCGCAATTGTTTGAGCAGCCGCAGGCTGCCACAAGCCCACAGGACGAGCGGATCGCCGAGTTGGAACGGATGGTGGGTCGATTGGCGCTGCAGTTGGACATGGCAAAAAAGTATTCGATCGTTCCGGCTACCCACCGAAGGGAAGCGAGTGATGGTGGGCAGCCTGGCGGAGTGGTCTGGCCATCCCATCGAACTGGCCTGCGAGTTGGTAGACCTGCCACGCAGCAGCTATTACTATCGCAGCCATAAGGCCGATGAAAGCCAGCTGGTAGCCGACCTGAAAGCTGTCGCTGGAGAGTATGTGACCTACGGAACGCGCCGGGTACGCAGCCAGCTGAGACGTCCGCCCTACAGTTACCAGATCAATCGCAAGCGTGTGCAGCGGATCATGCGTCTGAAAGGGCTGCTGCGGCCGGTGAAACGCAGGAAAAGCCGCACCACCGACAGCGATCACCCCTATCCTCGCTATCCCAACCTGGTGAAGGAGCTGGTGATCGCCTATCCAGAACAGGTTTGGGTGTGCGACGTCACCTACATCCGGCTGGGGCAAGGCTTTGTCTACCTGGCGATCGTGATGGATGTCTTCACCCGCACCGTCCGTGGCTGGCATCTGAGCAAGCTGCTCGAGCAGGAATTGACCCTGGCGGCGCTGCGGATGGCGCTGGCCGATCATGTGCCCGAAATCCATCACAGCGACCAGGGTGTGCAGTATGCCGCCCACGCCTATATCGACTTGTTGAAAGCTCACCAGATCCAGATCAGCATGGCGTCTGTGGGCAAGGCCGAAGAAAATGGCTACGCCGAACGCTTCATGCGCACCATCAAAGAAGAGGAGGTGGACCTGTCGGACTACCGCGACTTCGCAGATGCAGCCTACCAGATTGGACGTTCTATCGAGGATGTGTATAATCACAAGCGCATCCATTCGTCCCTGGGGTATTTGACCCCGGTTGAATTCGAGCTCGCCTATCGGCTCGCTCTCACTCAACCGGTC